>Ga0187894_10003127_pt1 | contig 18920 bp, 17 predicted proteins | sample GBC1701081metaG_FD_136650 | JGI IMG/M metagenome (GOLD analysis project Ga0187894, IMG submission 136650) | White microbial mat communities from a lava cave in the Kipuka Kanohina Cave System on the Island of Hawaii, USA - GBC170108-1 metaG ...
ACGGGAGGGCGCCGTGTCGCTGCGGATCGCCGCGCGCGACTGTGACCGTCCGGCGATCCAGGCCTTTGCAACGCGCCTGGCTGAAGCAAGCGTGGCGGGCAAAGACGTCGGCTGCTGCCACGTCTCAATCACATCTGATGTGAAGATGCCGCCATGAACGATGCCGGTAGCACGCCCGGCTTGCCGACGGCCGAATTGCGCCCCGGCGTCTTCCGGCCCGACTGGTCCGTCGTGAAGCTCGATGCGGCACGCCGCACCTTGCAACGGCGACTGGGCGCGCACCCTGCCGGCGTGGCGCGATGGGCGGGTCTCGAACCGCAAGACGACCTGGCCTGGCGCACGGTCCTTGGCCTGTTCGTCGAGCAGGGACGCGCACCGCAGGCCCATGACGTGGCACGCGTCACTACCCGCACGCTGGAACAAGCACTGAGCTCGCTGCGGCTGCTGCGCGCGCGTGACCTCGTGGTGCTCGATGGCAGCGACACGTCGGTACTGGCGGCGTATCCCTTCACCAGCCGCGAAACCGGGCACCAGGTCACGATAAACGGCCGAGCCCTGCATGCGCTGTGCGCGATCGACGCCCTCGGCGCCGGCGCCATGTCTGGTGCCGACACGACGATCGCCTCGGCCTGTCCCTGCTGTGGCGAACCGATCCGGGTCGAGACCCGCGGCAATGGCCGGGAACTGCGATCGGTCGCGCCAGCCGCGGCGGTGGTCTGGTACACCCTCGTGTTCGACGGCTGCGCCGCCCAATCGTGCTGTCCCAGCACCCTGTTCTTCCGCGATGACGCGCATCTGCAACGATGGCTCGAAGCCGGCCGATTGCGGCAACGGGGCGATCGCCTGGGCATGGCGGAAGCCCTCGAGATCGGTATCGCGTTGTTCGCGCCATTGCTGGCACGCGCAGCCTGAAGCCTCCAGCGCCCTTCCGGGCGGTGCTTGCGAACGTCTTTCATACAGGCCAGATCGGCCGCTCGCAGGGCGTTCCAAGGTCCTGCGGGGGACCAATTGCGCATTGAACGGTCGGTATTAATGTGTAATATGCGAATTACATAAAACTAGGTTGGGCCGCCGCCCGTCCAGGCACTTCCGGGGAGGCAAACGATCAAAGGCTCTCCTGTTCACTACGGCTGGGTGATCCTCGCTGCCGGTACGTGCGGTTCGTTCATGACGTTGCCGGGCCAGACGGCGGGCGTCTCGGTTTTCTTCGATCCGATCACCGCCGATCTCGGCATCTCTCGCACCTGGGCTTCCACCGCCTACGCGATCGGTACCCTCGCCGGCATTCTGCCGGCACCGGTCATTGGTCGATGGATCGACAGGCGGGGCCCGCGCCTCGCGGCGACGATCATCGCCGCCGCACTGGCACTGGCCTGTGCCTGGATGGCCTTGGTCCAATCCGGGATCATGCTGCTGATCGGCTTCGCCCTCTTGCGTGGCGCGGCCATCGGCGGGCTCAGCCTCGTGAGCCAGCACGTCGTCAACCTGTGGTTCGTGCAGCGCCGGGGGATTGCGGCGGCGGCCGCAAGCCTCGGCCTCGCGGCCGGGTCCATGCTCTTCCCGCCGCTGATCGACTTTCTGATCTCGCTCTATGAATGGCGCGGGGCGTATGTCGCCCTGGCCGTTCTGGTCGCCACGACGCTTCTGCCGGTGGCGGCCGGGCTGTTCCGCGACCGGCCGGAGAAATTCGGCCTCGGCACCGATGCCGGGCTGCCGCCGGTTCCCGGGAAAATGCACGACGAGCCTTCGTTCACCCGTCGGCAAGCGCTGCGCACGGGCGTGTTCTGGTTGCTGAACGCCGTCGGCTTTCTGACCAACGCGATCGGCACCGCGCTCTTGTTGAACCACTTCTCGATCATGGAGACGGCCGGAATCGGGCGCGTCGATGCGCTTCTGTTGCTGTCTGCCGTTGCCGCGGTTCAGGCCGCAGCCACGCTCGGCACGGGCGCCTTGCTGGACCAGTATGAGCCCCGGCGCCTGGTGCCCCTGGCCATGCTGACGCTGGCGGTGGCATCCGCACTGCCTGCCTTCGGCAGCGGCGTCGTCGTCAGCTGGCTTTACGCCATGTGCGTCGGTGGCGCGTACGGTTCGCAACAGGCCATCACCGCCGCCGGGTACGCGCAGTATTTTGGCCGCGACCATCTCGGCGCCATCAGGGGAGCGTCGTTCATCTTCGGCATCAGCGGTGCCGCCTTCGGGCCGCTGCCGTTCGCGGCCAGCATGGATTGGACCGGCAGTTACTCCGCGGTCCTGGTCGGCTCCTGTATATTGTGCCTGGCGTGCGGCGCCGGCGCCGTCATCGTGCGACGGCCGTCCTTGCCATGAGCGTCGATCACAAGATCGAAAGATTTGACGATAAAACCAGTTTTGTGGTTGCTTTTGTGCTCAACAGGCATTAGGTTCTGCTTATGAAATCGGAAACCGCCGCCCTGCGTCTCGCCGAGCTCGGCAACGTGACGCGCCTGGACATCTTCCGCCTGCTCGTGCGGGCGGGATGCGACGGCCTGTCGATTTCCGAGGTGCGTGATCGGCTGGGCATCCCGATGTCGACGCTGGCTTTCCACCTGCGCGGCCTCGTTCAGGCCGGGCTCATCGAGCAGGAAAAGGCTGGGCGGACCGTCATCTGCCGGGCCGGTTTCGACGCGCTGCGCGAACTGCTCGGATTCCTTCAAGACCAGTGCTGCCAAGGCCTTCCCGCGATGGAGCCGGAGCAAGCCAAACAAGAAGTCGCCTGAGGAAAAAATTTTGCTCGCAGACAACCATAAAACCGGTAATGTCGTAACGAGGAGTGTCACATGACTGTCATCACGACACCGAAGACGTTCACCAGCTCCCAGTCGATTGCCACCCGGGAGAAGCGTCCGCTTGCCGAGCTGCCTGTTGCCGTCATCGGTGCGGGTCCGGTCGGGCTCGCCGCGGCGGTGCATCTGCTCGATCGGGGCCTTGAGCCCGTGATCTTCGAAGCTGGCGAGACCGTTGGTGCCGCGGTGCGCGACTGGGGCCATGTGCCGATGTTTTCGCCCTGGACCTACAGTGTCGACCGGGCATCCGTTGCGCTGCTCGAGCGGCATGGCTGGCAGCAGCCCAGGGGAGAAACTTTCCCCACCGGTCGGGATCTCGCGGATCGCTATCTTGATCCCCTGTCGGCAACCCCCGAGATCGAGCCGCACCTGCGTCTGGGCACGCGTGTCACCGGCATCGCCCGCACCGGCGTCGGGAAAGTGAGGACGGCAGGCCGCGACGCGCGACCTTTCGAAGTTCGGACGGTGGACCGCTCCGGTCGCGAGGGCCGCCTCTTCGTGCGCGCCGTGATCGACGCCTCGGGCACGTGGACGTCGCCCAACCCGGCCGGCGCCGGTGGGCTGCCGGCGATGGGCGAGCGGGAAGCGGCCGACCGCATCCGCTACGGCATGCCCGACGTGCTCGGCGCCGAGCGTGCGCGCTACGCCGGCCGTCGCGTGCTGGTGCTGGGCAGCGGGCACTCGGCGTTCGGCAGCCTGCTGGACCTCGCGACGCTGGCAACGGAAGCACCCGGCACCAGGGTCATCTGGGCGCTGCGGAAGAAGGAGCTCGACAAGGTGTATGGCGGTGGCACCGCCGACCAACTTGCGCAGCGCGGCGCGCTGGGCACGCGCTTGCACGAGCTGGTGGACGCGGGTGCGCTGGAGGTGATCGCGCCCTTCGCGGTGGACGAGATCGCGCGTTCGCTCGAAGGCGGCCTGTTGATCGCTGGCGAAAGCGACGACGTCCCGACGACCATCGCGGTCGACGAGTTGATCGTCGCCACGGGCCTGCGCCCGGATCTGTCGATCCTCGGCGAGTTACGCATCGACCTCGACCCGGCGCTCGATTGTCCCAGGGCGCTGGCGCCGCTCATCGATCCGAACGAGCATTCGTGCGGCACGGTGCGCCCGCACGGTGCTGCCGAACTGGCCCAGCCCGAGCCCGGCCTGTTCATTGTCGGCATGAAAGCCTACGGCCGGGCGCCGACCTTCCTGCTGGCGACGGGCTACGAACAGGCGCGCTCCGTCGTGGCCCATCTGGCCGGCGACGAGGACGCAGCGCGGCGCGTCGAATTGGTGCTGCCCGAGACCGGCGTGTGCAATGGTCCCGGAGTCGCCGGCGCCACCGATGAGGCTGCGACGCCGCCGGCTTCGGGATGCTGCGGCCTGGCGAAGACCAGGAGCGAGCCTGTCGTCGACACCAAGGCTTCGCCCGCCGTCGACGCCAACGCCTCCGCCTGCTGTGTGCCGCGCTCGGCGCCCGGGATCGCGGCCGACGGTCGCTGCTGCGATCCCCTGCCGGCGGTGAAGAGCGAGCCCGCTGCCGCGGCCGGGTCTGCCTGTTGCGGCCCCAGAACCGCGAAATCAGTGGCGTAATGGCGGAACGCACGCTGCCGACGGTTGTCGTCCTCGGAACGACGCAGACGCTTGCCTGGGCGTCGAGCTATTACCTGCCCGCTGTCCTGGCGGATGCGATCGCGCGCGAGCTGGCGTTGTCGACGAGCTGGATCTTCGGCGCCTTCTCGGCCTCGTTGCTCATCTCGGCCTTCATTGGGCCGCGCGTCGGCCGGCAGATCGATGCCGTCGGCGGCAACGGCGTGCTCGCGGGCTCGAACCTCGTGTTCGCCGGCGGGCTCGCCCTGCTGGCGTTCGCCCGGAGCCCGGCCATGCTTTGCGCTGCCTGGATCGCGCTCGGCTTCGGCATGGGGCTGGGCCTCTACGACTCGGCCTTCGCCACGCTCGGCCGCATCTATGGCAAGGCGGCGAGGAAGCCCATCACCGGCATCACGTTGATCGCGGGCTTCGCCAGCACCATCGGCTGGCCGCTGACGGCCTGGGGCGCATCGACATTGGGGTGGCGGGAAACGTGCCTCGCCTGGGCGGCCGTCCACATCCTCCTCGGTCTGCCGCTGAACTGGTTCCTGCTGCCCAGGCCCACCGCGCGCGGCCCGGAAGCGGTGGCGGCGGACAAGCCGGTGCCGATCGACAAGCCGATGCTGCTGCTCGCGGCCGCGTTTGCATCGGCCTGGATCGTGACGGCGGCGATGGCCGCGCATTGCCCGCGCATCCTCGAGGCGGCCGGCGCGTCGGCAACGGAAGCCATTGCGGCCGCCGCCCTGATCGGCCCCTCGCAGGTCGCGGCCCGGCTCCTGGAAGCCGGCTTCCTCAGCCGCTTCCATCCGCTCGTATCGGCCCGTCTCGCGACGGTGACGCATCCGATCGGGGCAGCCGTCGTCGCGGTCGCCGGCGGCGGCCTGACGGCAGGCGCCTTCACCGTGCTGCATGGCCTCGGCAACGGCGTCCTGACGATCGCGCGCGGCACCGTGCCACTGGCGCTGTTCGGTCCCGACAACTATGGCTATCGCCTGGGTCTGATCGGCGCGCCCGCACGCATCCTCCAGGCCGGCGCGCCATTCGGCTTCTCGTTGCTGATCGACCGGTTTGGCGCGGGGGTGTTGATCGCATCCTCGGCCTTGAGCGCCGGCGCGCTGCTGGTGCTCTGCCTGTTGCGCGTGCCGAAGGCGCCATCGGGGGAACAGGGCGGCGCGACGTGACCGTGACCGGCCACAGCGTTCCGGCGGGACGCCTGGTCGCCATCGTCTGCGGCGCCCAGGTCATGGTCCAGATCGGCGCGTATTTCTGGCCGGCCTTGCTGCCGGGCATGATGCAGCGGTGGGCCCTGTCCAACAGCGAGGCGGGCTGGATCACCGCCATCTTCTACGCCGCCTACATGGTCTCGGTCCCTGTGCTGGTGACGTTGACCGATCGTGTGGATCCCAGGCGCGTGTATCTGTTCGGCGTCGCCTGCTCCGTCGTCGGCCATGTGCTGTTCGGCGCCCTGGCGGAAGGCTTCTGGTCGGCCATGGCGGCACGAGCCCTGACCGGCTTCGGCTGGGCCGGCACATACATGACCGGCCTCAAGCTGCTGGCCGACCGCGTCGACCCGAAGATGATGTCGCGCGCCGTCACCGGCCATGCCGCCAGCATCGGCATCTCCGGCGCGCTGTCCTACATCTGCGGCGATGCCATCGCGCAGCTTGCCGGCTGGCGGGCGGCGTTCATCGTTGCCGGCGCCACCGCGGCGATCGCCTGGCTTGTCGTTGCACTGATCGTGCCCGGCGGCGCGCCACCGGCGCGGACGGCGGCGAAACCGGCGGCGCTGTTCGACTTTCGGCCCGTGCTGCGCAACCGCTCGGCGATGGCCTATGCGGTGGCGTACTGCGTGCACACCCTCGAGATGAACGCGCTGCGCGGCTGGGGCGTCGCCTTCCTGGCGTTCGTGGCCTCAAGGACAGCTGCCGGCGCGGAGACGCTATCGCCGACGATCGTCGTCACCGTCCTGGCGCTGGTCGGCACGATGGCCAGTGTTCTCGGCAATGAAGCCGCGATCCGCTTCGGCCGCCGCCGCCTGGTGTGCACCGCCATGATCCTGTCGATCGGCTTCGCGTCGATCATCGGTGTCGTCGGCTCGCTGTCCTACTACGTCGCAGTGGCACTGCTGATCACATATGGGCTGGTCATATGGCTTGATTCCTCGTCATTGACGGCAGGCGCCGCCGGCACCGCCGAGCCATCGCGGCGCGGCGCCACGCTCGCCATTCATTCGATGCTGGGCTACGCGGGCGGATTCGTCGGGCCGCTGGCCATCGGGTGGATTCTGGATCTCGCCGGCGGCATGTCCCCCTGGTCCTGGGGCCTGGCGTTCCTCGCGGTCGCCCTGTCGATGCTCCTCGTCCTGCTGGTCTTCGTGGCCATTCGGCCCCGTGAGCTGGAAGGTGACCGTGGCCGATGAAGCACCCATGAGCAGCACCGCCCTGAGCACAGGCGCATCGGCGCCGGCTTCCCGCACCGTCGTCGTCTCGGCGCTGGGCGTGACGCAAATCCTGGCCTGGGGGTCGTCCTTCTATCTGCCGGCGGTCCTCGCCAAGCCGATCGCCGATGACACCGGCTGGTCGCTGGCCTGGATCGTGGGCGCCGTCTCGCTCGGCATGTTGACCTCGGGCCTGATCGCGCCGCGCGTCGGCCGCACCATCGACCGCAGCGGCGGCCGGCCGGTGCTGGCCTTGAGCGCCGTGCTGATCGCGGCCGGGCAGGCCATGCTTGCCGTCGCGCCAACCTTGCCCGTGTATGTCGCCGCCTGGATGGTGATGGGGCTGGGCATGTCGTGTGGGCTCTACGATGCGGCCTTCTCGACCTTGGGCCGCCTCTACGGCCAGGGTGCGCGCAGCGCCATCACGACGCTGACGCTGTGGGGCGGCTTCGCGAGCACGGTATGCTGGCCCCTGTCCGCATGGCTTGTCGACCTGATCGGCTGGCGCGGCACTTGCCTGACCTACGCCGGCCTTCACATCGCGGTGGTCTTGCCGCTGTACCTTCTGATGCTGCCGCGTACGCCCGCTGACGCCCGCGTCGATGCCACGGCAAAAAGCACGGCGACCGCGAGTCTCGACAGCAGCCGGCTGCTGCCGACCAACCGGCGTGCGGTGGCACTCGTGTCGCTCATGATCATCCTGACCGCTGCCGGCATGATCATGTCGATGTGGTCGATCCATCTGCTCACCCTGCTGCAGGCGATCGGCGTCTCGCTCGGCGCGGCCGTTGCCCTGGGCGCTCTCGTCGGGCCGGCGCAGGTCGGCGCGCGTATCGTCGAGATGCTGGCGGCGCGCTACCACTATCACCCCGTCTGGACGCAGGTCGCCTCCTCGACGCTGGTCGCTGCCGGCCTCGTCGCCCTCGCGTTCGGTGTCCCGATTCTCGCGGCGGCGCTCATCGTCTATGGCGCCGGCAGCGGGCTCTCGTCGATTGCCCGGGGCACGGTGCCCTTGGCGCTGTTCGGCCCGGATGGATATGCGACGCTCATGGGGAAGCTGGCGATGCCGGGCCTCATCGCCGGCGCGGCCGCGCCGACCCTGGGCGCCCTCCTCCTGGATCATGTCGGGCCTCACGGCACGCTGATGGCCCTGGCGTCACTGGCGGTCTGCAACCTCATGCTGGTGGCCGTGCTGGTCCTGCTGGTGCGCAGGGCACAAGCCGCACGGGTTCCCGGCTCGTGACGACGGGACGCTCGATCCTGCCCGACCGGTCACGCCTGTTGTCTTGCTCGAAAGGTAAAGTACCCGCCGAACGGAGAAATCACCGCCGCAGCGAATGGTACGCCGCCAGCGCCGCATGGCTGACCAGGTCGCTGACCGTGGCGCCCATCTGCACGATCTGCACCGGCTTGCGCAGCCCGTCGATCACCGGCCCGATCACCGTGACGCCGCCCAGGCTCTGCATCAGGCGCGAGGCGATGTGGGCCGAGTGCAGCCCGGGCATGATCAGGATGTTGGCCGGGCCGGTCAGGCGGCAGAACGGGTAGGTCGACTTCAGCAGTTCGTAGTCGAGCGCCATGTCGGCCTGCATCTCGCCGTCGAACTCGAAATCGACCGCTTCCTCGGCGAGGATGCGGATGGCGTCGCGGATACGCGTCGTGCGCTCGATCTCGCGCGAGCCGAAGTTGGAGAACGACAGGAATGCGACGCGCGGCTCGTGGCCCATCTGGCGGGCGTTGCGCACCATCTGCTTGGCGATGATGGCCAGCTGGGTCGATGTCGGTGTCTCGTTCACCGAGGTGTCGGCGAGGAACACGGTACCCTGGCGCGACACCACGATCGAGTAGCCGATCGTGGCCTTGCCGGGCTCGGTGTCGATCACCCGCGTCACGTCGGCGTAGCACTCGGGGAAGCGCCGGGTGATGCCGGTCACCATGCCGTCGGCATCGCCCGCCGCCACCATGCAGGCGCCGAACACGTTGCGGCCCTGGTTGACCATGCGCTGCACGTCGCGCCGCAGGTAGCCGTCGCGCTGCAGGCGCTTGTAGACCATGTCGGTGTAGGCCTGGTTCTTGGTCGACAGCCGCGCGTTGTGGATCTCCAGGCCGCCGGTCTCGGTGATGCCCAGCGACTTCATGGTCTCGCGCACCAGGTCGTCGCGGCCGATCAGCACCGGCGTGCCGTAGCCGTTGTCGCGGAAGGCGACGGCGGCGCGGATGGTGCGCTCCTCCTCGCCCTCGGCGAAGACGATGCGCCGCGGGTTGGACTTGACCTGCTCGAACAGGCTCTGCAGCCAGCCCGTGGTCGGGTCGAGCCGGCTCGACAGCTGGCGCTTGTACTCCGCCATGTCGATGATCGGCTTCTGCGCCACGCCCGAGTCCATCGCCGCCTGCGCCACCGCCGCCGAGACCTCGACGATCAGCCGCGGGTCGAACGGCACCGGCATGATGTACTCGGGCCCGTAGCGCAGGCGCCGGCCGGAATAGGCGCGGTCGACCTCGTCGGGCACGTCGCCGCGCGCCAGCTCGGCCAGCGCGTGGGCGGCGGCGATCTTCATCTGCTCGTTGATCGTGCGCGCCCGCACGTCCAGCGCGCCGCGGAAGATGTAGGGGAAGCCGAGCACGTTGTTGACCTGGTTCGGATAGTCGCTGCGGCCGGTGGCGATGATGGCATCGCCGCGCGCCGCCTTGACGTCCTCCGGCGTGATCTCGGGATCGGGGTTGGCCATGGCGAAGATGATCGGCTTGGCCGCCATGCTGCGCACCATGTCAGGCGTCACGGCGCCCTTCACCGACAGGCCGAAGAAGACGTCGGCGCCCTTCATCGCCTCTTCCAGGGTACGCGCCTTGGTGCGCACCGCGTGCGCCGACTTCCATTGGTTCATGCCTTCGGTGCGGCCCTGGTAGATCACGCCCTTGGTGTCGCACAGGACGGCGTTCTCGTGCGGCAGGCCCATGGCCTTGACCAGCTCGATGCAGGCGATGGAGGCGGCGCCGGCGCCGTTTACCACCATCTTCACGTCCTTGATGTCGCGGCCGGTCAGCTGCAGCGCGTTGATCAGGCCGGCGGCCGAGACGATGGCGGTGCCGTGCTGGTCGTCGTGGAACACCGGGATGTCCATCAGCTCGCGCAGGCGCTGCTCGATGATGAAGCATTCCGGTGCCTTGATGTCCTCCAGGTTGATGCCGCCGAAGGTCGGCCCCAGCAGCTTGACGCAGTTGATGAACTCGTCGGGGTCCTTGGTGTCGACCTCGAGGTCGATGCCGTCGACGTCGGCGAAGCGCTTGAACAGCACCGCCTTGCCTTCCATCACCGGCTTGCCGGCCAGCGCCCCCAGGTCGCCCAGGCCCAGCACCGCGGTGCCGTTGGAGATGATGGCGACGATGTTGCCCTTGGAGGTGTAGTCGTAGGCCGTGGCGGGATCGCGCTGGATCTCCAGGCACGGCGCCGCAACGCCTGGCGAATAGGCCAGCGACAGGTCGCGCTGCGTCGTCAACGGCTTGGTCGGGACGATCTCGATCTTGCCCGGCCGGCCCGACGCGTGCATGCGCAGCGAGTCGGCGGCAAGGTCTCCCGACTCGACCTGTTTCGGTTCGACGTCGAAGGCGGTTTCGGCCACGGCGCGTTTCCTCTCGGACTCTTAAGGTACTCTTGGCTTCTTACGATACAGTGCCAGACCCGTGCCAACCACGCTGGTCTGCCCTCATTCCCGGCGTTCTAGCCGACATGCAGTGGCAAGAAAACGCCTAGCGTGCCCGTGTCCCGTCACAAATCCTTTGACTTCAACGGGTTGAAAACGATCGCTCATGGGCGGTTCGAGTTGCCGGCGAAAGCACGGGGGGAACGCCGGACAGATTGATCCCGCCGCCGGCACGATGCATGATGATGCAAATGCCGGCTGCGTCAGCGACCCAGATCGCTACGTCCGGTTGGGGAGCGAACATGCCAAAGCCAGCAAGCGCGCGAAGCGTCACAGCGATGCTTCTGATTGTCCTGGCCACCGTCACCATGGCTGGCGGGGCACAGGCGGACGACCCCGTGGTCAAGCAGGTGTGCGTCAAAACCAACGTGGCGCCGGACCCTGCCAGTCCACCCAAATGCGCGAAGAAGGCAAGGCTTGGTGACTGGCTTGAGGTGCTCATAACGGAACCGGCGCCACCCGCCGCCCGGCCGACGACACTGTACCTTGATGGCGTTCCGATGACGGGGCTTGAGTTGCGCATTGATCCCCGCAACGATCGCAAGCCGCCCGAATACTGGGTCAACGTTCAGTTGAAGCGCACGGCGGCGAACAAGTCCGCCTGGGACAGCATTCTCACGCGGGTCGGGTTTCTCGACCCCGCCGGCGCGCGCGTCCGGGCCAGCGTCGGCTCGCAATCCGGGACGCCCTACGTCGCGGGTGACGCCGCGACGATCGAACTGCTGGCGGGCGAGGGCTGGGTTCGCGTCGTCATCGGCATTGCCCTGGTTCTCGCCATCGGATTGATCATCTGGGCGTTGCGCAAGACCGATGTCGTGCGCGACCCGGTCCGCAAGGTTGCCGGCTTCCAGTTCCGTCTGTTCGGCCGCGCCGACCCATCGTACCGGCGCACCTACAGCCTCGCGCGTTGCCAGTTGGCATGGTGGTCGGTCATCGTGCTGTTGTCGTTCGGCTTCGTGTTCGCCGTCACGGGCGACTATGATTCGGTGACAGCCGAGACAGTGCTGTTGCTCGGGATCGCGGGCGGCACGACGCTGCTGAGCGTGACGGTCGACCAGAGCAAGGCTGCCGCGGAGCAGGCCGAACTCGCCAAACTTCTGGCCGACTACAATGCCATCGCTGCGGCGGCGGCCCCGACTCCGGCTTTGCTCAAGCTGGAGCGCGATCTCGTCGGGGCATCCGAGGGTTTCCTGCAGGACATCCTGTCCAATGTCGATGGCCAGGCGCTGCATCGCATGCAGGCGCTCGTGTGGTCGGTCGTGCTCGGCGCCGTGTTCGTCATCGAAACCGTCTCCACGCTGTCGATGCCGAAATTCAGCGCCACGCTGCTGGCGCTGCTCGGCATCAGCAACGCTACCTATCTCGGCCTGAAGATTCCCGAGAAGCAGGTCCAGTAGCGCCGCACCGATGCGGGTTGACGGCGCGGGCGGTTGACGCCTGGCATGGCGCGGCTTTCGGCCCTGTTGCCCACAGGGCCGGGATGACGGTGGTCGCCGCCGATGCTACAGGCGCATTGGTGGCGCGAATGCCATCGGCAGCCATTTCCCGATTCCCGTCACCGACCGTGCCCGACGCCCGCCATCCCAACAGCGCGACCGGTCCATCGCCCGCCGGGATGGAGATGGCCGCCATCACCCCGATGATGGCGCAGTACCTCGCCATCAAGCGGCGCCATCCCGAGCACCTGCTGTTCTACCGGATGGGCGATTTCTACGAGCTGTTCTTCGACGACGCGGTCAGGGCGTCGGCGGCGCTTGACATCGCGCTCACCAAACGTGGCCAGCACCAGGGCGACGACATCCCGATGTGCGGCGTGCCGGTGCACAGCCACGAGGCCTATCTGTCGCGGCTGATCCGCTCGGGCTTCAAGGTCGCCGTCTGCGAGCAGACCGAGGATCCGGCCGAAGCCCGCAAGCGCGGCGCGAAGTCGGTGGTGAACCGCGACGTCGTGCGGGTCATCACCCCGGGCACGCTGACCGAGGACGCGCTGCTCGACGCGCGCGCCCACAACTATCTCGCCGCTCTGTCGGAAGCGCAGGGATCGCTCGGCCTGGCGTGGCTCGACCTCTCGACCGGCGGCTTCGCGGTACAGCCGATCGAAGCGCCCGGCGTCGTGGCCGCCCTGGCGCGGCTCGAGCCGGGCGAGATCCTGCTGCCGGACCGGCTGCTGGCGCGGCCGGAGATCGCCGCCGCGCTCGGCGACTGGAGCAGTGCGCTGACGCCGCTGCCCTCGGCGCGGTTCGACAGCGACAACGCGCGCCAGCGCCTGCAGCGTCTGTTCGGCGTCGGCGCGCTGGAGGGTTTCGGCAGCTTTGGCCGCGCCGAGGTCGCTGCCTGCGGCGCCCTGGTCGACTATGTCGAGCTCACCCAGGCCGGCCGAGTGCCGGCCCTCTCGCCGCCGCGGCGCGAAAGCGCGTCCGGCACCATGGAGATCGACCCGGCGACGCGGCGCAACCTCGAGCTGGTGCGGGCGCTGGACGGCCGCCGTGACGGCAGCCTGCTGGCCGTCATCGACCGCACGCTCACCGGCCCCGGCGCGCGCCTGCTGGCCGAGCGCCTGGCCGCGCCGCTCACCGATGTCGCCGCCATCGAGCTGCGGCTCGACCTGGTGCAGTTCGCGGTCGATACACCCTCGCTGCGCGAGGCCCTGCGCGAGCGCCTGCGCCGCGTGCCCGACATCGAGCGTGCCCTGCAGCGCCTGTCGGTCGGCCGTGGCGGGCCGCGCGATCTCGCCGGCCTGCGCGAGGGCCTGCGCCAGGGTGGCGAGATCGCGGTCCTCCTCCAGGGCAATACGGCGCTGCGCCGCCCGGCGCAGCTCGACGACCTCGCCGCCGCGCTGAGCGGTCACGAGGTGCTGGTCGACATGCTGGCCGCGGCGCTCGCCGACGACCTGCCGATGCTGGCGCGCGACGGCGGCTTCATCCGCGCCGGCCACACCGCCGAGCTCGACGAGCTGCGCACCCTGCGCGACGACAGCCGCAAGACCATCGCCGGCCTGGAGGCGAAATACCGCGCCGCCACCGGCGTCGCCTCGCTGAAGATCCGGCACAACAACGTCATCGGCTATCACATCGAGATCACGCAAACCAACCTCGCCCGCTTCGAGCCGCAGGCGCACAACTTCATCCATCGCCAGACCATGGCCAGCGCCACGCGCTACGCCACGGTCGAGCTCGGCGAGCTGGAAGCGAAGATCGGCCGCGCCGCCGACGCCGCGCTGCAGCTGGAACTGAAGCTGTTCGAGGCGTTGGCGCGCGCGGCCCTGGATCGGTCGTCGGCCATTGCCGGCGCGGCGCAGGCGCTGGCGTCGCTCGACGTCGCGGCAGGTCTCGCCGAGCTGGCCGTGGCCGAGCGCTGGGTCCGGCCGTCGCTGCTTGCCGGCCCCGATTTCACCGTGGTCGGCGGCCGCCATCCCGTCGTCGAGGCGGCATTGCGGCGCCAGCGCACCAGCGGCTTCGTCGCCAACGACTGCGACCTCGGCGGCGATCACCGCCTGTGGCTGCTGACCGGTCCCAACATGGCCGGCAAGTCGACCTTCCTGCGCCAGAACGCATTGATCGCGATCCTGGCGCAGATGGGCGCCTGCGTGCCGGCGGAGCGCGCGGTGATCGGCATCGTCGACCGCCTGTTCAGCCGCGTCGGCGCCGCCGATGATCTGGCGCGCGGCCGCTCGACCTTCATGGTCGAGATGGTCGAGACCGCCGCCATCCTCAACCAGGCCACCGACCGCAGCCTGGTGATCCTCGACGAGATCGGCCGCGGCACGGCGACGTTCGACGGCCTGTCGATCGCCTGGGCGACGCTGGAGCACCTGCACGAGGTCAACCGCTGCCGCGCGCTCTTCGCCACGCACTACCACGAGCTGGGTGCGCTGTCGGCGCGGCTGTCGGCGCTGAAGCCCTGGACCATGCGCGTCAAGGAATGGCAGGGCGAGGTCGTGTTCCTGCACGAGGTGACGCCCGGTTCCGCCGACCGCTCCTACGGCATCCACGTCGCCAAGCTGGCCGGCCTGCCGCCCGCCGTCGTGGCCCGTGCCGAGGAGGTGCTCTCGGCGCTGGAGAAGGGCGAGCAGTCCGGCGCCGTGACCCGGCTCGCCGACGACCTGCCCCTGTTCGCGGCCGCGCCCAGGCGTCCGACCGCCGGTGGCGCCGCGGCCAAGGAGTCCGAGGTCGAGAAGGAACTCGCCGCCGTCAACCCCGACGAGTTGACCCCGCGCCAGGCCCTGGACCTGCTCTACATGCTGCGCAGCCGACTGCCGAGGCGTTGAGAGGGCTTTCGATCGATGACCGGCATGAAGGACACATTCCGGGTTATCAACAGGATGGTCGAGAACGGCGTCATAGGGAGCTACGCCATCACCGGCGCGGTGGCCGCCCTCAACTACATCGAGCCGGCGCTGACGGACGACCTCGACGTCCTGATCTCTGTCGATGCGCCGTCACTGCAATCCACCACCGGGCTTGTGACCCTGGAACCGGTGTTCCGGTATCTGCGGCAAGCCGGCTACACGGAATTCAGGAAGGAAGGGGTCGTCATCGAGGGGTGGGCCGTCCAGTTCCTGCCGGTAGCGAACGCGCTCGACTCAGAGGGCCTTGACCAGGCCGTCGACGTCGAGATCGAAGCCGGCGGCGGCGAATCGCCGATCAAGGTCAGGACGCTTCGTGCCGAGCATGTCGTTGCGAATGCCCTTCAGGTCGATCGTCCGAAGGACCGGATCCGCATCAGCCAGTTCCTGACGGAGGATGCGGTGGATCTTGTCGCCCTGCGCGACGTGCTCGACCGTCATGCCATGCTGGCCGCCTGGGTGACATTCTGCGCGCGCACTGGCATCGCCAATCCGTATGATGCAAAATTCCCGACATGAAGGTACCGTCGACCCGCGTCTATCCGGATGTTTCCGATATTCTCGCGCGCAAGGAGGAGGGCCGCCGCGAGCTGGCTGCCCGGTCGTTCGGGGAGAAGATCGACATCCTGGAGGCCATGCGCGCGCGCGTCGAACCGATCCGGAAAGCGCGTGAGGAGCGGCGCAAGAAGCGTCCGCCGCCGGCCGGGACGTGACGCCTGCCGGTGATCGTAAACCATTCCAGCGGATCTGACCTCGGCGCACCGGAGTGACGTGCCTCCGGCATAGCTGCGCCACCTTGCCCCCGCCCGCACGGCAGCGTATGCCGCGCCGCCATGTCCGCCGGACCGGAAACTTCGAAAGCCCGTAGTGCATCGCCTGCCGAAGGCGTGCGCGCGCGTACCCTCTACGGCCGTCGGCACGGCAAGAAGCTGCGTCCCGGCCAGCAGGGCCTGCTCGACACCTTGCTGCCGAAGCTGCTCGTCCCGGTCGCCCACAGCCTCGATCCGCGTGATCACGCCGCGCCGCTGGACCTGCCGGCCCTTTTCGGCCGGGCCATGGCCGGCGGCTACTGGCTGGAAGTCGGCTTCGGCTCGGGCGAGCATCTCGTCTGGCAGGCCGAGCGCAACCCCGACATCGGGGTGATCGGCTGCGAGCCCTACATCAACGGCATTGCCAAGTGCCTGGCGCACATCGAGCGCACCGGTGCCGCCAACATCCGCCTGTTCGACAACGATGCCCGCTTCGTGATGGCCGCCCTGCCGCCCGGGTCGCTCGGCCGGGTGTTCGTGCTGTTCCCCGACCCGTGGCCCAAGTTGCGCCACCAGAAGCGGCGTTTCGTCTGCCGCGAGAACCTGGACCGGCTGGCGGCGTTGATGGTTCCGGGTGCCGAGTTGCGTCTGGCAACGGACGACCCGGTCCATCTGCCCTGGATGCTGGAGCAGACCTGCCTGCACCCCGCATTCGAATGGCTGGCGGGCAGCCCGGCGGACTGGCGGCATCGGCCCGAAGATTGGCCGCCGACCCGCTACGAACAAAAGATGCTGGCCGGCCGCCGCCCGGCATTCCTGCGGTTCAGGCGGCGATGATCTGACTTAGTCCACTGGACTAAGTCCATCACCGATCCCATATTGCCGACTGTATCCTGCAAGGGACGAGAGCCATGGGTGATCCGATCCCTATCCAGCTGGCCAAGAACCGCTTTTCCGAGCTGATACGCCGTGTCGAGGCAGGCGAGGAGGTTGTCATCGCCCGCCGCAACAAGCCGGTCGCGAAGCTCGTGCCGATCACGGCCCAGCCGCAGATCCTACGCCGCCCCGGCCGCATGAAGGGCCGGATCGCGCTTGATGACGCGTTCTGGGATCCGCTGCCGGGCGAGGAGACAGGCGAAGGTGGACAGATCCCCCGGACAACATCGACCTCAGGATGTGAATGAGACATGGCCATGAGTGAGCCGATCACGATCCATGCTGCAAAAACGCGCTTTTCCGAGCTCGTTCGCCGCGTCGAAGCGGGTGAGGAGATCGTCATCGCGCGTGGCGACAAACCTGTGGCGAAGCTCGTGCCGATCCCGCCTGCGGTCGCACCCAAGCGTCAGTTCGGCAGCCTCAAGGGACTGGTTGAGCTCGACGAGGCGTTCTGGGACCCGCTGACTGATGAAGAGCTGGAGCAGTGGGGCCTGAAATAGGTCTGGTTCGCCGTGCCCTTGCTCCTCGATACCCACGCACTGATCTGGTGGGCGGCAGGCAACACCAGGCTTCCGGAACGCGCCAGACGCGCGATTCAGGATGAAGCGGACGTTTTCGTGAGCGCCGTCTCGGTATTCGAGATCACGACGAAGTTCACGAAGGGCAAGTTGCCCCAGGCGGCGCTGATCGCTCACGATGTTGCGGCATACATCGTCCGGCAGGATTTCAAGCCCTTGCCGATCTCCGTGCAGCACGCACAGGTCGCGGGAACATTGCCGGGCCCGTCGCGCGATCCGTTCGACCGCCTGCTGATCGCGCAGGCCATGGTCGAGAACCTGCCGCTGGTGTCGATCGAGCAGCCCTTCGACGCTTATCCCGTCAGGCGCCTGTGGTAGCGGCGGCGGTGCCCGATTCCACTGGACTCCGGCTCGCGATTTACCTATATGCGCCATCACATAGCGGTCCCGTCCGGCGGACCCAACAAGAAAGAGCGGGCCAAAAAGCCCGCTCTTCTCGTTTCGGTCCGCCAAACCCTGCAGCGGTCCCGAAAGGGCGCGACTGCGAGGCGTGACCGCGAACGGAGCGATGAGGCGGCGTGACGGAGCTGGGACGGCGGATCGGCGATCTCTTGAGCCCGGCGGCGGAAGGGCTGGGCTATGAGCTTGTGCGCGTCATGCTCGCCGGCGGTGGCCGCGACGGGCGCCTTCAGGTCATGGCCGAGCGCCGCGACGGTGGCGCGATGACGATCGCTGATTGTGAACGCCTCAGCCGCACCATATCGGCCATCCTCGATGTCGAGGATCCCATCGCCGGTGCCTACACCCTGGAAGTCAGCTCGCCCGGCATCGACCGGCCGCTGGTGCGGCGCAAGGATTGGGAGCGCTGGACCGGCCACGTCGCGCGCATCGAGCTGCTCGAGCCGCTGGACGGGCGCAAGCGGTTCAAGGGCGTGCTGCTCGGCCTCGAAGGCGATGATGTGCGGGTGCGGCTCGAGGACGGCGCCGAGGTCCGGCTGCCATTGCCGCAGGTGGCGCGCGCCAAGCTGGTGCTGACCGACGCACTGATTGCAGAGAACAGCAAAATGACGGCTGCCGGCGATGGCGCGCCGGCGGGCGCCCATTGAGGGCACCGGCGGCGCCGCGCGGGAATTGACGACGGGAGCGACAAGCATGGCAACGACTGCCGACATCCCCCGCCTGGAGATGATCCAGGTCGCCGACACGGTGGCGCGCGAGAAGGGGCTGGACCGCGAGGAGGTGCTGGAGGCGATGGAGCTCGCCATCCAGAAGGCCGGCCGCTCCAAGTACGGGCTGGAGCACGACATCCGCGCCGAGATCGACCGCAAGTCGGGCGAGATCAAGCTGCTGCGCTTCATGCAGGTGGTCGAGGCGGTCGAGAACGAGAACACCCAGATCGCCGTGCCCGAGGCGCAGCGGCGCAACCCCGACGCCCAGGTCGGCGACTTCCTCACCGACGAGCTGCCGCCGATCGATTTCGGGCGCATTGCCGCGCAGACCGCCAAGCAGGTGATCACCCAGCGCATGCGCGAGGCCGAGCGCAAGCGGCAGTACGAGGAGTTCAAGGACCGCGTCGGCGAGATCGTGTCGGGCACCGTCAAGCGCGTCGACTTCGGCAACACCATCGTCGACCTCGGCGGCCGCGCCGAGGCCATCATCCGCCGCGACGAGTCGATCCCGCGCGAGGCGCTGCGGCCCAGCGACCGGGTGCGCGCCTACATCTACGACGTGCGCGAGGAGCCGCGCGGCCCGCAGATCTTCCTGTCGCGCACCCACCCGCAGTTCATGGCCAAGCTGTTCACCCAGGAAGTGCCGGAGATCTACGACAGCATCATCGAGATCAAGGCCGTGGCCCGCG
>Ga0187894_10003128_pt1 | contig 18920 bp, 12 predicted proteins | sample GBC1701081metaG_FD_136650 | JGI IMG/M metagenome (GOLD analysis project Ga0187894, IMG submission 136650) | White microbial mat communities from a lava cave in the Kipuka Kanohina Cave System on the Island of Hawaii, USA - GBC170108-1 metaG ...
CTCCGGAAACATAGCCGACGTTGATCCTGCGCGCCGGGCGGCGCTCATGGACTGCCCGGGCGGCCTGGCGGCCAAATCCGCGTGCGTGGCGCCTCGCCCATTCCTCATGCTGCTCGAGAAGGCTGCCCGCCCCGTGCCGGTAATGCAGGCACAGCAGCCAGGCCGCGTGAACGCGGCTGTCATCGGGCTGCAGCCTCATCGCCTCCTGCAGGTCCGCGCAGGCCTCATCCGGCCGGCCGAGCAACTGCAGGGCGGCGGCGCGCCCTTCATAGGCGCGCGCCTCGGCGCGGTCCATCTCCAGCGCTTCCGCGTAGCATTGCATCGCCTCGTCCAGGCGAAGCTGCCGGGTAAACAGGTCACCAAGATTGGATTTCCAGTCGGCGCGATCGCCCTTCAGCTGCAGCGCGCGGCCAATGAATTCGATCGCCTGGTCAATCTGCCCCAGCCGGCGATGCGCGTTGCCCAGGTTGTAGTGCGCATCGGCAAGCCGTGGATCCAGCGCGGCGGCCTGACGATAGCAGGCCACGGCTGAGTCGATGTTTCCCAGGGCTTCGAAGGCGCAACCGAGGTTGTTGTGCGCCATCGCCATCGACGGATCGAGCGCAAGCGCCTGTTGAAACGAGGCTGCCGCGTCCGCCATGTTCCCCTGGCCCATGAGCGAATAGCCCATCATGTAGTGAAGCCTGGATATCCGGGGATTGGTGGTTACGCCGCGCCTCAGCCATTCCACGGCGACACCGTGATTGTGCGTCTCATACGAGAGATCCCACAGCGCAGCGAGCGCGTCGATGTTGTCCGACTGCCGTACCAGGACTTGTTTGCAGGCCTCCTCCGCCTCCAGGGTCTGCCCGGCCGCGCGGAGCTCGGTGATCCGGGCCAGCATCGATGGAATCGCCGCGGCAGCCTCGCCCGCAGGTGCAGCCCGCGGACCGGTCCTTTCGAGCCAGATGTCGACGTAGCACTGCTCAAGCGCACGCGTGAAGCCCGCCTCGTCCAGCAGCGGCGAACTACGCATGCGCTCGCGCAGGCCACTGCGCAGCTTTTCCAGCCGGTCGAGGTCGCCGGCCAGCTCCGCAGCAATCCGTACATAGTCGTCCACGGATGCGGCAACCAGCCCTTCCAGTCCGACGGCATGCAACAGGCTCGATCCCATGCGCCCCGCGTGGCGGTCGCCGTCGAGGTTGATGACCGGCACCCCCATCCACAGCGACTCGCAGGTCGTGGTAGCGCCGTTGTATGGGAAGCTGTCCAGCGCAATATCGATGGATCGGTAGGCTTCCATGTGACTGCCGAAAGAGGCCTGCCAGCCGCGCAATTCGACCCGCGCCGGATCGATGCCGGCGTCGCGGAACTGCTCGCGGTACCTTTGCGCCACGTGCTCGGTGCCCAGCGTCCTGCTTTTCAGCACAAGACGCGATCCTGGAACCGCAGCCAGTACCCCTGCGGCCGCCCGCACGAAGGCAGGAGACACCTTCGGCAGGTTATTGAAGCAGCCGAAGGTAACCTGTCCGGTCGAGCGTGCGGGCAGCGGACCACTCTCCGGGCAATCCACCGCCTGCACCCGGAAACAGAAATAGGTAGGCCAGGGACGCAACACACGCTCGACGCTGAAACGGTCCTCGTCGCCGGGCGGATCGGCATATGCGTCGCTCAGGCGGTAGTCGATCGCGGTCAGCCCCGTCGTGCCCGGATAGCCGAGGTAGCTGATCTGGATCGGCGCCGGCTTCTCGGCGAACACCAGCAGCCGGTTGTCGCCCGTGTGTCCGGCGAGATCGACCAGGATATCGATCCGGTCCGCGCGCACGCGCTGCGCCAGTTCGCTGTCCGACAGATGGGCACAGTCCACCCAGTGCTCGGCAATGGCCCTCAGGCGCGCGGTGACGTGATCCTCCCAGCGATGCGTGTGGTAGCAGAAGAGCTCGATACGATCGCGGTCGTGGCGCGCGAGGATCGGTTCGACGAAACACATGACGACGTGATTGCGGAAGTCGGGCGATACGTAGCCGACGCGAAGCCGACGCGGCCACGCCTGGTCGACCGGCGGCTCCATGTACGGCTTCGCGAAACGCGCCCCGAATCGCCGGTGTTCCTCGTACAGCCGTGCCGAGTTGAAGCGCTCGTGATAGTTGATCGTCAGCAGCAGGTTCGTATAGGTCGACTTGTCATCGGGCGTCATCTCGATCGCCCGGCGGATCTCTTCTATCGCGTCGTCGATCCGGCCCTGGTCCCGATAGACGACCCCAAGGTTGTACCGCAATTGCGCCGTCTCCCGGCTCGAGGCCCGGACGCGCTCCAGCTGCTCGCGCCCCTCGTCGATCAGGCCGAGATCGACAAGCGCGGAGGCATAGTTGTTGCGCGCGGTCGAGTAGTCCGGGTCCAGTGCGACCGCGGCCCGCCACGCGTCCACGGTCTCCTGGAGCATCTTCTGCTGGTGGTAGGCGAGCGCCAGAACGAACCAGATTCCCGAATCGTTCGGACGGCTTTCGATCGCCTTTTGGCATAAATCGGCCGCTTCCATGGCGCGATCGCTTGCCAAAGCGATCACGCCGAGGAAATACAGTGCGTCCGCATCGCCTGGATCGAGTTCCAAGAGCTCGCGGTACGCCTGCTCCGCTTCAACCAGCTTTCCCGTCGCGGCCAGTTCCCAGGCCGCGCGCAGCCGCGCGTCAAGCGCCTCACGCTCCGAAACAGGAGTTGTCCGGCCACGATCCGGCCGCGCCGCTTCGTTACGCCGGAAAATGCCGCGGAGCCAGTTCATCGCGCGGACGCGCCTGCTGGTACCATTGCCGGGGAAGACCTTCCGATCATGTTCAACCGCAAGCGTACCCGCGAGCTCGAGAACTTTGCCCTAGGCCTGGCGCGCGACGTCGCCAGCCGCTGCCCACCCGGGAAGACCCACGAAGGTGAGCACATCAGCATGAACCTGGCGCGCGCCATCGACGACGTATGCAAGCGGGCCACAGAATACCAGCGCGAATCCCGTCTGGGCTTCTACGGCAAGGCCAAGTTCGGAACCGCGTTCAAGCTCGAACTGAAGCAGGCAGGGTATCCGGAGGACCTGGTCGATACGCTGACCCGCCAGTTGCTGCTCAAGATGTCCTCCGGCTGAGGACTGGCCCGCAGGGCCCGTGGGGCCCGCCCGAAACGGAAAGGGCCCGCTCGCGCGGGCCCTTTTACTTCGGCCGCCGGGACGATCAGCTACGGCAATTGGAAGGCACGTACTTCGACGCGAGCGGCGCGCCGGTGCCGGTGGTAAAGCATGTCCAGACCCTGCCGCCATCGATCGTGTTCATGCCGACGGTGCTGCTGGCGATGTTCACGTTCACGTTCGAGGCCGCCATCGCGGCAATCAGCGTTATGGACCCCGGCGCTGTGGTGCTGGAAGCCGAGATCGAAATCGAGGCGGTGTATTTGCCCGAGGTGTTCCCCATCACGGCACTGGCCGTTGCCGGCCAGGCTCCCTGAGACGAAAAGTACTCGGCAAGGGGGGTCTTGCCCGACCCCAGCAGGCTCACCGCTTCGGACACCTGCGCGCGCCCGATGTAGTCCTGGTAGGCCGGAATGGCCACTGCCGCGAGAATCCCGATGATCGCCACCACGATCATCAGTTCGATCAGCGTAAAGCCTTTTTGGAGCGTCCTCATGCGCGCGACTCCCTGTTGGCAGATCGGCCCAGAAATTTCATGCTCGGCAACCCCGCGCCTTGTAGGGCGCAATTATCGGGCCAATTCTCTGTATTCATATCTGCTTGATATTTATAACTTTTCAATCAAGACCGGATCCCATCGGACAGAAATTGTCAGACGGATGACGATCCCGGTTCGCCTCTGCTCATGTCTGCCGCGATCGCCATTGCTTGCGCCGGGCGGCAGAAAAAAGGCCCGCTTGCGCGGGCCCTTTTTCGATACCAGCTGCCGGGATGCTCAGCTGCGGCAGTTCGAAGGTACGTACTTCGAGGCGAGCGGTGCGCCGGTAGCCGTCGTGAAGCAGGTCCAGACTTTCCCGCCGTCGACCGTGTTCAGGCCGACCGTGCTGCTCGCGATGTTGACGTTCACGTTCGACGCCGCCATCGTAGCGATCAGCGTGATCGCGCCGGGCGCCGTCGTGTTCGAAGCGGAGATCGAGATTCCGCCCGTGTACTTGCCCGACGTATTGCCCATCACGTCGCTGGCCGAAGCCGGCCAGGCACCTTGCGAGGAAAAGTACTCCGCCATCGGCGTCTTACCCGATCCCAGCAGGCTGACCGCCTCGGACACCTGCGCCCGTGCGATGTAGTCCTGATAAGCCGGAATAGCCACCGCTGCGAGAATACCGATGATCGCAACCACGATCATCAATTCGATCAGCGTAAAACCCTTCTGGAGCGTCTTCTTCATTTGCGAGACCCCTCTAAGTTAGCGACTGGAAACCATGAACACACCTTGCGCAGCCTTTAACGCAAGCCTTGTGCCATCTCTTTATTATACATAAATATATGTTTTTACTTGATTTTCTTAATTTCCCCAAACCAGACCTGACCGATTTGGTCACCTTGGATGACCAGTCTGGGCGCGGCGATCCGCTCCCGCCTTCAAATGCAAGGCACTGACCCCAAGCCGGCCGAGCAGGTCATCGCCGACCGCCTGATCCAGTCCGGTCGCATCGCAGAAGAGGCGGGGCGGCTGGCCGAGGCCTGTGCCATGTACGGCGAAGCGGCAAGCGCTGCGCCGAACTATGCGCCGGCACATCTGAATCTGGGCATCGGACTGGAAGCCAGCGGTGACAGCGAGGGCGCGCGCCGATCCTATGAACGGGCACTCGACCTGGCCCCCGGCAATCCCTTCGTGAACTACAACCTGGGCAAGCTGCTTTTCACGCAGGGTGATTCCGTGCGAGCCGCCGCCTTGCTGCGCGCCGCATTGGAGCTGAAACCTGCGTTCGTGGAGGCAAGCGTACTGCTCGCCGATCTTCTCGAAACCCAAGGAGATCTGCCAGGGGCCGCGATGCTGCTTGAGCGGGCGCTATCTTATCGACCGGATTTCGCGGGTGCGCTGGTGAACTACGCCGTCGTCCTCGACAAACTGAATCGACCGGCCGAGTCGCGCTCGGCCCTGCGCCACGCCCTCACCGTTGAACCGGCCAACGTCGAGGTCCTCCAGGCGCTCGCCCGGCTCGCGGAACGGCGCGGCGACCTGGCGGAAGCCGAGGAGTTCTATGCAAAGGCCTGCGCCGAGCGTCCCGATCTCGCCGAGCCGTACTGGCACATCGGCAATGTCCTCGCGGACCAGGGCCGGCTCGAGGAAGCGTCGGCACGGTATCGGCAGGCCCTTGCCATCCGGCCCGACTTCTCCGCGGCGCGCCACAGCCAATGCATGCTGCTTGGCGAACAGGACCGCGGTGAGGACGCAATCGCATGCCTGCGCTTGCTGCTACAGGACGACCCCGGATTCGCGCCCGGACATCTGAGCCTCGGCAACATGCTGAACGGACGGGGAATGTCGGAGGCAGCGGCAAATTGCTATCGCCAGGCCCTTGCGTTGAATCCCGGACTTGCTCAGGCACACGTCCGGCTCGCCGGACTGCACAGGGCCCGAGACGAGGTGGATCAGTCTGCTGCCTGCTTTCGCGACGCCCTGGCGATCGATCCGGAGAACGTCGAAGCGCGCTGGGCGATGGCCATGTCCAGACTGCGCGCCATCTGCAGCGGCCACGATGAAGTCGCGCGGTCCAGGACGGATTTTTCGCGTGCGCTCACGGAACTGGACGGATGGATAGACGACGCCCGGCTGGCTGCCTGCGTCTCGAGCGTCGGCGACCCGCCGCCCTTTTACCTGGCGTACCACGAGCAGCCGAATCGGGACATTCTCCGGGCCCACGGCACGCTCTGCTGTCGAGTGATGCAGCGATGGCTCGATGGCCAGCGGTTGCCCGTCCCTGAACGCGCCGCGTCAAGGGACAAGATTCGCATCGGCGTGGTGTCGGCGCATCTGCAAAACCACTCGGTCTGGAACGCCCTGGTGAAGGGCTGGTTCCAGCATATCGACCGCAGCAGATTCGAAATCGAGGCCTTCTGCCTAGGTGCCGAGACTGACGAAGAAACGCGGCGTGCGCAAGCACTCGCCACTCACTTCGAGCGAGGAGGCAGCAGCCTGCATCACTGGGCAAAGGCAATCGTGGCACGGCGCCCGGATGTTCTGATTTATCCGGAGATCGGCATGGATCCATTGACGGTGAAGCTCGCCAGCATGCGCCTCGCACCGCTGCAGGCCGCGGCCTGGGGCCATCCCGAGACCACCGGCATGCCGTCGATCGACTACTTCATCTCTGCCGAAGAACTCGAGCCCGCGCAGGCGGATGGGTTCTATTCCGAGCGCCTGATACGACTGCCGCACCTCGGCTGCAGCTACTCTCCCCGCACGGTCGTGCCCGAGGCGATCGACATGGACGCGCTGGGTCTGGGCGGATCCGCGCCGATCCTGCTGTGCCCGGGAACTCCCTACAAGTACACTCCTCGACACGATCGGCTGATCACGGACATCGCGGCCGACCTAGGAGAATGCCGCTTCGTCTTCTTCAGCTTCCAGATTCCGGAGTTGTCGACGAAGCTTCACCGCCGCCTGCGCGCGGCCTTCGAAGCCCGCGGGCTGGACTGCGAGAGGATGGTGAAATTCATCCCGTGGCAGAGCCCCGCGGCGTTCCGCGGCCTGATGCTGCGCGCCCATGTCTTTCTGGATACGTGCGGATTCTCGGGTTTCAACACGGCGATGGAGGCGGTCGAATGCGGCCTGCCCATCGTCGCAAGGCAGGGCCAGTTCATGCGCGGCCGGCTGGCGAGCGCGATCCTCGTGCGCCTGGGCCTGCACGAGCTGGTGGCACACAGCGATGCGGAATACGTTGCTCTGGCGGTCCGGACCTGCCGGGACGCCGGCTATCGCCGCCAGCTCGGCGCCAGAATCGAAGCGGCGCGACCGATTCTGTTCGACGACCAGGCGCCGGTGCGGGCGCTGGAAGAATTCCTCATGCAGGCGGCGCGCCGGCACTGATCTTCCCTGCCGGCGCGTCAAGCAGCGCGCGCACCCTGTTCCAGTCGTTGGGAATCAGGCTCAGTTTTTCTGCTCGACCCTTCCGCAGGAAAGAGTATTCGAGAGCGAGGAATTTTGCGCACAAGCGCTCCAGATTGTCGGGAATGAAACGCGAGCCCGGGTCGAGGTTGCGCACCAGAGCCAGTCCCGTCGGAGGAGCGGCAATGGTGTGAATCTGCAGATCAGGCCGATGTTCCATGAGCAATACGATGAGCCGCCAGATGTCGCCGCTCCAGAACACGTAGTGCCGTTCGCGTTCGGCGGTAATGCGCGAGTGCGGGAAGCAATCATGGATCAGGATCGTCCCACCGGGCGCGGAGAGGCGCTCGAGATTCGTAAAATCGCGCAATGCGAACTCGAACTGGTGCATACCGTCGATGAACGCAAGCTCGACCGGTGCACCAGCCAGCAGCTCGCCGAGATCGCTGCGCGCGAAGAATTCGTCGCTCGTCTGGGCGACGATGCGGACGTTCGAAGGCAGCGATCCATCGATCGCCGGCGAGGGGTCGACGCCGATCGCGCGCGTGTCCGCGCCTACTTGGCGGATGGACCTCCCCGTCTCGACACCTATTTCTATGTAGGTGCGCGGATTCAGGTACCGGTGGATGCGGATGAGCACATCCAGATAGTTCTCCCCGTGCAGGAACGTGCCAAGCAGCAGGTCATGGGTCGCGGCATGGGAGGGGTCGATCTCGAGCGCCCGTTCGCAGTACGCCGCGGCCCCGTCGCGATCGCCTAGCGCCAGGGCCGCCTGCGCGGCCCCGACCTGGTAGTCCAGGTTCGAAGGGGCAAGCCTCGCCGCCATCCCGAGCAGCACCGCCGCGGTACCTGCGCTGCCACCTTGCAGCAGCCCGACCCCCTGCTCGAAACAGCGAACCGCCAGCGCCTGCAGCACCGAATCGGCCAGCCGCAGGCTAGGGCACGAATCCGGGAATGCGCGATTCGTCCACTTCGTCGATCTGCTCCTTGTCGAGGAACAGTTCGGCATAGCGGCGATACACCTTCTTGCGCACGAAAACGTCGAACAGGTCCGGGTCGACGTGGCCGTTCAGCCTGAAGCGACCGAGGATTTCCAGGGATTCGGACAGCGTCTTGCCCTTCTTGTAGGGCCGGTCCTTCGCGGTCAGGGCCTCGAAAATATCGGCGATCCCCATGACGCGTGCCTGGATCGACATCTGCTCGCGCGTCAGCCCCTTGGGATAGCCCTTGCCGTCCATGCGTTCGTGATGGCCGCCGGCGTACTCAGGCACGTTCTTCAAGTGCTTTGGCCAGGGCAGCGCCTCCAGCATCTTGATGGTCGCCACGATGTGGTGATTGATGATCTGGCGCTCCTCCACAGTGAGGGTGCCGGCGCGGATGGTCAGGTTGTTCAGCTCATCCTCGGTCAGAAAGTTGGCCTCGTGGCCCGCCATATCGGTCCAGCGGTAGCGCGCGATCGACTTGATGCGCTCCTGGTCCGACTGTCGCATGGCCTCGCCCCCGATGTTGCAGGCGCGCAGGAACGCTCGGTCGTCGTCCAGCCGGCGCAGCCGTTCCCGGTGGCGCGCGTCGGCCGCATCGTGCTCGGCGCGCAGCGCGCCGTGCGCGACCAGCAGCGCCTTCTCCTTCAGGAGTTCGATTTCCGCGTCGCGCTTAAGGACCTCGAACCGTGTGTCGAGCAGGTGGATCCGATCGTAGATGGTCTCCAGCTTGGTGGCCTTGTCCACCACGTGCACCGGCGTGGTGACCTTGCCGCAATCGTGCAGCAGGCCGGCGATCTTGAGCTCGTAGCGGTCCTTGTCGTTCATGGTGAACTGCGCCAGCGGTCCCTCCGCGGTCTCGTTCACCGCTTCCGCGAGCATCATCGTGAGCTGCGGGACGCGCTGGCAGTGCCCGCCCGTGTACGGCGACTTCTCGTCGATCGCGGTGTTCATCAGGTTGATGAACGACTCGAACAGCTCCTCCAGCTGGATGATGAGCATCCGGTTGGTGAGCGCAATCGCGGCCTGCGAGGCCAAAGACTCGGCCAGTCGCTGGTCGGAGGCCGAAAACGGCACGATCTCGCCGCTGCGCTGGTCCTGCGCGTTGATCAGCTGCAGGACGCCGATGATCTCGTTCTCGTGGTTCTTCATCGGCACCGTCAGGAACGACTTGGAGCGGTAGCCGGTCTTCTTGTCGAAGTTGCGCGTGCCCGAGAAGTCGAAGCCCTCCGCCGTATACGCATCGGGGATATTGACCGTCTTGCCGGTCAGGGCGGCGTGCGCCGCCACCATCGCGTGGTTGGGCTTGCCGTCCTTGCCCATCAGGTGGATCGGGTAGAACGGCACCGGCGTGCCGGTGGTGCCGCCGAGGTAGTACTTGAGCGACGTGGTGCGGACGATCTCGAAGCGCAGCGTCTTTTCGTCGGTGAGTCGGTAGAGCGTCCCGCCGTCGGCGCGCGTGATGGTCTTCGCCGCGACCAGGATGCTTTCCAGGAGCCGGTTGATGTCGCGCTCGGCGGAAAGCGAGGCGCCGATCACATTCAGCTGTTCCAGGCGCTGAGCGAGATCCTCCTCCCCCTTGTCCGCCGCGCGCAGCCTCAGACCCTGGGTATCTTCGGCGAACGAGCTGCTCATGGGCGCCCGGCCGGGCCAGTCACTTGATACAGACCGAGCGGACTTCCTTGATGCCGGTGGTTCCTGAGAGGCACTTCTCCATGCCGTCCTGCTTCAGGGTGCGCATCCCGCCCTCGAGCGCGACCGCGAGCATCTCCGCGACGCGCGCCTTCTCGGCAATCAGCTTCTTCAGCGGATCGGTGGCGATCAGCAGCTCGTGCAGGCCGCAGCGGCCCTTCCAGCCGCTGCCGCCGCACTTGTCGCAGCCCACGGGCTTGTAGAACGTAAGCTGGCCCTTGTCGTTGCCGTACTGCTTCACCCAGCCGCGGTAGACGTTTTCCATCGCGGACTTCGGGTCTTTCTTGAAGGTCGTGGTGTTCTGCAGCTCATCGCAATACTCCTGCAGGAACGACTTGATCTCCGCGCCTTCCGGGGTGTAGCTCTCCTTGCACGAGCACAGGCGCCGCGCAAGGCGCTGCGCCAGGATGCCGAGTAGCGCATCGGAGAAGTTGAAGGGGTCCATTCCCATGTCCAGCAGGCGGATGATCGATTCCGGCGCGGAGTTCGTGTGCAGGGTGGCGAATACCAGGTGGCCGGTAAGCGAGGCCTCGATGCCGGTGCCGGTGGTTTCCTTGTCGCGCATCTCGCCGACCATGATGATGTCCGGGTCGGCGCGCAGGAAAGCCTTCATCACCGCGGCGAAGTCCAGGCCCGCCTTCTTGTTCACCTGCACCTGCCGCAGGCCCTTCTGCGTGATTTCGACCGGGTCTTCCGCCGTCCAGATCTTGGTGTCCGGGGTATTCAGGTACTTCAGCACCGAGTGCAGCGTGGTGGTCTTGCCCGAACCGGTCGGGCCGCAGACGAAGAACAGACCGTAGGGCTTGCCGACCGCTTTCGTCAGCTCCTCCAGGTTGTAGGCCGAAAACCCCATCTTCTCGAGCGGAATCGGCTCGCCTGCAGCGAGGATCCGCATCACCACATCCTCGACTCCGCCCGCGGTCGGAATGGTGGCGACGCGCAGTTCTATGTCGAGCGGCCCGAACTTCTTGAACTTGATCTTGCCGTCCTGCGGCTTGCGCTTCTCCGAGATGTCAAGGTCGCACATGATCTTCAGGCGGGCGGCCAGCGCGTTCCGATAGCTGGCCGGCACCTCGATGTACGGCTGCAGGTTGCCGTCCCTGCGGAAGCGGATCTCGGTCTTCGCCTTGCCTGGATAGGGCTCGATGTGAATGTCTGAGACGCCCTGGTTGAAGGCGTCGATGATGATCTTGTTGACCAGCTTGACCAGCTCGTTGTCGGCGGCCGCCGAGACGTCGTCCGCCACCGAACCGCCTTCACCCACCTCACCGACCTCATCGTCGCCGAGGGTAGCCAGCATGTCGCCGATGTCGCCGGTGTCCACGGCCTCCTGGCCGTAGAACTGGTTGACGGTCTCCTTGAAATCCTTCTGCGTGGCGACCTTGTAGATGAGCTTGGACTTCGGGAACACGTTGGACGCGATGCGCGAACTGCGGATGCGTTCCGGGTCCAGGCACAGCACCGACAACCCTTCCTTCGCCTCGTCGATCGGCAACCACTGGTTTGCCTCGACGTATTCACGCTTGAGGTTCTTCAGCAGATCCATCGGCTTGACGCGGTCGGGCTTGAACGCCTCGTAGGGCACGCCGAAGAACTTGGCGAGCGCGGCGCCGATCGCCGGGATCTTCACCTGGAACTCGTCGGTAAGCACCATCTCGATGTCGACCGCCTTCTTGCGCGCCTGCCGCGAGGCGAGTTCGAATTCACCCGCCGACAGCACCGCGTCCGAGATCAGGTAGTCGTACTTCGTCTTGACGAGCTGCGGCTTCTGGCGCTGCTTGAACGCGATCGCGAGGGTCTGGGCGAGTTCGTTCACGCCCTCCTCGGTCAGCAGGCCGAACGGCACGCCGGCCTTGTTGTTGATGATCTGGATCACTCCGATCAGCTCGGCGCCGCCCTGCTCGACGATCGGTGCGACCAGCTGCTGCTTGGTGCGGTAGCCGGTGCGCTTGTCGACTTCCTGCAGGAAGCGCAGGTTCGGATTCAGCGCCTTCAGTTCGGCTTCGTCGTAGACGTCCTTGATGTTGACCAGCTTGCGCGCCAGCGCCACGTAGCCCGCGATCGAGTGCTCGGCGATCGGCAGCTTGAGGTCCTTGAAGGAGTTCAGGCCGGTCTTGACCTTCGAGACGATCGACTGCTTGTCCTCGCCCACCGAGTAGATGGTCAGCCGGTCGGCATTGAACAGCTGGCAGATGTCGGAACTGACCTCCAGCATGATCTCGTCGATGTTGCTGGTGGCGTGGATCTTGTTGGTGACCAGCTGCAGCTGCTTCTGGAACGCCAGGCGGATGTTGACATCCGTCTGCGTAGTGGATGAATGGCTTAGGACTGCGCTCATTCGCGTCTCCCGTGCAAGGACGACTATGCTACCCGCTTCTCTACCATTCTACACCCACCCCCCTGATTTTTAACAAGCTTTTCCCCGTTCAGGGCGGCGCTCCAAGCTCAGATTTCGAACACCTGACCGTTCTGCAGCATGCGCGGACGGTGGCGACGGACGCCGGCGCCGATCTCGCGCATGGTCAACTCGATCTCCCCGGGCTTGAGGTGCGTGATCCAGACCTCCGGTTCGCGCTCGAGCTTGGCGAGTTCCTCGGCCAGCATGGACGGACACAAGTGCTTCGACACTTCGGCGAGCGCCCGCTCCTTGTCCGAGAACGCCGTTTCCACGATCAGCACCTTCAGATCGGCGAGACGATTCAAGATTGCCCAGAGCTCGTCGTTCGGCCCCGTGTCGCCCGAGAACGCGAGGCTGCCGGAGCCGCTCTCCAGCAGGTAGCCGACGGCTGGCACGGTGTGCACTGCCGGCAACGGCGTGAAACGCCTGCCGCCCAGCGCGACGGCGCTGCCGAGTTCGACGTATTCGTAGCGCAGGAACGGCGCCTCCGGCGTCGGGATCTCGGTGAAATCCGGCCAGATCGACCAGTTGAACAGATGGCTTCTCAGAATCTCGATCGTCGCCGGCTGCGCGTGGACGGTAAGCGGGCGTTCCCGCATGCCACCTACCGTGTCGACCAGAAAAGGGATCGAGGTGACGTGATCGAGATGCGAATGCGTGAGAAAGATATGGTCGATCTTCGTCAGCTCGTCCAACGAGAGATCCCCGACTCCGGATCCAGCATCGACGAGAACGTCATCGTCGACCAGGAAGGAGGTAGTCCTTAGATGCCGTCCGCCGATCCCGCCCGAGCAACCGAGCACACGCAACCGCACGCCTATTTCTCCTCGAATACCGTGACGCCATCCCAACCCGCGGGCGCCGGCGCGCGCAGCAGGGCGTCTACGCGTTCGGTGTAGAGCGCATACAGGCGCGACTCGGGCTGCATGCCACGGAGCCTTTCCAGGTTGCGCCTGGCGCGCTCCCATTCGCGGGCCTGGTAGGCCTTGCGCGTTTCGCCCCACAGGTCCAGTTCGTCCCGCATCCGGCCGTCCAGCTCCGATTCAGGCATCAGAGGCTCATAGACGTTGATCGCCTCGTCCCTGCCCTTGACCTTGATGCGGTCGATCTCCCTGAACACGACCCCGGTCACCGTCCGTCGCGTCGCCTCGCCCGCCAGGATGCCGACGCCATAGTGCTTGGTACGTCCTTCGAGCCGGGAGGCGACATTCACCGCATCCCCCATCACGGTGTAGGCGCGCCGCACCCGCGACCCCATGTCGCCGACCCGGACGTTCCCCGTGTTCAAGCCCACCCCGATCCGGAGCGGCGGCCAGCCACGCGCCAAGAACTTCGCATTCAGCACCTCGCATTCCTTCTGCATCCGCAGGCCCGCGAGGACTGCGTTGCATGCGTGCTCCGGATCCTCGATGGGCGCGCCCCAGAACGCCATGATGGCGTCACCGATGTACTTGTCCAGCGTCCCGCGATACGTTGCCCGGATGATACCGCTCATCGCGGTCAGGTACGCGTCGATATATTCACGCAATTCCTCCGGTCGGAGCGCCTCGGAGATACCCGTAAAACCTCTTACGTCGGCGAACAGAATGGTCAGTTCCGCAGCCTTCGGCTCCATGCTGTAGCGACCCGGATCGGCCACGATTCGATCGACGACTTCCGGTGGAACGTACTGCCCGAAATGTTCGGTAACCTGGCGCTTGGTGCGCGATTCGACGAAATAGCCGTAGGCCATGTTCATGGTATAGATCGCGGCGGCCATCAGGATCGACGCAGCCAGCGGCAGCACGGTATCGGCCTCGGTCCACACCGCCAAACCAAGCGCGGTGATGAGCGCCATGCCCACGGCGGCGACGGCGCTGGCCCAAAGCGCTGGCAACCTGGGAACAAACAGGGCCAGGACGGTACCGCCGACCAGCAGCAACAGCACTTCGGCGCCGACCATGTACTTCGGCTGGCGCTTCAGCTTGCCGTTGATCATGCCCGCGATCAGGTTGGCGTGGATTTCCACGCCTGGATACACGTTCTGCACGGGCGTGGAGCGCAGGTCGCTCAATGTCGGCGCCGACGTGCCGATCAAAGCAAGCTTGCCTTTCAGTTGTTCCGGCGCCACCCGGCCGGCCAGCACGTCGGCCAGCGACAGGTAGGGGAAGCTGAATCGCCTGCCTGCATACGGCACCAGCGCCGCTGCCCGTTCGTCCACGGGAATGGTCAGATCGCCAACTTCCAGCCACTCCATGCCAGTTCCGCCGTCCGGCGGGAAACCCGCGGCAACCGCCGGCGCCCTGCCCGCCATGTCCCGGAACGCAAGCCAGGCACGCACCATGGCAAGCGATAAAGATTCGTAGTAGGCACCGTCCAGTTCCGCCAGCAGTGGGACGCGGCGCACCACGCCATCGTCCTCGACGATCGGGTTGATGTGCCCGGCACCGGCGGCGTTTGCCAGGTACTGCTGCAGGTTCCCGGTATAGCCGTTCCAGCGCGTAAGCGGGGCATAGCGGCCCTCGAACGCACCCTTTGGCAGCACCGGTAGCGGAATCGCATTGACGCGCACCGCCTGGGCCTCGCTGCTCAGGTAGTAACCGAGTACCACCGGCCGGCCCTTGAGGCTGGCCGCGAACATGCCGTCGTAGTCGAGTTTGTCGCGCAGCTTGCCGTAGGCGGCCCGGAATCCCGCGGCCTCCCTGAGTTCGTTCGCGGCCAGCGCATCCAGCACTTCCACGCCCGAGCTGCGGTCCTGTTCCGCCCACACGACGTCGAATCCCACTGCGGCGACGCGGTAGTGATCGAACAACTTGTCCATCAGGCCGGCCATCCGGTCGCGACCCCAGGGCCAGCGGCCCAGTTCGCCCAGGCTCTTCTCGTCGATGTCGAGGATGACGATGCGCGGATCGCCCCTGCCGGGCATGGTCAGCCGCAGGCGCGCGTCGTAGATGATGCTGTCGAGCTGCTCGATGAAGCCTACGCGGTAACGCTGCCCGGCGTGACCGACGAAGAACAACGTGATCGCGAGGCCTATCAGGATCCGGACGTGAACCGGCTTCACTCAATCCTCCGCCGGCGGCACCGGGCCGGGGGACCGGACCAGGCCTTCAGTTCTTGAGGAAGAACTCCATCTTGATGCCGGCGATCTCGACCAGGTCATGGTCTTTCAGGGCATGCGGAGCGGCCCCGATCGCCTGACCGTTAACAGTGGGATGCTGCGCGCCCTCTACGTGGGTGATGAAGTACCCCTGAGGCCTGCGCGTCAGCACCGCGACCTGCACGCCGGGCTTGCCAAGCGTGGTGAGCGGCTTGGTCAATTCGAGTTCCTTGCCTGCGTTGCCGCCTGAAAGCAACTGGATCGCGCCGAGCGGCTGCGCGGGCTTCGCCGGCGCGGCGGGGGCGGCAGGCGCGGGCGTCGTCGCCGCGGGAGCAGCCGGCTTCTCCGCGATGCCCGCCGCCTGCGCCGCACTGCCGGCAGCCTGGACGGCCGCGGCACGCATCGCCGCCGCGGCCTGGGGCGCTCCCCCGAGGGCCTTAGCCTGCTCGGCCGCCGCTTTCATGGCCGACGGCCGCAGCACCATCGTCTTCTCGAAGTCGGCGGCCGCCGCAGCCGGTTGCGCGCCCTGCTCCTGGATGAACTTCAGCTTGTACTTGCCGAGCTCAATGACATCGTTGTTCTGCAGGAAATGCTTCTTGACCGGATTGCCGTTCACCAGGGTGCCGTTGGTACTGCCCAGGTCTTCCATGAACGAGTCGTTCAGGATCGTGACGATCACGGCATGCTCGCCGCTCACCGCCAGGTTGTCGATCTGGATGTCGTTGTGAGCCTTGCGGCCGATCGTGGTGCGCTCCTTGGAGAGCGGGATCTCCTTGAGCACCAGACCATCCATGCTGAGTATCAGTTTCGCCATCGCCGACCCCTGCCGTTTATTTTAACCAGGCAAAAACCTTGCCCATGACGCCGCGTGGGGCGGGGTAATCCCGCAGGACGCGCACGAGTATAACCGATACGTTGTCCTTGCCCCCGTTGTCATTGGCCATCTGCACCAGCTGCTGGGCGGCCAGCTTCAGGTTGCCGCCAAGAGCCTGCAACGTCATTCCCATGTCTTCGTCTTCAACCATGTCGCACAGACCGTCCGAGCACAGCAGGTAGACGTCGCCCGGCTTGGTCGCGTAATCACGCACTTCGGGCTCGACGGTCGGATCGATGCCGAGCGCCTTGGTCACCAGGTTCTTGTGCTGGGCATGCTTCGCCTGCTCCGCGGTGATGATGCCGCTGTCGATCTGTTCCTGGAGCAGCGAGTGATCGCGGGTGACCTGGGAAAACTTGCTCTCGCGCAGCATGTAGAGGCGCGAATCGCCGAGATGCCCGACGGTCATCTTGTTGTCGTAGAACAGGCACACCACCAGCGTCGTGCCCATGCCCGCGTACTGCGGCTGGCTCTGCGCCGCCTGATAGATCGAGGTGTTCGCCTTGAGAACCTGCTCGCGGATCATCCGCCCCGCGACCGGCGCCTTGGTCTCCTGGTCGATCTCGAACGGCTGAATCTTCGCCAGCAGTTGCTGGATTTCGGTGGTGATCACGGTGGTCGCCATGCCGCTCGCCACTTCGCCTGCGTTGTAGCCGCCCATGCCGTCAGCCAGAACCACCAGCCCATTGACCGGGTCCGAGGCAATCGAGTCCTCGTTGTGCGAGCGGACCATACCCGGATCCGTGCAGCTGGCGATTTCGAGAATCTGGCTGTAGTTCATCCGATTCTCTAGAAAACGAACGTCTTCATGCGGCGCTTCGAGCTCCCCGAATGCTTTTATTCTGCGGTCCGGCCTGCGGCGGAAAAATTCTACGCCAGCCCCCACCCCCCTGGCGCCCGCGCCGAACCCGTGCCGAGCCTGGGCTTCCGCTAAGGAAAACAGCCCCCTATCCTGCATTTTTGCAGCTAAATGTCAGCTACGTCAAATGTTTGGACGCGAGCCATCCTCCGGGCGGTCGGGCCCGGATCCCGGCAAACCACGGGGTTCAGCCGCCGAGCAGTTGCCCGGAGTTGATGCTTCCTGAGCCGAGGAGATCGGCGGCAGCGACCTTCTTGCCGTCGCCCAGCTTGGCGCGCAGGACCTCGATGCGCCCGCCTTGCGCCGTGACCTGGAAGCTGGCCGGCCCGCATTCGACGACCTCGCCGACCTTGCCCTTTACCGCGCCGAAAGTGCGCACCGGAAGCTTCTTGCAGTCGAAGATCTGCAACTTGGCGCCGTTCAACGTCGTCCAGGCCCCGGGCGCCGGGTTGCAGCTGCGGATGAGATTGTGCACCACGTCCACGTGGTTGGCCCAGTTGATGCGCGCTTCCGCGTCGCGGAACCAGCCTTCGTAGGTGGCGAGCGACTCGTCCTGCACCAGCTCGCGGTGCTTGCCCGCGACGACCAGATCCGCGGCCTCCAGCATCGCCTGCACGCCCATCGGAAACAGCCGGTCGAAGTAGACCGTGCCGAGCGTATCGTCCGGCCCGACCGCGGTTTCCTTCTGCAGGATTACCGGTCCCTCGTCCAGGCCGTCGGTGGGCCGGAAGACGGTCAGGCCGGTCTTTGTCTCGCCACGCGAGATCGGCCAGTTGATGGAGCTCGGGCCGCGGTACTTCGGCAGCAGCGACGGGTGGTACTGGATCGTGCCGTGCCGCGGGATGCCGACGAAATCCTGCGGCGCGAACTGCAGCACGAAAGCCATGACGCCGATCTCGACGTCTAGCTCTTTCAGGGCCTTCTTCGCGTCATCGTTCTTCAGCGAAGGGAACTGGAACACCCCGACGCCTTTTTCCTGCGCTGCGACCTTGAGTACATCGGGCCTGCCGCCCGGCTTCTCGGGCGCGCAGAAGACCCCGGCCACGTTGTCGCCACGCGCGAGGAAGGCCTCGAGCACCGCCTTGCCGAAATCCTGCTGCCCGATGATGGCGAGCTTCATGCGGCCTTCTTCGGCGGCGCGGCGAACGCGCCCGCCTGCTTCATGGCGCTGATTTTCGCCTCGTCGTAGCCAAGCACGCTTTTCAGCACCTCGTCGGTGTGCTCGCCAAGCGTGGGACTGCGCTTGATGACCGCCGGCGAAGCCGACAGCTTGATCGGCATGCCGACGTTCCACCACTTGCCGCGCTGCGGATGGTCCAGCTCGACCCACATGTCGCGCCCCCTGATGTGCTCGTCGTTGGCGAGGTCCTCGGTACTCATGATCGGACCGCAAGGCACGTCGAGCGGATTCAGGATCGCCATGAACTCGCGCTTGCTGTAGTTCCTCGCGAACTTGGTGATCAGCGCCCACATCTCGTTCTGGTTCTTGCGCCGGTCGGCAATCTTGGCGAATTTCGGGTCGGTGGCAAGCCCGGGCACGCCGAGGTCCGGACCGATGCGGTTGGCGAGGTCCTCCCATACCGCCTCCTGCACCACGACATACAGCCAGTCGTTCGGGCCGTGCGGCTTGCAGTGGATTGCGTTGCCGAGCTGGCCGCCGCCGGAATCGTTACCCGCGCGCGGTACCTCGCCCATGCCCTGCTTGGTCGGCACCGAATACTCGGAGAGCGACTGGCGCGTCAGGCGCTGATAGTCGCGGAACTTCACGCGACAGAGGTTCATCACGCCGTCCATCATCGCCACCTCCACGTACTGCCCCTGCCCGCTCCGGTTCGCCTGGTGGAGCGCGGCGAGCAGCCCGACGGCAAGGTGCAGTCCGGTGCCCGAGTCGCCGATCTGCGCGCCGGTGACGAAGGGCGGACCGTCGGGCACTCCCGTCGTGCTCATCGCCCCCCCCATCGCCTGGGCCACGTTCTCGTAGGCCTTGAAGTCGGCGTA
>Ga0187894_10003129_pt1 | contig 18917 bp, 21 predicted proteins | sample GBC1701081metaG_FD_136650 | JGI IMG/M metagenome (GOLD analysis project Ga0187894, IMG submission 136650) | White microbial mat communities from a lava cave in the Kipuka Kanohina Cave System on the Island of Hawaii, USA - GBC170108-1 metaG ...
AGTCGTCGAGGCGTACCTTGGCCGGGCGACGCGCGCCACGTGAATGCGAGGGCCCCGCTGACGACAGGCCTCACCTGCTGACAAGGAGAGATGCGCCATGACTGGTTCCCTGCCGCTCCTGCCTACCTCCGCCGTCGGAAGCCATGGCTTGCCCGGCTGGGTCTGGCTCGCTCGCGAGGCGCTCGAGGCCCAGCGTCTCGGTCCGACCGACCTCACCGAGCTGGCCGAGGATGCGACCCAGCTCGCGCTGCTCGACCAGGAGCGCGCGGGCATCGACGTGCTCACCACCGGTGAGATGAGCCGCGTGCGCTTCATCATCGGCTTCTACGATCGGCTGGCGGGCCTGCGCACGCTCGGCGCGCCCCGCAAGCTCGGCCAGCCGCACTGGGACACGAACACGCCGTTCGAGGTGGTCGAGAAGGTCACGGCGCCGGAGGGCCTCGGCATCGTCGAGGAGTGGAAGCTCGCGCGTGGGCTCACGACCCGGCCACTCAAGGCGACGGTGCCGGGCCCGTACACGCTGATGTTTCCGCTGCGGCTCGGGGCCGGCTATCGCGACAAGGACACGCTGCTCGCGGACCTGGTCGGCATCGTCAACGCCGAGTGCCGCGGCCTGGTCGCCGCCGGCGCCGATTTCATCCAGATCGACGAGCCCCACAGCGGCATGTACGCGGGCACGCCGCCCCAGTTCGCGAAGGGCGTCAATCGCGCGGTCGAGGGCGTGCGCGCCAAGATCGCCGTGCACGTCTGCTTCGGCAATCTCTACGGCCGGCCCTTCGCCGCGGTGCGCGACTACCGGACCCTCTACCCGGCGCTGCACGATCTCCGCGCGTCGCAGATCGTGCTCGAGTACGGGAACCGGGGCATGGACGACCTCCCGCTGTGGAAGGAGTTCGCCACCGACAAGGAGCTCGGGGCGGGAGTCATCGACGTGAAGGCCTTCAAGGCGGAGACGGCCGAAGAGGTTGCGACGCGGATTCGCGCGCTGTTGACCGTCGTGGCTCCCGACAAGCTCTGGCTCAACCCCGACTGCGGTTTCTGGGAGACGCCGCGCTGGGCCACGCGCTCGAAGCTCCAGGCGCTGGTCGAGGGCGCTCGAATCGTCCGCCGGGAGCTGGGCGGCTGAGCTCCCATCCGTGCTGTCGATTCAGGGGGCTCTCACACGACTACAAGCAGGAACAAAGAACGGAATTCAAGGAGCGTCACCATGAAATTCATGATGTTGATGATCCCCAACGTGTATCAAGGTGGCAAGAACGTGGACCCAGGTTTCGTGCCGGACCCAGAAAAATTGAAGCTGATGGGCCGGTTCAACGAGGAGATGGGCAGGGCGTTGAAGATCGAGTCGCTGAACGGACTGCATCCCGTCACCACCGGCGCTCGCGTGTCGTTTGGGAAGGGAACGCCAACGGTGACCGACGGCCCGTTCATTGAAACGAAGGAAGTGCTCGGCGGCTATTGGTTGCTCGAAGCCACCTCGAAAGACGAGGTGGTGAAGTGGGCCCAGCGTTGCCCGGCCGAGCCCGGTGATGTGATCGAAATTCGCCAGGTGTTCGACGCGGCGGATTTCGCGATCAAGATATAGGGAGCGGGCACTGCGCGGCTGAGCGCGGTCCTCCGCGCGCCGTCGAGTCGTGTCGCTCGCGATGAGCCGGCGCCGGACGCTCACTCCCCCGCTTAACCCCAGGGCGACGTGCAACCAGCCGAGCGCGTGCCGGTCAGCGCCGGCGCGCGAACGCGTACAGCTTGCGGCCGCGCATGCCCGCCAGGTCAGCGACCGCCGGGACGCGGCCCCCGAGATCCGTGGGCGCGAACTCGCGGTTGTCGAATACGTCGAGGCACTCGAAGCCGGCCACCTCGAGCTGGCGCTTCAGCTCCTCGGGATGCAGGAGACGGTACCGCGCGTCGTCCTCGACGTTCGCTCGGCCCTCGATGCGCCACGTGCGTATCCGTGTCAGGATGCGCGCCGCGCGATCCAGCGTGTGGATCGAGACCGACGTCGCTTTGAACTCGGGCGTCTCCACGGAGCCTTCGATGCGACCGCGGAACCCATCACCGTCCAGGTAGCTGCGCGCGTTGAGCACGTCGAGGACCAGCAAGGTCCCCGCGCGGGCGTGCGCGGCGAACGTGTCCATCGTGCGGCCGAGATCGTCGTCGGTCAGGGCGTACGACAGCGCGTTGCCAAAGCAGGTGATCAGATCGAATCGACGGCCGAGCCTCACTGTGCGCATGTCGCCCACGTGAAGCGTGAGTCGAGGCCGCACCGAGCGCGCGTAGGCGATGTTCGTCTCGAGCAAGTCCACGCCCCAGCAATCCGGGATCGTGGCAGACATGGCCTCGAGGTGGCGGGCCGTGCCACAGCCGACGTCGAGCATGGATCGGGGCGGCGCCGTCAGGTATCGAGGGATGGCTGCGTTCACCATGTCGGTCACGGGATCGTCCGGGAACACGAGCTCGTAGAGGCGAGGCTCGGAATAGAGCAGACTGCGGAACTCGGCTCGCACGGAGGTCACCGTCCTGGCCTAGACCGGTAGCCCGCTCGGACCCGGACTCCCCGAGCGCAGCACCCAGAGGTAGGCCGATGTGTCGACGTAGTACCGACCAGCCGCCACGGCGCCGTCCCGGGCTAGCGATCTCGGCGCCGGCCTGACCGGCGACCCTCGGCGAGGGCCTCGAGGTACGCTCCCCGGCTTGCCGCGCGGAAGAGGGGCTTGAGACTCGCTCGGCCGGCGTGCGCGCCGATATGCACGTGCTCCAGACCGGCCCGGCTGAGGGAGGCGACCGGCTGCCGGTGGCGCATGATGACGATCCGTTCGCCCCCTTCCGCAGCAGCCACCAAGGACGCCAGGTTTCGCTTCAGCTCGTCTATCGAGACTGTTCTCATGTCAGAACCGTACCCCACTCAGCCCCGATATTCATCGGGGCCGCTTGACTGACACGGGCTCTGGGCGCAGCATCCCGGGCCATGGACACCGTGCGTCTCGCCATCGTCGGTTGCGGCAACATCTGCCAGCTCAACGCGCCCGGGTACCTCGCGCATCCGCGCTGCGACGTCGTCGCGCTCTGCGACGTCGACACGGCGCGAGCCGACCGCCGCGCGCGCGAGTGGGGCATCACGCCGAAGATCTACGCCGATTACGCCCACGTCCTCGCCGACCCCGCGGTCGATGCCATCGAGCTGCTGACGCCGACCTACCTCCACGCCGATCAGATCGTGGCCGCGCTCGAAGCCGGCAAGCACGTCTCGTGTCAGAAGCCGATCGCCGTGAGCGTGGCCGAGGCCGATCGGATCGTCGCCGCGGTGGCGACGGCGCGCACGACCTTTCGCGTGACGGAGAACTTCCTCTACTACCCGCCCATCGTGAAAGCCAAGGAGCTGCTCGACGCAGGCGCGATCGGCGAGCCGTCGCTCGTGCGCATCCACACGACGCGGGCTCGCGAGATCGTCGGGCAAACCATGGAGCTCGATCCGGACGCCCTCGTGTGGCGGCGTGACCCCGGCCGGAACCCGGGCGGCGCGCTCTACGACGACGGCGTCCACAAGTACGCGACGGCCATGTACTGGATCGGCGACTTCGGCGACATCTCGGCGATCGTCGGGCGCGGCGCGGACTTCTTGCAGGAGACGCCGAGCGTCGCCACCTGGCGGTTCAAGGACCGCGACTGTCTCGGCATCATCGACTACACGTACGCGCCGGACATGCCGATCCGGAGCCGCTACTATCGCGCGGACGAGTTCTTCGAGATCCACGGCTCGCGCGGCATCATCTGGGTGACCCGCTGCACCGGCGAGATGCTGGATCTGCCGCCGGTCGTCCTGATCAAGGGCACCGAGACGACCAGCTTCCAGGTTCCGATGGACTGGCGCCTCGGCTTCGACGGCGCGGCGCGGGACTTCGTCGATGGGCTGCTCGAGGGGCGACAGCCGGCCCAGGACGTCCTGACGGCGCGCCGAGTCCTCCAGATCCCGCTCGCGATCTACGAGGCCTCCCGCAGCCGCCGCCCGGTCGCGCCCGAGTCCATGACCTGACGTTCCTTACACGGGTCGCTCGCACTCCGTCTCTGCTGATCGACTACCTCCGCAGAACCTACCGACGTTCCAGACATGCCTCCGGTCTTTTCTTCTGACCTCGGATCGACTAGCATTGGCCGACCCACACTCCGACATTGGTGGTGACCCACCATGCGTGCACTGACGTCGCCCGACTGAACGCCGTCACCACGCACGCGTATCCGGTCCATGAAGGGGGTTGTCCCTGGCCGGCCATCGGGTCACTGGCCGTTCACCCCATCACTGGCAGTCCATCCCACAACTGAACAGAAGGAGACATGAACATGTGCACCCGCCAGCTCCTCGGATTCCTCGGACTGCTCTGTGCCCTCATCCTGCCCGCACCGGCCCAGGCAATCGTGGTCAACGGCGTCGACTACGTCCTGTTCGCCCGGTGCAAGATCGGGCTCTAAGACGGTCCCACCGAGATCTTCGACAACATCGCGGTCAACGAGAGCTGCGGCACCGAGCAGGGAATGCTGAGGATCGGCGGCCACAACGTCGTGCGTGGCACGGCGACCGCGAACCGGATGTTCTTCGGCACTGCTTCCCAGGTCGACGTGTGCACGTTCAACGCCAATGTGGGAGGCAACGCGAACGCCGCGTGCGGCAACATTCAGCAGGGAGTCAGCCTCCCCATCACGGCCTGGCCACCGCTTCCCGTTCCGGCCGTCGTCCCGGGCAATTCGAACTTTACCTGCGCGGCGTTTCAGACGTGCACCCTGGCGGCGGGCGCGTACCGGGACATCGTGGCCAAGGACAACTCGGTCATCAATCTCGATCCCGGGGTCACGTACCAAGCGCGGAACCTGTTCGTCGAGAACGGCGCGACGCTCAACGGCTCCGGGTCGTCCATCAACCTCACGCAGACCTTCAACACCGAGCCCAACGCGCAGATCAACGACGTCACCATCACCAGCATCAAGTCGGGAACGGCCGAGGTCATCGAGGTCGGGAACAACAGCACGATCATCAACTCCGTCCTCTATGCGCCGTTCGCGCGGGCGCACCTGCATCAGGCGTTGGTAACCCAGGCGACGGAAGTCGTCGCTGTGCTCATCGTCGTCGAGCCGGTCAAGATCCCGGAGATTCATGTGGACGGCTGCGCCTGCATCGGCAACATCGCGAAAGGGCAAGGCACCATTGCGCTCAGCAACGGTTGTGGCCTCAACATCCCGTCGAACCAGTACTTCGTGGCCACGACGTGCGCGATCGCGTGTCCAGGTGCCGGCTGCACCTCGGCAGCGCTGGGTCCCCCGGCCCCGACGAACAGCAGCGCCACGATCTCGATTCCCGGGGGCGTGGGCGCGGGTGACTATCACGTCATCGTCGTGTCGCCGTTCGGCCAGTTCTGCACGGCGGGCACGGTGCCGCTCCCGTAACGGAGCGTCCGACGACGCGGACGGGCAAGAGAGCCGGGAGCCGGGGGACCGCGCCCCGGCTCTCAGCCCCTCAGCTGATTCGCCAGCTCTGGTCCACGTAGCCGCGCCCGGCGACCGTCGATACCTGGAGCGCCGCGCGGTACGCGCCCGCGGTTGCCATGTGGGTGCGCGTCTCGACCACTGGCGCCTCGTCACCTCCAGCCGCGAGCGCCTCCGCCAAGACGCGCCCGTCCATCCCGCTGTCGTCGTCGATGCCGAGCAGCGCGAGAATGGTCGGCGCCACGTCCACGTTGCCCGCCGGGGTCGCCACCGTCGCGGCCCGCTTGAAGTCGGGGCCCCAGGCGACCAGCGTGTTGCGCACGTTCCACGGGCTCATGCTGCCGTGATCGCTCGCGTAGAGACGGGCGCCGCCGCTCACGCACGCGAGGTCCGTTCCCGGCACGCCCGAGCCATTCACCTCGGAGGTCCACGGAAACGTCGCGAGCAGATCGGGACTGCGCTCCCCGTTGGCCAGGTGGATGTGCTCGAGGGAGAACGTCCCTTCGACGGCGCCGAGCGGATCGCCGGGCACTCGCGCGGCCGTGAAGAGCGCACCGCCCCAGTCCCGCGACTGGACGAAGCGGGCGATCCGCGCAATCCGTTCGCGATCGCGATCCGCCACGTGCAGCGCCACCGCCTGCCCGCTGCTCGCCAGGACCACGTCGGCGGAGTCGGCCGAGGCCTTGAGTCCCGCGTCGACCAACTCGCCGACGACGTCGATGCCCCGCGTGTTGGTCGTGAAGCCGTGGTCCGACACCACGAACACGTCGGTCGACTCGCCGAGGCCGAGGGCGGTCGCGGTCACCAGCACCTCACCGATCTCGCGGTCGGCGTGGCGCAGCGCCTCGCGCGCCGGCGGCGACCCCACGCCCTCGGCATGCTGCGTGTGGTCGGGCTCGGTGAGCCAGTTGAGCACCACGGACGGGCGCACCTCGGGGAGCACGTACTCTCTGAGCGCGCGCTGGGCCCACGTCACGGCCGCGTCGTATCGGCCCGCTCCGCGCTTCGGCGGCTCTGGCCCGATCCGGGCGAGGATGGCCGCGCTCGCCTCGTCCGGCCAGGCCACGCGCGCCCCGGGATCGAACGACCCGTTGACGAGCACGCCAACGCCGGCCGGCCCGCGCGGATTGGTGAGGAGCGCACTGCCCGTCGAACCCGAGCTGACCGCCGCGAGCGTCAACCCGCGCGCGCCGAGCCGCTCGCCGAGCGTCGGCGTGTGCACGAGGCGGCCACCCGTGACGCGATCCACCTCGAGGAGGCGGCGATGTGAGTCGGTCCCGAACGCGCGCCCTGGCTCGACCTCGGGCACGTACATCTGGTTGCCAACGATGCCGTGCGTGCCAGGCTGCGTGCCCGTGGCGAGCGTGGCCGCGTTGACACGCGTCACGGTCGGACACACCGCGTGGCTGTTCGTGAACGCCACGCCTTCGCGGCGAAGCCGATCGAGGGTCGGCGTGACGTCGGCGGTGATCGCGTCGGGCCGGAGCCCGTCGACCACGAAGACGATGACGAGGCGCGCGCTCATTCGGTCAGGAAGGCGATGATCGGCTCTGGCCTCACCGGCCAGCGGGAAGCGCCGCAAGCGCCCGCCACTCGGCGAGCCCGACGCGAGCGACGACCTCGAAGCCGGACCCCGTCGGGCGCACCACGTCGGCCTCGCCTTCGCTCAGGTATTGCCCGCCGACCTGGGTGTAGTAGGGGTAGGCGTGCCCGACGATGGCCGTGTTGGTGCCAGGCGGAACGGGCTTCGACAGGAGCGCGCGGAGCGCGGCGAAGCGCGCCGGATCGCCAGGAGGAAGCGGACCGGCCTCGCGCACGGCCATGGACTTCTCGGCGCGGCCGAACGCGAGCGTGGCGGTCTCCACCGTTCGGCACAGCGGGCTCGCGCGCACCGGGCCGATCGGGATGCCGAGCGAGCGAACGGCCTCGCCGATCGCGCGCGCATGGTCGCGCCCCCGATCGGTCAAATTCCGCTGCGTGCCGCAGTCGTCCATGCTCGTCATGCGCTGGTCGTTCTGGCTGTGATCGGTATCGGCGTGGCGGACGTAGATGATGTAGCCGCCGCCCCGGAGCGCGGCGAGGAGCTCGGCGCCGCGCAAGCTGACGGCGGCCGGCCGCTGCGCGGAAGCTTGGCTGGGCCCGACGAGGCCGAGCGCCAGCAACGCAGCAATCAGCCAGGCCAGCATCGCCTGTGCGGTGGCCAGGGAGGAGCGCCAGTGCGCCGAGCGCGAGCGCGCGGTGCTGCGAGGTGCGTCCGCATCGAGCACGAGTAGCGGCCGACCCACGACGATATCCGGTGCGATCGTCAGGCCCAGAGAGAGCCAGGGTCGAGAGGGAGATCATCGAATGGCGGAAGCGCCACCGGCCGACCGTCACTCAGCCGCGCCGCAAGCGTGTACGCGCCATTCGAGAGGACGTAGGCGTCGATGGTTCGCGCCACAGGGTCGACGATCCAGTAGTACGCGACGTCGTGGCGGGCATACAGATCGAACTTGATTCGCCGATCGATGCGTCCGCTGGACGGAGATAGTATCTCGACGGCCATGGTCGGCGAACCCTCGATGGCGCGCTCGCTCACACGCGCTGTATGCTCGGCCGCCACGAACAGGATGTCGGGCTGGACCACCGTCGTGTCGCTCAGGATGCAGTCCGTGGGAGCGTCGAACATCTCTCCGAGCCCACGAGAGCGGACGTGATGATGGAGAACGTCGAACAGGTTCACCTTCACGCGCTGGTGACGGATGTCCGGGGCCGGAGTCACCGACAGCTCACCGTCGTGCAGCTCGTACCGACGTCCGTCGTCCGGCAGCGCCGCGTAGTCCGAATACGTGAGGATGGCTCGAGTCATGCGAGGTGGCCTCTGGGCGGAAGTCTAGCATCGGGTGCGCGCTCGGTCGAATTGACCACCGTGGCCGACGTCATCATGACAGCCTGCCCGATGAGTTCGACAGGTCGCACACTTCACTGTCGAGCGGGAAGGCAACCAAATCAATGCGCCGAGTTGGATACACGGTTGCCCTGGCAGTCTGAGCCGTGCTCTTGGCGCTCGACTCAGGCGATCTGAACGGCGCTCGGTTCGCGCTCGGCGTCCTCGCGTTGCCGCGGCAGGCCGATTGCCACCAGCACGCCGAGCGCGTTGCCCGCCGCCGCGATGAGCACCGCCGCGCTGTACCCGTGCGTCACATCGAACAGACGGCCTGCCACGATCGGCAACACGATTGCGGCGGCGCACCACGCGAGGTACAGCCGGCCGGCGATCCGACCGTAGAGCGCGCGGCGCCAATAGTGCGCCACCGCGGCCGCGGTGACGCCGGAGATCAATCCGTACCCGAGGCCGACGAGGGCGAGCGCCGCGACCGAGACGCCCGCGTTCGGCCAGAGGGTGAGCGACACATTGCCCGCGAGCGCAATCGCGTGCGCGCCTGCCGCCACGGTTGGAATGGCCGCCCAGTCGACCATCCAGCCGCCGCCGAGACGCGCGGCCGCGATCGCGCCAGTGATGAACGTCGTCCCATAGATGGCGAGCTGAGTGGCGCCACCGTACGCCCGGATGATGCCCGCGCCCTGGCTCAGCACCATGAGGCCCGCGGACGCGGCGAGGAAGAACACGACCCAGAGCCGCCAGAACACCGCGCGATGGCGCTCACCCTCGGTCGGTGAGGCGGACGGCGTGGCCGCCTCGAGCGTGACACCGGATCGGGCGATGCACCACGCGCTGAGCGAGCCAGAGACCGCCAGCACGCCGGCGAATGCGCCGAGCGTGGCGCGCACACCGAGCGCCTGCACCAGCCAGCCGAACGCCGGCGCCGCGATCATGGCGCCGGCCGGATACAGGCTGACGAGGTAGCCATTCACGAGGCCGTGACGGCCCGTCACCGCCAGGTTCACCGCCTGCTGGACGAAGATGTAGCCGGCGCCGCCACCGACACCGAAGAGCACGCCGAAGCCGAGGGCGAGTTGAACCAGGCCGCCCGCGGTCGCCGCGAGCCCGATGCCGAGCGTGCTGGTCGCCGCACACGCCAGCACAAGCATCGGCGCTGGCGAGACGCGATATCCGTAGGGCGCCAGGTTCATTCCCGCACAGAATCCGGCGGACGCGAGTCCGAAGACGAGCGCGAGATCGGCGCGGCTCACGCCGAGCAGCGACTCGAGCGGCTGGAGGAGCACGCTGAAGGCGTACAGCGAGCCGAGCGGAGCATTGAGCGCCGTCGCCGCCGCGACGGTCATCCACGCGCTTCGCCCGCCACGAGCCTCGCTCACGGTCGTCGAACGTGCCCGCCGCGGACATCCCCGGCGACATCGACGGGGGCGCCGGGCGCGCGCGTAGTATACGCGGGCCGGCGCCCAGGATCGCAGCGAGGCGGTTGCTAAACGCGCTGCGTCAAGCGATGGTGGAGCGCATGGCCATCTCCCAGACGCGCGCGGACGTGCCCGCGATCGAGGCAGCCGGGCGCACCGCCGTCGCCGTCACCTTCGTCACGCTCGGCGTGACGTACGGCGTCTGGTACTCGTACTCGGTCTTCCTCGTCGCGCTGCTCAAAGAGTTCGGCTGGAGCCGCTCCGTGCTCGCGGGCGCGTTCTCCGTGTTCGTGATCGTCCACGGGCTGTCGGGCCCGGCCCTCGGCTGGCTGGTCGAGCGCCTCGGCCCCCGACGCGTGATCATGACGGGCTCGGCGCTGACCGCGATCGGACTCGGCCTGGCTGCCGAGACGCGCGCCGCCTGGCACCTCTACCTGGCCTTCGGGGTCATCGCGGCAGCGGGCGTGAGCAGCTCCGGGTGGGTGCCGTCGGTCGTGCTCGTGCGCGGCTGGTTTCCGTCGCGCATCGGCACCGCGCTCGGCGTCGCGTCGGCCGGCATCGGCGTCGGCATCTTCGCGCTGGTGCCGCTCGCCCAGCTCCTCATCGATTCGTTCGGCTGGCGCTGGGCGATGCGGGCGCTCGGTCTGCTCGTGGTCGGGTGGGCCATCCCCGCCACCGCGTTGCTGGTGCGCGATCCGGTCGATCGCGGCGAGTCGACGCCGCACAGGCCGGCGCATGCGCCTGAGTTCGCTGCTCAGTCAGCCGGTGCGTCCGCCGCCGGGTCAGGGCGGCGGGCAGCATCCGCCAGCTCGTCGGCCTCCATCAGCACACCGCACTGGACGCTCGCCGCCGCGCTCCGGAGCTGGCGCTTCTGGACCATCGCCGGCGTGTTCGTGACGGGCAGCTTCGCGACGCAGACCCTGCTCGTCCATCAGGTCGCGTACCTGGTCGATCACGGCGTCCCGGCGCTGGCCGCGGCGGCCGTGGTCGGCGTGGTCGGGCTCGCGAGCGTGGCGGGCAAGACGGGCTGGGGCGCGCTGTCCGATCGCTACGGGCGCGAGCCCGCCTACACGCTGGCGTTCGCGTGCGTGCTGGCGAGCGTCGGCATGCTGGCGGTGGCGGGCGCGTGGCCGGGCCGCGTCCTGCCCTATGCGTACGCCGTGCTGATCGGCCTGGGTTACGCGGCCACCGCGCCGCTCACGCCGGCGGTGGCGAGCGACCTCTTCGGCAGTCCGCGCTTCGCCCGCATCTTCGGCGTGCTGCACTCGACGAATTCGATCGGCGGCGCGGTGGGCGCCTGGGCGGGCGGTCGCATCTTCGACGTCACCGGCAGCTACGCGCCCGTACTGTGGGTGACGGCAGTGATGGCCGTGTCGGCGCCGGCGTTACTGTGGCTGGCGGCGCCGCGCCGCCCGAACCCTCCTCCGCCAGCGAGCTGACCGCGCTACTTCGGGTAGCCGATCGTGCGCAGCGATTCCGCGATCTCGTCGAGGATCGCGGGGTCGTCGATGGTCGCGGGCACCGTGTACTCGGCGCCGTCGGCCATCTTCTTCACGGTGCCGCGCAGGATCTTGCCCGAGCGCGTCTTGGGCAGGCGCTTCACCACGGCCGCCGTCTTGAACGAGGCCACGGGCCCGATCTTGTCGCGCACCAGCTCCACCAGATCGCGGCAAAGATCGGCGTCCACCTTCGTGACGCCTGCCTTGGTGACGACGAAGCCCACCGGCACTTCCCCCTTCAGATCGTCGGCCACGCCGACGACCGCGCACTCGGCCACGTCGGGGTGCGCGGCCAGGACTTCCTCCATCGCCCCGGTCGACAGCCGGTGGCCCGCGACGTTGATGATGTCGTCGACGCGACTCATGATGTAGACGTAGCCATCGTCGTCGCGATAGCCCGCGTCACCCGTCAGGTAGTGGCCAGGGTGGCGCGTGAGGTAGGAGCGCTCGTAACCTTCGTCGTTGTTCCACAACGTCGGCAGGCATCCCGGCGGCAGCGGCAGTCGGATCGCGATGCTTCCGATCTGCCCGCGCGGCATCTCCTGGTTGTCCTCGGAGAGGACGCGGACGTCGTAGCCGGGCACCGGCCTGGTCGGCGAGCCGGGCTTCACCGGCAGCATGCCGAGCCCCACACAGTTCGCGGCGATGGGCCACGCGGTCTCCGTCTGCCACCAGTGGTCGATCACCGGGACGCTCAAGCGCTCGCGCGCCCAAAGGAGCGTGTCCGGATCACAGCGCTCGCCCGCGAGGAACAGCGTCCGGAAGCGGGAAAGGTCGTACTTGCCGATGTGCGTCCCTTGCGGATCCTCCTTCTTGACGGCGCGGAACGCGGTGGGCGCCGTGAAGAGCACGTTCACGCCGTGCTGCGACGCCACTCGCCAGAACGCTCCGGGATCCGGCGTCCCGACCGGCTTGCCCTCGTAGAGGATGGTCGTGCAGCCCTTGAGCAGCGGCGCGTACACGATGTACGAGTGGCCCACCACCCAGCCGATGTCCGACGCGGCCCAGTACACCTCGCCCGAGCCGACGCCGTAGACGTTGGCCATGCTCCACTTGAGCGCGACCGCGTGCCCGCCGTGATCGTGCACCACGCCCTTCGGAATGCCGGTCGTGCCGGACGTGTAGAGGACGTACAGCGCGTCGGTGGCGGCCACCGGCACGCATTCCACCGCCGGCGCGCCGGCCACGAAGTCCCCCCAGTCCACGTCGCGGCCGGCGACGAGGGGCGCCTGCTCCTGCGGGCGCTGGAGGATCACGCAGCGCTCGGGCTTGTGCGAGGCGATCCGGATCGCGCCGTCGAGCAGCGGCTTGTACGGGATCACCCGGTTCACCTCGATGCCGCACGAGGCCGACAGGACGAGGCGCGGCCGCGCGTCGTCGATGCGCTTGGCCAGCTCGTCGGCGGCGAACCCGCCGAACACGACGGAATGGATCGCGCCGATCCGGGCGCACGCGAGCATCGCGATCACGGCCTCGGGCACCATCGGCATGTAGATGATGACGCGATCGCCCTCGACGATGCCCGCGCGGCGGAGCGCGCCGCCGAAGCGCGCGACCTCGTCGCGCAGCGCGGCGTAGGTGAACGTGCGCACGGTCCCGGTCACGGGCGAGTCGTAGATCAGGGCGAGCTGCTTGCCACGCCCGCGATCGACGTGGAGGTCGAGCGCGTTGTAGCAGGTGTTGAGGCGGCCGCCGGTGAACCAGCGATAGAACGGCGCGCGCGAGCTGTCGAGCACCCGGTCCCAGCGCCGGTCCCAGTAGATGTCCTCCGCCGCGGCCGCCCAGAACCCGTCGGGGTCCTGGAGCGAGCGGGCATAGCTCTCCTCGTAGATGCTCGCCATGAATGACCTCCCTGCGCGCGGCCCGGGCCCGCGGCAACCCCGAGGCTATAGCGTCGCCCAGCCAGGCGCAAGCGGCGGCTGACGCCGGAGCGCCGATTCCCGGTGTACGCTAGACGCGCCATGACGGACGACACGCTGGTCCGCTTCACCGCCCACACGATCAGGCGTGAGGACCTCCACGCCCTGATGACGCGTCGCGACCGGCCCGCGCTCATCAGGGCCATCTGGCACTTCGGCGTCCTCGCCATCACCGGGACGCTTCTGTGGAACCTCCGGGCCACCGTCTGGGCCGTGCCGCTCCTCGTCGCGCACGGCTACGTGCTCGCGTTCGTCTTCTGCGCCTTCCACGAGGCCGCGCATCGCACCGCGTTTCGCACACGCTGGTTGAACACGGTGGTGGGCACGCTGGCCGGGCTCCTCATCTTCTGGCCGTACCGGAACTATCGCGTGTTCCACTGGGAGCATCACCGCTACACGCAAGACTCGGCGCGCGACCCCGAGCTGTTCTTCGCCAAGCCCACGACGATCGGGACGTACCTGCTCGTGCTGACCGGCGTCCCGAACTTCATCCGGCGCGCGGGCGATATCCTTCGGCTCGCGAGCGGCCGGGCGGATCGGCCGTGGATGGCGCCGTCGGACCGTCGCCCGCTCATCGCCGAGGCGCGCGCGTACCTGGCGGTCTACGCGCTGGTCGCGGTTGCATCGATCGTCGCGGGCAGCGCGATCGCGCTGGTCGTGTGGATCCTGCCGCTCCTCGTCGGCCAGGCGTTCCTGCGGCCGTATTTGCTCGCCGAGCACACGGGCTGCGCGTTCACGCGCGACTGCCTGGACAATACGCGGACGACGCTGACCTCGGCGCTCGTGCGCCTCTTCGCGTGGAACATGCCGTATCACGCCGAGCACCACGCCTACCCGGCCGTGCCCTTTCACGCCCTGCCGCTGCTCCACCGTCAAGTGCGGACCAGCATCACGCATCTCGAGCCGAGCTACGTCGTCGCAACCGCCAAGGTGAATCACTACCTGTTCAGGGGCGACGCCGCGAGTGTCGAGCGCACCGCCAACTGACACGGGTCATACGCTGCCAGGGCGCAACCTGGCCGGTCACGGCGTGCCGCGCGACATCGTCGACGCGGCCTTCCGGGCCTCGCGCGAGTTTCACGCGATGCCGCTCGCGGACAAGCAGCGCCTGCCGATCAACGAGAACAACATCGGCTATCTCGGCGTGAACCAGAGCATCCAGGGCGCGTCCACCGTGCACAACGCCACGCGGCCGAATCTCAACGAGAGCTTTTTCATCAGCCACGACCGCGGGCCCGATCATCCCGACGTGGTGGCCGACGTGTCGCTGCGCGGGCGCAACCAGTGGCCCGAGGGCCACGAGACGATGCGCGCCGCGATGGTCCGCTACTTCAAGACGCTGGAGGCCGTGGGCGAGCGCATGCTGCCCGTGCTGGCGCGCGCGCTCGAGATGCCGGCGGACACCTTCGCGCCGTTCTTCGCCAACGAGGCGCACCTCAACCTGCGCTTCCTCCACTACCCGCCGCAGGAGACCGACGACGACGAGCAGTTCGGCCAGGGTCCGCACACCGACAACTCGTTCATCACGATCCTGGCGCGCGAGGACGTCCCCGGGCTCGCCGTCAGGCTGCCGAGCGGCGAGTGGCTCGCGCCGCCGGTCATCGAGGGCACGTTCCTGGTGAACCTCGGCAACATCATGAAGCGGTGGTCGAACGACCGCTTCCTGTCGACCCCGCACGGCGTGCTGAACGACTCGGGCGCCGACCGCTACTCGATCGCGTTCTTCTACAGCCCCAACGTCGGTGCCGTCATCGAGTGCCTGCCGAGCTGCATCGGGCCCGACAACCCGCCGCGGTACGAGCCAGCCGTCTACCGCGACCTGGTGCTCGCCTTCTACAACGCGAACTACTTCCACCGAGCAGGATACGCGAAGGCCGGGGCGTCCTGAGCGACCGACGACGCACGGCCGCCACGGCGGTCTCAGCCGCCCCGGCGTTCGGTCACGGACGAGGCCGGGCCTCGCGGAGGTTCCCCGGGCGGTAGGCGAGCCTCACGACGACTGACGGCGCGGCGTTTCGAGTCGCGAGACACACACCAGGCGCACCGACGTCAGTGTCACGACAGAGCACGTCCAGTCATCGTCGGACAGGACACTGTGAGCGCTACAGTTCTCGCCTACAGTCTCCGCGCCGGCTACCGGAGCATCCACCGCGTGATCCCGTTCGTCGCACGCCCAGGGCGACGAGTGCGCGAGTACACGCCCTCGTCGATGCCCTGCTGGATGGCGCTCGCAACCAAGCGTCAATGGCGCTCGTCCACCGGCTCGGCCCGCGCCTGAGCTGGAGGGGTCGGAGGGGCCGGCACCTGTCGGCGCGCGCCTCAGGGACCGACGGCCTCCTGCGCGATCGCGGCCAGCGCCCGCTTCAGGTTCTCGACGGCTGGGCACTGCGTCGCGCCGTGGCGCTCTGCCAAGAACGCGGGGTCGTTGTAGCCGAGCCAGACCTGTCCGGCGGCATCCGTCCAGACGAGCGCCTTGAGCGGCAGGTCGATCCCGACCGTCTGGGCGCATTCCATGAACGGCGTGCCGCCCTGCGGGTTGCCGAAGATCAACACCTCGGTCGGCCGCAGCGTCTTGCCGACCTTCGCGGCACCGGCGGCGTGATCGATCCTCGCGAAGATCGTCAGGCCTCGCTGCTTGACCACGCTCTCCAGCCGATTCATGGTCTCCGCGGGAGCACGGGGACTCTTCACCGCGATCAGTCCATCGGCCGCCGATGCCGGACACAGCGAGGTGAGGGCCGCCACCGCCATCATCGTGAGGAAGGCTCTGCGCCGGATCGGCCGACACTCGCGGATGCTCATGTGCACCTCCACGTTCTTGGAAGGTCGGTCAGAGTCGCGTGGTCAGGTCGACCAGCCAGTCCGGCATGCGGTCGACCATCCAGGCCTCGATCACCTTGTCGGTCCCGGTCATCGCGAGCGCGCCGACGAGGAGGAGCAATGCGCCCATGATGGGCTTGCCCGCGCTCGCGATCGACCCGAGCCACGCGCGGCGGCCGGCGAGCGCGCGACGGGAGCCGTAAGCCAGCGCCAGCACCGGGACGGCCGCGCCGACGCCGAAGACGAGCATCACCGCGCCGGCGCGCGGCAGGCTCTCGCTCTGCGCGGCCAGGCTCACCGCAGCGGCCAGCGTCGGCCCGGTGCAGGGCGTCCACACGGCGCCCAGCAGCACACCGAGGAGCAACTGACCGGCGAGCCCCGGCGGCAGCCGCCGGGCCAGACTCTCGGCGCCGCTCGCCAGCGGCGCCGAGACCGCCGCGAAGGCGGCCCCGAGCCCCGGCGCGAGCAGGGTGACACCGGCGACCGCCATCAAGCCCGCGGCGATGGCCCGCGCGACATCACGATCGACACCGAGCGTGAATCCGAGCGACGCGAAGACAAGCCCGGTGGCCGCGGAGGACAGCACCAGCCCCGCGGCCAGGACGAGCGGGCCGAGGCGATGACTCTGGAGCGCGCTCGCGATCACGATCGGCAGCAGGGGCAGCACACAGGGCGACAGGACCGACAGCATCCCGGCGCCAAAGCTCAGCACCACCGCCCCCATTCGCTTTCGAGTCCCCCGTCCGCGCCGCGCCCCGTCTACAGCGCGGCCTGGAAGACCTTGCGGAGCGCCTCGGGGTCCGACTCGCTGGTCGATCGCATCTTCTCGGCCTTTCCCCTGAAGGCGAGCAGCGTGCTCTGCTGGCTCACCTTCCACTCCCGCAAGAGATCCTTGCTCGAGTCGAAGTCGACCTGGAACACCGTCACGCCGGCAAAGGCCGGCTCCGCGCTGAGCCTATTCACGATAGGCTCCTGCCGCCTGCAGACGGGTCACCAGGGCGCGTGGACGAACACGACGATGGGCTGGCCCGCCTCCTGCGCGGCGGCAAACGCGTTCTTGTCGAACGGCCGGATGGTCGCGGCCTGTGCCCTGCGCGATCCGGCGAGGGCGAGGCCCAGGGCTCCGAGAACGAGCGCGCGTCGATGCATCGTTGATCTCCCTTCGTGGGCTGGCGCGGGCCAGCCGGTGACGTCACGTCGAGCGTGACGGGTCCGGAGCGCTCCACGTGTCAACAGCTCGCAAAATCTCCCCGGCGAGGCGGACGGGCCATCGCCAGGGAACGGCCTCGCGCACGTCCCGAGGCCGTCGCCGCCGGATGCGGCGCCCCTGAGCGGTCGCCGGTGGTGCACGACCGCGTCGGCGGCACGCCGGTGGTCCTCGTCGGCCAGGCCGCCACCAGGACGGTGCGCGCGTACGAGCGCGGCGACCTGCGTTTCCGCTCGGGCTCCGGTCCTGACACGCTGATCGCGGACAGGTCCGGCGAGGTCCGGCGCGTCGATGAAGACGCGCTGGTGTCCGCGCCGGGCGGCCGGCGACTGGAACGGCTGGCCGGACATCTCGCCTCCTGGTTCGGCTGGTTCGCCTTCCATCCCGACACGCCGTCTACGAGCCGTCGATCCCCACCCCCGCCCCATCGCGCCGGCGACCGTCTATCCGGGGCGGCGCACCCGGCTGTTGATCAGCGCGCTCCACGTGGCGACGGCGAACGGCACCGCGTAGGTGATCGCGATCTTGGCCGCGACGGCGGCCGTCACGCGCCCGCCGAGCACGTGATCGCCATGATTGATCAGCGCGAGGAGCGTGCCCACGACGAGCGCGATCCTGGCCGAGCGGCGGAGCATGGGCGGGTACCGGATCGCGCACCGCCAGCAGCGCGCGACCACGCCCCCCTCGACCGGAAACTCGAAGACCGCGCCGGACGCCGCCGCGTGCGAGCAGACCGCCGGGCGACGACTCACCCGTTCAGCTGTACGGGCCCTCGGAGAGCGGCCGGCCGCGCCACATCACGGGGTCGGCCTCCCAGCGATACGGCAGCTCGACGGCGCCGCCCGGCGCGTCGAGAGCGACGAGCGCGCGCAGCGTGTCCATCAGGACGCTCCGCTGCTTGTCGCGGTTGCCGGGCTCGCCCAGCATGCTGCCGCGGGGGAAGCGCACGCGCGCCCACCGCGGCGCGCGGATCCGTTCCGTGGCGGCCGGATTGTTCGACAGCGAGATGGTCGGGATCCCCGAGGCCTCGATCTCGCGCTGCACCAGTCCGCCGGACTGGTGACAGATGGGTCAGACGGGAACGACGAGGGCCACGTCGGCCCCCGCCGCCCGGAGGCCCTGGGCGATGGCGGGCGCCGCGCTCTCGGCCAGATCCGCCGCGCGCGGGCAGTACCCCATGATGCTCCAGTGGGTGTCGGCGAGTCCGGCGATCAGCCCGGCCGACGCCAGCTCGCGCAGCCGGTTGAGCGGGAAGATCGTGTTCATATCGGCCTCCGCCACCTCGTGCGTGAAGTGCTCGTGCGCGATGGCGAGCGTCTGGATCGGCACCTCGGCCGGAATCGCGCGGAAGCTCCAGTCCCCGTCCGGCGCGTCGCCCGCGAACGGAGCGTCGATGCCGGCCCGGTAGAGCCCGCCCGTCGTCACGACGCCGACGCGGCTCTCGGCGAGCGGCTTCCTGACCGGCGTCCACGGTGCCGCGGCGAAGGTTGGCCAGGGATACGTCTTGAACGCGGATGCGTAATCGTGCCGCTCGATCATCGGCCGCGCCTCGGGCCACCACGCGTCGTAGCGCATCCTGAACTCGTCGATCCAGCCGCCGTCGGCGTGCGTCATCGGTTGCTCCTCGCTCGAGAGGGGGATGGGGACGAGAGCGCCGCCAGGATCACCTCCACGATGTCGTCCAGCACGGCGCGATCGGGG
>Ga0187894_10003130_pt1 | contig 18915 bp, 15 predicted proteins | sample GBC1701081metaG_FD_136650 | JGI IMG/M metagenome (GOLD analysis project Ga0187894, IMG submission 136650) | White microbial mat communities from a lava cave in the Kipuka Kanohina Cave System on the Island of Hawaii, USA - GBC170108-1 metaG ...
AGCCAGCAAGTTTGTCTGAGATAACTCATGATAAGTATGGAATGGATGTGATCGAGATCAAGAACATTCAGGAAGCATTGTCATACTTTACAGAATAATAGATAAGTTTACCAGTTTCATACTAATATTCGGTGGATTAACTAGCCTCGATAACCAAAACAACAGCATATTATCAATAGTAGCATTTTCTTCAAACATAAATAAAAAATTGAATTCTATCGACTTTTGATCACTGTTTCTTCCTTTTTCTTCCTGCTCATTACAAAGAATGCGGCGGCAACGCTACCAAATATCGCTCCTATTATTACCACGAACGTTCCCATCTCACCAAAGGTTCCGCCTAGCATTGCTGTGCCTGAACCATAAGCACCTGACTTTTGCGCCTCAGTGACCCGTTCCTTTGCCAATATCGTATTTTCAGTACATGCAAATTGGGGTATGCCTAGCTGTGTACATTGTTTGAGCTGCTCGGGAGTAGCCGTTTGAGCACCTCCACCAGGGGGGCCAGTATATTGTGCAAAGGCCGGGATGTAAACTGCAGCTCCTAGCACTGCAATCAAACTCAGAGCGTATGTGATTTTTCTCATTGCATTTATAGTAACACATGTAAAACTAAAAGCCCTTACGCACCTAAAGAGCGCTTCAAACATGCATATTTTTCCTAGTGCATATAACTCTAGTTACGCATATTCAAGTAATACCTTTTTCTGCAGAGATTCTTCGGTGCGAACTCTTTGGCTCACGATGACTGTCTGAAACGTTAGCTTAGTATTACACTGTGGACAATTCTTTTTGTTCTTTGCAAAATATGTTGCTAACCACAAACATTTTGGGCACAATGCAAATGAAACCTGCCTTGCATCTTGCATTATACTCCAATAGCAATCAAGATTAAAATGTGTTGTGCACCAATGGAGAGTCCTTATCGTGCACAATGTCTTTTAATTTGTTTTGCTATATTATATCACACCTTTAAGACCCCAGCAGACTGACAGCAAGACTTGAGAAAGGAAAACCCAGCTAGGTGGGGAGGCAAAAATGCCTCTCCACATTATGACATTACAACACAAAACACATTTTACAATATGAGTTATTTGTTGGAATAAAAAAATAATATGTTTGGTTCTTGCCTCTAGAACCTTACATATGGAGGTAGGATCAGAACTCTACCCTGACCCATTCGTGCAAGTCCAAATCCTTCGTCGACAACATGAGAATGCAGCTCTCGCAATGCGTATTCCGTCTGCTCAAGACTCTTCTTCAAAATCGGCAACATGCTTACGATAAGAATTCTGTCTCCTCTCATCTCGTCCTTGACTCTCTGCACATCTGCGAGCTTTTCGATCTTCGCGAATCTGAACTCTATACCCTTGTCGTCTAGCTGTGCAATGTAGGTTTGCTTTTGCATGATAATAGAATTAGCATAAATGATAAAAAGCGTTGTGCATGATTGATGCGCTCTTTAGATGAGCAAACTTTACTACCGAATTAACATATTATAAACATGAATGATAGGTCATAAAATTAGTCTCTTTGATAATTTGATAATAATAACAATTACAAATAACTGTGATAATTATGAAAAGCAACTTGTACAATGAGTCACCTAATGTGAAACAAACAATAAAAACACCCACAAAACATACAGGCGCACTGCTAAGCGAGTATTCAGAACTTGTACTTTCCTTGAAGACAAGATTCCCGCATACCGATCTAAGGTTCCTTCTGGAACTGATGTCTCATGAATTTCTGTACCCAGAGCATACTCCAACATTGCAGATAGAAATATTCTACAGAGATGGGGTTGATCTGAACGCAAAAGGGGCGGTGTTGTCACAAAGGATTGATAGAATGCCAGCCGTTTATGATTCTGAGAGACGAGTGGTTATAGAACCTAGACTAGAACTTGATGGTATACAGGAACTTGCACAGGATCGTGATATAGAGAGCCTCGCTGGAGAGATAGTTTGTTGTCTTGACACTTTGCTGAACCGTAGAAAATATCTTGTCTGATTTGAATTACATATGGCAGAAAACCTTCCAACAAAAATAAGATTGATTATATTACTAATGCATATGAAAAGTACGTGAACATAAAAAAAAAGGTTAACCTAGAAAAATTCTAGGTTAATTTGCTCATGCTAATGCCGCCATCGAATACCCAGTCGTGTCCACCAACCTTTAGATCTGAGTGGAAGTTACTCATGTTGCTGACACTCTGCGTAGTTGGTGTACCAGGGATACCACCTGACAGAGCACCGTCAGCATTCAGCACAAAGTCATTTCCATTTATTGTTAGACCGAATCTCTTGTAGTACACGGCTGCACCGTTGTCTATCGAGTATGCTTTATCACCTATCTTTACGTTGCCTGATTCTACCTGGAACACTACTGCACTAGGATTGTCCCGTATGGATGCTTCAGCTCTATGCAGGGATCCCTTTTCCGCTAACACGTTCAAGTTGGCAACCTTTATCGTTACTTGCCCACTGATTGGAGCCCATCCATGTGCACTGGGTCCGCTGGCACCAGATCTAAGGTTAATGCTTGGAGTTAGTATATTGGTATGATACCGCGTAAATCCGCTAGATGCTGATTCCAACTGTGCTTGACCTGATATTGTTAACACGTACTCACTTGCCTGTTTCGGAGTATTTGGAACGAACTTGTTTTTCATTTCTGGTTTACCCTGTGCTGTTACAGCAAATGCAGGTGCTGTTACGACAGCAATCATACCAATTAGCATAACAGACATGCTTAATCCAAGGATCACATTTCTTTTCATTTGTTTATTCACCTCCCTATCACTCGTTTAGCAAAAATGAAATGAAAAGTATTCCGCATTATTGAGACGCTCTTTAGGTGCGTAAGCCTTTATTATAATTTTGACGAAGATATCTTAAGATGAAAACAAAAATTATGTTGGCAATACTAATGTCGATCTTGCTACCATTGCAAGCAGTTGTCTTCAACGCAGCCTTTGCAGCAAAACCGATATCGATGCCTCATCAATACTATCCGACTCTATTGACGCAATCAACACAATATCCAAATGTAGAATTAAAGTGGATGCCTGATAAGCCATATGCTGGCCAAGAAATAACATTCATGATATCGTTCAAGAAACCTAGTAACGGTTCGCTGCAACCAAACGTAGATTACAAATTCGCCATAGCAAAGGATGGTCCCAGTGTATTTACCGTTATGAGGCACTCAAACATGGGTTCAGATACCATAAAGCAGAAACTTGATAGTGATGGCAAATACATCGTTACAGTAACTATTACAGGCATAGACATGAAGAAGGTCGATCCGAAAACATCCGATTTCTCCTTGGTTGTGGTAAAGGCACAGACGCAGAAGCAAACGCCACAAATGCAACGGCAGAAAGAGACCGGGTCAAATATCATGTCACAAATGAGAGAAGTAAAGAAACCACTGAGAGTAGGTTTAGTTGATGAAAAGGGCAAACACCTAGGTGCTGTGAATATTTTTCAGAGTGATTCACACGCTTTAATCACAGTATGGCTGCGATCAGTAGGACCTAACGAGCATATTTCGGCATGGCTAGTTGCTGGCCCAAATGAACACATAACAAAGAGGTGGAGCCAAGTAGATAGCATGTCTGTGATTAAGATAGGACATGATGAACCCACGAGACATCTAAACGTGTTTAATAAAATATTGAGCTTCGTGCCTGCAAAGGGCGATAAGATAGTTGTCACCATGGATGACTGTAGCACTGGACATTGTAAACAGACAACGAATCATATAGCGACCGCAACGTTGAAGATCTAACAAAAACTCTTTTCCTTTTTTTATAATTCCAGCATTGCATCTATATGTTATAGTCGCTTCATCTTTCATAGACCGATGGACGATTAGAGCGCTCTTCAAGTTCGGAACGTTAATAATTGTCCGAAGAAGCCATAAAGTTATGGCGCTAGAGTATCCTTTTTTTTCTGAGCAAGCGTCGAACATACCTCTCAACGGCGACCTATTCTTCGTAACTGTCTTTTCTGCCATATTGGCATTCCTAGTTGCTTTTCGTTTCTTCAAATTCTACAAGCTAGCTGGCATGAGCACTCTCCTCGGTATGCCTGTTGGGTTCGCGTTCTTGGCAGCATCATACATACTGGTCAACACAGATCTATGGGTTCACGATGGTACAGAGTTAGATGGTGTAATAGACTGGGTGTCATTGGTCGTCCTGAGTTATAGTTTCTCGCTTATGGCAATCTCATATCATTACAGATCAACGGATTTCCACGATGGTGCTAGACTGGTGAGAGTAATGTCATATGCGATAATTCCACTCATAGGTTTATTGATGACAGTTGTTCTTTCAACATCTGAACAAAGGGAACTGGTTCCCTTTCAAATAGCAGACGAATATTTTGCCATATTCAATATGGCTGCGATTGGGTACATATTATTAAAATCTGTCAGAGGTATTCTCACTGATGGAACCACAAGGCCGATGTATATTCCAGTCGCGTTCGCGCTATTGTGGGTAGGACAATTCCTAGCATTTGCATCTGCGGTGAGTGGGGAACTAACAGAGATCATCATGCCAGAGGCGGCAAGCCTAGCAGGGTTACTTATCTTTACATACACATTGTACAGTCGCGTGTTAAGGGGTGGTAAAGTTGCCAAGAGAGCGACGCCATAGGCTTCAGATTTACCGTGAAATATTGTCAGCTGTAGAGCTGGAGATGATGAACGATGGTAATGTTAAACCAACGAGGGTGCAGCACCTTGCGAACATGTCGTATGATAAACTGAAGAAATATCTTCTTGAACTCGGTAAGTATGGTCTTTTAAGCATGAAAGATTCAAGTATACAGATGACGGACAGGGGTCGCGAGTTTTTAAAAAGTTATGATAATCTTGTCAACTTCATGCATACAATGGGCCTTGACTACTAGCACAAGAAAGTTATTATAATTCAGATCCTACAAATTTGTAGTGCTGAGACAAGAGGTACTTGATAATGTATTATTAGGTAGAGAGATCGGAAGAGAGGAGGCGTACACATTAATGCATTGTAATGCCGATCAACTGTGTGAACTCGCACACCGAATTAGGGAATATAAGAAAGGCAATATAGTAACATACTCTAGAAAGGTCTTCATACCTCTGACAAACCTGTGCAGAGACACATGTTCGTACTGCACATACAAAAGAGAACCAACTGACCCAAGCGCCGTAATGATGAAACCCGAACAGGTTTTGGATATTGCAGAAAGAGGAAAGAAAGCGAAGTGCACTGAAGCATTGTTCATGACAGGTGAAAGACCTGAACAGAAGTATGATGAAGCTAGGCAATGGCTGAAATCTCTTGGTTATTCAAGCACGATTGAATACCTTATACACATGAGCGAACTTGTGTTAAAAAAGACAGGACTTTTTCCTCACACAAATCCTGGCAATATGACGACAGAAGAGATGTTGGAGTTAAGGCGGTCAAATCCCAGTCTTGGAATGATGCTTGAGAATGTAAGTGAGAGATTATGTGGAAACGGTATGCCTCATGAGCTGGCCCCAAGCAAGAATCCAAAAGTCAGACTCAAGACGATTGAAAACGCTGGGAAGCTAAAGATACCATTTACAACAGGTCTTCTTGTCGGTATGGGAGAAACACCGTATGAATTTGTTGATTCATTATTTGCTATTAAGGAAATGCATGAAAAGTATGGTCATATTCAGGAAGTTATCATACAGAACTTCAGCCCCAAACCAGATACTCCAATGGCTCTTGCTCCAACACCGACGTTGAACTACATGCTGAAGGCTCTTTCAATCGCTAGGATAATAATGCCTGACATGAACATACAGGTTCCTCCAAACCTTAATCCTAGTCATTATGGCAAGTATCTGGATGCTGGTATAAACGACTGGGGAGGTATCTCTCCTGTCACGATTGACCACGTAAATCCAGAATTCGCATGGCCAAGAATTGATGATGTTAAATCGGCAACTGAACGAATGGGATTTGTCTTTAGGGCTAGGTTGCCAGTGTATCCTGAATATATCAGCAAAGATTTTCTGTCCGATAATGTTATAGAGCATGTTAAACCTATTGCAGATGCACAAGGACTTGTAAAGGAGGAGTATCTCGCATGAGCGACATCAGGAGCACAGATCCAACAACAGCGGATATTTTGAACAGAGCGCTAGATGATAAGGAATTATCTGTCGATGACGCTGTGGAACTTTTTGAGTGCAAAGAAACAGAACTTACTATGCTCATCCAAGTTGCAGATGAACTAAGGAAGAGAAAAGTAGGCGATCTGGTAACATATGTTGTCAATCGAAATGTTAACTTTACAAATGTCTGCATAAAGCGCTGCGGATTTTGCGCCTTCAGCAGGGACTTTAGAGAAGAGGAAGGTTACTTCCTGCCAACTGAAGAGATAGTGAGGAGGGCAAGGGAAGCATGGAATCTGGGTGCAACGGAAGTGTGCATACAGGCAGGTCTCCCACCAAAAATGGATGGTTATCTCTACATAGATATCTGCAAGGCAATAAAGACGGAACTTCCAGACATTCACATACATGGCTTCTCTCCCGAAGAAGTGCTTTACGGTGCTGTTAGATCAGATACCAGTATTGAAGATTACCTTAAGATGTTGAAGGAGGCAGGTGTTGGAAGCTTGCCAGGAACAGCTGCAGAGATCTTGGATCAGGAGATCAGGGACGTGATATCTCCTGGGAGAATAACTGTCGATGAATGGATCAATGTGATCAAGACGGCGCACAAGTTGGGCATACCAACGACATCTACTATAATGTACGGACATGTTGAACAATCCATGCACAAGGCAAAACACCTTGCACTGATAAGAGAGATTCAGAAAGAGACACGTGGGTTCACGGAATTTGTGCCGCTAAGTTTTATCTATACAGAAGCGCCCATGTTTAAACACAAGACTGTTGACGGGGTAAGGGCAGGTGCTACCAGAGAAGAAGTGATCAAGATGCATGCTATATCTAGATTAATGCTTAACAACTACATAAACAACATACAGGTATCATGGGTAAAGGAAGGTGCAGAATTTTCGCAATTCTTGCTGGGCGTTGGCGTTAATGATTTTGGTGGCACATTGATAAACGAAAGCATATCAACCGCTGCTGGAGCCCAGCATGGACAGTTGTTGAAGCCAAAAGAGATGCGGAATATTATACGGAGGTCTGGAAGAATCCCTGCTCAAAGATCTACTTCATACAAGATACTCAAGATCTTTGACGGTGCCGAATATGAAGATCCGTTGGACAAAGTTGATGATACCTCCAGATTTGGTTCCTACCATCAGTTGATCAAACTTGATGAGTATCGTTTCAAGAACATTCTACACAACTAGAGTTGAACTGTATGGAAGATGTATGCAAAAGAGCAGTCAATATTGCTCTCAAACTTGGAGCGGATGAAGCTGAATCATTTGTTGTAGATAGAGAAATAATCACTATACGAATGGCTGATGCACAGATAGCAGAATCCAAAGGCATACGTGAACGTGGTATGGCATTAAGGATTGTGAAGCACAAGAGCATTGGTGCCGCTGGTACGTCACTAATAGACGATGAGCATCTTGCCAGCAGTGCAAGTGATGCAATTTCTGCTGCAAAACTCATGGAATCAAAAACTGAGTGGAAGTCGCTACCAAAACCTTCAAAGATCACGCCAGTAGATGGTTGTTATGATGAGAGGTTGAACAAATTGAGTATTGAACAATATACAGACATTGCTCTTAAGATGCTTAATGCAGCACTGCAGTTCAAGAAGGTCACGAGCGTTTCTGGAAGTTTGCATGTTGTAAAGGAAACTGTTAACCTTTCAAACAGCAATGACATGAACCTTCAGGACAAGGGAACTTACATTATCGGGAACATAAACGCCGATGCAAAATCGGTCAATGATGGTACGGTAAGTGGCGTTGGCTTTGGTGCTGCAAGAACACTTGGATCATTCAATCCAGAATCGATAGGCAGTGAAGCTGGCGATATGGCAACTAGATCAGTAGATGCTAAAAAATGTGAAGAAGGAACATACAGCGTTATCTTCGAGCCATATGCCCTTGGAGAACTGCTTTCGTTTGTATTTGCATATAACTTCAACGGGAAATCATATCAGGATAAACGCAGCTGTTTGTACGGCAAACTCGGAAAGCAGGTTGCTGTGGAACAATTTACATTGCAGGACGATCCGAGAGCACGGGACTGTTTGGGCAGCAAACCCTTCGACGATGAAGGTGTGCCTACACAAACGACGAATCTCATAGAAAATGGAATTTTCAAGAACATCATCTACGACACGTTCTATGCTAGTAAAGACAACGTTGAATCAACTGGAAACGCCAACAGATCAGGCTATCCTGTTGGAAGATCAGCAGATCCAATTCCATTTCCATCAATGCATAATATAGTTATTAAAAGTGGAGATTACAACAAGGAAGAGATCATAAAAGATACGAAGAACGGTCTGCTTGTAGGAAGGTTATGGTATACCTATGCTGTAAATCCTGAGAAAGGCGATTTCTCTTGCACAGCGAGAAGTGGTATATTCACAATTAAGGATGGAGAGATAGTAGAAGCATCTAATATGGTAAGAATAATAGACAACCTGCAGAGATTGTTGAAGGAGATTTCAGCTGTTGGAAAGGAGCAGAAGCAAATATTGCAGTGGCATGCGACCCCTTCCATAACACCTGCAATAAGGGTGGAAGGCATAAAGGCTATTCCTGTTTGATTAGAGACTAGTTACAAAATATCTACAGTAGCGCTTCGAACAGGCGAAATCGCGTTTGGATTATCTATACTCTCCCAGACAAACACCTCTATAGAAAAAACGCCTTGAGCATCAGGCATCCATGATTGAGCAGCCTTGAAAGAATCTTCTGGCGGAAGCTCGCCTGTTACCCACGAGAGTGATACGGTTACATCTTCATGATCCTTTATCTGAACTATATACGCAAAAGGTTGTTTCCTGTTCTGATTATTAGTTATCTCTGATTGAATAAGTATTTGCTCATTTGTAGAAATCGATTCTACGCTTTCTCCTCTGCTGTCAACAATTTCTGGCTCTGATGCAACTGCTCTTTCGATCGGAGGAACCAAGTATCCAATGCTTGCTGAAGCGAACAATTCTTCAACTTCAACAGTTTCGAAATTATTGCTACTTAGGGCAGCTGGCGCCGGTAAACTGTTATCTGTGTACTTCACAGTTATGGTGTCGCCTTCAGAAACTCTTAACCTAGTGCCAGTGCTCTCCTCATCCAATGTGAAGGTAAGAAATTCTGCAAATAGTCCGGTTCTGTCGCCTGTCTCCCGTAATGTTACCAACAATCCACCTCTATCTGTAGTTGACCAGACTCTGACATCCAGTGTGTCTATTGTGTCTGGACGCATGTTCTTATCAACATCTATAACGATTATCTTTGCCATATCTGTCACTTTGTATGCTGGTTCTGCAAGCATCACAGAGCTCGAGTAAAAGTCAACATCTACATTAGCTGAGAATTTCTGATCAGATGTATTAAACTCGACTATAAGATCATCGTCCCTTTGAACCACTATATCTCCAGGCCAGAGATTAGGATCTGGCGTCAACCCAACGCTAGTTGCAAATATACCTCGATTTTCTGCAATTTCAGTAAGCACGACTTCATGAGCTGGTTTCTGCATCCTTGCCATTGAACTGCTAAATACATTTGCAGTTAGCGTATCTTTCTTGTCGGGATCAGAATTTGCTTTCGGGTAGTTTATCGCAGCAATAGCCTCATCAAAGGGTAAGTATACCTTCTTATCGAACGCGATTTCAGGTTCACTCACCACGGAAAAGGATGTTGTGAATCCGTTAGCAAGAATCGTTACAAGAACTGCAGTTGCAAATAACCTATAAGGTGATTGCATATTAGAATTATGATTTTAGCCGTTATTGAACTTTCTTACTGTCATGCATCAATTGATAGACGATATCTGCAACTGAAATCACGAGAGAACTGTAATAGACTTCATTCTAACAGGAGATAACGGCGCGAGATTGGTTAAACTATCCCATACAAATATCTCTACGGTATACTCGTCTGGTCCTGAAGGCATCCAAGATTGTGCAACCTTTAGGGACTCGTTTGCTGGTAGTTGTGCACTAATCCAGGACAATGATTCAGTTATTCCTTCGGAATCCTTCACCTGCAGAATATACACAAATGGTTGCTTCTTGCTCTGCGTATTAGTTACTTCTGACTGTACAAGTATCTGCTCACCCACAAATATCTGTGAAACACTCTTCCCAAAAGAATCAACTATTACCGGTTCCGAAGCTGGTGCCCTATCCATCGAAGGAACTTCCTGACCGAATATGCTCTCGGCAAATATCTCCCGCACCTCCACAGTATCAATCCCACCGGCAGAGAGTGCTGCAGGAGGTGGAAGCGTGTTGTCAGTATATTTCAGTACTATTCGATCGCCATCTGATACTCTCAGCCTAGTGCCAGAGCTTTCCTCATCAAGTGTAAACGTCATGATCTCCTCGAACACTCCTGTAGCTGCTCCTGTTTCCCTCAAGGTTACAAAAAGACCTCCCCTGTCACTGTCAGACCAGATCCTAGCGTCTAGAGTATCTATCGTGTCAGGATTTCTGTTCATATCGCGGTCTGTAACCGTTATTGTAGCCCGATCGCCAAATTTGTAAGATGCTCTGTCGAAGAATGCCGTTCCTATATGATAGTTTACGAATAAGCTCTGTGTAACGACGGTATCTTCATCAATTCTGAATTGAACACTCAAACCATCTTCCCTTCTGGTCTGTATATCTCCAGGAAACTTTGATAGATCTGGGCTTAACCGTATATCATCCTCAAAAACCCCAGTGCTCAATCCAGTTTCTGGCAACGAAAGCTGCTTCTGCGAAAATGAGCTGGAGACCAGAACCCTGATTGTGTCTATCTGATCACGATCTTGGTTGGAATCTGGAGAAAAGATTTTGATAATGACCTTGTCAAATGGAGTATATACAGTTCCAGATTGATCCAGTTGAGCATTTGCAATATTTTGAGTACTCTGGTTTAGATAAGTCAGGGTTATTACAAGTATTACAATGAGAGATAATTGTTTAGTTCGCATCTGCTAATAATCACCTTCTTAGTATTATAAATTAATACCATACATGTCAGATTCTATTCGGCCTCTCTGGATCAGTAAAGCCATCAATTATTGCATGGTTGTTAAAGAGTTGTTCAACGAGTTCGGTGTCCAGCCGCATAAAACCTTGATTTTGGGTAAGCAAGTAATGCAGATCTTTGAGGTAGTATACATTTCTGGTCGTTGCATCAACTCCAGAGTTCTCACGGTATGAAGGAAAATCGTACCTATCAGACATTATTTTCCATATGTCTTTGATGTTCAAAGAAATTCCATCGTCGTCCCCTATTGCGCTATCGTAAACATCCCAAAACACCCCCGCCACCGCCATTTCCTCCGAAAGATACTTTGGAGCGTTTACCTTGTAGTTGGTTTCAAGGTTATACTGCAGGAACTTTCCAGCTCGGTCGTTCTTGTAGTGCTGCGAGATGGCGGCAGACATAAAATCTGCGAATCCCTCTACCATCGAATCTTCGGTTGTTGGATTGTCAAAACCACCATGGTTCATGCTCTGATATTCACCTACACTAGCGTAGAGATCCTGCATATGGTGTGTATATTCATGCGCCAGAGTGTCCCATGTGTACGGATTCCTAGGCGAACTAGCTCCTTTACCAATCCATATCTTTGGTGCGCTTCCATCAGTTTCGTATCCATACTTGCCCTTTGATGTTGTAGAACTGAAGACTTCAATGTCTATCTTATCTGGTTGTAGGCCTATGACATCAGTATAAAACCTCACAACTTCGTTCTGCATGGAAAATATTCTTGCTGCTGCGGCTTCAGATTTACTGGAAAATATTACAGGCTCCAATTCTATGTCGTGCAAGCCACCATCGAACTTGATATTGGCAATTTTCTTCGATATCATTTTTGAATTCGACCCATCTATCAGTCGGAAGTACTTTCCATCGAGTTCGACTGTAAGCGAAAATACATTCTTTACGTTTTCGATAATCGAATGCAGATCCTGAAATTCATACTTTCCAAAAACATTGGTATATGACTCGAACTCTCCGTAAGGACTCAATATCTTGACCTTCACTCCCTCTAGAGGAATGTGCTTGCTGTCTGGATCTTCGTACCAAACAGAACCTGCGATTTCGTATTCTGATAACGGTCTCGGCTCCTCGAAACGAAGTGTTTTTGACGCCCTAAGAACGGGAGAGTTTTCTGTCTCAGCAATTACAATGTAATTACCTTCAGGAAAAAGGTACGACGGTCTGGTCCAGTGCATCAATTCTTTTTCAAATGCTTCTCCGGGATAAACGAGTGTGCTCTTGACAACAACTGCGTTTCCTGCTGGATCGATCAACTTTATGTTCACCTTCTCCTCTGGCGGCCCTGTCCCTGACACTATGAGAAGGTCATTAGATGCAAAATTGTCCTTGTTAAGCTCCAGCGTTAGATTTCTTGGTTTGAACCTGATTTCATGCTGTTCACTCATCGATGGAAGAAAACCGTTGCCGCCAGCAAAGCTCGCGTAAACTTTCAGGAAGTTATCAGTATAAAGCTGTAGAGCCTTCCAGTTGATGAAAAACCTTCCGTCGTCCCTGGTTACCCATTGTGCAAGTGTCCCGTCTTCAGTATCATTGTAGTTTATCATGATCACAGCTTCCTTTATCGCTAAACCAGTCTTCGTTTCCAACTTGCCCGTAAATACCAGATCATCATTGTATGTTGCATTGGTCGGGGGTCGATCTAGTGTCAGGACAGTCTCTAGGCCTTGTGGCAGCTCGATTATCTGCTTGATGAAGAAGATTATCATTCTCTGTTCAGAAACCAAGTCTGTAGTGGATCTAACATACACAACATAAGTTCCCGAATCGTTAGAACTACTCCACGTAAGTAAAGTAGCGTTGAACTTTCCGTTTTCATCTACAATTATCTTTGTTGCATAGATAACTGAATAGGCGCTTGTCGTTACAAAAACAGACAAAACATCCTTCGGCCTGCCAGACCCATAGATAACCAACGGTTCATCATTCTTGTAGAATTCCTTGCTACTATGAACTAGCAGATCAAGCCTTTCAACTTCGATGTTATGCGATTCGCTGCGAGAACCCGAATAATCACCATGTCCGGCATAGCTTGCATACACGCTGAACGTATCCTTCTTTTCCGACTCCACAGCCCATTTTATGTTGAACCTCCCATTGTCATCAGTACTGCCAGCAGCTATTACATTTGAACCGGTCAAAACATTCTCGTTCTTTATCATTATAGGAGCCTTCGCAATGCCCTCATTGGTACCTGCCTTGACAAGTCTACCACTTAAGGTTATGGTGTCGCCTGCATATGCCTTTTCAGGTACGCTCTCGAGTATTATCGCAGTCTGGGTTTTCTCCGCATTCACAGTAACAATGCCTGATGCTAGCAATATACCAAGAACTACAGCAAGGAATGCTTTTACTGCAATATGGAACACTTCATCTTTTTGATAGATAACCTTTATCGCAAGTTTATTCATCAATAGTCACCACTACCCATTTCCTTACAATCATGCTTCCAGCGTATCATCAGCAGAGTTTTACCGTCAGTGTTGACTGTTCCAGATCCCAACACACGCTATGCAATGATTTTGTAAAGGCTTTTGACCTGATAACGAATTCCATAGATTCTCCAGGACTCAGCGGATCATCCTCCGTGCTGAACTGGATCATCTTTGCCTCTGTATCTACACTACTCGTCCAGCTAACAGGAAGCTTGTAGTCGACCTTATCAATATTGTCAAGTGACAGATCTATCAAGTTTAGGCGCAGGTTGCTGATATCACCGTTCTTGATCATGATCTTCATAGCTTCGCCCTTCTGCACCGTTGTAACCTGTATCGGTTTATCATTTGGCACTACCTCTACTTTGTAATTGAATACCTTCTTCATGGGTATAAAGTCGTCAGCACTTCCTATGCCTATCATACTTACTTGCACTGTATGCAATCCTGCTTGCTTGAAGGTGTACTGGTATACAGAATTGCCATTTTCTGTGTTAAGCAACGGCAGCTCTGCCACTTCCTTGTTGTCTTTAATGATTCTAAAGTCATAGTTAAGCTTGCTCAGCATATTTTCATCGGCAGCAGTGAAAGCCAGGTCGAACGTAACAGGCTCGTCCTGCATCACCTTGCTTGGAGACCATTTCAGATCAGCTCTGATTCGCAACGACTCTGACTCTTGCACACTCAAACTCACTAGATCAGTTGTAGCTTGCTCAGTAATCATGCCAGTCGATGTTACTCTAAGTTTTGCCTCGCCAGAATCTAACGGTGTCCATTTCAGGTTTACTGTTGCAGGTTCCTTTTTTGATACTAGAGCGAACTTCGAATCAGCATCTATCCATTCCTGACCGTCAAAACTATATTGAAGCACTATCTTGGTTCTGTCGTACTCAAACTCGTCATTTGCTTGCTCAACTCCCACGGATGCCGAAACTATGACGTTCGTTCCTGTAAGTATAGGCTTAGAAGATTCGTTCAACCCATTACATACCTCGTTTGTGCATGCCTTTACGTTATCAATCCTTACTGTAGGCTTGAGCTTAGCTTCTTCAATATCGATCAGAGTAGCCTTTGCCCATGTCTCTGGTAGTACAGAAATTGCTCCTGCAGGCCATGAATTTCTGTACACATCAAATATCCTGACAGAGTTTGGATTGTTACTCTCTGATGGATGATCGCCGAATGTTCCCTCGGCAATGTACATGCTGAACTTATCGTTCTTTGCGAACAACGGAATTGCAACTTCAGCGACCCAGTGTGTAGCCTTCGTTTCTCCTGGCAGATCTGCAACATACACTCTACCTTGCGTATCAACAGCTATACCTTCAGTGCTTAGATTGTCGAACTGTCCGAGGCTGGAGCCCTTCGAACCCCACTCCGTTACATAGTTGCCAAACTTGTCAAACTTCTGCACTCTGCTGTTGTCGTTGTCCAGAACGTATACGTTGTCTTGAGCATCAATCGCTATACCCCGTGCATTGTTGAACTGATTTGCGCCATCTCCAGCCGTCCCCCATTTTGCCAAAAAGTTGCCCTCGCTGTCAAACTTCTGTATTCTATTGTTACCAGTGTCAACTATGTACACGTTGTTCTCCGAATCTAGGTCCATCGCAGTTGGCTTTGTGAACTGACCGTCACCTGTACCTGAAGACCCCCATTTTGAGATCAATCTTCCATCAGGGTCAAACTTTTTTGCGATCTCGTTCTCCCTGTCAACAATGTACACATTTCCGTAAGGATCAACATCGATTCCGTCTGGAGTCCATGACAATATAGCGTTCTTGGCATATTCAACCATTTTGACATAGATCTGATCTTTGAATATGTGCAATATCTTCCATATGTGGCCACTTTCTACAATGTAAGCTCCCTTGCCATTTTCTTCAACAAGTTTGGCATCTATAATCCCTATTGGATTGTGAGAATCGGTGTCGAAAACTATGTAGTGTTCTCCCTTTGGAATGTCTTGTACAGCGGGAGCTTCCTTGACATCGCTACCCCATCTCAACTGGAAATTACCGTTGCTATCAAACTTCTGAACCCTTTTGTTGAACGGATCTGTAATGTACAAGCCATCAGATGTGTCTACTGCAATTCCAAACGGAGCGCCGAACTCTCCAGAATCAGAGCCTTCAGATCCCCATTCCGCTAGGAACGTACCCTCTTTGTCAAACTTTTGAACTTTCTTGTTGTAGACATCAGTGACATACACATTTCCCTGCGAATCAACCGTAACAGCTTCAGCGCTCATGAAGTTACTACTGCCAGCGCCTTTAGAACCGAACTCGTAAACAAACTTGCTGTCTGTGCTGAACTTCTGTACTCTGTAGTTGCCAGTATCTACAACATAGAGGTTATCTAGAGAATCTACAGCAACTCCATGAGGACTTACCAGCTGTCCCGGTCCTGTTCCTCTACTTCCCAACTTGGACACGAAGTTGCCATTAGCGTCGAATTCCTGCACTCTGTTGTTAACGCTATCAGCAACGTACACATTGTCCTTTGAATCTATTGCGATGCCATATGGTGCCTTGAACATGCCGTTCTCGATTCCAAATGTACCCCATACCTTGAGCATATTACCACTAGGATCAAACTTTACAACTCTGTTATTGCCCTGTTCAACGACGTAGATATTACCTTGCGAATCAACCGCAATTCCTCTTGGGCTGACCATTGCACCAAACGACTTTATGTAATCGCCATCATTATCGAACATATTTACCGTGCCAGCTCTTCTGTCAACAACATACACGTCTCCAGAGGGAGCAACTACAATTGCCTCTGGGCTCTCGAATAGCTCATGGCGCTTGTTATCTTCCTTCTGAAATCCGGCATCGGCCATACCAACAGAGAGCAAACCCATAGAGCCAAAGGAGCCCAAGAACTTGCCATACCTGTCAAACTTCTGAACCCTTGCATTACCTGTATCTGCAACGAAGATGCTACCATCAGAACCCAGCGCAATTCCTGTAGGATCTATAAACTCTTTGAATTCTGTACCAAGAGAACCGAAACTGCCAAGCAACCTTCCGTCCGCACTGAACTTGCTTATCGTTCCACTGTCGCTGTCAAGCACGTAAATGTTACCTTCTGCATCGATCTCGAGTCCAGCTATACCAAGCATACCTTTGTATGATGTTGACGCCTTGTCTCTAAGCGAGTCCAGAACATTCACAACTTTTCCTTCTTGATCGAATATCTGCACTCTGATATCTCCACCCTCTTCAGCACTGGCCCTGAACTGATGTTTCTCCATTCTGTCCCCAGCTAGTTCCGTTCCCAATCTAAAGGAAGTGTAAGTTCCATCCCTGAATACCCTGAAGATGTACACCTCATCACCAGATTTGAAGTGGTCTCCAACGTTGTTCTTGTCAATTCCGATTTCCACAAAGTCCTTCGAGTCGAACTTCTTGTCCGGAACATCAAAGATGCCGTAGAGAATGCCATTGCTGTAGTAGGCATTGAAGGCAATATTACCTTCGATATCGGTTGGATTATTCTGGAACGGTTTCCAGTGTTTTGAATCGTACTTGTGAGCCCACTCGCCAGAATTCGAATCTATAGAACCATCAACATTAACTTGCAGGAACGGTGATGCTAGTATGGAGACGCTGTCGGCAACCCTGAAAGGAGTTAATTCCTGATCATAAACCATGTACTGGCTTGCATACCTTGCGCCCACAACCCAGATTCCTGGTGATGCGTCCTTGCTCAGCTTAAACTCATAGGAGAATAGTCCAATATTATCATCATTGGGTTCTGGCAAGATCTCTTTAGCAAGAAACAACTTGCCAGTAGGATCAAGCACCTCGATCTTCGTAGTAACTTTATCTCTAAACGGAGTTACTGTCCCAGAAACGCTGACTGTTTCCCCTTGCATGTACACATTGTCGTCAAGATCGATTGTCATAGAGTTACGGTTATTGTATGCAGCAAAACTTTGCGTTGTGTATATTGACGCTAGAAGCACAGTCAATACTATTGCCGCAGACCGAACTTTCATTATTGGATAATTAATAGCTCTCAAACTATTTATGGTTTTTATCTTCGCTAAATTCTATTTAATTAAATGTATTTATGAAAGATTAATGACAACTAGTCAACTTTATGATACATTGATTACGTTAGATGATATTATACTGTTAATGAATTTCTATTCTTGCTTGACTCCTAACATGTATTCTAACATCTGATTACAAAAAATGATGGGCTTAGCCTTCAACGATTATCATCGTAAGCGTTGATTTTATACCGCCTATCCTTCTAAGCTTCGTTGCAATTGCTTCTCTAAGTTTTTCCATCGATTCCGCTTCCACCTTGACTATGACATCATATACTCCGTAAACTGCGTAAACCTCCGTCACATTTGGTGTCTTCTTCAGCTCATTAACAAGGGTAGTTTCATGGCCCAGCTCGGCATTCATAAGTACTAGAGCTTTTGGCATAATAGAAACTTTACAAACATACATAAAAATTGTTTGCCTTCAAGACTTCAAAAGTCAGAATCGTTTATAGAGCTGAGCAATTTACTCAACACATTGAAGATAACTTATAAGGATGCAGGCGTGGATCTGGCAAAGCTAAAGACCGCGCATAAAACCATCGAAAACCTAATTTCAGATACACACAGGTTCAAAACGGGTACATTATCTGGCTATGGCCACTATGCCGGCCTGATTGAAATTGGCAACAACAAGGTAATAGCAATGCATACAGATGGTGTAGGAACGAAAGTTCTGATTGCTCAGTTGGCTGGACGTTTCGATACTGTTGGTGTAGATTGTGTAGCAATGAATGTCAACGATGTTATCTGTGTTGGTGCGGAACCCGTTGCATTTGTTGATTATATTGCTCTGAAGAAGGCAAATGAAAGACTGGTTCAAGAGATCGTGAAAGGATTAGTGGAAGGCGCTAGACAGGCAGATGTTGCAATAATTGGTGGAGAGACTGCTGTCATGCCCGATGTAATAGCTGGAAAAGAGCAAGCATTCGACCTTGCGGGCGCAGTGATTGGTATGACTGACAAAGACAAACTTGTTTTGGGAGACAAGATTACTGAAGGAGATGTTATTATTGGCATAGAAAGTAATGGATTGCATTCTAATGGCTATAGTCTGGTAAGGAAGGTCTTGCTTAGAAGGTACAAGATAAAACAAAAGGTAAGCGAACTGCATACAACGCTTGCAAATGAGCTGCTAAGACCTACAAGAATCTACGTTAAACCTATCTTGGAAGTTTTGAGGAGTATAGAGGTGCATGGTCTGGCGCACATAACT
>Ga0187894_10003131_pt1 | contig 18911 bp, 17 predicted proteins | sample GBC1701081metaG_FD_136650 | JGI IMG/M metagenome (GOLD analysis project Ga0187894, IMG submission 136650) | White microbial mat communities from a lava cave in the Kipuka Kanohina Cave System on the Island of Hawaii, USA - GBC170108-1 metaG ...
CCGCGGGCAAAGCCGGCATCGAGGCGTTGATGCGCAACGCCGCCGACGAGTTCGGGCAGAGCGGCCTGCGCTTCAATGCGGTGCGCCCCGGCTTCATCTCCACCGAGATCATGGAGGGCGTGCCGCGGAGCAGCGCGACTTATCAGAGCTACATCGAGAACACGCCGATGAACGGCGTCGGCGAGCCCGAGCAGGTGGCCGAGCTCGTGCGCTTCCTGATCGGCCCCGAATCGAGCTGGGTGACCGGGCAGGTCATCCACGTCGACGGCGGCCACGGCCTGCGCCGCGGTCCGAACTTCGGCCATTTCATCGCGCCGGCGCTCGGCGAGGCGGTGATGCGCGGCAACGCACCGAAGAAGACATGAGCGTGTCGGCGCAGATTCGCCTCGGCGTGCGGGAGAAGCTGACCGGCCCGCGCGGCCCGTTCGAGATCGTCGAAGAGAACGTGCTCGGCGAGCGCATGCGGGTGTTCAAGCAGCGCGCCCGCTCGCTACGCGAGTTGTTACGCGCGTCGGCAACGCATGGCGACGAGGAGTATCTGGTTCACGGCGAGAAGCGCATCAGCTACGCGCAGCATCTCGCACAGGTCGCAGCCTTCGCGAGCGTTTTGAGCCAGCGCTACGGGATCGGGAAGGGCGACCGCGTCGCGATCTTGGCCGCGAACTGCGCGGAATGGCCGGTGGCGTTCTGGTCGACCGTCAGCCTCGGCGGCATCGTCGCGGCGCTGAACGGTTGGTGGACGCCCGACGAGATCGCCTACGGTGTCGCGGACTGCGCGCCGCGGCTGCTGATCGCAGATCGCGCGCGGCTCGAACGGGCGAAGAGCCTCGGGCTCGCGGTCGCGACGCTCGAGATCGAGTCGGAGCTCGCCGAGCTGCTTCGCTCGGCGCCCGCCGCCGCGCTGCCCGAGGTGCCGATCGCCGAGGACGACCCCGCCGTGATTCTCTACACGAGCGGCACGACCGGACGGCCGAAAGGTGCGCTCGCGTCGCATCGCGGCGTCGTCGGCTTCGTGCAATGCGCGGCCTACGCGGGCGCGGAGCAGGCGCTCAGCGAGCTTGCAGCCTCGGGGACGGCGCCCGCGGCAGCGCCTCCGCGCCGTCAGGGCATCACGCTCGCGACGTCGCCGATGTTCCACTTATCAGGGCTCTACGCGACGATCGCGCTGCAGCTCGCGTTCGGCGGCAAGCTCGTGATCCGCTCCGGCCGCTTCGACGAAGCCGAAGTGATCCGGCTGATGGCCAAAGAGCGCGTCAGCGCGTTCGCCGCGCTCGGCTCGATGGGGCCGCGGCTCGCGCGACATCCCGAGCTCGCGAAGCACGATCTCTCGTGCGTCGAGAGCGTCGGCTTCGGTGGCGCGCCCGTCAGCCCGGCCGTTCAGCAGCTGCTGCGTGAGGCATTCCCGAACGCCAGCTCGGCGCAGGGCATCGGTTACGGCAGCAGCGAGAGCGTGAGTGCGCCGACCACGATCCGCGGCGCGGAGTACAAGCTCCACCCGACCTCGGCCGGCCGCGTGATCCCGACGCACGAGCTCGAGATCCGCGACGAGCACGGCAAGGCGCTGCCGGACGGCGTCGAGGGGGAGATCCACATTCGCAGCGCGTACCTGATGCTCGGTTATTGGGGAAAGCCGGAGGCTACCGCGGCCACGCTCAAGCCGGGCCGCTGGCTTGCCACTGGCGACATCGCCCGCTTCGAGGGCGACCTGCTCTACATCAACTCGCGAGCGCGGGACATGATTCTGCGCAACGCCGAGAACGTGTATCCGGTCGAGATCGAGTACCGCCTCGAGCAGCACCCGAGTGTGCGCGAGGCGACCGTGTTCGGCGTCGACCATGAAGAATGGGGCCAGCAGGTGAAGGCGGTCGTCGTGCCCGAGAACGGCGTGCGGGTCGAGCCGGCGGAGCTGGCGCGCTGGTGCGGGAAGACGCTCGCGGCGTACAAGGTGCCGACGGCATGGGAGGTGCGGGCGGAGGCGTTGCCGCGAAATGCATCGGGCAAGGTGTTGAAGGATGTCGTGCGCGGTGCTGTGAAGAGCGCGTTCTTGGAGGAGTAGGGCTCGCGGGAGGCCCGCGGAGCGGGGGCGCGCTTCCGCTCCATGGCTCGCGACTCCTGCTCGGCGTTTCGCGGCTCGGCGTTCCAAAGCCCTTTCGTCGCCGAGGTTTCCTGCTGCGCTTTACTTCCGCTCCAGCGCGCCCCCGCTCCGCGGGCGGCGCTCGTGCACGACGGAGAAGAGGAAGAGAAGAAGGGCATCGAGGTCGTGCGGATTGTCATGCCTGAGAGTCATGCCTGAGAGGTCTTCCTTGGAAGAAGTGAAGCTGTACTTCGATTACAGGAGCCCGTTCGCTTATCTCGCGGCGGAGCCGGCGTTTGGGTTGCCCGCGAGTTATCAGGTCTCGGTGCGCTGGATTCCGTTCACGCTGAAGATCAAGGGGAAGGGTGAGCGGAGTCAGTACTCGGAGTGGAAGGCGCGCTATTCGTACTTGGATGCGCGGCGCTTCGCGAATGCGCGCGGCGGGTTTCCGATTCGCGGGCCGCGCAAGGTGTACGACACGGCTCCTGCGCTGATCGGCGGGCTCTACGCGATGCGCGCCGATGTGTTCCGCGAGTACACGCTGCAGGCGTATGCGCGCTTCTTCGATCACCGCCTCGAGCTCGACGTTGCGGACGAAATCGCGGCGCTGCTCGCGGAGTGCGGCGCTTCGGCGGATGAGTATCGCGAGCTCCTGGCCGGAGAAGGGCCGAAGCTGCTGGATGCTTGCATCGAGGAGGCGCACGCGGATCAGGTGTTCGGCGTGCCGCTGTTCTTTTTCCGCGGCGAGCCGTTCTGGGGCAACGATCGCATCGGCTTGCTCGAGCAGCGGCTGCGTGCAGCCGGCTTGGCGAGGAGCTGAGGTGTCGAGCGAGCTGCAGCTTCGCGTCGACCTGATCGAGACCGCGAAGCGGCTGGCGCGCGAAGGGCTGGTCGAGGGTACGGCCGGCAACCTCTCGGTGCGCACGCCGGAAGGCGGCGTGCTGCTCACGCCGGCCTCGCTCGCATACGAGACGATGTCGCCCGAGGACCTCGCGCTCTGCGACCTCGCGGGAAACGTGCTCGGTGGCGCGCGCCGCCCGACCACCGAGAAGGCGCTGCATCTCGCCGTGCTGCGCGCTCACGCCGAGTTCGGCGCGGTGATTCACTCGCACGCGAAGTTCGCATCGATGTTCGCAGTGGCGCGCGAGCCGATCCCGTGCGTGATCGAGGAGTTCCAGATTTACGTCGGCGGAGAGGTGCCGATCGCGCGCTACGAGCTGAGTGGCTCGGACGCGCTCGGCGAAGAGTGCGCGAAGCAGCTCGCGCAGCGCAGCGCGGTGCTGATGGCGAACCACGGCTTGCTCGCCGCCGGCCGCGATCTGGCGCAGGCCTTCCACGTGACGGCGCTCGTGGAGCGCGGCGCACAGATCGTGCTGGGCGCTCGGATGTTAGGGCGCGTCGCGGAGCTGCCGCCCGAAACGCTCGCGAAGTTCGCAGCGGTCTACGCGGCGCAGAGAAGGCGCGAGTAGCTCGGGCGCGGGTCGCCGACGCGGCCCGCCAGTGTGGAGTTCCGCCGCCGCCGAGGAGCCTCGCCGGCGCACGACGCGGCGTCGGGACGGCGCGGAAACGCCCGCGAGCCGGCGTGCGCAGCGGGACTCGCGGAGGCTCGCGACCGCGCGCGATGTTCTCCGGCCGAGCGTTTCAGTTCGCCACACCCTCGACCCGCGCTCGGGGTATCCTGCACGGCTACGGCCACGCAGGAGTCCTCGGTGCCGAAGGGCGAAGCACCCAAGCGCGACGGCGTGATCTTCCCCGGCCTATCGGCTTCCGCGATGCTTCACGGCCTCTTGGTCAGCGCGCGGCAGCGCTTCAACGACGCCTTTCGCGCCAACGTCTTTCCGCGCGAATCGGGCGTCTTCAGGAAGGTGTATCCGGAGGCGCTCGCCGCGTTCGAGTCGACGCGGCTCGCCTCGCCCGAACGCTCCGAGATCGCGCGCTTCATCGTCGAGAAGAGCCATCGCTGGATGTTGTTACGGGCCGATGGCGTCGAACGGCCGCTGGCGGATGCGCTCTGGGAGCTGCCGGAGGCGGCTCGGCTCGAGGCGACGCCTCTGCGCGGAAGAGGGCGCTGGGCGCCGAGCGTGCCCTTCGACGGGCGCAGCTTCGCGGGCGCCGATCTCGGCGCGCTCGGCGAAGCGCTCGTCGCGCGCGATCTCGCGACGCCGGCAGTCGCCGAGGCGCTCGCCTGGCTGAGCGCGAACGCGCTCGATGCGCAGGGTCGCCTCGACCTATCCGCGCGGCGTTTCGCATTGCTCGGAGCCGGCGCCGAGATCGCGCCGACACGTCTCTTGCTCGCCGCGGGCGCCGAGGTGTTGTGGCTCGACCTGACGCCGCCGCCCGAGCGCTGGCTCCTCGACGACGAGCTCTCGGGCCGCTTGGTCGTGAGCCCCGGCCTCGGCGATCTGCTCGCCCGGCCGCGCGAGATCGCTACGGCGCTGGCGGAGTTTGCGGCGGAGGGCGCCGTCGACTGCGGGCTGTTCGCGTACGCGCCGGGCGCAGGCCGCGAGTGGCGGCTCGCGAGCACGATGAACGCGATCGTCGACTCGATCGGACCCGAACGCGTGCGTTCCGCCGCGGTCTACGTCTCGCCGACTCACCCCGCAGCGCTCTCGAAGCAGGATCTCGCGATCGCGGCGCGGCGCTCGTTGGCGATGCCTGCCTGGCAGCGCGCGCTCGGTGTCACGGGCGCGCTCGGAAAGCCGGGCCAGCTCGGAGGGCCGGGAGCCGAAGTGCAGCGTTCTGTCGTCGCGATCCAGGGCGCGAGTTATCAGGCCGCGCAGTACGTCGAGAAGCTGCTCGCGATGGAGCGCTGGGCGGCCTATGGGATCTCGGCGCGCGGAGGCGAGGCGACGCTTTCGGCGAACATCGCGGGCATCACGCGCACGCGTTCGCTCGAGCATCCGCTGTTCGCTGCGGCCTACGTCGGCTGCGGCGCATTCGGCGTCGAGACCTTCTCGTCCGAGACGACGCGCCCGCTCGCCGCGCTGCTGATGCTCCACGATCTTTTGAACCCGAAGGCGGCCGGCGCGCCCGGCCCCGAGCGCGCGCGCAGCCCGCAAGCGCTGTTCTCGCAGCGCGTGCACGGGGGCCTGGTCGGGCTTCCGTTCGATCTGCAGCCGATGCTGGTTGCGGCGGGCGCGATCGGATTCGCGAAGCAGCCCGCGCTGTTAGGGAAGCTGCTGCGTCGGCGCGCGCCCGCGAGCTGAGCAGCGACCAAGCCGGCGCATTCCCGCAGCCAGGCGACGGCTCTGCGTCGCTCTGGCGACGCAGAGCGTCGCCCTGGCGAGGTAGAGCCGTCGCCCTGGCGAGGTAGAGCTGTCGCCCTGGCGAGCGCTTCGCCCTCGCCGGCGCGAGGGCTTCGCCAGCCAGTTGCCGCCTCAAGAGGCGAGCGCCGAGCGCCGATGAACGGGGGCCGGAGGGGGTTCATGGGCGGCGGTTCGCGGCATTCGTTGTTTTCGCAGCGCTTCGATCGCGCCGTTCTCGCGAGCTACTTCCTCGGCGGCATCGTCCCGATCGCGGCGCTGTTCTACGTGGTCCGCGAGCACGTGCTCCCGCGCTACGAGCCGGATTCGCTCGAGTTCATCGGTTGGGTTGCCGGCGGCACTTCGCTCGCGTTGCTCTCGCTCGCGGTGTACTTCGCGCTGCGCCGTATCTCGAACGCTGCGCTCTCGCGCGTCCGAGCCGACAATCAGCGGCTCGCCAGCCTGCTCGCCGCCTCTCGCGAGCTCGGCGCGGCGCGCGAGCAGCTGGCGATCTTCGCCAGCGCGAGTCAACGCGCGCGCGAGCTTTCGGGCGCCGCGACCGTCGCAGTGCTGTTCGCGAGCGAGTCCGACAAGCCGCTCGAGCTTCGTCACGCCGACGCCGAATCGCGCAGCTGGTTTCTGGCGCACGGCGAGGATCTGCTGGCGCTGGCGGCCGAGGCGGAAGGCGGCGGCGGCGTAGCCGCGGACGCGGCGAGGCTCGCGATCGCGTTTCGCGCCTCGCCCTCGACGCGTGGCGCGCTGGTGCTCGAGCACGGCGGCGCCGCCAGCGCTGAGACGACCGATGCGCTCGCGACCGTGGCCGGCATGGCGGGCACAGCGCTTCAGCGCAGCGATCTAGAGGACGCGCAGCGGAACTTTTTTGCGCACGTGACCGAGCTGCTCGTCACGGGGCTCGACGGCCATGTGGTCGGGCGCCGCGGCCACGGCTCGAACGTCGCGCGCTTCGCGAATCGCATCGCGCACGAGATCGGCCTCGACGCGGCGCGCAAGGAGCGCCTCCACTTCACGGCGATGTTGCACGACATCGGCATGATCAAGATCGATCCGTCGCGTCACCTCGACCTGAAGTCGGTGCGCGCGCACCCAGTGCTCGGCGCACGCATGCTCTCGCGCATTCGCTTGTGGGAGCCGATCGCGCCGCTGGTGCTCCACCATCACGAGCGCTGGGACGGCCACGGTTATCCGGAAGGGCGCAGCGGCGAATCGATCCCGCTGGAGGCGCGCATCGTCACGATCGCCGACGCGGTCGATGCGATGTCCCGCGGCGAGAGCCAGCGCGCCGCGAAGAGCCCCGACGAGATCGCGAAAGAGCTGCAGCAAAACCGCGGAACCCAGTTCGACCCCGCGCTCGTCGACGCGTTCATGGCGCTGCACAGCCGCGGCGAAAGCGGGCTCGAGTAGCCCGCAGAAGGCCGCGCAGTCCTAATCGCTGAAGAACTCGGCCAGCTCGTCCTCCTGGCGTTTCGCGTCTTCGTAGCCGAGCGCGACCAGGCGGCGCGTGAAGCTCTGGTCGAATAGCACGTAGGACAGAAGGTCCGACTCGAACGGCGTGTCGCCGAGGTCGAAGGCGCTCCGCAACAGGCGAAGCGCGGCGGAAGGCCGCGGTCCGCCGACTCCGCGCAGCGCCTCGCCCGCGATCACGCCCAGGTCCTGCGAGGGCCGCACGACGTGGTCGTCGATCACGCGCATCGCGTGGCCGCGCTCGGCAAGCACGGCATCGTTCACGCGCCCGAGCACGCTCTCTCCGCCGGCGTCGCGCACGCGCCGCACGACGTCGTTCAGCATGCGCATGTGCGCGAGGTCGTTGTCGATGTGATCGAGCAGCAGCGCGTTGAGCATCTTGCCGAACAGGAACAGGGGGTTGCCGTGGTTCCCGACCCGCCGCGCGGCGACGTCGCCTTCCGCGCCGCTGGTCGGGCCCCTGCGCAGCGCGATCACGAGCACGCGATCCGCGCCGAGACGGAGCACCGGCGCCAGCGGTGTGTTCACGCGCAGGCCGCCGTCCGCGTAATAAGTCGCACCGATGCGGACGGCCGGGAACAGCATCGGGATCGCCGCCGAAGCGAGCGCGTGCGCGGGTCCGAGCTTCGCCGGTACCGCGATCATGCTCGGGTCGTGATCCCAGGCGGCATCCGGGCCGCGCTGCGCATCCAGAAACACCGTCGAGCGGCCGGTCGCGATCTCGGTCGCGGCGACGCACGCCGCTTCGATGCGATCCTCGGCGAGGTTGCGGCGAATGCGGCTCCACGGAATCGAGTCGCGTACGACGCGCTCGAGGTGCTCCGAGTTCAGGAGGCCGTAGAGCCGGTCGGGCGGTGCGCCGCCGCGCAGTGCGTTGCGCGTGCGCACCATGCTGATCAGGCGGCGTGGCAGACGCAGCAGCTCGCCGAGCGCGGAGCCCACGAGCTCGGAGAGCGCGAGGCTCTCCCAGACCTCGCCGAGTTGCTTGCCGCGCTCGATTCCCTGGTGCGCGGACGCGGCGACGAAGCATGCGTGAATCGCACCGACCGAGGTCCCGCTGACCAGATCGATGCGCGGTTGGTGGCCGAGCCGCGCGGGCAAGGCCTCGAACAGGAAGCGCAGCACGCCCGCCTCGTAAGCACCGCGCGCGCCGCCGCCCGACAGCACGAGCGCGCGGCGCGGGGTCTTTCGCTTCGGATGGGTCGCTCGCGCCACCCGCGCACGGTAGAGACCCTAAGTGCCCGGCGAAATGCGCCGCGCGGCTGCGCAGCGCTGCCGAACGCCCCGCCCGCAGTGAGGTGCGGGCGGGGCGCCGGCCCGCGCTCGCGCGTTGGCAGGGCGACCCGCGCGAGCGGCAAGCTCGGTCGCTCGGATCAACCCGCGCGGACGCGGCCAGTTGCGTCGCCTACCTGGACCGCGCGGATCGCCCACCGTCAGCTCACACGCAGCAGCGAACGCGTGTGGTTCTCGGGTAACTTGCGCGATTCGATCGGAGGCAACATGTCGACGAACGGCAGCGGCAACGGCGTGGATCGCAAGTACAAGTGGGTCGGCACGCGGCCGATCCGGCACGACGGCGTCGACAAGGTCACCGGCAAGGCCAACTTCGGCGCGGACCTTTCGTTCCCCGACATGCTCTGGGGCAAGATGCTGCGCAGCCCGCACGCGCACGCGCTGATCAAGCGCATCGACGCCTCGAAGGCGCTCGCGATCGACGGCGTGAAGGTCGTCGCGACGGGGGCAGATCTGCCGGACCTCGCTTCGGCGGAGACCGAAGGCGGCGAGGGCGGCGGCAACATGCGCGACCTCGCGCACAACGTGATGGCGCGCGACAAGGCGCTCTATCACGGCCACGCGGTGGCTGCGGTCGCGGCGCTGACTCCAGAGCTTGCCGATCAGGCGCTCGCGGCGATCGAGGTCGAGTACGAGGTGCTCAAGCCCGTGCTCTCGATCGAGGAGGCGCTCGCCCCGAATGCGCCCATCCTGCATCGCGACCTGCGGACCAAGGGCGTGAAGGACTCGGGCCCGACCAACGTCGCGGCGCGCATTCCGTTTGTTAAGGGCGACGTCGCGAAGGGGTTCTCCGAGGCGGAACACGTCGTCGAGCGCACCTACCGCACGCAGACCGTCCACCAGGGCTACATCGAGCCGCACGCGGTGGTCGCGCGCACGAACCCCGACGGGCAATCGGTGGTCTGGTGCTGCACGCAAGGCGCGTTCGTCGTGCGCGCATACTGTGCGGCCGTCCTGGGCCTCGAGCTCTCGCAGCTGAAGGTGATCCCGAGCGAGATCGGCGGCGGCTTCGGCGGCAAGACCACCGTCTACACCGAACCGATCGCGGTGCTGCTCTCTCGCAAGTCCGGGCGCCCGGTGAAGATGGTGATGTCGCGCGAGGAGGTGTTCCGCGCGACCGGCCCGGCCGGCGCCGCGAAGGTCGAGGTGAAGCTCGGCGCGAAGCGAGACGGCACGCTCGTCGCCGCGCAGGCGCGCCTCTGGTACGAGGCCGGCGGCTTCCCCGGCTCGCCGTTCGGGGCGGGCTCGATGACGGTGTTCGCGCCGTACGACGTTCCGAACATCTCGATCGAGGGCTTCGACGTCGTCGTCAACAAGCCGAAGACGGCGGCCTACCGCGCGCCGGGCGCGCCACAGAGCGCGTTCGCGACCGAGCAGGCGCTCGACGAGCTCGCGCGCGAGCTGAAGCTCGACCCGATCGAGCTGCGCCTGAAGAACGCGGCGAAGGAAGGCACGCAGGCGGCGTACGGCGCGAAGTTCGCGCGCATCGGCTTCGTCGAGACGCTGGAAGCCGCAAAGAAGCATCCGCACTACCGCGCGCCGCTCGGGCCGAACCAGGGGCGCGGCATCGCGTCGGGCTTCTGGTTCAACGTCGGCATGCAGTCGAGCGCCGAGGTGCATCTCGCCGAGGACGGCACGGCGACCGTAATTACCGGCAATCCCGACATCGGCGGCTCGCGCGCTTCGATGGCGATCTGCGTCGCCGAGGAGCTCGGCATCGACGTGACCAAGGTGCGCCCCGTCGTCGGCGATACCGAGACCGCCGGCTACTGCGATCTCACCGGCGGCAGCCGCGTCACGTTCGCGACCGGCCTGGCTGCGATCGAGGCCTCGCGCGACATCGCGCAGCAGCTGCGCGAGCGCGCGGCGAAGATCTGGGGCAGCGACGTCGCGAAGGTGGAGTTCGTCGATGGGCGCTGCCAGCCTGCGAAGGGCTCCGGCCTCGATCACGCGCCGCTCTCGGTGGCGGACATCGCGAAGCAGATGGCGCGCACGGGCGGCCCGATCAACGGCCGCGCGCAGGTGAACCCGCGCGGTGCGGGCCCCGGCTTCGCGACACATCTGTGTGACGTGCAGGTCGACCCGGATACGGGGCGCGTCGACGTGCTCCGCTACACGGCGATCCAAGATGCCGGCCGCGCGGTTCACCCAAGCTATGTCGAGGGCCAGATGCAGGGCGGCGCTTCTCAGGGCATCGGCTGGGCGCTGAATGAGGAGTACGTGTTCGACCAGAACGGCGTGCTCGAGAACGCAGGCTTCCTCGACTACCGCATGCCGGTCGCGAGCGATCTCCCGATGATCGACACGGTGGTGATCGAGGTGCCAAATCCCGGGCACCCCTACGGCGTGCGCGGCGTCGGTGAGACGCCAATCGTCGCGCCGCTCGCGGCGGTCGCGAACGCGATTCACGCTGCGACGGGCAAACGCATGACCGAGCTGCCGATCTCGCCGCCGCGCCTGCTCGCAGCGCTCCAACAATAATCAGCGATCCCTCGAGACACTTGGCCATCGTGCTCATCCCCCCTGCCATGCGTGCGCTGACCGGCGCCGAGCGCGTGACGCTCGCCGCGGCGAACGTGCGCGCGTTGTTAGGAGCGCTCGAGACGCGCTACCCGGGCTTCGCCGATGCGCTCGGCCCGCGCTTCGCGGTTTCGATCGACGGCGAGATCCGCAGCGACGCCGACTACGACCCGCTCGCGGATGGCAGCGAGGTCGCCTTCTTGCCGCCGCTCGCGGGCGGCTGAAACCGCAGCAGGACTTCCAGGAGACCGACATGCAGAAATCCTTCGAAGCGCCGCGCTCCCTCGCCGATGCGGTCGCGACGCTCGCGAAGCACGGCGCCGCCGCGCGCGTGCTCGCGGGCGGCACCGATCTGCTCGTGCAGATGCGCAGCGGCGCGCGCAAGCCGGCGGTCGTCGTCGACGTGAAGCGCATCCCCGAGCTGACCGCGATCTCGCTCGATGCGATGGGCGCGACGATCGGCGCCGCCGTGTGCGGCGACGAGCTCGCGCAGCACGCAGAGCTCACCGCGCTCTGGCCCGGTCTGTTCGAAGCCGCCGCGCTGATCGGCTCGAAGCAGGTGCAGGGGCGCGCCAGCATCGGCGGCAACTTGTGCAATTCCTCGCCGGCCGCGGATACGACGCCGGTGCTGATCGTCGACGAAGCGCGCTGCATCCTGGCGGGGCCGAGCGGCCGGCGTGAAATCGCGGCCGAGCAGTTCAACACCGGACCGGGCAGAAACGTGCTCGCGCAGGACGAGCTGCTGGTTGCGCTGTTCCTGCCGCGACCCGCGGCGCGCACCGCGGATGCTTATCTGCGGTTGATTCCGCGCACCGAGATGGACATCGCGGTGGTTGGCGCCGGCGTCCGGCTGACGCTCGCTGCCGATGGGACCTGCAGCGCGGCGCGCGTCGCGCTCGGGGCGGTCGGGCCCACCGCTTTCATCGTGCCCGAGGCCGGCGCCGCGCTCGTCGGTAAGAAGATCGACGACGCATCGCTGGCCGCGGCGGCAGCGGCCGCCTCTGCGGCCGCGCGACCGATCGACGACAAGCGCGGGACGATTGCCTACCGCAAGCACGTCGCGGGTGTGCTGACGCGCCGCGCCGCCCGCATCGCCGCCGACCGCGCCGCGGCGCGCGCGTAATTCCAGAACCGGAGAGACCATTTCATGCCGAAGCTGCACATCGAGACGACGATCAACGGCGAGGCCGCCGAGTTCCTGTGCGAGCCGCACACCACGCTGCTCGACGCGCTCCGTAACAACGTGGGCTTGACCGGCGTGAAGGAAGGCTGCGCGACCGGCGACTGCGGCGCGTGCAGCGTGATGTTCGACGGGCGCCTCACCTGCGCCTGCCTGGTGCTCGCGGCCGAGGCGGAAGGGCGCGCAGTCGAGACGGTCGAAGGCGTCGCGAAGCCGGGCCGGCTGCATCCGGTGCAGCAGAAGCTGCTCGAGCACGCCGGCCTCCAATGCGGCGTCTGCACGCCCGGCATCGTCGTCGCGGCGAAGGCGCTGCTCGAGAAGAACCCCGATCCGAGCGAGCGCGAGGTCCGCTTCGGCCTCGCCGGCAACCTCTGCCGCTGCACCGGCTACGACAAGATCGTGCGTGCGGTGATGGACGCAGCGGCGACGCTGCGGGCGTAGCTCTCGCTCTCAGCTTGCCCCGCAGCGCATGGGCGTAATCATCGCCCGCAATGGGTAGAGGCGCCGAGCTTCTGATGCTGCTCGCGCTCGGGGTGGTGATGTTCCGCCTCGCGCGTCCGCTGCGCGATCGCATCGAGTCTTGGCTCACGCGCATGTCTGGCGCACCGGAACGCGAACGCGTGATCGAGCTGAGGCGACGCAGAAACGGCGCGTTCGACGCGGAGGATCCCGATGGCGATTGAGCGAGCTTCTGTCGGCCCGCGCTTCTTTGCCAATCTCGGCACGATCGGACTGATTCTGGCGCTGCTGATCGCGATCGGCTCTTCCTTCACGATCGTGCAGCCCGGCAACGTCGGGGTCGTCTTCAACCGCTACACGGGAGCGCTGCGCAGCTCGGGCCAGGGCCTCGTCTGGCGCATGCCCTTCGTCACCGACGTGCAGTCGTATCCCGTCGCGCTCCGCACCTACACGATGGTCGCGCGCTCGATCGAGGGCTCGTCCAGCGACGACGATTCGATCGACTTGCCGACCAAGGAAGGCCAGCACATCCGGCAGGACATCTCGGTCACCTACAACACCTCGCAGGAGCGCGCTGCCGACGTGTTCCGCGCATTTCGCGGCGCGGACATCTCCGAGATCGAGTCGACCTTCATCCGCCGTACGATCATCACGGTCTCCCAGAACGCCGCGGGCCAGATGTCGCTGACGGGCATCATCTCGGAGCAGCGCGGCGAGCTGCAGGATCGCATCCAGCGCGGGCTCGAAGACGAGATGGAGAAGATGGGCTTCGTGGTGGACAAGGTGAACCTCGGCGCGAGCCACCTGCCGCAGACGATCGAGCAACAGCTGCAGCAAAAGATGGCCGCGCAGCAGCAGGCGCAGCAGGCCGAGTACGAGCTGCAGCGGCAGCAGACGCTCGCGAAGGCGCGCGTCGCGGAAGCGCAGGGCGAGGCGGAGGCGATTCTCGTCAGAGCGAAGGCGCAATCCGAGGCGAACCAGTTGTTGCAGGAATCGCTGACGCCGCTGCTGGTCGAGATCAAGAAGATCGAGAAGTGGAATGGAGAGCTGCCGGGCGTCACCGGCGGCGCGGTCCCGTTCCTCGACGTTTCGCCGCGCGCGAAATCGGAGTGAGTGAGCGAGGCGCGGCCTCAGCTCGCCGCGATCGCCCGCATCAGCGCGAGGCTCGCGCGCGAGCGGATCCGCTTTCAGCGCAGCGCCGCCAGCACGCGCGTAGCGCTCTCGTCTCCAGCTGTTACGGGCACGAGCGCGATTTCGTCGGCGCCGGCGGCGAGATACTCGCTCGCGCGCGAGCGCAGCGCGTTCGCGTCGCCGAGCATTGCGACGGCTTCGAGCAGCGCTTGCGGAACCTCGCGCGCGAGCTGCGGCTGCGGCTCGCCGGCGCGCGCTCGCTCGACCAGCGCGCCGAAGCCGGCGGCGCGAAACATCTCGCCGTATCCGGGCGGCGCGAGGTAGACGCACACCTGGCGCGCGAGCTGGACGATCGCTGCGGCGCCCGGCTGGAGCGCCGCAGCGACCCAGACTGCGAGCTTCGGGCAGGCGCGGCCGGCCGCGCGCGCTTCGCGCTCGAGCGCGGCGCGTATCTCGCGCACCGCAGCGGGCGTGACGAGATTCAGCACCACGCGGTCCGCGTAGCGCGCGGCCGCTCCTAACATCTTCGCGCCGAACGCCGCGAGCGTGAGCTCCGCGGCCGGCAGCGCGACGCGCAGCTTGAAGCCGCGCTCGTTGCGCTCTCCGCGCAGCAGCGGGCGCAGCGCAGCCAGCGTCTCGCGGGCGCGTTCAGGCAGGCGTTCGTAGCTGCGTCCGTGCCAGCCCGCGACGATCGCGGGGCTCGACGCGCCGAGCGCGAGCCGCGCGGGACGCCCGCCGAGCTCCGAGACGCTCGCTGCACCGAGCGCGAGCGCGACCGGGCTGCGCACGCCGAGCGCGAGCGGCCCCAGCGTGAGCGTGATGCGCGAGGTCTCGCGCGCGATCGCCGCGCCGAGCGCGAAAGCGTCGAAGGTCGCCATCTCGCCGACCCACAGCTCCGCGTAGCCGAGTCGTTCCGCCTCGCGCGCGATCGCGAGCGCTTCGAGCGCGGGTCGATCCAGCCAGTACGGAAGTACGACGGCGTGCGCGGCGCTCATTCTCGCGCGCGACGAACCGCGCCCCGCGACGGTCCGCGCCCGCGCGACGGTCCGCGCCCGCGCGACAGTCCGTGCCCGCGCGACAATCCGCGCCCGCGCGACGGTCCGCGCGTAACCGGGTTGAACATGTCGTCAGCGTTCGGCGTCACAAGCCGAACCGTATCCCGGGCGCGGCTAGTCTGCGCTCCCCAACAAGGAGATCCCCGATGCCCGCCGCCTCGCTGCTTCGTTCGATCTTGATTCCCGCCGCGATCGCGGGCACCGCGCTGAGCGCCGCCGCGCAGACTTCGATCCCGCCGATCCTGCCACAGCCGCGTAATCAGGTGAGCTTCAGCGTCGCCGCGGAGCGCGAGGTCGCGAACGACTGGACCACCGGCGTGATCGGCACCACGGTGTCGGGATCCGATCCTGCAGAGCTCGCCGCGCGCGTGAACAAGCAGATGAGCGAGGCGCTCGCGCTCGCCAAGCAGTCGAAGGGCGTCAAGGTGACGAGCGGGTCGTATAACACCTACCCGGAGTATGGGGACGGCAACCGCATCATCCGCTGGCAGGCGAGCCAGGACCTGATCCTCGAGAGCAAGGACACCGACGCCGTCGCGAAGACGCTCGGCAAGCTGCAGGACAAGGGCCTCTTGCTGCGCAACATCAGCTTCTCGGTGGCGCACGAGACGCAGCGAAAGCTCGAGGACGAGCTCGTGTCGGAGGCGATTGCGGCATTCCGCGCGCGCGCCGGGATCGTCGCGAAGAGCTTCGGCAAGGCGAGCTACAGCCTGATCAGCGTGAACGTCGGCGGCGGCGGCTACCAGCCCCCGATGCCGCTGGTGATGAACCAGCGCATGGAGAAGATGGCGATGGACGCTGCTGCGGCCCCCACCTTCGAGGGCGGTACGACCCGCGTACGCATGGACGTCAACGGCACGATCGAGCTCGAGTAGCGCGGGAAGCCGGCGCGCAGCTCAGCGTTACGCTGGGGATTCAGGTCGAAGGAGGCAGCGTGCCGCCGTCACCTCGCCCGCGCGCAATCCTTCTCGTCGCGCTCCTCGCGCTGGCGGCGTGCGCGAGCGATAGCCCCCAGGAGCGCATCGCACTCGATCCGACCGGCCCGAAGCTACTGATCAAGCCGTTCGGCGATTTGGTCGAGCAATGGGTCGACGCGCCGGGCGCGCTCTACGTGAAGCGTCCGCGACCCGACCTCGGCGCCTACCACGCGCTGCGCTTCGAGCGCCCGGGTCTCTTCTACGACCGGCGCGTCACGCCACCGCTCGTGCAAGACCATTCGATGCTGATGCGCGCGCTCGACGGCGCCGTGCGCCAGGCGATGGCGGCCGCGGTGCCGCTGCCCGAGAGCCGCGACAGCGGCAGCGGAGTCCTGCGCGTCAGCACCGAGGTCTCGAACATCGAGTTCGATCGCGCGCGCGCGACGAACTCGCGCGTCACTTCGATCATCCAGCCCGGCGCCGCAGCGACCTTCATCATCGAGCTCGCCGACGACGCGACCGGCACGCCGCTGGTGCGCATCGCTGCTCGGCGCCCGATGCCCGGCGGCATCTACACGGGCCCCTGGGCGCCCGACATCGACCGCGCGATCCAGCTGTTCCGCTCGTTCGGGCAAGACGTGCGGCTCTCGCTCGTGCACGTCGTTCGGCCGGTCGTCGCGCCCGAAGACTGAAGGGCGCCGTCGTTGCGCGCTTCGCTTGCACGTAGGCGTCGCAGCATCGGACGTTGCGTGCCACCCTCGTCTGCCGGCGCGTGAGCGCCGCGGAGAACGCCATGGCCGCCGCCGTCGATTTCAATCGCTACGACCCGTTCGCGCCCGAGATGCAGCAGCACCCGTTTCCTTGGTACGCGGCGCTGCGCGAGAGCGCGCCGGTCTGGAGGCATCCGGCGACCGGGTTGATCTTCGTCTCCCGACACAGTCATGTGTCGCGGATTCTGGCCGACACGACGACTTACTCGTCGCGCTTCGCGAGCATGCCGACTGCGGGCGGCAGCGAGGTGAGCGCAAAGATCGCGACGATCATGCAGCAGGGTTTTCCGCGCGTCTCGACGATGCTCACCGAAGATCCCCCGCTGCAGACGCGCTACCGCAAGACCGTCGGCAAGGCGCTCTCGACGCGCCGCATCCTCGCGCTCGAAGCGAAGATGCGAGAGCTGACCGACGAGATCCTCGACGCTTGGCCGGCGCGCGGCCGCGTCGACGTGATGCACACGCTCGCGATTCCGCTGCCGATCCGCGTGATCGGCCACTTCCTCTGCATGAAGCCGGAAGTATTCCCGCACGTGAAGCGCTGGTCGGATGCGTCCGTCGCGGGTCTCGGCGCAGTGATTACGGACGACGAGCGCATCGCCGCGGCGCACAGCGTCGTCGAGATGCAGAAGTACTGGGAGGGCGAGCTGCGAAAGCGCTGGGCTGCGCCGAACGACGACATCATCTCCGCGCTCACGCAGGCCGAGTTCGAGGACGAGACCGGCGCGGAGCGCCGCCTCGATCTGCCCGAGATGATCTCGATCATTCAGCAGCTGATGGTCGCAGGGAACGAGACGACGACGAAGGTGATCAACGAGACGTTCAAGCTGCTGCTCGAGAACCGGCGTTGGATCGCACGGATGCAAGAGGATCCGAGCGTGATCCCCGCGATCGTCGACGAGAGCCTGCGCCTCGCGTCGCCGAATCAAGGCATGTTCCGCTACGTCACGCGCGAGACCGAGCTCGATGGTGTCGGGATTCCCAAGGGTGCGATGATCTGGCTGATGTTCGGATCCGCGAATCGCGACGCGAGCGTGTTCAGCGACCCTGACAAGTTCGATCCCGAGCGTCCGAACCTGAAGGAGAGCGTCGCGTTCGGGCGCGGCGCGCACTTCTGCATTGGTGCGCCGCTGGCAAGGCTCGAGCTGCGCGTACTGTTCGAACAGATCGCGAAGCGCGTCGCCTCGTTCTCGCTGCCCGAGGGCTACAAGCTCGCTTACGAGCCGAGCTACGTGCTGCGCGGCCTCGCTGCGCTCGAGCTCGACGTCGCGATGCGCGCGTAGGCCGCAGTTGTCGGAGAAGCCGCCGCCCGCGAAGCCGCCTCCGGCGCAGACGCCAACGGGCGATCCGCGCGAGGGCCGCGATCGCTTCGACATTTCGCTGTTCTGGCGCGAATCGATGCTCTGGCCAGTGACGATCACCGCGATCGGCGGCCTCTCCGCGCTCGGCGCCGGCGCCGTCTCGATGGCGCTCACGCAGCGCAACCCGTTCGCGCGCGCCGCGCTCGCGATCGCCGCACTGACGACCGTGTTCGCGCTCTACGACGCGCGCTCGCGCACTGGCAAGCTGGGCGGCGGCGCGGTGGTCGCGGCGTTGTTATGGGCGCTCAGCATCGCGGGCGGGTTCGTGCTGGCGCGGCTGGGGGATTAGGAATCCTCGTGGAACTACGCCGAAATGGCTGCCGCCTGACCTTCATGTAGCGCCCTCACAAATCCGGCAGCCCCACCTCATATCCGCCCCCCTGCAGCGCGTCGCGAATCTCCCCTAAGTGCTCGCCGCCGCGCGTCGAGACCACGAACTCGACCTGCGCTTCCTTCAGCGGCACGCGGCCGAATGCGCGCTCGTGGCGGATTTCGATCACGTTCGCGCCGCTGTCGGCGAGCATGCGGGTGGCGTCGGCGAGCGCGCCGGGGCGGTCGGGGAGCTGCACGCGCAGGCGCACCAGGCGCTGCGATCGCGCGAGGCCGCGCTCGATGATCGAGGCGAGCGCGAGCAGGTCGATGTTGCCGCCGCTGAGCACGACTCCGACGCGCTTGCCGGCGAAGATCGCGCGATGCCCTAACACCGCTGCCAAGCTCGCAGCGCCGGCACCTTCCGCAACCGTCTTCTCGACTTCGAGCAGCAGCAGCACCGCTTCCTCGAGGTCGATCTCGCTGACCAGCAGCATTCCGCGCGCATGCGCGCGCAGGATCTCGCGCGTCAGCGCGCCTGGGCGTTTCACCGCGATGCCCTCGGCGACGGAGTCGCGGCCGCAAGCGATCGGCTGCCCCGCGAGCGCCTGCTTCATCGATGGGAAGCGCTCGGCCTCGGCGCCGTAGAGCGCGACGCTGGGCGCCGCGAGCGCGCAGCCGGACGCGAGGCCGCCGCCGCCGACCGGGATCACGAGCGCGTCGAGGTCGGGATGATCCTCGAGCATCTCGAGCGCGACGGTGCCCTGGCCGGCGATTACGTCGGGGTCGTCGTACGGGTGGACGAACGTGAGCCCGCGTTCCGCCGCGAGCGCGTTCGCGCCATCGTTCGCCGCGCTCAGATCGTCGCCGTGCAGTACGACTTCGGCGCCGAGGCGCCGCGTCTGCTCCACCTTCACGTTCGGCGTGTAGCGCGGCATCACGAGCACCGCGTGGATGCCGAGCCGCGAGGCGTGGTGTGCGACCGCCTGCGCGTGATTTCCCGCCGACATCGCGACGACGCCGCGCGCGCGTTCGGCTGCGCTCAGCGTGCGCAGCTTGTTCAGCGCGCCGCGCTCCTTGAACGACGCGGTGAACTGCAGGTTCTCGAACTTCACGAA
>Ga0187894_10003132_pt1 | contig 18911 bp, 11 predicted proteins | sample GBC1701081metaG_FD_136650 | JGI IMG/M metagenome (GOLD analysis project Ga0187894, IMG submission 136650) | White microbial mat communities from a lava cave in the Kipuka Kanohina Cave System on the Island of Hawaii, USA - GBC170108-1 metaG ...
CGGCGAAGCTTGAGCCCAAGTTTGAGCCCCAGTTTGGGCCCAAGTTTGAGAAAGATAGAGCCTGGCGAACGCGCGCGCCAGTGTAATCGTGTCTTTCGTCGCGTCGAGCCGCGCGACTGTTCCAATGACGAAATCATCAGCGCCGATCCCCAGTTCTTCGCGCACGCCGCTTCTGTCAGCGTCATCCATTCGCCGGACATCAATCCCGTTCGGGACAACTCGCATCCGATCGCGCGAGAAGCCGGTCTCGCGGCAGTAATAATCGCGTACCTCATCAGAGACAGCGAAGACCGCGTCAGAAAGATGGTACAGGCAGCGCCGGGCGATCTTGCGCTTCAATCGCTCGGCGCCGAGATGCGGGAAATTACGACCGTGCTCGCTGTGAACCAATTTGGCGCCGCTGGTCATCAACTTTGCGATTGCGGCGTCAACGCCCGACCAACTCTGCGTGTGGATGATGTCGGGCGCCTCGCGACGAATGACACGCGCGATCTTCAACGCCATCAGATGATCGGCCCCGGCGCCTTTCTCCAGATCGACGCATTCAGCGCCGTCTCGCAATCGCCAGGCGGCTTCGCCTTTGCGTGAAACACAACAGACAGCCTGATCGAACCGCGATTGATCAAGCCCGTTGACCACGTCGATCACGACGCGCTCCATTCCGCCCACACCGAGCGAATCAAGCACGTGTAGAATTTTGATCTTCTTCTCGGACATCGGAGGCGGAGAATTGTGGCTGAGCGCGGTGTAGACTGCAACAAGCCGCTTTCCGACTATCGCCTGCCATTAATAAATCGGAGCGTCATCTCCGCGGCCAACACGCGGCGCCATTGCTGATCGAAAGCGAAGCGATACTGCTGCGACGATTCGAGAAAATCCTGCAACCGCAGCGGGTCGATCAAACGATTCAACCTCATGTTCGCGGGGTTGAGCGTCTCTCGAATCTCTTCATCGTCCAACAACCGCAGCCGGTCGGGTTTGGCTCTCGTCAAATCGGCGGGACGATTGAGCCATCGTTCATTCGCTTTGCTCCAGGCTTTTTTGGCGTAACGCCACGCCGCCGGGGCGAACTGCGGCAGATATTTCAACGTCAACGGCGCCGCCGGATACCCGTGTTCGAGCGGATACGCGGCCAATTGCGGATGCAACATGGTCATCAAACTGCGAACGAGCCTGCTGTGTTTGCGGGTGCGCACGGTTGTCTGGAGCGCCGTCTCCAGAGCCGAGCGAAACATAAACGGCGACAGGCAAGGCCAGATTTGATCGGTGGCGCTGGCGATTCTCCCCTGCCACCGTTGCATTCGCAGCATCAGGTAGGCGTGATCCACCTGCGCCGTGTTGGGCCACCCGTCCAGGCTCCTGTTCAAACGGCCGATGATCATCGCCAGGTGCTCGACGATGTTCAATCCCGCGCCTGGCGGAAAGAGGTCGGGGCTGCACGGATCAGCCGCGTAACGTTTCGCCGCCAGTTTGCGGCAGTCAATCTGTTCGCGCCTGCCCATCTTCGGGAAGAGCAGGTTCCACCAATAACCCCGCGCGATTTCACCATACGATCCGTTGACGCTGACATCGAAGTCGGCCGAAAGACCGTTGTGCAAATCCTGAACGCGCGCATATTGAATCAGATCGCACTCGCCATCGGTCAATCGCAGCGCTTCTTTGAGCCGCTCCGGCGAAATCCCTTCATCAGGTTCAAAGCGTCTGATGGGCGCGCCTATCAATTTCGACAGGCCTTTTGAAATAATCACGTCGGGATCGGCGTCGTCGCCCGCGACGGTCGTTTCAAACTCCAGCCCGGCGCTCAAAAAAGCGGCGACCACCAAACGTGAATCGTAACCGCCGGTCAGATCGCAGACCGGGCGGCGATAAACTCCGACGATCTGTTCGGCCACGCGGATGAGACGTTCGCCCAAGCTGTGAGCGGCTTCCTCGCCATCGAACGCGTCCGGATCGAGGTCGGCCATCCGCCAGTAACGGATGGCATCAGCCAAGGCGCCACCGGCAAAACGGCAGATCGTCGCGGGCGCGAGTTTTTTCACTTCCCGGAAAAGCGTGCGGTCTTCGTAAATCGCTCCCGTGCGCAAGAACTCTTCGCAGCCCAGCGGATCGGGCGTGACATCGTCCAGAGCCGCGAGCAGCAACGACGACGTGGACAACGCCACGCAATCATCCATCACGCGAATGAAGCAGTGCCGGCTGCCCATCAGATCGGTAACGACGAAGACTTCACGCGAGCGCGCATCGCAAAAGACAAGGGCAAAGAATCCCTCCAGCCCCGGCGCCACGCGCGCCACGGTCGTGTCGAGAATGCGCTGAAGCAGCCACGGCTCGTCTCCCGATCCGTAACCGTCGGGGTGAAACCAGGACCCGGCGGTCATCAGCCAGCATCCGGTCGCGGCGTCCGTGACCAGATTGCCGCCCGACCCGTTCCGGCGCGCGAACGAAGCCGCGCGCGCATAGGCGGCGTCAATTGTGTGTTTCGGCGCTTGCGATTTGATTCGTTGCGCATGGCTTAGCCCCGCCTTGAACAACTCTTCAGATTTCGATTGAGCGGCGTCGGGTGATAGGACAACAAGAAAATTTCCCACTTCGCAGTTCCTTTGTTCGAAATCCGATTGCCCGCTACCGCGCCGCGATCTTCGCCACCAGGCGTGGCGCCAGGCCCATCACAATTCGGGCGATCGTCAGCTTGGGCCGCCGGTAATATCTGTTGGCGTCCGCCAGATGCTCGGCGGCCTGCTTGAAATCGCTTTTGGCCATGGCGTTCTTGAACCGCGCGTAGCTCAACTGCGCGCGCAATTCGGGCAATCGGGATTTTATCCAGTCGCGGTTGTGATTGGCCGTCAGTTCGCTCACCAGAAATTTTTCGTAGACCGAGGTCACGCAACTGAGTAATTCGATTCCGGTGTTTGAGAGCGAGTTGTGACGCCAGCGGTATTTCGTCAGCGACTCCCTGGTGAATTTGAAACGATGTCCGCGCTGCAACATACGCAGCCACAGTTCGAGATCCTCGGCCCCCTGGCCCTCCAGGGATTCATCGAACAGGCCCACGTCATCCAGCGCCTCGCGCCTGATGACCAACGAGCCGAAGATGTGGCATTCACGCCGCAACACGCGGCCGAATGTCACGGGCTCGGCCGTCGGAAAAACGTCCTGATACAGCTTGCCCGAGAATTTGGGAGAGCCGAAAAAGATCGCGTTCGGATAGGCCACGCTCAGGCTCGCGTCGGACTCGAGCATGCCCACCAGCGTTTCAAGAAACCTCGGCGCCAGGACGTCGTCGCCGTCCAGCAGCGCAATGTAGCGCCCTCGCGCGGCGCGCAGCCCGGCGTTTCTCGCCGCCATCACGCCGCTGTTTTTCTGCTTGATGTAAACGATGCGGTCGCGATAAGGCGCGAGCTTCTCTTCAGTCTCATCCGTTGAGCCGTCGTTGATCACGATGGCTTCAAAATCACGCCGGGTTTGGGCGAACAACGATTCGAGCGCTTCGGCTATGTAGGGCGCGACGTTATACGCGGGAACAATGACGCTGACGAGGTTCGACATACGTTTCAGACTAGGAAGATTGAGGAGTATTCTGGGAAGGGAGTAATCAGCGCGCATACTCTACGCGCCTTTCGCCGGGTTCGCAATCGGAATTCGCGCGCTTCGTTTCTCGAACATTAAAATCAGGAGCGGGTCTCATGTCTCGATGAGTTCAATTTTCCGCCGATGAATCCAAGCATGAACCACAAATTCAGCTCCTGCGCGAAAGCTCCGGGCCGATCGCCGCGCAAGCTGGCCGCAATCATGCGCGGAAACGATTCGACCGCGCGGCGGATCAAAAAGCGCGGAACACCGAGCCAATACTTGACGGGTTTCGGATGAAGCCGATCAATCAAGGCCATCGAGCGTCCATAACCGCGGTGCCAGCGGCGGAAATAACTCTTTGTCAGCCGCTCGCGCGGCACGCGATGCAGGACTTTCATTCGTGGCTCGTACACGCCGCGAAAGCCGGCCTTCCGCAACCGCGTCAGCAACTCGCCGTCCTCGTTCATCGCAAACGATCCGTTCCGCTTTCCGAGCGCGGCGTGATAACCGCCGACCTTTTCAATCGCCGCGCGGGAGAGCGCTCCGTTGCCGCCGGAAAATCCTTGACGGGCTTCGTCCTCGTCGTGTGAGTAAGGCTCGTCGCCTCCGTCGAAGATCGAGACCGGCCCGCGCAACCGCTCGTCAAACCAGGTTGGCCACGCGCGCGGCTCAACCTCCCACTCGCCCAGGACGCGCCCGGTCACATAATCGAACCCGCCGGCGAACGCCTGATAAACAGCGCAGAGCCATTCGCCGTCCATCACTTGATCGTCGTCCGCGAAGGCGATCACATCGCCTTCGGTCGCGGCGACGCCGGTGTTCACCGCGTAAGACTTCCCCTGCCTCGGCTCAAACAAATACCGCACGCGGCCGTTCGATTCTTCCGCCAACCGGGCGACGGCCTCGCGCGTGCCGTCAGCCGAATTGTTGTCAACAACCATGATCTCAAAATCGAACTCCGGTCGGCGGCGGGCGTCCAGGACGCTGCGCACGGCGCGTTCAAGCAGCGCGGCCCGGTTGTACGTGGCGATGATTACGTCAATGCGCATTACCGTGCCGGTGGCGGGGCCGTTGACTCCCGTATTCGCAATTCGGTTCTGAGCACGACCAGAGAGTCGGCCGGCGTCTCGGAATCACCGCCGGACGGTTTAAGTTTGCTGAGCAGCATTTTCATGGCCTGTCTGCCGATCTCATGCGTCGGTTGCGCGACGGTCGTTAATTTCGGGCTGAAATTCGCCGCCCACTCGAAATCGTCGAAACCGAGAATGCTGACCTGTTCGGGGCAAGGGACGCGCAACTCGCCGACGGCTCTCATCAGGCCGAGCGTCATTTTATTGTTGCATGCGAGGATCGCGGTCGGCGGCTCGGCCAGCCGCAGCAGCTCAAGGCCGTGGCGGTAGCCGCTCTCGATCTGAAAATCGCCGCGAGAGAAATATTCCTCGCGCACCGGAAGGTGCGCCTCCTGCATGGCCTTGCGAAAGCCTTCGACGCGGTCAATGCCGTTCGAGAGGCGCAGCTCTCCGGCAATAATGGCGATGCGCGTATGGCCTAATTCGATCAGGTGGCGCGTCGCTTCGTGGGCTCCGGCGACGTTGTCCGAGACTATGGCGCCGCCCGTGAAGCCGATGGGAAGGCGATCGATAAAGACGAGCGGGAAGCGCCGGCGGATCAGGCCGTCATAGGCGGACGATGAATCCGTGCAGCCTAGCACCACGCCGTCCACGCGCCTGGAAAACAGCGTGCTCAACTGATCGCGCTCTCGCTGCGGGTCTTCGCCGGAGTTGCACAGGATGAGCGAGTAACTGTTCTGAAGGGCCTCCGTTTCCAGTCCCTGCACCACTTCCAGAAAAAACGGGTTGGTGATGTCGGGCACGACCATGCCGATGACGTGAGTCTTTCCGACTTTCAGGCTGCGCGCTATCTGATCAGGATGGTAGTCCAGCGCCACCATCGCGTCTCGCACGCGCTTCACCCGCTCATCGCTCACGCCGCCTTTGTCGTTAACGACCGCCGAAACCGTCGCCACCGAAACGTCGGCGAGGCGAGCGACATCGACCATCGTGGGTGACTTGATAGGTGATTTATTTTCTTCAGCCATAAAAATTTGAGCGAAGTTCTGAGGATCGTGATTTCGGCGCAAGAATACAGGCGGCGCGCCTATATTGCAAGAATGGCCGCGGATGCCAAAATTTTTAAAACGTTTCAAAATTGCCCGGCCGTCAGGAGCGTGACGGCAACCCGGATGACGATAATCTTGCGGAATGCGCGGATAATTCGGCGTTTTTGCACATGGCGCTCTTGACACCTAACAAAGCCTTAAGGTATGAAACGTTTCGAATTTGCTTCCGGGATCGCGCTCGCGATTCTTAATCGTCACATTTAAATGGTTTGGGCTGGGCGCTGAGGCGCGAAACGGCGAAATTACTAAACGTTTCGATTTTGATATGGCTTACCTGCTCGAAGCACGCAACATCGGCAAACGTTTTCCGGGCGTGGTCGCTCTCGACGGGGTGAATCTCGGCGTGCGCGGCGGGTCGGTTCACGCTGTTGTCGGCGAGAACGGCGCGGGCAAGTCAACGTTGATGAAGATTCTGTCGGGCGTTTACCGCGCCGACACCGGCGCCATTCTGCTCGACGGCAAGGCGGTCGAGTTCGCTTCGCCGCGCGCGGCTGAGAAAGCCGGCGTCGTCATCATTCATCAGGAACTCAACCTCGTGCCCGCGCTCTCGGTCGCCGAGAACATCTTTCTCGGACGCGAACCGTCGCGTTTCGGCTTCGTTGACCGGCGGAGAATGGAGCGGGACGCCGAAGCTCTGCTTGACCGGCTTGGGCGGCGGCTCGATCCGCGCCGCGCCGTCGAGAGCCTGAAAGTAAGCGATCAGCAAGTAGTGGAGATCGCCAAAGCCCTGTCGCTCAACGCGCGCGCGCTGATTATGGATGAACCGACGACGGCGCTGGCGGCGGACGATGTCGAAAGGCTGTTCGGCGTCATTAATACGCTGACAGGCGCGGGCGCGGCGGTCATCTACATCTCGCACAAGATGGACGAGCTGTTCCGCATCGCCGACGAGTTCACGACGCTGCGCGACGGCAAGTGGATCGGGCATCGCGCGGCGTCCGAAACGACTCCCGGCGAATTGGCGCGGATGATGGTCGGGCGTGAAGTGTCCTATAAGAGAGAGAGAGAGGATGGCGGGCGGCGCAACGTCGAACTGTTGCGCGTTGAGAATCTCAGTTCACGGGGGATCGACGCGACCCGTGCGACCCGTGCGACCCGTGCGACCCGTGCGACCCGTGCGACCCGTGCGACCCGTGCGAATGGACGCCGCCGGTTGTCGGACATCAGTTTCAGTCTGCGCGCCGGCGAGGTGTTGGGCGTCGCGGGGCTGATGGGCGCGGGGCGAACGGAACTGCTGGAAAGTCTCTTCGGCGTTCATGGGACAACCGGCGAGTCGCGCATCGTGATGGGCGGGCAGCCATTGATCATCAACGACCCGCGACAGGCGATCAAAGCGGGCCTGGCGCTCGTCCCGGAAGACCGCAAGGCGCAGGGGCTGGCGCTCAATCTTGATGTCGGAAGCAACATCACGCTGGCGCGGCTCGAACGCTTCAGCCGTTTCGGCTTTCTACGGCGGGAGAGCGAAGAACGGGTGGCGCGCGAATACGTCGAGCGGCTCGGCATCAAGACGCCTGACACCCGCGCCGCGACCGTCAACCTGAGCGGCGGCAACCAGCAGAAGGTCGCGCTGGCGAAGTGGCTGCTGACCGGGCCGAAAGCGCTGCTGCTGGACGAGCCGACGAAGGGCATAGACATCAAGGGCAAAACCGAAATCTACCGTTTGATCGAAGAACTTGCCGCGAGCGGTCTCGGCGTCATTCTCGTGTCGTCGGAACTGCCGGAGTTGCTGGCGCTGAGCGACCGGATCATCGTGCTGCGCGAGGGGCGTCTCGCAGGCGCGCTCGAACGCTCGGAGGCGACGGAGGAACGCATCATTGAGCTGGCGACCATGGGAAATAAAGAAGGCGGAAATGAAGAAGGCGGAAACGAAGGAGACGGAAACAAAGCGGCGCATGCAGCGGCTTAAAAGCCTCGCGGCGACGCTCGGCGAGCGGCGGATCGGGCGCGTCAAGCTCGGCCGGCTCAAGCCGTTCGTCGGGTTGGTCGCGGTCTTCGCGCTCGCCTGCGTCTTCTCGCCGTCGCGGCGCGGCGAAATGATCTTTCTGGGCGCCGGGAACCTGACGGACATCCTGCGCCAGGTCTCCGAGAAGGGCATCCTCGCCGTCGGGATGACATTCGTGATTCTCGCGGGCGGCATTGACCTCTCGGTGGGTTCGGCGCTCGCCTTCGCGGCGACGCTCTCCTCCGTGATGCTGATGCGGGGCGGCTACGGCACGCCGGAAACGCTGCTCGCCGTGCTCGCCGCCGGATTGCTCATCGGAGCGGTCAACGCGATCGTCATCACGAAGGGGCGCATTCAATCGTTCATCGTGACGCTGGCGATGATGAGCGGGGCGCGCGGGCTGGCGCGGCTGGTGTCGGGCGGCTCCGGCGTTGAAATCGGCTACGGCGAGGGCGGCGCGCCGCCGAGCTTCGCCGCGCTCGGCGGCAAACTCGGCGCGCTCGTTCCCGTCCCCGCGATTATCTTTCTGGCGGCGGTCGCCGCCGCGTGGATCGTCCTGAACAAAACGCGCTTCGGGCGTTACGTGCATGCCGTCGGCAGCAATGAAACGGCGACCCGGCTGTCGGGCGTCAACGTCAACGCGGTCAAGTTCGGAGTCTTCTCGATCTGCGGCCTGCTGGCCGCGCTCGCCGGGATCATTCATTCGGCGCAATTGGAGCAGGGCAATCCGAATGACGGCGTGGCCTACGAACTCGACGCGATTGCGGCGGTCGTCATCGGCGGCACGTCTCTTTCCGGCGGCGCCGGGACGGTCGTCGGCACGCTCGCAGGCACGCTCATCATCGGCATCATCAACAACATTCTCGGTCTCAACAATGTTGACGCCAACGTTCAGCTCCTGCTCAAAGGAGTCATCATCGTCGGCGCGGTGTTGCTGCAAAGGAAATAGCAGTAGCCCGACCGTGAGGCTGGTCATTACCTAAATCCTTTCTCTTTTGCGCCGGAGGCACAGCGGAGATTAGCTGGTGGTGGAGCCCATTGGCATCTACACAAATCTGATTCTGGAATCCCCCCGATGGCAATCGGGGGATCGTTAAAGTCCAGCCCACACGGGAGGCAGCGGATTTCCTCGAATCCCCCCAACGGCAGTTGGGGGATCGTTAAAGTCCAGCCTCCTGATTTCGGTGAGCGGTCACATCTCCCGCAGCCTAGCAGGTTGGACTTTAACGATCCCCCAACTGCCGTTGGGGGGATTCGGAAGAGTTTCTGCTCGCTGTGTAGGTTGGACCTTAACAATCCCCCAACTGCCGTTGGGGGGATTCGAGGAACCCGGATTTGTGTGGATACCAATGGGGCTCCACCACCGGCTAATATCCACCGCCCTTTCAGGGCGAAAGCAAAAATCGCTAAACGCAATATGAGAGCGAAGATCATGTTAACAACCGCAACCACAACCGCGCGTCGCCGCGTCGCTGGCGGCTTGTTACTAGCGCTACTCGCCGTAGTTTTGCTGGCGGGCGCGTGCAATCGCGGCGGCGGGACGCGGGACAAATTCATCATCGGCTTTTCGCAAGCCAACAAAGCCGAGCCATGGCGGACGTGGATGGACAACTCGCTGATGAAGGAAGCGGCGAAGCGCCCCAACCTGGAGATCCTCTACGCCGACGCGCAGCAGGACAACAGCAAGCAGGTCGCCGACGTCGAGAACTTCCTAAGGCAGCGCGTTGACCTGCTCATCATCTCGCCGAACGAGGCGAAGCCTCTGACCGGCGTCGTCCGGCGCGTGTACGAAAGCGGCATCCCCGTCATCGTGCTCGACCGCAGCGTCGAGGGCGATTCCTACACGACGTTCATCGGCGCGAACAACCGCGAGATCGGCAAAGCGGCGGGCGAGTACGCGGCGCAGTTGCTGGGTGGCAAGGGTCACGTGGTCGAGATCAAAGGATTGCCCGGCTCGACGCCCGCGATTGACCGCAGCGAGGGATTCCGCGAAGCCCTCGCCGGACACCCCGGAATCAAAATTATCGCCGGCCCGGTCGCCGATTGGCTGCGCGACAAAGGGCGCGAGCAGGCGGAAGCCGCGCTGCGCGCGAATGAAAAGATCGACCTGATTTACGGGCACAACGACCCGATGGCCATGGGCGCTTACCTGGCGGCGACGGCGATGAACCACGCCGAGGCGCTGAAGATCATTGGGATAGATGGCCTGCCGGGAACGGAAGGCGGCGCGAAGGCCGTGATCGACGGCAAACTCGACGCGACGTTCCTTTACCCGAACTGCGGCCGTGAAGCCATCGAAACGGCGGTCAAAATCCTGAACAAGGAACAGACGCCGAAGCGCATCACGCTGCCGACGGCGCGGATCACGAAAGAGAACGCCGCGCAGTTCATCAACGAATGACCTTTGCGAACTACTACGTAAGGCTACAGCCCTCTGCGGAGGCGCTCATCCACTAAGAACCAGAAAAGGAGCAAGTCATGAAGCAGTCAATCGCTCGAGCTTTCATTGCCGTACTCGCCGTGTCGCTGCTGTCCGTTTTCGCGTTGGGACAAAGCGACCGGGGATCGATCAAAGGGGTGGTCGTGGATCAACAGGATCAGGTCATCCCCGGCGCCGCCGTGGTTCTGACCAACGCCGCGACCGGCGCGCGCGCGCAACTCACGACCGACAATTCCGGGAACTTCCTGTTCCCATCGCTGATCGTCGGGAAATACCAGCTCACCGTCGAGCGCGCGGGGTTCAAGAAATTCGCCCAGCCCGAGGTTCAGGTCGAGGTCGGGCGCACGACGACGCTGACCGTCACGATCAGTCCCGGCGAAGTGACCGAGACCATCACCGTGACGGAACAAGCGCTTGCGCTCGACACGGCCACCTCCGACACGGGCACGTCCGTGTCGCGGCGGCAGATTCTCGACCTGCCGGTGCCGCTCACCGGCAGCATGCGCAACCCGCTTAACTTCGTCATCCTGACGCCGGGCGTCAGCGGCTCGGTTCCGCGCTCGAACCCCGATCTGCGGTTCAACATCAGCGGCACGCCGGCCACGTCGGCGGAAGTCTTCGTGGATGGCATCCCGATTTCCGACACCAATGCGTCGGGAGACATCTCGACCAACCACCCGGCGCTCGAAGCCGTCGGCGAATTCAAGATCAGCAACAACAGCTACGCGGCGGAGTACGGGCTGGCGAGCGGCATCATCTCGTTCACGCTGCGTTCGGGGACGAACCAGTTTCACGGCAACGCCTTCGAGTTCCTGCAGAACGACGCGCTCAACGCCCTCGATTCCCCGACCAAGACGGTCGCCGGATTCACCGGAACCAAGGCGGTCAAGGCGCCGCTCAAACAGAACGAATACGGTTTCACGTTCGGCGGGCCGGTCTGGCTGCCCAAAAAGGTCCTTGGCCCGTTCGGTTTCGACGGGCACGACCGGTTGTTCTTCTTCACCAGTTATACCGGCTTCAAGTTCCGTCCAAGCTCCAACAACCCCAACCTGACCACGCTCCCGAACCGCTTCCGTCAGGGCGATTTCTCGCAGTTGCTTGGAGCGCAAGTCACCGTCCCGAACCCGCTCAACGCGGCGGAGCGCCTGCCCGTGTTCGACGCGGCGGGCCGCCCCGTTTTGTCGGGCGCGATCTACGACCCGACCCGTGTGCGCACGGTCACGGGGCCGGACGGCAAGTCATATCAAATCCGCGATCCGTTCGCGGGCAATATCATCCCCGCCGGTTACGCTGGCTTGAGCGCCGCGTCGCGGAGGATTTTGCAGGACTTCCCGCAGGCCGCATCGGACGCGCTCTTCAACAACTTCTTCCGGACGAATAGCTCAACGACCGATCAGGAGCGGTTCGTCGCCAAACTCGATTACAACCTCGGCTCGCGCCAGGTTCTTTCGGGCAGCTTCTCGCGCGGCGGCAGCCTTTCCGCCAACAACGGCGCGCTCAATTTGCTCGACGCCGCGCAGAACGACGCGCCGTCGCTGCAAACGCGCATCGCCCACACCTTCACCATCTCGCCGCGAGTGGTCAACAGCTTTTCGTTCGGTTTCCTGCGCGACCGCTTCACCAACGGCCCCGTCTCGCCGGCGCCGCCGCTCGACAGCCTCGGGATTCGCGGCATCACGCTGCCTCCGGGGTCGGCGTATCCGTCAATCGGAATCCGCAACCAGAACGGGATCGGCGGTGGAGGGTTCTCGACCACCGCGCAGAATCGTTTCATCGTGAGCGACGCGCTGACCTGGACGAGCGGCGACCACACGTTCAAATTCGGCGGAGAGGTGCGGAGGCTCCAGCGCAACGAGGCGGCCAACAACGCCGGCTCGTTCGTCTTCGAGCAGACGCAGACGGCGCTCAACGGCGTCGGCTTCGTCAACACCGCGCAGGGGCCGCAAGCCGTCTCGATCCCGGCGGGCGTGACGGGCAGTTCGGCGGCGAGCTTCCTGTTCGGCGCGGTGGATTTCTCGCGCTTCGATATTGGCGCGACAACCGCCGGCTACCGCTGGCTGACGGCGAGCGGTTTCGCGCAGGACGATTGGAAAGTGACGCGCAATCTGACGCTCAACCTCGGAGTGCGCTACGACCTGTCGATCCCGCGTACGGAAGTGCTGGGGCGCGTTTCGACCGTTGACCGCACGCTTCCAAACCCGGCGGCGGGCGGCGTACTTGGCGCTTACACGTTTTACGGCGAAGGGCCGGGTCGCAACGGCAAGGCGCGGATCGGCGAGACTGACTGGAGCGGGATTCAGCCGCGCCTCGGCCTGGCTTACACGCCGAAGGCGACGGGCGGCTTGCTGGGCGCGATCTTCGGCGACGAGCGCACGGTGTTGCGTTCGAGCTTCGCCATCACTCGCCCCTTGGGCAACGACAACCTGACGAACGGGATCTCCGGCGGCCTCTACGCGGCGGGCTTCAACGGCGTCGCGACGGTCAATCGTCCGGGCGACGCGCTCGGCTCGCCGGCCTACTTCTGGGATCAACCCTACCCCGGCTTCACGCCGCCGCCGTTCATCAACGCGGGCTTGTTGTCCGGCAACGCGAACCCGGCGTTGCTCGATTCGGAAGTCGGCAAGCTGCCGACGCAGATCAATTGGGCCTTCGAGGTCCAGCGGCAACTGCCGGGCGGCTTCCTGGCCAGCGCCGCTTACGTGGGCACGCACATCTACCATATCGGCGTCTGGCGCAAACCGAATCAGGTTCCGCGCGCGGCCGCCGAACGCTTTCGCGGAGCCGCCGCCGCGGCCGGTCTTCCGCTCAACGAATTTCTGAACCTGCATATCACCGACCCGCGCGCGGCGAGCGTGCCGGCGCCGTTTCCGAACTTCGTGCAGCTCTTCGGCCCGGGCGCGACGGTGGCGCAATCGCTCCGGCCCTTCCCGCAGTACGGCAACATCGACAACCTGCAGCAGCCGGTCGGCAGCGCGTCTTACAACGGATTGCAGACCAAGGTGCAGAAGCGTTTCTCCGGCGGGCTGACGATGTTGTTGTCCTACACCTTCTCGAAGACGCTCGGCGACGTGGACTCGTTCCAGGGCGCCCTGGCGGGAGCGCAGAACGCAATCTTCGCCCGGTCTTTCCAGCAGGATTATTATGACAACCGCGGTGAACGCTCCGTCACCAGCTCCGACATCCCGCACGTGCTCGCGCTCAGCTACACCTACGAGCTCCCGATTGGTCCCGGCAAGCCGTTGCTCAACAAGGGCGGCGCGGTCGGCAAGATCGCCGGCGGCTGGCAGGTGAGCGCGATTCACCTTTATCAGAGCGGTCGCCCGCTCTTCCTGGAGTATCAGGCCTTCGGCGCGAACAATCCGTTCCGCGCCAACGACGGCTTCAGCTTCCGCCCGAATGTCGTGCCGGGCGCGCCGTTGGTGAATCCGGCCTACGACCGCCGCTGCGCCGGGCCGCTGCCGAATACCGCGGGACGCCAATCCTGCCAGTTCTATATCAACCCAGCGGCTTTCGTCGCGCCACCGGCGGGCGAGTTCGGCAACGCGCCGAAGCTCTTCTCCAACCTCCGGGCGCAGCCTTACTACAACGAAGATATTTCGATCTCGAAGCGGACGACGATCACCGAACGGTTCGTGGTCAACTTCCAGGCGAACTTCTTCAACGCCTTCAACCGGGTGGTGCTCGGCACGGGCGGAGCTCCGACCACGATCTTCAACCTCGCGCCGAAGGATTTGAGCGCCACATCGCTGCAGAATTCCAACACGCCCTTCGGAATCCTCACGTCTCAACAGAACGGGCCGCGACGGATTCAGTTCGGCTTGAAACTGGAGTTCTAGATCAGTTTGCGATTGCGTGTATGAAATCACCAGATCAGTACCGCGAGCGGTAGCGAGCGTGGCTTATTGAATCGGCCTCTTGACCGCAGCCACGCTCGCTACCGCTCGCGGTACTGATCCTTCTGTCTCAGATCTTTACTGTTATGAGCCTAGCAAAACGATTCCTGATAACCGGGCTTTCATTACTGACGTTGATTGCCGGCCTTCGGCCTTCGGCCTCGGCTCAGGACGCCGACAGCGTCTGGGTTCGTCCGAAAGATGCGAACGGCGCGTTGACCTGGGGGCGCAGAGACGGCCTCGTCTTCGGCCTTCCGTCGCCGGGCGGGATGCGAGGCCCGCGCGGACTCATCCGCGTGGGCCTCATCGGTAAAACCGGAGAGGCGGAGCTGATCAATTTCATCGCCATCGAGCCGGTGGTAAAAGGCTTCGGCTCGCGCTTCAGCCGGATGGCGTTCAGCGAACTTGAAATGAGCGAACTGGACGCCGGGAAGCGCGGCAAGCGGCTCTGGACGGCGGCGGCGCAAGGCGAGCTGACGACGCTGCCCGCCAAGCCGCGGCCAATCGAGCGGCTGAGCGTGCGGATCGAAGTCGAGCCGTTCACCGCCAATCGCGCCCGCGTCTACGTGATCGCCAGCGTCTACAGCGACCGCCCGCACGAGCTTGAACTGGCGGTTCATCACCACGACGACAGCGCGCCCGTCGAAGAATTGACCCTGACGGCGACGATGGGCAATTACGAGCGGCTGCGCTATCTCTGGCTGAAAGACCGCGTAGTTGACAGCCGCGAGCTGTACGCCGGTTACAACGGCGACGCCTTCATCGATAAGGAGAATTACCCGCGCGACGAGATGCTGATGTACGGCGACGGCGACGCGCTGGCGCTGGCCACCACCAATGAAGACAACCCGTCAAGCGTTGAAGTCACCGCGCGGCCATCGTGGACGTATCGCTCGATCAGGCTGACGCAATACTGGCGCGTCCCGGCAGGCGCCATCCAGCCCGATTTGCGGGTGAAGGTCAACGGGCGGCGCGTCTATTGGGCCTCGACTACTCCGATACCGGGCGGACTGTCATTTGAAAACTTCGAACTGCGCCAGCGTTACGCGCCGGGCCAGGTGTTCGTCTTCGGGCTGACGCCAAAGCAGCCGTGGGAGTTCGAGCCGAGCATTCCCAGGCTGGCTGCCCGGCCCAGATAATGAGGCGCATTTTCCATTTGTCATTTGAGATTTGAGATTTGAGATTTGAGATTTGAGATTTGTCATTGCCGGAAATCGGACTGAGTTAACACCCGATGAACATTGCCGGAAATCGGACCGAGTTAACACCCGATGAACATTGCCGGAAATCGGACCGGGTTAACACCCGATGAACATTGCCGGAAATTGGACCGGGTTGACACCCGATGAACATTGAGCGATTTCTGGGACGATGACCAATCTCAAATCTCAAATCTCAAATCTCAAATCTCAAATCTCAAATGGAAAATGCTCCTCCTCCACTTCGCGATCTACCAAGAACGTCATGACCAAACGCGCAAACCATCTTCGACTGCTCGGTCTCTGTTGCGTGGCCGCGTGTTTACTCGCGTCATCCGCCGCTGGGCAGGATAATCAGAGCCGGATTGCGCGGCACGCTCAAGCCGCGCAGCAAGCTCAGCGGGACGGAGACTTCGCCGCCGCCATCCGTGAGTTCAGCATCCTTGCCCGTCTGCTGCCGGAGGTGGCCGAGGTCCACAGCAATCTCGGCGTGGCCTATTACTTTCATAAACAGCGCCGGGAAGCGTTGGCCGCCTTTGAGAAAGCGCTCCGGCTCAAACCCGACCTGGTATCGGCCCTGATTTTTTCCGGGATTGCGAATTACGAATTGTCAAAGCCGGCGCAAGCTACCAGGTTGCTGGAACGCGCCGTTGAACTAAGCCCGGCCGATCCGCTGGCGCAAACCTGGCTCGCTCACAGTTACGCCGCGCAAGCTCGATTCCAGGAAGCGGCGGATCACTTTCTGATCGCCTCGCAGCGTTCGCCGAACGATGTGGATATTTGGTATGGACTGGGGCAGGTCTACCTGGAACTCGGGCGGCAGGCGGTCAAGCAGCTCAACGAGATCGCTCCCAACGGCGCCCGCGTCCTTCAATTAGCCGGCGATATGTGGCTCCTGCGAGGTGAGCGGGGCCACGCGCTGGCGCTTTATCAGGAGGCTTTGAAACGCCGGCCCGATCTCGCCGAAGTCCGGCAAATCATCCAAACTATTGGGCAGTCGCCCGGCCCTCAGGAGAAATCGGAAGTTTCCCCGCCGCTGTCCGCGCCCGCCGGCTCGCCTTCGCCGGAAGATGCGCGCTACCTGACCGCCACGGAGTTCCGCGAGCGCGCGCAGCGCGCATTTGAGCGCATCTCGGCGCTCGGGGCCAATTCCCATCGCGCGCATCAAGTCCTGGCTGAATCGCTTCAGGCTCAGGAACGCGTGGATGAAGCGCTCGTCGAATATCGCGCGGCGTTGAAATTGAAGCCGGATATCGCCGGCGTTCACCTGGCCGTCGGGAATCTGTTGATGAGCCAGGGTCTTGCGACAGAGGCGCTGGAAGAATATCGAGCCGAGTCGCTGCTGCGGCCCGATGACCCTGAGGTTCACTACCGCAGTGGACGGGCGCTCATCGTCCTGGGCAAGAGCGAAGAGGCCGAAGCCTCGCTCAATCGGGCGATGGCCTCGGGCGATGGCCCCGCAGCGGCGCATAGAGAGCTGGGCAGGATTTACCTTGGCCGCGGCCAGTCGGCCAAAGCCGTCCAATCGCTTTCCACTTATTTAGCCGCAGCCGCGAACGACGCGTCCGCCCACTTCCTTCTGATGCAGGCGTATCGCAGGCTGGGCGACGCGGCGGCGGCCGAACGCCACCACGCGAAATTCAAGAGCTTGTCGGATGACGAAAAACGACGAACCTCAATCCAGGAGGCATTGTCACTGTTCAGCCGAGGCAAGAAGCCTGAACAGTGAAACGAATATCGAAGATGAGACGAACCCTTTACCTGATTTTAGTCTGGTGTCTGTGTCCCTCATTTGCCGTTGACGCTGTTCCGGCGCAGAACAAGCCGCTCGTCAGCGCCGGGGACTTCATCAAGATCTACGATCCAAGCGTCGGCGCCAACACCCGTTGGTATATCAACGATCACTGCTTTGCGCGCGGCAAGGATGGAGCCTGGCATATGTTCGGGATCACGCATGCCGAGCCGGCGAAGCCGCTCGATGAAAAACATTTCGCCCACGCGACGGCCTCCGGCTTGACGCAAACTCCATGGAAGAAATTGCCTTTCGCCCTCAGCGCGGACGAAACGCTGCAGGAGACGATTCTATGGGCGCCGCACGTGATTCTCTTCAACAATACCTACTATATGTTTTATGTCGCGGGCGGCGCCGATCACACGAAATACAAGATCAACCTCGCCACGTCTTCGGACTTGAAGACGTGGAAGCGCCACCCGAAGAACCCGATGGTCGTTGACGGTTTTGACGCGAGGGACCCGTTCATTTTGAGAGACAAAAACAGATGGATTATGTACCACACCGCGAACAGCGCCCCGGCGGGCGGCAATCACATTGTGGCGTACCGGACGAGTAAAGACCTGGTCAACTGGAGCGAAAGAAAAACCGCTTTCACCGATCCCACGTCCGGAACTTATGGAGGGCCGACGGAATCGCCTTTTGTCGTGCGCCGCGGCGACTTCTATTACCTGTTTATCGGGCCGCGAGGCGGCTATGTCGGCACGGACGTTTTCCGAAGCAAAGACCCGTTCCACTGGGATCTGGCGGACAAAGTCGGGCATATCAACTCGCATGCGCTGGAGGTGGCGCGTGACGTGGACGGCCGCTGGTACGTGAGCCATTCGGGTTGGGGCCAGGGAGGCTTGTATTTAGCTCCCCTTATGTGGAACGACGGTTTGGATGATTCCGAAACGTCGCTGCCAATTCCGAAGTAAGACCGAAGCATAGATCACATAGAACGGATCAAAAGGAGGACTTGCCGAGCATGAGATCAAAAGCTTTCATCATGTTTGGGCTGCTGCTGTGTGCGCCTTTGTCCGGGCTGGCCCAAGAGGCCTCGCACGACGGGCTGACCAATAATCTGAGCAACCTTTACCGCGTCTCCAACGCGAAGACGCGTTCGATCAGCCCTGAGAACTTCACCGGCGAGAAGGGCAAGGGCGGGATGGCGACCGAGGGAGTGGCTTCTCACGAAGCCCGCGATCTGGGGCAAGGCTGGAAAATCAATCCTTTCGTCATCATCGAACCGGGGAAGACTTTCACGCTCGCCGAGATCAACGGCCAAGGAGCGATCCAGCACATCTGGATGACTCCGACCGGCGCCTGGCGCTTCTCGATCATCAGGATGTACTGGGACGACGAGAAAGAGCCTTCCGTGGAAGCGCCCGTCGGTGATTTCTTCGCGATGGGCTGGGGCAAATACGCCCCAATCGCTTCTATCCCGGTCGTCGTCAATCCGGGCAGCGCGTTCAACTGCTACTGGCCCATGCCTTTCAGAAAGAAGGCGCGGATCACCATGGAGAATCTCGACGCGCAAGCGATGAGGCTTTATTACCAGATCGATTACACGCTCACGCAGGTACCCACGGACGCGGCCTACTTCCACGCCCAGTTCAGGCGCGCGAACCCGCTCCCCTACAAACAGGTCTACACCATCGTGGATAACATCAAGGGTAAGGGGCACTACGTCGGCACTTACATGGCGTGGGGCGTGAACAACAACGGCTGGTGGGGCGAGGGCGAAATCAAGTTCTATATGGACGGGGATCGTGAGTTCCCGATCATCAACGGGACCGGTACGGAAGACTACTTCGGCGGCTCCTACAACTTCGAGAACAAGGAGAAGAAGCAGTACGAGGAGTACACCACTCCCTACCTGGGATTGGTTCAGGTCATCAAACCCGACGGGCTTTA
>Ga0187894_10003133_pt1 | contig 18908 bp, 17 predicted proteins | sample GBC1701081metaG_FD_136650 | JGI IMG/M metagenome (GOLD analysis project Ga0187894, IMG submission 136650) | White microbial mat communities from a lava cave in the Kipuka Kanohina Cave System on the Island of Hawaii, USA - GBC170108-1 metaG ...
CAGGGCACGCCGTCGCTGATCGACTTCGGCGCCTCGCGCATGGCGTTGCAGGATCGCACCCAGGCGATGACGGCGGTCTATACGCCGGGCTACGCCGCCTTCGAGCAGATGTCGGCAGCACCGCAAGGGCCGTGGACGGACATCTACGCGCTGGCCGGTACGCTCTATCATTGCATCGCGGGCATGCCGCCGCCGCCGGCGCTCGATCGCATGATCACCGACCGGCTGGTGCCGGCGGTCGAGGCCGGCCGCGGCAGCTATGCGCCCGGCCTGTTGACGGCGATCGATGCCGGCCTGGCCTTGAAGGCCGATGCCCGGCCGCAGTCGATCGCCCAGTGGCGGGCGCTGTTCGCGGGCGCAACGGCATCGTCAGCCGCGATACCGGCAGACGGCGCGACACGGCGCATGGGCGATCCGCCGGCGACGCCGCGGCGGCGGGCGTGGTTGTGGCCGGCCATCGCGGCTGTGGCGCTGCTGTGCCTGGCCGTCGGTGGCGGCGGCTATGTCGTGCTGGAAGACCGCGCCCGCGCCGAACGCGAGCGGGTCGAACTGCAGGACAAGGCCTGGGCGCAGGCCAAGGCCGCCAACACCGCCGCGGCCTACCAGGATTATGTGAGCCGGTATCCGACAGGCAGTCATGCCGCGGAGGCACGCCAGGCGATCGCCGCACTGGAGCAACAACACAAAGGCGAGGAGAATGCCTGGGCGCAAGCGCGCGGTATCAATACCGATGCTGGCTACCGCGCGTACCTCGACCGATACCCCGGTGGCCGCTTTGCCGCCGACGCGCGCCGCGAAGTCGAGCGCATCGAGGCCGAGGCATGGGCCCAGGCCACGAGCGCCAATACGGACGCAGGCTATCAAGGATACCTGAGCCGGTATCCGGCGGGACGCTTTGTCGCCGATGCGCGCCGCGCCGCTGAGCGCCTCAGCCGCTTGCGGACACAGCAGCCCTTCCGCGACTGCGATCGCTGTCCCGAGATGCTGGCGGTACCGCGCGGCAGCTTCGTGATGGGAACGACGCCGGGTGAGGAAGACCGGGTGGAGGCTCCTTCGGACAGTCGCGGGGCAAGCCTGCCGCAGCACCCGGTGACGATCGGCAGTGACTTTGCGCTCGGCAGGTATCCCGTAACGCGCGGCGAGTTTGCCGCTTTCGTGGCTGCAACCGGGTATGATGCCGGCTCGTCCTGCATCATTGTTACCAACGGCGGTGGGTATGCCGACGCACGGGGGCGAAACTGGAGCAACCCGGGATTCCCGCAAACCGATCAACATCCGGTGGTGTGCGTGTCGTGGAACGACGCGCATGCCTATGTCGAGTGGCTGCGTAAGGCGACCGGCAAGGACTATCGGCTGCCATCGGAAGCGGAATGGGAATATGCGGCACGCGCCGGGACGACAACGGCCCGTTACTGGGGCGATTTCGCTGCCGACGCATGCCGATATGAGAACGTGTCGGACAAGAGTTTCATCGACGGCCTGCGCATCACCAAGGACCGCAACAACTTTTTCCAGTGTTCGGACGGCTACGTATATACGTCACCCGTCGGGTCGTTTGCGGCGAATCCCTGGGGCTTCTACGATATGCTGGGCAACGTGCTTCAGGCACAGTCGGACTGCCATCATGCCAGCTACAATGGAGCGCCGACGGATGCGCGTTCATGGGACGAAGGCGGTGACTGTTCGCGGCATGTCGTGCGCGGCGGCAACTGGGCTGAGGCCGCATGGTTTGCGCGGACGGCGGCTCGCCGCGCCGGCCCGGCCGGCGTGCGTGTCAACTATTCGGGTTTCCGCGTGGCGCGCGGCAACTAGCGTGCTGTCGGTCTTGTGCTGAGCGCTCGCCATGACGGATGACGCACTGCTGCTGTTTGACGAGAGGGCGTCCTGGGAGACGGCGCAAGCGACGCTGGACGAGCAGGAACTGGGTGACGGCCTGCCGCTGGTGATACCGACGCGTCGCCGGCTCGAGGCCATGCTGGCCGGCATCAACGATCCCGACCGCAGTCGCGGCCAGATGCCGCCGCTGTTCGGCGATCTCACGCCGGCCGCTGTTGCCTACAACTGTGTGCTGGCCGGCGCGCGCGCGGGCGATCTGCCGGTGGTGCTGACCGCCGCCGTCGCCTGCCTGGAAGCCGATTTCAATCTGCTGGGCATTCTCACCACCACCGGCACCACGGCGGTGGCGATGCTGGTGCACGGGCCGATGGCGCGGGCCTTGGGCATCAATGCCGGCACCAATTGCCTGGGCCCGGGTGTGCGTGCCAACGCGTCCATCGGCCGGGCGCTCGCCCTGGTCCTGCGCAATGTCGGCGGTGCACGGCCGCAGGTCGGCGACATGGCCACGATGGGCCAGCCGGGAAAATATACGTTCTGCTTTGCCGAGAACGACGAGGCGATCTTTCCGCCGCTGCCGCAACGCCGTGGGCTGGGCGCCGATGCGGTGAGCGTGCTCGGCGTGTCGGGAACAGCGGAAATCCTGCCGGCGGGCGACGGCGACACACCCGAGGCGATCCTGCAATCGGTCGCCATGGCGATGGCAGCCGCTGCCGCAGTTGCCGCGCGCAAGCCGACGCGCGGCGAGCAGGTGCTGCTGCTGCCGCCGGAGCTCGCGCGCTTTCTCGTCCAGCACGGCTGGGACCTCGCCCGCGTGCAGCGCCATCTGTTCGATGCGCACGCCGTGGCGGCCGCGCCCGAGGCGATCCATGTGATCGTCACCGGCGGTCCCGGCGTCAAGATGACCCACCTGCCGCTATGGGCCGGCGGCACCCGGGTGGTGACGCGGCCGATCGGCACCGCGTGAGCGATGTGCCATGACCACGCGTGCCATGCCGGTGCTGCAGCCGGTAACACAAGATGACGTCGAGGCGCTGCTGGCGATGGCGCGGGCGTTTCATGCCGAGGATGGTCACGCCTTGAGTGAGGCGGGCACGCGGGCCGTGCACGCGGTCTGCGCCGGTGATCCGATGGCTGCGGCGTGGTTCCTGTGCGCCGATGGCGCGCGCGTGGGCTACGCGGTGCTGACGTTCGGCTTCAGCATCGAACACGGTGGCCGCGACGGGTTCATCGACGATCTCTACCTGCTGCCGCCGGCGCGCGGTCGGGGCCTGGGCATCGCCGCCCTGGCGTTGCTGGAGCAAATCGCGGCCGAGCACGGCGTGCAGGCGTTGCACCTGGAGGTCGCGCGCGACAACGCGCGTGCCGAGGCGCTTTACCGCAGTCGCGGTTACGGCGTCACCGATCGCAAGCTGATGAGCAGGAGATTGTCGTAGCGAAGAACGCGGGCGAGACCGATCGCGGACCCTGTCATCCTGAGCGCAGCGAAGGATCCGTTGAACAGCTGGTTCGCACGGGCTCACCGATGGCGCACGTGCGCCATGCTACGCGGTCCGTGCGTTTCGCCGGCTCAACGGATCCTTCGCTGCGCTCAGGATGACAAGCCGTATGCGATCGTCCTGCTCGCGCTCCGAGGACGCTCTACTGGCCGCGGATCTCGCCGATGACTCGGCGCAGGATGCCGGCGATACGACGCTGTTCTTCCAGCGGCGCGTGGCGCTTGTCGCGCAGCACCGTCCGCAGCTCGTGGCGGGCGCCGCGCAGCTCGGCAGCCGTGCCGCGCGGATCGTCCTCGACGTCGTCGCCGGCAAAGGCTCGGCGCACCCGTTCCATGCGGCTGCCGATATGGGCGAGCTGGCCCAGCAGCACGTCGACCAGCCCGCGGTTCTCCTCGAGGTAGGCGCGGCCGGCCTCGGTGATGCTGTAGCGCTTGCGCGCGCCCTCGACCTCGGCTGTCGCGTGACCGATCTCTTCGAGATAGGTCAGCGCCGGGTACACCATCCCCGGGCTCGGGCTGTAGAAGCCGGACGACCGCTCTTCCAGCGCCTTGATGATCTCGTAGCCATGGCGCGGCTGTTCGGCCAGGAGGTTCAGAATCAACAGCTGCAGGTCGCCGGCACCCAGCTTGCGGCTCATGCCGAAGCGGCGTCCGCCGCGCTCGCCATCGTCGCCAAAGCCCTCGGCGAACATCCGAAAGCCCCGGCCGTGGCGATGCCGGCCGACGAAGTTCCGCACGTTTTCAGCCCAAAACCGCTCGAAGGGGCCGCCAGGGCGGCAATCCCCATGATGACGGTGCATATGACAAATCCTTTCGTAGAACATATATCGTAAGATATATCTTCCGATACGAAAGTCAAGACCCGGGAGCGCGGGCGTCTCGCCCGCTCATGTCTCGGCGCTACGCGCGCGGCGAAAGCCATGCTCACGCGGGTGATGCGGGCGGGACGCCCGCGCTCCCAGGAAGTTCGCTTAGTCGGGAATGGGTTTGGCTCAGCTCAGGTCGCGACGACGCGCAGGTGATGATGATCGCGCCGCGCCAGTGCGCTGTAGATGTGGAGATAGTCTTCGGCCATGCGCCGCGCCGTGAAGCGGCGCTCGAACTGGCGCCGGATGTTGGTGCGCGACAGTTTGGGCAGGCGTTGCACGGCGGCGACGGCACCGACTTCGTCCTCAACCACGAAACCGGTGATCCCTTCGTCGATGATCTCGGGTACCGAGCCGCGATTGAAGGCGACCACCGGTGCGCCGCAGGCCATGGCCTCGATCATCACCAGGCCGAACGGCTCGGGCCAGTCGATCGGCACCAGCAGCGCGATGGCGCCACTGAGGAACTCGGACTTCTGCGAATCGTTGATCTCACCGATGAACTCGACATGCGGCTGCGCCAGCAGAGGCTCGATCTCGCGCTTGAAATAAGCGGTGTCGGCCTTGTCGACCTTGGCCGCGATCTTGATCGGCAAACCGCAAAGCTGTGCAATGCGGATGGCGCGATCGACGCACTTCTCCGGCGCGATGCGTCCGAGGAAAGCCAGGTATGACGGCGCCGCCGGCTGTGGCGTCAACAGCTTCTCCGGCAATCCATGATGGATTGTCTTGATCCATCCAGCCTGTGGCAGTGGCCGACGTTGTGCATCGGAGATCGAGATGACAGGAACCGACGAGAAGGCACTGAACACCGGCTGCTGCTCGGGAAGATCGAGGCGGCCATGCAGCGTGGTCACGAACGGCGTGCGCTGACGCGTGAACAAAGAGAATGGAAAGTAATCGAGGTGAAAATGCAGCAGATCGAATTCGTGCGCGCGCTGGCGCACGCGTTCCAGCAGCAGCATGTGCAGCGACATCGGGTCGCGCACGCTGGGATCAAGGCGCAACGCGCGCGGCCATACGGCATCGAGTTCGGCCGCGGTCTCAGAATCGCCACTGGCAAACAGCGTTACTTCGTGGCCCAACGCCACGAGTTCTTCCGTCAGAAAAGAAACGACTCGTTCCGTGCCGCCATAAAGCTTGGGCGGAATGGCTTCAGTGAGCGGAGCGATCTGAGCAATGCGCATGTGATAGCACCTTCCGGAAAAAAGGTTCAGTGTTGTGACTGACGAATGCGTTGATTATCGTGCTTGATGAGCGCCGCACTTGGCGCCAGATGCGTAGTACCGGTAGCGACACAACGCCGGCCCGCGTTACTGATTACATCGATATGCCAACACGGGAACGCCAACCGATCTACGCAGGAGATTGAGGCAAATGCAAGATCGCGGCCGAAACGAAGCCTCACACGTTTTTTATACCTCCGATGCGGGAACCAGCAGCCCCGCAGGACCGTTGACGCACTTGGCCCATCGGCCGCTGGCCTTCATTCTGCGTTATGTGCGCCATCGCGCGCCGTCGCACACGATCGTCATCGTGTCGGTTCTCGCCGCTGTCGGCTGCGCCATCTCATCGCAATACGCCATCAAGCATCTCATCGACGTGCTGTCGTCGACACCCGACGCCGGCGATCCGGTGTGGACCGCGTTCATGTTGCTGACCGGGTTGATCGCCGCCGACAATCTGTCATGGCGTATCGGCGGTTGGACGGCCAGCCACGCATTTGTCACGGTGACCGGCGATCTGCGACGCGATCTCTTCCGGCATCTTACCGGGCACGCACCGGGATATTTCGTCGATCGCCTACCCGGCATGCTGGCCGGCCGCATCACGGCAACGGGCAACGCCGTGTACACGACCGAGACCATGTTCACCTGGAACGTGATGCCGCCTGCCGTCGCGGTGATGGGCGCCATCGCGCTGCTGAGCTCGGTCAACGCCGCTCTGGCCGGCGTGCTGGTGCTCGTCGCCGGCGGTATCGTGATCGTCATGTTCAGGCTCGCCAGCCGCGGCCAGCCGTTGCACCACACGTTCGCCAGCAAGGCAGCCCTCGTCGATGGCGAGCTGGTCGACGTGATCGGCAATATCGGCGTCGTGCGCGCCTTCGGCGCCACGATGCGCGAACGCCAGCGCTTCTCCACCACGGTCAGTAACGAGATGGACGCGCGCCGGCGCAGCCTGCGCTACCTCGAGAAGCTGCGGCTGCTGCATGCGACCATGACAGCCGCGTTGACGGCCGGCGTTCTCGGCTGGGCATTGCATCTGTGGCAACGCGGCGCCGTCACGACCGGCGATGTGGTGCTGGTCTGCTCGCTGGGCTTCACGATCCTGCACGCGTCGCGTGATCTTGCCGTCGCCTTGGTCGAAGTCACCCAGCATGTGGCGCGCCTGGGCGAGGCGCTGTCTACCTTGCTGCTGCCGCACGAGATGCACGAGCCTCCCGACGCGACGACGCTCTTGGTGCATGGCGGGCGGGTCGAGCTCGACGGAGTCGATTTCAGCTATCCCAGCAGCCGCCGGGTGCTGCACAACTTCCGTCTGCAGGTTGCGCCAGGGGAGCGGGTGGGCCTGGTCGGCCGGTCCGGTTCGGGCAAGTCGACAGTTCTGGCATTGATGCAGCGCTTCTACGACGTGCAGCACGGCGCCATCCGCATCGACGGCCAGGACGTGCGGCAGCTGGCACAGCAGAGCCTGGGCGATGCGATCGCCCTGGTGCCGCAGGACATCTCGCTGTTCCATCGCTCAATCCTCGAGAACATCCGCTACGGGCGGCCGGAGGCCACGGAAACCGAAGTCGAGACCGCCGCCGAGGCGGCGGGCTGCAAGGGCTTCATCGCGGCGCTGCCGCAGGGATTTGCGACCGTCGCCGGCGATCGCGGTGTCAAGCTGTCGGGCGGCCAGCGCCAGCGCATCGCGATTGCGCGCGCCTTCCTGAAGGACGCACCGATCCTGCTGCTCGACGAAGCGACGTCATCCTTGGACAGCGAATCGGAGCAGGCGATTCACGAGGCATTGGGTCGCCTGATGCGCGATCGCACGGTGATTGCGATCGCCCATCGCCTGTCGACCTTGCGCGACTTCGATCGCATCGTGGTGATGGACGCCGGCCGCATCGTGCAGGACGGACCGCCGGCCGAACTCGCGCGCCGGCCCGGCCCGTTTCGCGATCTGCTGCAGCGCCAGACGGCGCACGCCGAACGCGCGGCGGCCTGAAGAATACGAAAAAATTCCACCGGCGCGATGCGCCGGTGAGTCTATCCTGTCGGGGCTTTGGCTTTCCCGACGGAGTCTTTCATGGCAAGGCAAGCGCTGATCCTCGTCCCCGGTCTGCTGTGCGACGAGGATCTGTGGCGTGACCAGCTTCCGGCGCTGACGCCGCATGCCGACGTCACCATCACCATGGAACAGACGCGGCAGGCGACGATCGGCGCCATCGCGGCCGCGGTCCTGGCCGCGGCGCCGCCGCAGTTCTCACTCGCCGGCTTGTCGATGGGCGGCATGATCGCGATGGAAGTCATGCGCCAGGCGCCTGAGCGGGTGACACGGCTGGCGCTGCTCGACACCAGTGCGCGCGGCACGGTGGATGAAGAGCGCGCCATTCGCGCCGGCCGCATCGCGCTGGTGCGATCAGGCCATGTCGATATCGTGCTGGGCCTGCAACTGTCGCGTTTCGTGCCGATGACCCGGCTGGGCGATGCGGCGCTGATCGATCGGGCGCTGAAGATGATGCGTCGCGTCGGTGCCGCGACCTACGTCCGCCAGGAACAGGCGGTGATGGCGCGCAGCGACAGCCGCCCGGCACTGGGCGCGATCCGCTGTCCGACGCTGGTGCTGTGCGGCCGGCAGGACGCCGCCACGCCGCTGGTCCTTTCAGAGGAAATTGCGGCGGCCATTCCCGCGGCGCGGCTGGCGGTGATCGAGGATTGCGGTCACCTGTCGACGATGGAACGGCCCGACGTGGTCAATCACGCCTTGATGGAGTGGCTTACGATGTAACGTGCCGACTGGGGGGAGCGATGGCAGTCAAGACAACGACGCCCGATACGATCGCGGGTGACATCGCGGATTTGCGCGCCGGTGACACGCTGGTGTTGCGCGCGGGAACCTACAGCAGCGCCGTGACCTTTGCCCAGCTGCGCGGCCGGCCGGGCCGGCCCATTCGCATTCGCGCGCGGCAGGGTGCCGTCTTCGATGCAGGATTGCCGATGCCAAAGCGGCTGGCGCCGCCGTTGGGGCCGTCCGATCCCGGATTCGCGGTGATCGAGCGGACGCGGGCTGCGGTACGGGCGCTGGATCCGGCGACGGAGTTTCCCGGTGTCTACAAACTGTCCGACCAGGGGCAAGTGCGCTTCATCGGCTGCTGTAATGTGATCGTCGAAGGCCTGACTTTCCGCCATTGCTGGCCGACCGCGATCGCGTTGCTGGAATCGCACGACATGGAGTTCCGCGGGATCAGGGTCGAGGGCGCCGCCTACGCCTTCCAGGCGCGCGGCACCGGCACGGCACGGCTGCGGATTGAGGGATGTACCTGGACGCAGGATACGACCAGAAAGCTGCTGTGGGCCGACCTCGCGTGGGCCGACGTGCACGGCAACTGGGGCGAGGGCAAAGGCGACGACTGGCGCTGTTTCGACGGGTCCTTCTTCAACGCCAACGAGATTGCCGGTGACGTCGAGATCATCGACTGCACGATCCGTCACGCCTTCAACGGCGTCCATCTGTTCAACCGCGAGCGACGGCCCGATCTCTCGGTCGGGGTACGCGTGCACGGCTGCACGTTCCGTCACATCAAGGACAATCCCATCGAGGCCGAGGACGCGGCGTGGAACTGGTGGATCCACGACAATGTGTTCCACAACTGCCACAAGTGGCTGTCGCTGGAGCTCAAGAAAGCCGGCTGGATCTATATCTTCCGCAACCGGGCCTGGGCCGACAGCCGGCCCGGCCCCGACGATGACGCCAACGCCAGCGGCGCGGTGTTCAAGTTCCACAAGAAGGCGGACAAGCCGAAGATCTCGCGCGCGCCGATCTATGTCTTCAACAACAGCTGGGCGCTGCGCAGCACCATCGTGCAGGAAGGCTTTGTGCGCGGCCTGCGGCATGTCAACAACGCCATCCGTTTCTACGGTTCGTCCGACGGCAAGCCCGCGCCGATCTATTGGCCATGGACGCCGTTCTTCGGACGGCGTGACGTCGCGGAGCCCGATCAACCCCTGCCACCAGCCGATTTCACGCGGCGCTGGTCGCGCGAGGAGCCGGGGTTCGACATCCGGTTCGTCGGCGACGTCATCAATCACCCGCACTTTCCCGCGGTCCTGCACGGCAGCGGCTACGCGGTGCAACCCGGGGCGGCCGCTGACCCGCTGTTCGCCGGTCCGACCCGCGGCAATCTTTCCACACGCCGCGGCAGCCCCTGCCTCGGCACGGCCGTGGCGTTGAGTCTCAGGATGAAGACCGGTGCCGCGGTGCGTCTGCCGGCCGGCATCAATGTCGGGTGGGACCAGGGCCGTGCCGACCCGTTCGCCGCCCTGCGGGCGCGTGCACCGAGCGTGGCGTCTCTGGCTTAGGCGCCGCGCTTGCCGCCGGTGACGATGCCCTTGGCGCGCAGGTCCGCGATCGTGGTGTCGTCGCAATCGGCAAGATCGCGCAGGACCTGCTCGCTGTGCTCACCCAGCAGCGGCGGCGGCGTGTCGGTGCCGACCGGCGTGTCCGACAGCCGGTAGACCGAGCCCAGGACGCGGAAATCACCGACGTCGGGGTGATGCATCGTGCGCACCATGCCGCGGGCGGCGACCTCGTCGGACTCCAACGCCTCGGCGAGATCACGAACCGGGCCGACCGGCAGATGACGCAGGCGCTGGGCCCAGTTCTCCTTGGTGTCGGTCGCCAGCACGGCATTCATCAGGGCAAACAGCGCGGTGCGGTTCTGGGTGCGGCTGACCGTGGTGGCAAAGCGCGGGTCACTGGTCCATTCGTGGCGGCCGATCGCGCGGCACATCTCGGCGAACAGCTTCTGGTTCGCCACCGCCATGTACAGCAGCCCGTTGCTGGTCGGGAAGGCGTTGGTCGGCGTCGAGGTCATGTGCGCATTGCCCGAGCGCGGCGGCTGCGTGCCCGAGCTGAGATAATAGAGGCCGGCATTGCCCAACGCGGCGACAGCGACGTCGAACAGCGCGAGGTCGATATACTGGCCCTTGCCGGTGTCGCGCCGGGCGTAGAGCGCGGCCAGGATCGCGGCCGTGGCGTGAACCGACGTCAGCGTGTCAATGATCGACAAGGGATGGCGCAGCGGCGGGCCGCCGGGCTCGCCGGTCAGCGCCATCATGCCCGATTCGGCCTGCAGCACCGGATCGAAGCCCGGCCGATCGGCCATCGGTCCGGTCTGGCCGTAGGCCGAGACCGAGAGATAGACCAGGCGCGGGTGACGCCCTTTCAGCGACTCGTAGTCGAGCCCGAAGCGCTTCATTACACCAGGACGGAAATTCTCGATCAGCACGTCGCAATCGGGCAGCAGGCGCGCGATCAGGTCCTGTCCTTCCCGGGTGCCGATATCGAGCGCGATGCTCTTCTTGCCGCGATTGAAGGCAAGGAAGAAATGCGTCTGCGGCCCGACCTTGGGGCCGGCCAGACGCCGGCCGTCGTCGCCGCCGTCAGGATCCTCGACCTTGATCACCTCGGCGCCCATGTCGGCCAAGGACTGCGTGCAGGCGGGGCCGGCGATGACGCGGGAGAAATCAAGCACGCGAATGCCGTCGAGCGGCGGGCGACCGGAGGCAGCCATGGTGATCCTGTTCAAAGTGCAGCAGCAACGACGCTGGCACGATACGCCTGCTGCTGTCCACGCGCGGCGATGCAATGCCGCTCCGTCGGATGGTTTTGCTATCGATAGCCACAGGCTTTCTCATTGGACCACCGAAACGTCCGGCTTTATCGTCAACACCGAGCAGGCAACCGTGGATGGCGTTTGACGATGAGCACCTCCACCTGTCGCCGGCGATGCATCGCTTCATCGCGTTCTTCGGCGAGCTTGGGCCGCGCTGGGGATTGGAAGCCGTCCCGTGCCGGGTTCACGCCTACCTCTATCTGATCGCGCGGCCGGCCCGTGAGGACGACATTGCCAGCGTGCTCCAGCTCGATGCCGCAGCGGTGACGACGGCGCTCGCCTATCTCGCGCGGTGGCGCATGGTCACGCCAAACGGTCCGTCGTTGTGGCAGGTCGGCGGCGATCCCTGGGACATGCTGATGTCCGGTCTCGAAGAGCGCCGGCGTGATGAAATCGCCCCCGCCTTGTCGACTCTGCGGGAGTGCCATGCCTCGGCGCTGCGCGAGAATGCCGCCAACCCGTCGGTCGGCCGGCGGATTGGCGCCGTCCTCGAGCTTGTCGAGGACCTGGCGGCGATCGACGTCCAGGCGCGCCGGCTGTCGCCGCAATTCCTGCGGCAGATGGTCGGCCTGTCCGGCCGTGCCGCGCGTTTCATGGATCGCACCTTCGGTGGGCGACGGGGCGGGAGGTGATCGTGGATACCATCGACAGTCGACAGCTTCGCTATCAGCGCGCCTATCACGTCAAGTCGCTGACCGGACTCGACACGGCTGATCCGGTCGACGGCAAGGTCGTCTGGGATGCGCTGCGCTCGATCTGGAACGGCAGCATGATGCTGGCGGCGCTGGTGCTGGCGCCGTTCCATGTCACCTGGGGCGCCGTCGCCGTCTTCCTCGCCTTGTCGGCCATCACCATGTGCGCCGGTCATTCCGTCGGCTTTCACCGCCGCCTCATCCATCGGAGCTTCGAATGCCCGAAGTGGCTCGAGCGTCTGCTGGTCTGGCTGGGGATTGCCGTCGGCATGGGCGGGCCGATCTGGACGATCCGCCTGCACGACAGCCGCGACTGGGCCCAGCGCCAGTCTGAATGCCATCCCATCCTGGCCCACAAGCTTCCGATGTGGCTCGACGGGCTGCTCTATCTGCACGGCCGTCTGAAGCTCACGAAACCGCCGTCGTTCGATCCCGGTCCCGGCATTGGCGATGATCCGTTCTATCGCTTCCTCGATCGCACTTGGATGCTGCATCAGATCCCGATCGGCCTGGCACTCTACGCGCTGGGTGGCTGGCCGTGGGTGGTCTGGGGTGTCTTCGTGCGCGTCACGCTGTGCACGACCATGCACTGGTTCATCTCGTATCACGCCCACACGCACGGCCCGCAGGACTGGACGGTGGATGGCGCCGTCATCCAGGGCCACAACGTGCCGCTGCTGGCCATCCCGACCATGGGCGAGAGCTGGCACAACAATCACCACGCCTTCCCTGGCTCAGCGCGGCACGGCCTCTATCCCGGGCAGATCGACGTCGGATGGCGGTTCATCCAGCTGCTCGAATGGCTGGGCCTGGCCTGGGATATCAAGGTGCCGAAGAACCTGCCGCCGCGGCCGGGCATCACGCCGATCAGTCCGCGCGCGCTCTCGATCGCCGCGCCGGGCCAGGCTGAAGCCTGAAAGCGGCGTCAGGCGACGGGCGTGCGCCAGCGCAAGGCGTGGCGCTCGACGGCCGACAGCAGCAGGGCGCTGGCGAAGCCGACCAGGCCCAGCAGGATGACGCCGGCGAACAGGTCGGGCGCGCGGAAGGCGCGGGCGGACAGCAGGATCCACAAACCAAGGCCCTCGCGGCTGGCCAGCATCTCACCAACGACGGCCAGGATCAGCGCCACGGTCAGTCCCAGCCGCAGGCCGGCGAAGATGTCGGGCAGGGCATTGGGCAGCGCGATCTTGCCGATCACTTCCCAGCGCGACAGGCCCAGCGCCCGGCTGACCTCGTAGAGGCGGGGCTCGACAGCGGCGAAGCCGTGCACGGTCGCCAGCAGCATCGGCCACAAGGCACCGAAGCCGATCACCACCAGCACCATGCCTTCCGACAGGCCGAGGAAGGCGATCGCCACCGGCACGATGGCCGACGCCGGCAGCGGGCGCAGGAACTCGAGCGTGGGGCCGAGATAGGCGCGCGCTGCGGGCGAGATGCCGATCAGCGCGCCGAGGCCGATACCCAGCAGCGATGCCAGCAGCCAGCCCCAGACCATGCGGCCAACTGTGCCCAGCAGCTTGTCGAGCAGCTCGCCGTTGGCGAAGCCGCGCTCCAGTGCGGCCCAGGCCTTGTCGGGGCCGGGCAGGAACACCGGCGACACCAGCCGGGCGTCGGCGGCAAGCTGCCATATCACGACCAGACACAGGCCCACCAGCACGCTGGCCGCCAGCCACAGGGCGCGGCTCGCGCTCACGGCGTGGCCTCGACGGCGGCGGCCGGTCCGAACAGGCGTGCCTGCGCCCACAGCAGGACCGCGTTCAATCCCCAGCCGACCAGTCCGACCCACAGCAGCAGCGCGAACATCAACGCCGGGCGCAGCGATTGCTGGGCGTCCATAAGCGCGTAGCCCAGGCCCAGGGTGTTGCCGGTGATCTCGACGGTGACGGCCACGATCAGCGCGATGCCGACGGCGAGCCGGAAGGCGACGAACAGGCGCGGCAGGGCGGCGGGCAGCACGATCTTGGCGACGCGCCGGCCAAGCCCGAAGCCGAGCGCACGGCTCACCTCCAGCAGGCGCGGCTCGATGCCGGCGATCGCGGCGCGCGTCAGGATCAGGATCGGCCAGAAGGTGGCGAACGCCACGATGGCGATCTCCATGCGGTAGCCGAAGCCGAAGATCAGCAGCACGATCGGGATCAGCGCCACCGACGGGATCGGCCGGAACGCCTCGACCGAGAACTCGGCAAGCCGACTGGCGGTGCGGAACAGCCCCAGCAGGATGCCGAAGGCAAGGCCCAGGCTGGTGCCGATCGCAAGCCCGGCGAACGCAGCGACCAGGGTCTGGCCGGTGGCGTGCAGCATCGTGCCGTCGATCAGCGCCGCGATGCCGACGGCCGCGATCTCGCTCGGCCGCGCCAGGCTGTCGCTCTGCAAGCCGGCGGCGCGCGCCGCGAGCTCGGCGGCGATCAGCACGCCGGCCGGGACAACGAGGCCGCGCCAGCCACCCTGGGAGCGCGGGCGTCCCGCCCGCTCAACTGTCGGCGCCATGCGCCGATGCGGGCGGGACGCCCGCGCTCCCGGGCTCACGCCTCGGACTCCTTGATGAAGTCGAAGAGGGCGCGGCGCAGGCGCAGGAACTCGGGATGTTCGCGCGTGGTGAGCTGGTCGCGCGGCCGCGGCAGGCGCACGTCGAACATGTCGGCGACGCGGCCGGGATTGGGCCGCAACGCCACGACGCGGTCGCCGAGATAGATCGCTTCCTCCAGGTCGTGGGTGACGAAGAACACTGTGGCGCCGGAACTCGCGGCCAGCGCCAGCACCTCGTCCTGCAGCGCCTGGCGTGTCATGGCGTCGAGTGCGCCGAACGGTTCGTCCATCAGCAGCACCGTCGGCGCCTGCGCCAGGCAGCGCGCGATCTGCAGCCGCTGCTGCATGCCGCCCGAGAGCTGGCCGGGAAACTTGTCGGCATGGTTCGACAGTCCGACCGTGGCGAGCAGGGCGGCAATGCGCGCCGGCCGTTCCGCGCGCGGCATGCTGATCGCTTCCAGCGCCAGGCTGACGTTGCCCGTGGCGGTGCGCCAGGGCAGCAGCGCCTTGCCATAGTCCTGGAAGACGATCGCGATGTCCTGGCGCGGGCCGGCGACCGGCTTGCCGTCATAGAGGACCTGTCCGCCGCTCGGCAGGTAAAGGCCGGCGATCAGGCGCAGCAGCGTGGTCTTGCCACAGCCCGATGGGCCCACGACGCAGACGAACTCGCCGCGCCCGATATCGAGCGAAATCGGATCGAGGATGCGCCGGCCGCTCAGCGTGAGCTCGACGGCGCGAAAGCGGATCAGCGGTTCCCGCGCCGCTGGCGGCGCCGCCATCACGGGCGCGGCTGCAGCCCGTAGCGTCATTTCATCAACAGTGTGCCGGCGTCGGGACCGGTCTTGAACATGTCCTGGCCCTTCATGACGTCGACCCACCATTTGAGCTGGTCCACCGTCAGGCTGGCGTCGGGCTTGGAGATCAGCACGGTCTTCAGTACCTCGGGCGGCAGCTTGATGTGCTTGCCCATGTGCTCGCGGGTCTTGTCGGGATTGGCGGCGACGAACGCCGAACCCTCGGCGATCGCCTCGCGGAAGGCGGTCACGGTCGCAGCGTTCTTCTGTGCCCACTCGCGCGTGGATGCGTACAGGATCTGCGGCTTGTTCTCGGGCAGGTCGGCCAGATAGTGGAACGCGACCGTGCCGGTGCCGGCCGCCACCATGCGGCTCATGAACGGATCGGCGGTAACCACGGCGTCGACCGTACCGCCCTTCAGCACATCGTTCATGGTCGGGAAGGAGACCTCGACGAAGGTCACCTTGCGCGGATCGACGCCTTTCTCGATCAGCCATTGGCGGAACAGCACATGGAGGAAGGCGCCGAGCCCCGGTGCGCCGACCTTCTTGCCGATGAAGTCCTGCGGCGCCTTGATCTCGACGCCGGTGCGCGCCACCACGCCGCCGCCCTTGGCGTTCTCCCGCGCCGAGACGCTGGCGCCGGAGACCGCGACCATGTCCAGACCGCCGTCGACCGCCTGCAGGAAGACCGACGGTGTCGGGCCGCCGAACTGGATCGAGTTCGACATCAACGCCGCGGGGATGTTGGAGTTGATCGCGATCAGGACCAGTTCGGCATCGAGCCCGCGCTTCTTGAAGAAGCCTTCCTCCTTGGCCACGAACGCCGCGGCGAAGTCGGTGACGGCCGTGTAGCCGATCGCGATCTTGGTCTGTGCCACCGCACTAGCGGCGAGCGCGGCCGACAGCGCGGCGGCGGCGATCCCCTTTAACAACGTTCGCATTGGTGCGTTCCTCTTTGGCCTTGTTGTTTTCCGGATAGACGATTGCCAGCGTCGACGCCAGATGGTCGGCGAGTTTGGTCGCGGCACGCTCCGTGTCGCGCGCCAGGGTCAGGTCGGCCAGGATCTGGTGCTCGTCGTCCAACTCGCTCGGCCGTTCGAACCTGGTCATCATGACCCGCCGATAGCGGTAAGCCTGGTCGTAGAGGGCGCTGTGCAGGCCCAGCAGGCGCTGCGAGCCGCAGGCGGCGATCAGTGCCGTGTGGAATGCCTTGTGCACGGCATCGAAATCGGCAACGCCTTCGCGAAAGCGGCCGGTGCCGCGCGCCGTGAATTTCCGCATCCGGTGCAGGCTGGCGACGATGCCGGCTTCCCACAGGTCATCGCCGCGCGCCATCGACAGCCGCAACGCTTCGACCTCGATCAGGGTGCGCGTGCGGGTGATGTCCTCGAGGTCGGCTTTGCTGACGCTGGCGACGCGGAAGCCGCGCTGGCCGATCGCCTGCACCAGGCCCTGCGAGGCCAGGCGCGACAGGCCTTCGCGGATCGGTGTCGTGCCGATGTCCAGTCGCGCCGCCAGCGCCTGGATGCGCAGCTTGGAGTCGGGCGGCAACGTGCCCGACAGGATGTCGCGCTGCAGGATCGCCGTCACGCGTTCGGTCAGCGTCTCGGCGGCAGAATTCGGATCGGGCGGCAGCGGCACCATGCTGGCCATGGCGCGACTCTGTCATGCCGCGTCGGAGGTCGCAATGACAATATCGACAGAATTATTTTTTATATATATTTTACCTCGTCGACGAGGGAGGGGACGATGAAGCTTGCGACCTATCGTGACGGCTCGGATGTGAAGCTGGGCGCCGTGCACAAAGGCGACCAGCGGATTCTCGATCTGGCCGCCGCGGCCGGACGCAGCGGCGCGCCGGCGCCGGCTTTCGCCTCGATGCTGGCACTGATCGATGCCGGTCCGGCGGCGCTCGACGCGGCGCACACGCTTGCCGAGCGCTACGCCGACGATACCGATCTGAACCACGACGTCGGGGCGGTGAAGCTGCTGTCTCCGGTGCCGCGGCCGCGGCAGATCCGTGACTTCTCGGTCTTCCCCGGCCATATCCGTCAGGCACCGGCCGGCATGCAGCGCCTGCTGGCGCGCCAGCGCGGTGATAACGCGGCGGCCGCCGCCGTGCGGCCGGCCGACGACGTACCACCGGTCTATCGCGCGCAGCCGATCTACTACAAGGCCAACCGCTTTTCGGTGATCGGTACCGACGAGACGGTGCGCTGGCCGCGCTACAGCCAGGTCATGGATTTCGAGCTCGAGTTCGGCGTCTTCCTCGGCAAGGGCGGCGCCGACATCGCCAAGGGCCAGGCACGCCGGCACATCTTCGGCTTCGCGATCTTCAACGACTTCTCGGCCCGCGATGCGCAGTTCACCGAGATGCAGGGCATGCTGGGGCCGTGCAAGGGCAAGGATTTCGATACCGGCAACGCGATCGGTCCGTGGCTGGTGACGGCCGACGAGATCGCCGATCCCTATGCGCTTTCCATGTCGGTGCGCGTCAACGGCGAGACCTGGGCCGGCGGCACGTCGGCCGAGATGCTGCACGGCTTCGAGGACATGATCGCGTTCGTCTCGCGCGACGAGACGCTGCACGCCGGCGAGTTCTTCGGCTCCGGCACGATGGGCAACGGCTGCGGCCTGGAGCTCGACCGCTTCCTCAAGCACGGCGATGCCGTCGAACTCGAGGTCGAACGCATCGGCGTGCTGCGCAACACCGTCGTGCGGCAGGATTGACGGTCGCAGGCACGACGCGCCACCATCACGCAACGCAACACCGAACGCCACACGCGTCAAGCGGAGGATATCGTCATGCCGCGCCGTTTCGTCGACCTGTCGATCTATCTCGAAAACGACGTGATCTCCGATCCGGTGCCGTTCGGGCCAAAGATCCAGTATCACAAGCACGAGGATACGGTGGGGCAGATCGCCGGCTTCTTCCCCGGCCTGAAGAAGGAGGACATGCCTGACGGCGCCGGGTGGGCGGTCGAGACCATCAATCTCAGCACCCATAACGGCACGCACCTGGATGCGCCGTATCATTTCCACCCGACCATGGATCGCGGCGAGCGCGCCATCACCATCGACGAGGTGCCGCTGGAGTGGTGCTTCCAGCCGGGCGTGAAGCTCGATTTCCGCGACAAGGCCGATGGCTATGTCATCACCGCCAAGGACGTCGAGGACGAGCTCAAGCGGGTCGGCCATGAGCTGAAGCCGCTGGAGATCGTTGTCGTCAACACCCGCGCCGGCTCGCGCTACGGCAACAACGACTACGTCAATGCCGGCTGCGGCATGGGCTACGACGCCACGATGTTCCTGCTCGAAAAGGGCGTGCGGCTGACCGGTACCGATGCCTGGAGCTGGGACGCGCCGTTCTACTTCACGGCGCAGAAATACGCCGAGACCAAGGATCCCTCGATCATCTGGGAAGGCCACAAGGCCGGGCGTCACATCGGCTACTGCCACCTCGAGAAGCTGCACAACCTCGAGGCCCTGCCGCCCGACGGCTTCATGATCTCCTGCTTCCCGCACAAGATCCGCGGCGCCTCGGCCGGCTGGACGAGGGCGGTGGCGATCTTCGATGAGTGATGGGAAGAGGCCGGCGGGACGCCGGCGGTCCCAGGAAGACACCTACGCCAGCGGCTCGGGCTCTTCCGCCGGGACGTTGATCTGGAAGACGTTGAGCGTCATCGACACCAGCATGTAGTAGCCGCTGACGCCGCACAGATCGACCACGCCCTGCTCGCCGAAGACGTCGATGGCGCGCTTGTAGTTCACGTCGGAGACGCGGTTGGTGGCGAGGTACTCGCCGACGAAGTC
>Ga0187894_10003134_pt1 | contig 18906 bp, 20 predicted proteins | sample GBC1701081metaG_FD_136650 | JGI IMG/M metagenome (GOLD analysis project Ga0187894, IMG submission 136650) | White microbial mat communities from a lava cave in the Kipuka Kanohina Cave System on the Island of Hawaii, USA - GBC170108-1 metaG ...
CGAGCAGCTTTTGTCGGAAGTATTCCTGCTGCATCGGATTCATGAACGGTTCTTTTTCCGTCGGCCGATAATTCTGCGGCAGCATCATTGCGCAACCCCTCGCTTCTACGCTGTACCACGCTCGCTTTGTCGCGGGCGCCAGGGCGCGCGGAGTATTACGGGACCCGCGATGCGGAAACAAGCTTTTCCGTGACGTTAAACGCCAGTTGTAGTGCATCGCAGCAAGATTGACCTAGGACGATTCATCAAGTCGTAACAAAGAGTTGGCGAACGTACCTTTGTACGATGGTCACGCTTCGGTGAGTAGCGCCGCCGCCGCTCAGGCGCCCGGGTCCGTCAGGGCCCCGAGCGCCAGCAGACGCCCCAGGGCGGCGCCGACATCCAGATCGGGCTCTGCCGCCATGGCTTGCTCCACCGCAGCGCCCAAGGTGTCCCCCGCCTCCAGCGCCGCCACCAGCGCCGCAGCTCCCGGATCGAGACTGGCAAAGGCAGCGTCATCGGTGCGCGGGAAGACCAGCAGACAGACACCGCCGGCATCGAGCGCGACGGTATCGACATCGCCGCTGTGATTCAGCGCCCAGATGCGGTCGATCGGATAGGCGGAGCGGATCAGCGCAACGCCGGGCCGCGGCCCGAGCTTGAGCATGCCGAGTTGCTCTGAGGGCACGGCGGCGAGGCGCTCCGCCGTCAGGCCCGGCATGTCGGGCGCCGCATAGGCAAGGTTCAGGGCCCAGTCCAGTCGCGCCACATCGGCGAGATAAGGCAACGTCTCGGCCGGCGGCCAGCGCTCGATGAAGGCAGCAAAGCCAGCGCCGTATTCGCTCAGCACCGGCCCCGCCGGCGGCGACTGGGCAATGAAGGCGCGGGCCATGCCGGCAAAGAAATCGTCGCCCACCGCGCCGCGGACGGTGGAGAACGTGACGCCCAGCGCCGCCGTCAGACTGGTGAACACGTGATGTCGATAGACCCGCAAGCGCGCCGACGCCGGGATGCGATCGCCCACCGCGACGGCGACCAGGGCCGCCTGCTCCTCGCCCAGCAGGTGCGCGCGGAAGGCCTGTTGCAGGTCGGCCAGCGACAGGGCGCTCATGCCGCCCGTCCCGCCGCCACGGCACCGGCTTCGCGATCGGCGCGTGCTGCCTCCTCGAGCAGCACCTCGAGCGCGGGCACGTCGGTGTCCCACTCGATGAGAGTCGGCCGCATCCCGATGCGGGCAACCGCGTGCCGATAGAGCGACCACACCGGGTCGGCGACTCGCGAGCCGTGATCGTCGATCAGGATGGTCTCACCGTCGGCGTCGTTGCGCGCATGGCCGGCGAGATGAATCTCGCCGATGGCGGCGGCCGGCAGTGCGTCCAGGTAGGCGACCGGATCGAAGCCGACATTGCTGCCGGAGACGAAGATGTTGTTGACGTCGCACAGCAGGCGGCAGCCGGTGCGCGCCACGAGGGCGGCGAGGAACTCGGGCTCCGCCATGGTCGTGTGGACGAAGGCGACGTAGCTCGACGGATTCTCGATCATCACCGGGCGTTTCAGCGCCGTCTGCAGACGGTCGATGTTGCGCGCGACGACGGCCAGGCTTTCCTCGGTGTAAGGCATGGGCAGCAGGTCGTTGAGGTAGGCGCCGCCCACCACGCTCCACGCCAGGTGCTCGGAAACGAAGCGGGGTTGCAGGTGCCCGACCAGCGCCGCCACGCGATCGAGATGGCGCGTATCGATGCCGTCGGCACTGCCCAGCGACAGGCCGACGCCATGCACGCTCATCGCATGATCGGCACGCAGGCGCTCGACCTTGCGCAAAGCCGGCCCGCCGCCGAGATAGTTCTCGGCGTGGATCTCAAGGAAGCCGACCCGCGGCGCGCACGCGGCCATCTCATCGAGATGGCGCGCGCGCAAGCCGATGCCGGTAGGCAGCGGCATTTGAGCGATACAATCGATCACGTCCATGCGGCACGTTTTAGGAGCGCCGGCTTCCAGCCGGCACCGGTGCGCAGCGCCGGATCAAGAGCCGGCGGGAAGCCGGCAGCCTACTTGCTGGCGGTCGTGGTACCGCCGACGATCTTGGCGCAGGTGCCCTTGGGCACGGCGATCCAGGCGTCCTTCTGGCCATCCTTCTTGGACGTGCCGGCGCAGGACGACGTCGCGGTCTGGCAATCGTTCTGCCCCGCTTTGGAGACGCCGTAGCACTTCTCGGTCTCGGCGGCCTTCTGCGCGGCGGCCGGCAGCGCCACGATCGCCGCGATGGCCGAGGCGAGCACGAGGTGGGTAGTCTTCATGTCTTGTCTCCCTTGCCCATCGGCTGGACGCAGCGCCGGCGGCCCGGCGCCTCCCCGACGACTGCTATAACCCCACGATGCCGGCTGGCGGGAATCAAAGGCCCTGACGTTCCCGTGACCGGTGGCGTTGCCTAGTCCTTGTACCATACGACCTGGACGCCGGACGCGCAGAAGTTCACGGTGAGCGCCACCGGGCTGCCCAGCCGCCGCCGATCATCGACCACGGCGCGCAGCAGCGGCGCGGCGGTAATGCCGCCGAAGGGACCGGCGATGTTCCAGTGATCTTGCGAGGTTTGTCCTGACAACCGGCCGTCGCCGACAGGCGACAGCCGCGTGGCGATATCGAGCGGATGTCCGCCAGTCATGTCGACGCCTACCCTCCAGGGTCGGCGCACGATGCCACCGGCCGCGCGGTGCGCGGTACATCATTCCTTGCAACGATGGAAGAGATCAGGGCTCTTCGAGAGTGTTGCCGTTGAGATGGCCGAACATCAGCGTGATGACGCCGCCGCTATAGGCCTGGGCGAAGAAGATCCGCCAGTGACCGCCGATGCCGATCTCGTACACGTGCGTGTTGGCGGTGGACGGGTTGCCGCACGCGGTCTTGATCGCGTTTTTGGCCGCGGTCGACACCACGGGCGTCTGGCCCTGGAAATTGGCGAGATGGCGTAGCGTGGCGAGGCGATCATTGATCGCCGGGCGATATTGCTGTAGCGCCAGGCTGCGGCTCTTCTGACGCGAGAATTTGGTCGTTTCATACAAGGCCATGTCTCTCCTCCCTCATGGTCCACCGCCGACGAGCGTCTGGTGGACAAGGTGGTCGGAGGCCGTCATCGGCTCCCACGGTGTGTCAGTGTGCAGGCTCACCTGCGGTAGCGGACATTAAGAATTCTTAAATTTTCTGGCGCAGCCCCAGCCTACTCGGCTGGCGCGGACTGCGATCCATCGCGCTCGGCGTGCCGCGCGATCGCCTCGGCGCGCTGCCAGTCGGCCGGCGTGTTGATGTTGAGGAACGGATCGCCGCGCCGCCGCGGCCAGTCGAATACCGCCGTCCTGCGGGTGGTGGCGAAGCGTTCGATGCTGCGCGTGCCGTCCGCCACGGCCTGCTCAAGCGGCGCCAGCAGCTCCGTCGACCACACCGCGATGGCGTGATGCACGCGGCCGCGATAGCGCACGGTCAGGATCTCGGCCTCGGGCACGTGCATGTGGCCGGCCAGGTAGGCAGTCAGGTCGAGCGGCAGGAACGGCACGTCCACCGGCACGGTGAGCAACCAGGGCGAGAACGGGTGCTGGCGCCGCGCCCAGGCCATCGCCGCCAGCACGCCGGCCAGCGGACCGGGTCGGCGACCATCGGGATCGGCGGCCACCGTATCGCTCACCACCGGCACGCCAAAGCGTTCGAAGCGGGCGGGATCACCATGGGTGCTGATGACGAGTCCGGCCACCTGCGGCCGCAGGCGCGACAGCGCATGCTCGATCAGGGGCGTGCCGTGCAGGCGTCGCAGCGGCTTCTCGGTGCCGGGACCCAGGCGGCGGCCTTCACCGCCGGCCAGGACGGCACCGACCAGGGCGCCGACCCGAATCGGACGCTCAAGCGGTGGATGAATGCGGGGCATGGCCGATTGTGGGCTGCACACCGATGTGAATGCAAGGCTGGGTGCAATCCTTGGCGAACAGCGCCGGGCTTGGCAGGATGCCGCCACAACACTGGAGGAACACCATGGCTGCCACCGCCGAACAGATCGCCGACTACCTGATGGATGTGCGCCGCTCGCGCGTGACGGTCGGCTGGTGGCCCAAGGCGCGCCTGCCGGCCGACGAGCGCGCCGCCTATGCGGCGCAGGATGCCTATCTGAAGCGTATCGTGGCCGAGGACGGCGACGTGGCGGGCTACAAGATCGGGCTCACGGCGCCGGCGATCTGGGAGCAGACCGGCCTGCGCAGCCCCGCCTACGGCCCGATCCGGCGCAACCGCGTCTTCGAGCGCGCCGTGACCTTGAAGGCATCGCAACACACGCGGCTGGGGCTGGAACTGGAGATCATCCTCACCGTCAACGCCGACGTACCGGCGCCGGCGGCCGGCAAGCCCTATGACAAGGACAGCATCACGCCCTACATCGCCTCGGCGCGCGCCGGCTTCGAGCTGATCGAGGATCGCGGCGCCGACTACAGCCGGCTGTCAGCGCTGCACTTGATCATGGATGTCGGCTGGAACTGGGGCTCGCTGCTGGCGGCCGAGAATCCGGACTGGAACAAGCTCGACCTCGCCAACCTCAAGGGCTCGGTATCGTTCGACGGCGAGGTGGTGGCCTCCGGTTCGTCCGGCGACGTGATGGGCCATTGCGTGAACTCGCTGGCCTGGGTCGCCAACAAGCTGGGCGAGCACGGCAAGCAGCTCAAGAAGGGCATGATCGTCTCGACCGGCAGCATGGTGGCCTGCCAGTTCGTGCCGGTCGGCACCACCGCCGTCGGCCGTATCGACGGCCTGGGCGACGTGACGGTGAAATACGAGTTCTAGCCAGCAACAGTTTTACTGTCCCGATCGTCTGGCCGGGCACGCCGCGGCCATGCGGTCGAGCTGGCCGGAGAACGCCGTCACATCGCTGGCCGACAAGGCAACGGGCGTGATTCTGTCGGCTCCGGTGCCGGCGCTATCGGCATAGCCGCCCGACATCAGCACGCGCAGGCCGCTTCCCGCGACCGGGATCAGCGTCAGCGTGATGCGCTCCTCCGGTGCTTCAAGCGCGCGCGTGCTGAACAGGGATGGACCGATGGGATGCGCGACCCGGCCGGCGCTGATTCCGGCTTCGCTGATCGAGTGGACGACGAACCCGCTGTTGACCGTGTAGGACACGAGCTGGTTGCGAAAGCAGGCGGCATCGATGTTGTGAACAGTGTGCTCCGGCGCAACAGGTGCCGCGGGCGCCGACTGTTCACCGGTGATGCAGCCGCCGACGACCAGCACCAGTCCCGGGACGACGGCCCATCGCACGCACGATATCACCCGCCTACCCCACCAGCTCCGCCATGACCACATCGGGCCGCAGGATACGGCTGGGTAGGCGATGCACGGTTGCGGCGCCCAGGGCCAGGGCGTCGTAGTCACCGTCGAACAAGTCGGCGATGGCAGGATCGCGGGCGTTGAGGCCCCCGGTGTAGGCACCGAACGACGGCAGGATCAACCGCCGTCCGTCGGTGACAAAACAGCGCCGGCGCAGGCCACGGCCGCGCACTGTCAACACCGCGACGGGATGGTAGTGGCCCGATATCTCACCGTCGCAGTTGGTGAGCGGCGTGCGCTCGGCTTCGTGGCGGAAGGCCAGCGGGCCGAACGCCAGCTCGTGGCTCACCGTGCCACCCCAGGTCCGCGGCGGCTTGGGATCGTGATTGCCGATCAGCCAGATCCAGTCGTCGACGGCGGCGATCAGGCCGGCCAGCAGCGCCGCATCATCGGCATCGATGCGTGACGCTGCGTCGGCGTCATGAAACGAGTCGCCGACGCAGACCACGGCGCGCGGTTTCAGCACGTCGATGCAGCGCGCCAGCCGACCCAGCGTCGTGCGCGTGTCGTAGGGCGGCAGCAGCTGCCCGGTGCGGGCGCCATACCAGGTACCCTTCTCGAGATGCAGGTCGGCGACGGCCAGCAACCGCTCGTCGGGCCACCACAAGGCACCGTCGGCGCACGCCTCGACGCCGGCACCATTGAACTGAAACGCAATCGACGACATGGCACACCATGTCGTGACGACGCGCCCGACTCAAGAGGCCGATGGGCGCTGTCGTGCCGAACCGGACGAAAGTTGTGACAACTGGCAAGAACTGTCGGATCCCATGAATACCCTCGACGGCTGTCGGCGGTTCGGCCATGGTTCGCGCCGAAAGAGAGATTGGAGGGAGCTCCCCATGCATGGTTCCTCGGCCCCGGCTGCCGCCGAGCGCATGAGCACGGCCCAGGCCGTCGTACGATCGCTGGCGATCAACGGCATCGACACGATGTTCTGTCTGCCCGGCGTACAGAATGACCCGTTCTTCGATGCGCTGTTCGATTCGCAAGATAGCATCCATGCCATCCATGCACGCCACGAACAGGGTGCCGCCTACATGGCCGTCGGCGCCGCCATGGCCACCGGCAAGCCGGCGGCCTACGGTGTCGTGCCCGGTCCCGGGTTCCTCAACACCACGGCGGCGCTGGCCACCGGCTATGGCACCAATGCGCCGGTGCTGGCGGTGATCGGCCAGATCCCGCTGCCGGCGCTGGGTCGCAATCTCGGCCTGTTGCACGAGATCCCCGATCAGATCGGCGTCATGCGCAGCCTGACCAAGTGGGCGCAACGTATCCATGGCGCCGGTGAAGCACCGTCGACCGTCGCCGAGGCATTCCGCCAACTCAAGAGCGGCCGGCCGCGGCCGGTCGGACTGGAATGCTCGATGGATGTGTGGGCGCAGCAGGCGCCTGTCGCGCTGCAGGGGCCGACCGCGGGCACCGCGATCCCGGTCGATGACGACGGCGTTGAGCGGGCGGCCAAGCTGCTGGGTGCTGCCAAACGGCCGCTGATCATCGTGGGCGGCGGCGCGCTGGAGGCCGCCGAGCACATCGCCGCCGTCGCTGAGATGCTGCAGGCGCCGGTGGCGTCGCACCGCATGGGCCGCGGCATCGTCGATTCACGCCATCCGCTGTCCGTCGTGCTGACCGAAGCGCATCGCCTGTGGGCCGAAGCCGATGTGGTGCTGGCCGTGGGCACGCGCCTGCAGACCCAGCAGATGATCTGGGGCGTCGACGATGTGCTGAAGATCGTGCGCATCGACATCGACCCTGAGGAACACAGCCGCCTGCGCCGACCCGATGTCGGCATCGTGGGCGACTCGGCCGCCGTCATGGCGCGCCTGCGTGAGGTGCTGCCCAAGCACAACGCCAAGCGTGAGTCCCGCACCGACGAGCTGCGCGCCTTGAAGGCCGAATCCGCCGCCAAGCATGCTCGGCTGGCACCGCAGCTCGCCTTCATCGAGGCGTTGCGCAGCGAGTTGCCGGAGAACGGCATCTATGTCGAGGAACTGACCCAGATCGGCTACGCCAGCCGGCTGGCCTTCCCGACCTACCAGCCGCGCACCTACATCTCGACCGGCTACCAGGGCACGCTGGGCTGGGGCGTGGCGGCGGCGATCGGCGTCAAGGCGGCGCGGCCCGATGTGCCGGTCCTCTCAGTGAGCGGTGACGGCGGCTTCATGTTCAACGTGCAGGAGCTGTCGACCGCGGTGCGTCACAACATCGGCGCCGTGTTCGTCGTCTTCAACGACGGCGCCTTCGGCAACGTCATGCGCATCCAGAAGCAGAGCTACGGCAATCGCACCATCGCCGTCGATCTCGCCAACCCGGATTTCGTGAAGCTGGCAGACAGCTTCGGCATGATGGGCGTCCGCGCCACGACACCCGATGCGCTGCGCGCCGCTCTGCGCAAGGCGTTCGCGTCAGGTGGCCCAGCGCTGATTGAAGTGCCGGTCGCCGAAATGCCCGACCCATGGCCGCTGCTGATGCTGCCCAAAGTGCGCCCTGCCGCCAAACCGGCGGCGTGAGTTCCACGGACAGCGAACGGCCTAACGCGTGCCGCCGCGTCCGCCGTTTGTCAGCGGCGAACGGGCGGCATTTCGATCAGGGTCACACCCCAACGGCGCTGCAGGGCAGCGATCCGGTCCGACAAACGCCGGTCCGTTGTCAGGTCATCGAGCGCCAGCTGCAGGCGCGGCAGCCGCTTCTCGGCCGCCATCATGGCATCCCAGTCAGCGCGGTTGTTGATGCTTTCAAGGATGTCGAGGATGCGCACGACGTGGTAGCGGTCGGCGCTCTGTGCCAGCGCGCGCACATAGGTGCCCTTTGTCGCCGGCAGCCTGTTGACCAGGCCACCCCACAGCGATATGTGGTCGACGACCCACTGCGCATCGACGTAGCTCGATTTCCGGTAGGTCTTGATCGACAGGATGTAATCGACAAGCTGCTCGCGTCTCAGCGCATCGCTCTGCTTGCGGAAACTCTCGAATCGGCCCGCAGCGATACGCACAATGCCGAACGGCTTGCCGGGCCGCGGCGGATCGTTGGCCTCGTTGAAAACGCCAGGCCCTGCCAGTTCGCGATAATAGTGGATTGCCAATACCCGGGCCGCCATCTCGTCCAGCAGCCGGGTGAAATCCACCGCGGCGTGCGTGCCCTCGTGAACCAGCAGCAGCGATAGCGCTCCAAGGCGTTCCGCCGCCGGTATCGACTTGATATAGTTGATGCCGAGCTGCAGATCGGGACCCTCGCGCCCCTCTTTCCAGCCGCCATGATGGCGCGCCGCGCCGCGGTCGGCGAAGCCGATTTCGTTGGCCGCTTCCAGCCGCCACAGCGTGCGCACCACGTCTGCGGCCCGGCCGCCGCCAGCTGCCGTACGGCTGTACTGGAATAGCTGTATGGCATCGCGGATGTCGCTGCGATCCATCGCGTAACCTCCGTGACACACGGCGGCACTCGGTGCTCACAGGATAAACACCCACTCACTCACTTCTATTCCAATGTCAGCCGGCAGCGTATGGTTCATCGTCGACATCGGCGCCATGGGAGGAAAAACGGCATGACGATGCGCATAGGCCAGAGAGCGCTTCTGGCAGCGCCCCGCGTATTCGCGGCGTGGCTGGCAGCCTGGCTGGCCATCGCCGTGCTTTTCTGGGCCGCACAGCCGACACCATCGCATGCGCAGCCGACACCGCCATCGGCGGCCGAGCCGGCGCCGGCCAAGGTCAAGGAGCTTCTTGACCTGCTCGCCGAGCCCGCCGTCCGCGACTGGCTGGTCAAGCAGCGGGCGGCGCCGGCAGCTGCCCCGCCGCCCGACACCCCATCGTCGCCGTCGCTGCGTGAGCGCGTTGCCAGTGTTCGCGAGCACCTGGCAACGTTGGCGGCAGCGGTGCCGACCGTACCTGATCAGCTGGAGCGCGCCGGCGGCATCCTGATGCTGGAGCTCGACGAGCACGGCTTGCTGAGGGTACTGCTCCTCATCGCCTGCTTCGTCGCGCTCGGTATCGGCGCGGAGTGGCTCTACTATTACTTCGGCGCGCGGGTCGAACGGTGGATCGTTGCGTTGCCGCTCGACTCGATCGACCAGCGTCTGCGCGCCGTGGCCGTCCGGCTGGCCTATGGCACCGGCATCATTGCCGCATTCGCTCTCGGCAGCGTCGGCCCCTTTCTCGTGTTCGATTGGCCACCACTGCTCGGCGAGATCGTCCTCAGCTACCTCGTGGCCCTGCTGATCGTGCGTCTGGCGCTGGTGGCCAGCCGCTTCATCCTGGCGCCGGGCGGCGAGCGGTTCCGCATTCTGCCCACCGCGACGGAAGCGGCCTATTTCTGGCACCGCCGGCTCGCGCTGTTCGTCGGCTGGCTGACCATCGGCTGGGTCACCGTCGAGCTGCTGGGCACGCTCGGCGTCACGCCCGATGTGCTCCGTATCGTCGCCTATGCGCTTGGCCTGGGCCTGCTGATCATCGGCCTGGAAGCCGTGTGGCGGCGCCCGCGTGCGCTGCCGGAGGGCACGCCGGCACGGGGACGCTTCAGCGGTGCGGCGATCCCCACTCTGTTGTCGGTCTACTTCGTGTTGCTGTGGCTGCTGTGGGTGGGAAGCGCCATGCCATTGTTCTGGCTGGCGGTCGTCATCGTCGGGCTACCCATGGCGATGGTGGCAACGCAGCGGGCGGTGAACCACATCCTGCGACCGCCGGGCGCGGCTGATGCCGGCACGGCTACACCCGGACTGTACGCCGTATCACTGGGACGTGGCCTGCGCGCCGCGCTGGTCGTTGGTGCCGTCCTCTTGCTGGCCAATGCCTGGCACGTGGACCTCGCCGAGATGACAGCGGGGGATACGCTCACGACACGGCTCGCGCGGGGCGCGCTCAACATCGTCGTCATCGCGCTGGTCGCTGACTTCGCCTGGCACATCATGAAGGCTTTGATCGACCGCAAGCTGGGCGAAACGCAGGCCGCCGGCCACGTGAACGAAGAAGATGCCCGGCATCGAGCCCGACTGCGCACCCTGCTGCCGATTCTGCGCAACGTGCTGTTCGTCGTCCTGGTCGTGATGGCGCTGCTGATGGCGCTCGCCTCGGTCGGAATCGAGATCGGCCCGCTGATCGCCGGTGCCGGCGTCGTCGGCGTGGCGATCGGCTTCGGCGCCCAGACCCTGGTGCGGGACATTTTCAGCGGTGTGTTCTACCTGCTCGACGACGCCTTTCGCGTCGGCGAATACATCCAGAGCGGCAGCTACAAGGGTGTCGTCGAGTCGTTCAGCCTGCGCTCGATCAAACTGCGGCACCATCGCGGGCCGCTCTACACCGTGCCGTTCGGCGTCCTGGGCGCGATCCAGAACATGAGCCGCGACTGGGTGATCGACAAGATGAGCGTCGGTGTCACCTACGACACCGACGTCGACAAGGTGAAGAAGCCGGTCAAGCAGATCGGCAAGGACCTGGCGGCCATCCCCGAATTCGCGCCGCACATCCTCGAACCCTTGAAGATGCAGGGCGTCGAGCAGTTTGGTGATTTCGCAATCCAGATCCGCATGAAGATCAAGACCAAACCGGGCGAGCAGTTCACGATCCGCCGCCGCGCCTTTGCCATGATCAAGAAGGCATTCGATGCCAACGGCATCAAGTTCGCCTTCCCCACCGTCACCGTGGCCGGCGGCGATCCGTCGGCGGCCGCGGCCCAGCAGGCCCTCGAACTGGTGCGGCCACCGCCTGCCGCGTCGTGAGATTACGGCGTGGGCACGGCCTTGCTGCCGGCGCCGGTGATTGCGATCGCAGGCTTGCTGCCGGCCGGCGCCTTGTAGCGCACGTCGTTGCCGGCGCCGATAATCGACAAACGCGCGCCCTCGGCAAGCTCGATCGTGATGTGGTTGGCGGCACCGGTCACGGTGACGTTCTTGCAGGGGCCGGTCACCGTCAGCGTGTTGGCCGCGCCCGTGACGGAAAGGTTACCGGCGCCGACGCATTGCAAGGACGCCGTCTGGGCGCCGCCGTTGACGACCAGGTTGTCACCGGTCGTGGTGGACTTCGGCGCCGCTGGCCCCTGTGCCAGTGCGCCGGGAACGATCATCAGGGCAACGATGCAGGCGCCAAGGACACTGGAAAAATGAGAACGCATATTGGCGAACTCCCATCATGAGGGACGTCGGGCATTCCATGCCATCTCGCCAAGCTCGGCGCTAAGTGAAAGTGTGTGTCACTGCGCCGATCAATATGCATTCATGCGTCAGCATCACACCGGACGGTCGCCTTTGATCGTGACGCGATAACCTGAGCGCACCTGCGGGAAGTAGTCCCACATGGCGATGTGCTGAACGCTGCGGTTGTCCCAGAACGCCACCGAGTGCGGCTGCCAGCGGAAGCGCACCTGGAAGGCAGGCTGGGTGCTGTGCTCGAACAGGAAGTCGAGCAGCGCGCGGCTCTCGGCCTCGGTGAGACCATCGATATGCGTGGTGAAGCCGCGATTGACGAACAGCCCCTTGCGCTTGCTCACTGGATGCGTGCGCACGACGGGGTGCGACGCCCTGGGGAACACCTTGTTGCGGTCTTCGCGGCCTATGATCGCGTTGGTGCGTCGATAGACGTGGTCACCCGAATGGGTCGCCGTCAACCCGTCAAGGAATGTCTTCATCGTCGGCGACAGCGCTTCGTAGGCCGCCTGCATGCTGGCGAACAGCGTGTCGCCGCCGACCGGCGGCACGGTGTGCAGGTGGAGAATGCTCCCCAGCGGCGGCTCGACATCGCACGAGACGTCGGAATGCCAGTTCTCGCCGGCGATGCGCTTGGACTCGCCGTCGGCGTGGATCGGCAGGATTTCGGGATGCCCCTCGGGTCCCGGTGTGTTGGGATGGATGTGCAGTTCGCCGAAACGGCGGCCGAGCGCCTTGTGTCGCTCGAGCGTCAGCTTCTGGTCGCGGAAGAACAGCACCTGGTGCTCGGCCAGCGCCCGGTGCAGTTCATCGACCTGGTGATTGCTCAGCGGGTTGGTGAGGTCAATGCCGCCCACCTCGGCACCGATGCGTGGTGTCACCGGGGTTACGTCGATCGCGCTGCAGCTCATAACAGTTCCATCGGCTGAAGTGATGCACAACAGCCGATCGGGGCGGCTGCAGGACCTTACCTTGTCGCCCACCCGGCAGGGCGACAAACGGCAATTCCTAACAGCAGGGGCAAGGAAAACTTTAGAACGTCTCGACCCAGGGACGCAGCTCGACCTCCCAGGTCCAGGCGCTGCGCGGCTGGCGCAGGACGTGCAGGTAGCTGGCGGCGATGGCGTCAGGATCGAGCATCGAGTCGGGCTTGTCGGTCGGCTCGACACGGCCTGGATTGCGGATGCCGCCGTCGATCACGAAGTGCGCGACGTGGATGCCCTTGGGCGCCAGTTCGCGTGCCATGCTCTGCGCCAGGCCGCGCAAGGCGAACTTGCCCATCGCGAACGGCGCCGACTGGGCATAGCCCTTGACGCTGGCCGAGGCGCCGGTGAGCAGGACGGCGCCGTGCCCCTTGGGCAACATGCGCTTGGCGGCCTGCTGGGCGATCAAAAAACCGCCAAAGGCGCTGACCGCGATGGCGCGTTGGACATCGGCCGGCGCCAGTTCGGCCACCGGACCGCGGCTGCGGCCGCTGGCGTTGTACACGACGACGTCGGGATCACCGATCTTGGCGGCGACCTCGGTGAACAGCCGCGCCGCCTGGTCGATGTCGCTGGCGTCACAGGAGAACGTGCTGGCCTTGGTCTCGCGTGCCAGGTCGGCCAGCTTGTCGACATTGCGCGCCGCCAAGGCCACTTGGATGCCCTCGCGCGCGAACAGCCTTGCCAAAGAGGCGCTCAAGCCCGATCCGGCCCCGACGATCAGTGCCTTCTCAAAGCGCGGTGCTGCCATGGTCTTCTCCTCTCGCCAATTGTAGCCTTGCGGCTCACCCTGGCGCCCGAACCGACCGGCGGCAAACGACAATTCCTAACAATCGCGAGAAGGAAATTCTTGCGGGCCTTCAGTCTGCGGTCCCGTTACGGCGGGCATATCGTGCCGCCGATTCGTCGTTCCGGCGCTCGCATTGCAAGGTGAGAACGTCGACGCCCAAGGCATGGAACTCCTCGAGATGCGCGATCAGCGACGCATCGTAGCCCAGCACTTCCGTTTCCAGCTGCGGGCGTTTGCGGCAAGTCCGGGTGAACATGATGCCCATGGCGCAGGCTCCGACACGTGACGGCCATGGCTACCCTGGCGCCTGTCCCGGCCGGCGGCAAACGACGATTCCTAACAACGAAGGCAAGAAAATCTATCAGCGCGTTCCTACAGCATGGTCGGCCGCAGCTTGCCGGTCCGCTGCAGCAGCACGGCGACAGCCGCCAGGGCCAGCATCGTGAAGGCGATCAGCAATGTCGCCACGGCCGTGATGGTCGGATTGATCTCGAGGATCAGCTCGTTGAACATGCGCTTGGGCACCGTATCCCAGGTGCCGGCGATGAAGTTGGTGACGATGACTTCGTCGAAACTGCTGATGAAAGCGAAGATCCAGGCCGCAAACACGTTGGGCGCCAGGTTCGGCAGCACGACCTTGACGATGGTGTAGGCCCGGGAGGCGCCGAGACTCCAGGCCACCTGCTCGATGCGGACATCGAAACCGCGGATCGCCACGGTCAGCACCATGATCACCAGCGGCACGCTGAGCACGGTGTGCGCCAGCACCAGGCCGACATAGGTGCCCAGCAGGCCGATCTTGGCAAAGCCGAGATAGAGGGCGACGGCGACGATGATGGTGGGCACCACCAGCGGCGCCACGAAGTTGGCTTCGATCACGCCCTCGCCGCGCACCGGCGCACGGCGAAGCCCGTAGGCGGCGAGGCCGCCCAGCAGCAACGCCAGCAGCGACGAGACGAAGGCGACCGAGGCCGACGTTGCCATTGCCGACATCCAGCGTGGATCGCCGAAGAAGGCCTCGTACCAACGCAGCGACAGGCCGGGCGGCGGAAACGCCAGGGCCCGTGCTGAGGAGAACGACATCGGCACCACGATCAGAAGCGGCACGATCAGGAAGATCAGGCCGCCGATCCCGGCGGCCGCCACCAGGCGCCGCGCCAAGGCACTGCCGCCGATCACGACTGCACCCGGCGGTCGAAGTGGCGATAGGCGGCAAAGATTGCCAGCGCCACCACCAGCAACAGGGTCGAGATCGCCGACGCCTGCTCCCAGCGCGGGATCTCATTGATCAGCTTGTCGAGCAGATTGGAGATCATCGACACGCGGTTGCCACCGAGGATGGCGGGCGTCACGTAAAAGCCGAGACTGAGGATGAACACCAGCAGTGCACCGGCCAGCAGCGCCGGCACGGTGAGCGGAAAGAACACCTTCCAGAAGATGGTGCGGGCCGGCGCCCCCAGCGATGCCGCAGCCTGCAGCACGCGGTTGTCGATGCGCAGCATGGCCGCGAACAATGGCAGCACCAGGAACGGCAGCAGCACGTTGGCCATGCCGATGGTCACGCCAAGCTCGTTATAGAGAAAGCGGATCGGCTCATCGATCAGGCCGAGATTGATCAGAGCGCTGTTCACGATACCGCCGTTGCCCAGGACCACGATCCAGGCGTAGGTGCGCACCAGGATGCTGACCCAGAACGGCGTGATCACCAGGGCGATCGCCACCAGTTGGGCCCGCGGCGAGAGGCTGCGCATCCAGTAGGCCAGCGGATAGCCGATCAGCACGTTGGCGATGGTCGCGATCAGCGAAACGCGCAAGGTGCTGCCCAGCACCTTGAGATAGACCGTGGCCTCCAGCAGGTTGCCGTAGTGCTCGGCCGTGAAGCCGCCCTGCTTCGACCAGAAGCCAAGCCCCAGCATGTAGAGGATCGGCGCGTCGAACACGACGATCATCAGCAGAAGCAGCGGCGAGATGAAGCCGAGGGCGGTGCGGGAGGGCATGCGGGCGATTCGGTGACCAGTGGGTTACCACGTGTTGTCGTCCTGAGCGTAGCGAAGGACCTGTTGAGCGGTGGGACCGCACGGGCTGCCGTGACAAGGCCTGTGCGTCGATCTCACCGCCCGTGCGATCCCTCTGCTCAACAGGTCCTTCACTACGCTCAGGACGACAGGAACACCTACAGGTTCAGGCGGAACTGCTCCCACTTCTTGTCGACCATCTCGCCGTTGTCGCGCCACCAGTCGGCATTCTGCTGCCACTGCACCGACTTGTTGGCCTTGGTGGTCGGGAACTCGCCGATCTTGTCCTTGGGCAGCATGCCTTCCAGATCCGGGCTGCACCCGGTGTAGGACACCACGTCCGCCGCCTTGGCCTGGTTCTGCACCACCGTCATCTCGTGCAACAGCTTCATGGCCGCCGCCTTCTCTTCCTTGGCAGCACCCTTGGGCACGCAGATGTAGGACAGGTCGAACATGCCCTGATTGAAGGTGAAGGCGATCTTGGGCTGTCCGGCGACGCGGCCCGACCAGGAGATCGCGTACTGCACCTCGTTGTCGTTCAGCAGCTGCGGCGGCTGCGCGCCAGCCTTCCATAACACGGCGATATCGCGCTTGATCTCGCCCAGTTTCTTGAGCGCCCGATCGACATCGAGCGGAAAGAGCTTGTCCGGCGTCACACCGTCGGCCAGCAGGGCGAACGCCAGGCAGTATTGCGGATAGTCGGGCAACACGCGCTTGCCGGGAAAATCCTTGGTATTGAAGAAATCGGCCCAGCTCTTGGGTTCCTTCACGCCCTTGCGCCAGGCCATCACGGTCGAGAAGTACTGATAACCCAGTCCGAACTCGGTCCGCGCCTCGGGAAACATCGGCTGCGGCGCGATCGCGTCCCAGTCCAGCGGCTCGATCAGCTTCAGCACGCGCGACTGGGCGACGCCGTCGGATCCCAGCTCGAAGAGACACGCTGTGATCTTGCCGCTCTCCACCATGGCCCTGAGCTTGCCCAGGGGATTGGGGTTCTCGCGCACGCAGTTGATGCCGGTCTTGGTGCGGAACGGCTTGATGTACTCGTCGATCGATTCGCCCGATTTGCCGCCGGCTTCGATGATGCGGATTTCCTTGACCTGCGCCCGGGCCAGGCCGCCGATGTTGAACGTGGCCATCGCCACGCCGGCGCTTGCCAGATGGCCAAATGTTCGACGCTTCATGGTTCCTCCCTCCTGCAATGATCTAGGATTGCACCGGCCAGACATCCTGCGGTGCCCACGTTACCGATACTCTGTCATCGATACGAAACGGTGTCCCCTCGAAACGGGCGACGCCGACGACGGCGCTGCCATCGTCGAACTCGACGTGGTAGCGCACCGACTGGCCGAGGTAGACCGCTTCGGCGATGCGGCCGGGCTTGCCGGCAACATCGGGGGCCATCACCTGCACGCGCTCGGGGCGCACCACGCCCTCGCCTCCATTCAGCGGCACGAAGTTGGCGATACCCAGGAAATCGGCGACGAAGCGGTTTGCCGGCCGCAGGTAGGCTTCCTGCGGGGAGGCGATCTGCTGAATACGGCCGTCGGCCAAAACCACGATGCGGTCTGACAGCGACAGCGCCTCCTCCTGATCGTGCGTCACCAGGATGGTGGTGATGCCCAGGGTTCGCTGCAGCTGTTTCAGCTCGACCTGCAGCTGCTCGCGCAGCTTGCGGTCCAGCGCGCCCAGCGGCTCGTCGAGCAGCAGGATCTCCGGACTGAAGACGATGGCACGCGCCAGCGCCACGCGCTGCTGCTGGCCACCCGATAGCTGCGCCGGACGACGCTGCTCCATGCCGGCGAGCCGCACCAGGCGCAGCGCCTCGCTCACCCTGTTTCGGGCCTCGTCTCGCGCCACGCCGCGCACGCCCAACGGAAAGGCGACGTTGTCGAACACCGTCATATGCGGAAAGAGCGCGTAGGACTGGAAGACCAGACCGATGTTACGGGCCTGGGCCGGCGCCTCGGTCACATCACGTGCGCCGAGATGAATGCGCCCCTGCGTCGGCGCCAGCAGGCCGGCGATCAACAACAGCAGCGTGCTCTTTCCTGAGCCGCTGGGACCGAGGATGGTCAGGAACTCGCCCTCGGCGACGGTAAGATCGACGTCATCGGCTGCCCGCAAAGCGCCGTAGTGCTTGCTCACGCCTTCAAGGCGAATGCCGCTCATGAGGTGGTCTCAGATTTTCCTCCCCACGCAGTGGGGAGGTGCCCCGAAGGGGCGGAGGGGAGCCGACGTGGTGTTCGCCACTGAGCGACCACGTCAGCTCCCCCTCCGGCCTTCGGCCACCTCCCCCAACTACGTTGGGGGAGAACACAATCTGATCCGCGCATCATTCAGCTGCGCAGCCGTGCCATGGCGCGGTCGGCCGCGGACAGGGTCTCGTTGACAACCGACTCATCGTGCGCGGCGGACAGAAACCACGCACCACGCTGGTTGACCCGTACGCCCTCCTCCTGCAAGGCGCGGCTGAAGGCCGACGCCATGTCGCGATCGCACGCCGCCGATTCGCGGTAGTTGCGTGGCCCTGCCGTTGCGGTCGCGAAGAAGGTCTGGAAGATCGTCGGGAAACCCTGAACGAGCAGCGGCAGGCGATGCTTGCGGCCAAGCTCGGCGAGACCTTGCATCAGGTGCGTGCCGCAGCGATCCATCTCGCGATAGATCGCACCGCCGTCACGCTCCAGCAGATCCAGAGCCGCCAGCGCCGCCGCCATGCTCTGGACGTTGCCGTTATAGGTGCCGCCATGCATCACGTTGCGCGTCAGCAGGATTTCCATGATGTCGCGCCGGCCAGCGACAAGCGCCAGCGGAAAGCCGCCGGCAACCGCCTTGGCGAAGATCGAGAGATCAGGCTTGAGGCCGAAGCGGCCCTGCGCACCGCCCAATCCGAGGCGGAAGCCGGTGATCACCTCGTCACAGATGAACAGCGCGCCGTTGGCCGTGCACAGGCGCTGCACGCCTTCGAGATAGCCCTGCGCCGGTGCAATCACCCCGCCATTGACCATGACCGGTTCCATGATCACACCGGCGATGTCCTGGCCGTGACGCGCGAACAATGCGTCCACCGCCGCGAGATCGTTCCAGCCCAGCACCAGTACGTCGTCGAGCGCACCGGGCGCCATGCCTGGCGACTCGGGCACCGCAACCGGCTCTTCAGCAGGACCAGCCTCATTCAATGACGGGCGCACGCTGATGTACGTCTGGTCAGTCCAGCCGTGATAGTGGCCCTCGAACTTCACGATCTTGCGGCGACTGGTGAAGGCACGCGCGATACGGAACGCCATGTGCACCGCTTCAGTACCTGACGTCGCGAACCGAACCAGCTCGGCGCCGGGGATCAACCGCGTCAGGGCTTTGGCGAGCGCAAGCTCGCGCCCGTGCTGGGCGGCGAAGACCTGGCCTTCGACCAGACTCTCTGCCACGGCTTTGAGCACCGCGGGCGGCGCGTGCCCGAGAATCGCCGGTCCGTTGCCCAGGATGTAGTCGATATGGACATTGCCATCGACGTCATAGAGGTGCGCACCCTCGCCGCGGGCGAAGAACAGCGGGACCGGTGCACTGGCGTAACGCACATTGCTGCTGACGCCGCCAGCCAGATGGCGCTTGGTTTCCTCCCACAGCGCAATCGACCGCTCGTAGCTCGGC
>Ga0187894_10003135_pt1 | contig 18904 bp, 18 predicted proteins | sample GBC1701081metaG_FD_136650 | JGI IMG/M metagenome (GOLD analysis project Ga0187894, IMG submission 136650) | White microbial mat communities from a lava cave in the Kipuka Kanohina Cave System on the Island of Hawaii, USA - GBC170108-1 metaG ...
ATCGATTTCCGCAGGCCGCTCACCTCGTCGAAACCGCTCGAGGAAACCTATGGGCTCATCCGCGGCAAGGCTGCGGCCCGCGAAACCGACCGCGAATTTGCCACCGACATCGAAAGCATTGCCGCTATGGTCGAGATGGGGAGCTTCGCGGGCTTCGTGCCGGGTCTGCTGAACGACCTCGGTGTTGCGTAGGGGCATATTGTCGTCGCCGCCAGCGCGACAGCAGTGCCCGCAACCGGCTCGCCGCTTTGCGCAGGGCGGCCTTGCGCAGGCGGTTGGCGCGCCGAACATAGAATTGTTGGTCGATTGAACCGTCTGGCCGTCGCCTTTCGAAGCCGAGTTCACTCACCGCACTGATCTCCTACGCTGAGGGCCCATAAAGCGTAGCAAACGCCTAAAAAACCGCTTGATCGTAGGCTTGCCTTATCCTTGCCGCTCGCTTGTCTTTGCTTGCGGTTCGCCCGTTCCATGCGGATAGCAGCCTGTGATAGAAGCGCGCATGCGCTACAAGTTCGGGCAATGCGAATTGACGCCGGCAGCCCGCGAACTCGTCGTGGCGGGCGGGCTGCGTCCGGTCGAGCCGCAGGTCTTCGACCTGCTGCATCATCTGGTGAAAGAGCACGACCGGGTGGTCTCGACCGATGAGCTGATCAATGTCATCTGGAACGGCCGGATCGTTTCGGAATCCGCCATCAATTCCCGCATCAGCGCCGCCCGTTCCGCCATCGGCGATGACGGCGCGCGCCAGGAATGGATCAAGACCGTGCGCGGCCGCGGCTTCCGCTTCATCGGCGCCGTGACGGCCGTCACGCCGACACCGGCCGCCGGCGAGACGCCGGAGAGCGGTGCCGCGGGCCGCCAACGCATCGCCTTCTGCCGCTCGGCGGATGAGACCCGTATCGCCTATGCCACGATGGGAAGCGGCTATCCGATGGTGAAGGCCGGCCATTGGCTCACTCATCTCGAGCATGACATGCGCAATCCCATATGGCGGCCCTTCCTCGACGAGCTCGGCCGGCGGTTCCACCTGGTGCGCTATGACCAGCGCGGCAATGGTCTCTCGGACTGGGATGTCACCGACTTCGCTCTCGATCGCTTCGTCGACGATCTCGAAGCGGTGGTGGATTCGGCCGGCATCGATCGTTTCGCGCTCTATGGCATGTCGCAAGGCGTGCCCATCGCCATCGCCTATATCTGCCGTCATCCCGAGCGGGTGAGCCATCTGATCCTGCAAGGCGGCTATGAGAAGGGCCGGCTCATCCGGTCGGCGGCCGAGCGCGAGCAGGCCGAGGCCATCATCACGCTGATCCGGCATGGCTGGGGCAAGCGCGACAGCGCCTTCATCGATGCGTTCACGACCATGTATATTCCGGGCGGCGACCGCGAGCAGATCGACTCCGTCGCCGATCTGCAGAGACACTCGACCTCGGCGGCGAACGCCGCGGCGCTGCGCGCGGCGGTCGATCATTTCGATGTGAGTGCCTTCACCGACAAGGTGCGGGTCCCGACCCTGGTGATGCATTCGCGCGATGACGGCGTCCAGCCTCTCGAGCAGGCCCGCCAGATCGCATCACGAATCCCCGCGGCCGAATTCGTCCTGCTCGAAAGCCGCAATCACGTCATCCTGCCGCAGGAACCGGCCTGGCGGGTCATGTTCGGCGAGATCGAGCGATTTGTGCTCGGCGGCTGATCAGGCCTTGTCCAGAAACCTCACCAGTACACTGTTGAAGTAGTCCGGCCGTTGCAGCGGCGCAAAATGGCTCACCCCTGTGAGGCGGATCAGCTCGGCGCCGGGGATGCTGCGCGCCAGATAGGCTGCATGCTCCGGCTTGATGAACTCGTCATGCTCGCTGTGCACGATCGCCACGGGAACCCGGATCCGGGCCAGGTCATGGGCCGAATAATTGGGCTCGGTCGTCATCATCAGGCTCACCGCATCGACGAATGAATTGAACCGGTCCGGGGTAGCCGAAAGCCGCACATAATCCTTGGCGTGCCGGCCGAAGCAGCGGTCGATGACGGGCGTCGGCACGAATTCCCTGGCGCCGCTCGGATCCATATTGCAGCCGAAGAAGAAAACACCCGTGACACGATGCGAAGACATCATGGCCAGGATGAGAGCGATGCAGGCGCCGTCGCTCCAGCCGATGAAGCTTGCCTTGTCGAGATCGAGTGCGTCCATCACCGCGAGCACGTCGGAGGCCATCAGCTCATAAGTAAAGGGGCGATCATCGCGCGTCGATCGGCCGTGGCCGCGGCTGTCGATGAGGATGACGCGATGGCCTGCGTCCAACAGGGCGGTGAGCTGATAGGCCCAATTGCCGCTATGGCCCAGGCCGCCATGCAACAGGACCACCGGTGGCCCCGCGCCATAGCTCGCATGCCAGATGCGGGCACCCTCATGCTCGACATGGCCTTTTCTATCGGCGGGCGGCAGGGCCGGCGCACCTTCACTGGCGAAACGGGTGAGGTCGTCGTCGTGAGGCGGCATTGCGTTCAGTTCGCCTTGCGCTTGCGGAACATCGCCACATTGAATCGCGTCGCGCAGCGCTTGCCGCAGAAGCGCTGGCGGCCCGATTTCGAGCGGTCGGCGAAGATCTCCTCGCACGGCTTCGATGCGCATTGGCGCAGGCGCCCGGGGCCGAGCTCGGCGATGAGATCGGCAATTCCGCGCGTCACCACCGCTTCGACATGCTGCACCGGCTGCAGATGCGGCGACGGCGCGAAGACCACGCGGAAGGAGCGCTCATCGGCAAGAGCCTTCGCGATCCATGGCCAATGCACGAGCTTGTGATCGAGATAATGCGCCAGATCCTGAAGCGGCAGCTCGCCCGCGATGAAGCGAGTGAGGATGTTACGCAGGTCGTCGCGGAAGAGCTGCAGGCGCCGCGCCACCTTGCCCCAGTCCAGATCCCAGTCCATCTCGCACCATTCGCTCAGGAAGACCCGGGCATGCTCGGGATTGACGAAGAGGTCGACGACGGGACGCAAGGGGTCATAGCTGTTCACGAAGGCGAGGGCGAAGGCTTTCGGGTCATGATCCGCCCTGAGCCAGGCCGGGCCGTGGGTCGTAATCTCGTTTTCCATTTTACAAGCTTACAAAAACGGATTAGTAAGCGCTTATCCGCAATATATAGATTACGCTTCGATGCGTCCACTGCATCTGATTGTCGCGTCCGTCACCGGTGCCAGCTTCGGCATCAATGCGGTGAAATATGCGGTCCCGGCGCTGCTGGCCCTGGCGGGAAGCAGCGCCTCGCAAATCGGCGTCTTCGCCGCTTCGGTCTCCGCCGCCTGGCCGGTCTTCGGCCTTTTCGCCGGATTGCTGCTCGACCGGTCGAGCAAGCTCGGCGTGCTCAGGCTCGGTGAGATCATCGCTGCCGCGAGCCTCCTGTTCCTGGTCGCCCTTTATGCCACCGGCGCGCTGGCGCTCGCCTTGTTATGTGTCGCGGGCTTCGCCATCGGCGCGGCGGAAGTGCTGGTCGATACCAGCAGCCAGTCGATCCTGCCCGAAATCGTGCCGAAAGGAGAGCTGCGCTCGGCCAACAGCCTGCTCAATGGCGCGAAGACGGTCGGCGTCACCTTGCTGGCGCCGGTACTGGTCGCGGCCCTCGTCGATATCGAGCCGCTGTCGGCCCTTGCCGTCGCGGCCCTTATACTCATGGCCGCTTTCGCTTTCATCCTCCGGCTCAAGGGGCAAGCGGCGCAAACGAGCGCCGCCTTGCGTTTCTCCGATCTGACCAGCGGCCTCGTCTTCCTGGCCCGGACGCCGGTTTTCCCCGGCCTCACTCTGGTGCTGGCCGTGATGTCGGTCGCCTGGGGCGGATGGTTCGTGCTCATCGTGAGCTATGTGATCTCGGGCGCAGGCCTCGGCCTCAACGCCACGGCCTATGGCAGCGTCGTCACCATGCTGGGCCTCGGCAGCCTCACCGGCGCTTTCGCCTATGGCTTCCTGCAAAGGAGGCTCGGCACGCGCATGGTGCTCATGCTCGATGTCCTGGGCACGATCCTGTTCCACGCCGTGCCGGCCTCGGGCCTGGGCTTCGTCCCTACTGCTGCCGCAGCCTATCTCGCCGGCATCGGCGGCGTCACCTGGGTGATCAGCGTCAGCGCCTATCAGCAGGCGGCCGTGCCGGGTGCGATGCTCGGCCGTCTGGTCGCGAGCTATCGCTGGATCGGCTGGAGCGCCTTCTTCGCAGGAGCGGTCATTGCCGGCCCCCTGGCCGATAGAATGGGCTTCAGCGGCGCGTTCACCGCTTTCGCCTTGCTCAATATCGCCCTGCTTGCCGGATTTCCCTTCGTCATCCCGAAGAGCCGGATCCTCGACGAGCCGCTCGCTTCGTAAAACTATCCGATGCTATAGCTTCGGAGCGAAAGGGGATTTTGGTGACGACACTCTATGACCTTCATGTGGGATCGGCTCCGCTCATTTTCTCTGTGCCGCATGCCGGCACCGAGCTTCCGTCCGATATCGCCGAGCGGCTCACGCCGCATGCGAAGAAGCTTCCCGACACCGACTGGCATGTCGAGCAGCTCTATGATTTTGCCCCCGGGCTCGGCGCCACGCTGATCCGCGCCAATGTCAGCCGCTATGTGATCGACCTCAACCGCCCGCCCCAGGATGAAAGCCTCTATCCGGGACAGGCGACCACCGGCCTGTGCCCGCCCATCGAATTCGACGGCACGCCGATCTACAAGGACGGCACAGAGGTCCCTGCCGAGGAAGTGGCGCGCCGGCGTGAAACCTACTGGCAGCCTTATCACGACCGGCTCGCCGCCGAGATTGATCGGGTAAAGACGCGTCACGGCCATGCGCTGCTGTTCGATTGCCATTCCATCGCGTCGCGCGTGCCGCGGCTCTTCCCGGGCACGCTTCCCGATCTCAATCTCGGCACCGTGCATGGCACAAGCTGCGACGGCTCGCTGCAGGACAAGATCACGAGCATCATGGCGAAGAGCGGTTTTGGCCATGTCGTGAATGGACGCTTTGTCGGGGGCTATATCACGCGCCAATACGGCAAGCCTTCCGAGAATGTGCATGCCGTGCAAATGGAGAAGGGCCAGGACTGTCATCTCATGGATGACGGCTCGAACCGCCTCGATCCCGCCAAGGTGGCGAAGCTCAAGCCGGTGCTGCGCCGGATCGCCGAAGCCATGCTCGCATGGCGCCCCTGATCCTCACCGGCCGTTCGCTCACGCCCGAAAGCGTCGAGAAGGTCGCTTTCGGCGAGAAAGTCGCCATCGACAGCGCCACGCGTCCGCTCCTCGAAAAGGGGAGGCGCATCGTCGAGCGGCATCTCGAGGAGGGCATCCCTGTCTATGGTCTCAATACCGGGCTCGGCGCCCGCGCCGGTGAGATGCTGCCGTTGGAAGCGCTCGCCCTATTCAGCCTGCGCATGGTGCGCGGCCGCGCACAAGGATTGGGCGCGCCGCTGACGGCGCCCGAAGCGCGGGCCGTCATCGTCACGCGCCTCAACACGCTGCTCTCGGGCGCCGCGGGCGCCAGCCCGCCTGTGGCCGACTATCTCGCGGATGTGCTCAACCGGAACATCGTGCCGGTGATGCCGCGTCATGCCTCGATCGGCGCCGGCGATCTCGTCGCCATGGCGGCGCTCGCCTATGCGCTGATCGGCGAGGGCGAGATCCTCATCGACGGTGAGCGCCGGCCCGCCGGCGCTGCGCTCATGGCCGCGGGTCTGGCGCCGCTCGTTCTCAAGCCCAAGGACGGGCAGGTCCTGTGCAACAATACCGCTTTCTCGGTCGGGCTCGCAGCACTCGCCGCCGCTCGCGCGAGCCGCGCCGTGACTTCGTTGCAGATCGCCGGCGCGCGCTCCTTCATCGGCTTCCGCGGCAATCGCACACCCTTCGCCAAACCCGCGACCCGCATAAGGCCCCAGCCAGGCGAGGTCGAGGCCGGTGACGAATTGCTGGCGCTCACCGATTTCGGGACTCCCGACAGCAAGGCGCGGCGTTTCCAGGATCCCTTGTCCTTCCGCTGCATGCCGCAAGTCCATGGCGCGGCCTATGCGGAAGCGCTGCGCCTCGATCAGGCGCTCGCGGTCGAGCTCAATTCGGTCGCCGACAATCCGGTCGTGCTTCTCGATGAGGAGAGGATCATCGGCACCAGCAATTTCCATATGCCGCATCTGACGCTGGCGCTCGACGGCATGGCGCGCGCTTTGGCGCTCGCCGCGACCGATTCAGTCTCGCGCATCGCCAAGCTGATGAGCCCATCCTTCTCCGACCTGCCGCCGCTCCTCTCCTCGGTGAGTGCCGATCGCGCCGGCTTCGCGCCATTGCTCAAGCCGGCGGAGGCGCTGCGCGCCGAGATCATCCATCTGGCGAATCCGGTGCCGATCCTTCCCAGCCAGAATGCCGACGGGCAAGAGGATGCGGCGACCTTTTCGGCTTTTGCCGCCCAGAAGCTCGGCGATCTTCTCGACCGCCTCGACCTCCTGGTGGCGCTCGAATTGCTGGCGGGCGCGCAGGCGATCGATCTCGCCGGCGTGACGAAACTGCCGGCGAGACTGGCGCCGGTTCATGCGCGCATCCGGGAAATCTCACATTTCATCGATGACGACCGCCCGCTCGGGCGCGAGATCGAGCGGATCGCTTCCGAATTGATCAAGACGGGGAAGCTGACGACGGATCGATGAAGCGTTCTTCGGTGGTCGGCACGGAATGGTGCTCATGGGTGATGAGCCATTCGCCGCCGCGTTTCTCGAGACCGACCGTCAGCCTGAGATCGAGCGGCCCGGCTGAGGTTCCGTCGCAATGGATCTCGCAGGTCGCGAAAGAGACCTTGTCGCCGGCGGTAACCTCGATGTTGCGCGGCTCGAAGACGATCGGCCCGCGCGGCTTGTCATAGAAGAAGTCCCAGGTCTCACCATAGGCATCGATGCCTTCGACCTTCGCGGGAAAATCGAACATCAGGAGATCATCGGCGTGATGGGCCAGGATGGCTTCGCGGTCGCCCGCACTGATGGCGCGCGTCCAATCGATAATGATTTGCTTTACCTCGGTTTGGTTGCTGGTCATGGGTCTGACACCTCGTCATTCAGAGTCAACCCCGACGGCGTGCCGTCAGTTCCCGATAAGGTTCAGGCGTAAACCAGCGTCTGGCCGATGCCGAGTTTCTTGGCCTTGTCGAGCATCGCGGCACCGAGCGCGATATCGGAGAGCGACAGGCCGCGATGCCAGAAGAGGATCGTCTCGTCATCGCTTTCGCGGCCCGGCTTCTTGCCGGCGACGATCTGGGCCAGCTCGCCATGGACGTTCGCTTCGCTGATGACGCCAGCGTCGATATGAGGCCGCAAAGCGCCGAACTTGCCCGCCCGGAACTGGCTGAAGTCGTCGATGACGATCTTGTCCATGAATTGGGTCATGGAAAGCTCGAGCGCGCTCACCGTGCCATAGGGAATGACGCAGGCACCCTTTTTGATCCAGGCCGTCTTGAAGATTTCCTCACGCTCTTCGAGGCGCGAGGCCTCGACCATGATGTCGGCACCCTCGAGGCAGCTTCGCCAATCTTCGGTCACGATGATCTTCTTCCCGAGATACTGCTCGAGTGTTCTCGCGAAGGACTCGCGGCTTTCCTTGCGGCGTGAATGGACGCGGATCTCGGTGAAATCGAACAGCCGGTCGAGCAGGCGGATGTTCCAATAGGACGTGCCGCGCGCGCCGACGTGACCCAGGATCTTCGATGCCTTGCGGGCAAGGTAACGGGCGCCCAGCGCCGTCAGGGCGCCGGTGCGCATCTCGGTGATCGCCGTCGCATCGAGAATGGCGACCGGCATGCCGGTCCTCGGATCGAAGAGATTGAGCAGGGCCATTTCGGACGGCAGGCCCTTCTGCCAGTTGTCGACATAGTCGCCGACGATCTTGACGCCGGCGAGATCAAGCGGCGCCACATAGCCACGCAGCACATTGAAATGGCCGCGAAAGGCGGGATCGGGGGTGAGATGCATGCGCGGCTCGATCACCGTCTGGCCCTGGCCCTGCGCCAGGAGGCCGCCTTCGACCGCCGCCAGGATCTCCTCATCCGTCATGGCAAGGTGGGCAATATCGAGCCCGTTCAGCCAGGTGAAGCGGATGGCGGAGGCTCCGCTCACTGGAAGCCCGGCGGATCGATGACCGGTACATCGGGCGTCAACCTTCCGGCTTGGGTCAGATGGGCGATGATCGCCTGGGCCGCTTCTTCGGGCGTGAGCGTCGTCGTATCGAGACGAAGCTCCGGCTCGACCGGCGCCTCGTAATCGGAATCGATGCCGGTGAAATTCTTGATCTCGCCGCGCCGTGCCTTGGCATAGAGGCCCTTGACGTCGCGGGCTTCAGCGACGCTGAGCGGCGTGTCGACGAAGATCTCGACGAACTCATCCCCTTCGACCAGCTCGCGCGCCATCAGGCGTTCCGAGCGGAAGGGCGAGATGAAGGAGACGAGCACGATGAGGCCGGAATCGACCATCAAGCGCGCCACCTCGGCGACGCGGCGGATGTTCTCGACGCGGTCGGCATCGGTGAAGCCCAGATCCTTGTTGAGCCCGTGCCGGACATTGTCGCCGTCGAGGAGATAGGTGATGTGGCCCGCGGCATGCAGGCGCTTCTCGACCAGATTGGCGATGGTCGATTTGCCCGAGCCCGAAAGGCCGGTGAACCACAGTATGGTCGGCTTCTGCCCCGCCTTGGCGGCGCGGGAAGCTTTATTTACATCCATCGCCTGCCAATGGATGTTGGCGGCGCGGCGCAAAGCGAAATTGATGAGCCCCATGCCGACCGTGTTGTTGGTGAAGCGGTCGACAATGATGAAGGAGCCGAGATGGCGGTTCTCGCCATAGGGCGCGAAGGCGATGGCGCGGTCGAGATCGAGATTGACGATGCCGATCTCGTTAAGGCTCAAGGTCTTCGCCGCCACATGCTCGAGCGTGTTGACATTGACCTTGTATTTGGGCGCCTCGAACATGCCTGGAATGGTGAGCGGCCCCGCCTTGATCAGGTAGGGACGGCCGGGCAGCATCTCCTCGTCGTTCATCCACAGGATGCGGGTCTCGAACTTGTCGGCGACGGCAAGCGGCGAATTTGCGGCGCAAATGACATCGCCGCGGCTGATGTCGATCTCGTCCTTCAGCGTGATCGTCACCGACTGGCCGGATATCGCCGCGTCGAGATCGCCGTCATAGGTGACGATGCGCTCGACCTTGGAGGTACGGCCCGACGGCACGGCGCGGATCTCATCGCCGGGCTTCACGCGGCCTTCGACAATGCTGCCGGAAAAGCCGCGGAAGGCCTGGTTGGGCCGGTTGACCCATTGCACCGGCAGGCGGAAGGCGCCGTTGCCCCCTTCGTTGCCGATGGGCACGCTTTCGAGATGCGCCATGAGCGTGGGCCCGTGATACCAGGGCATGGCTTCCGAAGGCTCGATGACATTGTCGCCCTTGAGCGCCGACAAGGGAATGCAAGTGAAGTCGCCGATGCCCAGATTCTTGGCGAAGGCGCGATAGTCCTCCTCGATCGCCTCGAACACGTCGCGGCGATAATCCATGAGATCCATCTTGTTGACGGCGACCACGACGTTCCTGATGCCGAGCAAGGTGGCGATGAAGGAATGGCGGCGCGTCTGGGTGAGCACGCCTTTCCTCGCATCGATCAGGATGATGGCGAGGTCGGCGGTCGAAGCGCCGGTCGCCATGTTGCGGGTATATTGCTCATGGCCCGGTGTATCGGCGACGATGAACTTGCGCTTGTCGGTGGTGAAGGCGCGATAGGCGACATCGATGGTGATGCCTTGCTCGCGCTCGGCCGAAAGCCCGTCGACGAGAAGGGCGAAGTCGAGGGCGCCGCCTTGCGTGCCGACGCGCTTCGAATCCGCTTCGAGCGCCGAAAGCTGGTCCTCGAACAGCATCTTGGCTTCATAGAGAAGCCGGCCGATCAGTGTCGACTTGCCGTCATCGACGCTGCCGCAGGTGATGAAGCGCAACAGGTCCTTCTCCTCCTGCGAGCGCAGATAGGCCTCGACATCGCCGCCCTGGAACTCGATGAAACGCGACATCAGCGGTCAGTCTCTCTTTCAATACCCTCATGCTGAGGTGGCCGCGAAGCGGCCCTAGATCGCGATCCGTTCAGATCTTTGATCTGAACGGATAAACGCGATCGAAATCCATAGTTGGCGCGCGATCGGACGGAAAACCGGTGGCCACTTTTCCTGATCGCGCGCTGAGCATCCCTCAGGAGAGAGCGAAATGACGGCAACACACCCTTCGAGGCTCGCTTCGCTCGCACCTCAGGGTGAGGGTTGTGGGTCGGGTTGGCTTGGTCCAACATCAGAAATACCCCTCCTGCTTCTTCTTCTCCATGGAGGCGGACTGGTCCTTGTCGATCACGCGGCCCTGGCGCTCGGAAGAGGTGGTCACCAGCATTTCCTGGATGATGTCGAGCAGGCTCGCGGCATTGGATTCGATGGCGCCGGTCAAGGGATAGCAGCCGAGCGTGCGGAAGCGGATGAGTTTCATCTCGGGCGTCTCGCCCTTGTGCAGCGGCATGCGCTCGTCATCGACCATGATCATCTGGCCGTCGCGCATCACCACCGGACGCTCCTTGGCGAAATAGAGCGGCACGATCGGGATGTTCTCGAGGAAGATATATTGCCAGATGTCGAGCTCGGTCCAATTGGAGAGCGGGAAGACGCGGATCGATTCACCCTTGTTCTTGCGGGCATTGTAGAGATTCCACAATTCCGGGCGCTGGTTCTTGGGGTCCCAGCGGTGGCGGTTGTCGCGGAAGGAGAAGATGCGCTCCTTGGCGCGCGACTTCTCCTCATCGCGCCGCGCCCCGCCGAAGGCCGCATCGAAGCCATATTTGTCGAGCGCCTGCTTCAAGGCGTCGGTCTTCATGATCTGGGTGTGGAGCGCCGAACCGTGATCGAAGGGATTGATCTTCTTGGCGAGGCCGTCGGGATTGATATGGACGATGAGGTCGAGGCCGAGCTTGGCGACGGTCTGGTCGCGGAAGGCGATCATGTCGCGGAACTTCCAGGTGGTGTCGACATGCATCAAGGGGAAGGGCGGCTTCGAGGGATAGAAGGCCTTCATGGCGAGATGCAGCATGACGGCCGAATCCTTGCCGATCGAATAGAGCATGACGGGGTTCTCACATTCCGCGGCGACCTCGCGGATGATGTGGATGCTCTCGGCTTCGAGCCGCTGCAGGTGGGTCAGTTTTTCGGGGTTCATTCGATACTCATGAAAATCGGGCCTGCTTATGGCTCTTGTGCACCGCAAACTCAAGCTCCTGTTGAGCTTGGCGGGCCCGCGCCTTATGAAGGTCTGAAGGGAGGCAGGACTTGGACAAAGCAAGTGGCGGACGGGGGAAAAAGTCCCGGCGGGAGGAGGCGCTCCCGTATCAGGAGCCGCATCAGACAGCTCCCGGCGCCCACAAGCTGCTCGAGGAATCGATCGGACGCGAGGTCAAGCGCTTCCGCGAGAAGCTCAGCCTGACCATCAGCGAGGTCGCCAAATCGGCCGACATGTCGGCCGGCATGCTGTCCAAGATCGAGAATGGCGCCACGTCGCCCTCCTTGAGCTCGCTGCAGGCCCTGTCGCGGGCGCTGCATGTGCCGGTCACCGCCTTCTTCCGCGGCTACGAGGAGCTCCGGGATGCAACTTTTGTCAAGGCAGGGCAAGGACTTACCATAGAAAGGCGGGGTACGCGGGCGGGCCATCAGTACCAGCTCCTGGGCCACAGCCCACATGGGCCGGTGATGGTCGAGCCCTATATGATCACGCTCACCGCCCAGTCCGACGTCTTCCCGACCTTCCAGCATGCCGGGCTCGAATTCCTCTATATGCTGGAAGGCGAGGTCGTTTATCGCCATGGCGACAAGACCTATACGATGCTGCCGGGCGATGCCCTGTTCTTCGACGCCGACGCCCCGCACGGGCCGGAAGAGCTGCGCAAGCTGCCGATCCGCTATCTTTCCGTCATATGCTATCGGCGGGACGAATAAGCATGAAAGTCATCGTGCCGCCGCGCGAGGGCCGCGCCGTCAAGGTTCTGCGTGGCCAGACGATCCGCATCACCACCCCGAAAGGCGCCCAGGCCGCGGATTTCTTTGCTTACAATGCTGAAAACGTCGGTGAATGGCTGTCTGCCAACCATACCTGGGTGACCACATTCTGCGTCCGACCGCGCGCCGGAGATGAGTTCCTTTCGCGGTTCCGGCGGCCCATGCTGCGTTTCGCCGAGGATGGCGCCGAAGGCGTCCATGACATGATGATCGCCGCCTGCGACCAGTTCCGCTACGAATTCTTCGGCCATAAAGGCCCGCATGCCAGCTGCTCGGAGAACCTTTGCGTTGCGATGCGGCGTCTCGGCCATCAGATCGATGTCATTCCCCAGCCCGTCAATTTCTTCACCCATACAAGGGTGGAGGCCGATGGGCGCTTCGTGTCCCCACCCAATCCGGTCAGGCCTGGAGCCTTCGTGGTCCTGGAAGCGCTGATCGATGTCATCTGCGTCGTTTCGTCCTGCCCGTTCGATCTGGCGGTCGAAGGCTGGACCATCAATGCCATCCAAGGGCCAAGCGAACTGGTGGTTGAGGTTGTTTAGTCATTCCTCTGGGGAAAAAATTATTCCCCCCAGTTGCAAGTCGCCCTGACCGCTGTTACATACGTCTCCAACTTCACTCAAAGGGAGACCCGAGCCATGTGCGGTATTGTCGGCCTCTATCTGAAAAACCCGAAATTGCAGCCGAAGCTCGGTGAATTGTTCAAGCCCATGCTCATCGAGATGACGAGCCGCGGGCCGGACTCGGCCGGCGTCGCCATCTACCGCAATCCGGCCAAGAAGGGTTTCACCAAATTCTCGCTCGCCCATGACGATGCGAAATTCGGCTGGAAGAAGCTCAGTACGGCGCTCAAGACCGCGACCAAGAAGCAGGTCAGCGTCCAGCAGATCGGCAATCACGCCATCATCACCACCAATGCCAAGGAAGAGGCGGTGACGGCCTGGCTCAGGGAGCACCATAAGGATGTCCGCATCGTGGGCTCAGGCCAGGCGATCGAGATCTTCAAGGAGACCGGTCTCCCGGAAAAAGTCTATGAGAAATTCGATCTCGCCAAGGCCAAGGGCAGCCACATCATCGGCCATACCCGCATGGCGACCGAAAGCGCCGTCACGACGGCGGGCTCGCATCCTTTTGCGACGGGGGCCGATCTCTGCCTCGTCCACAATGGCTCGCTCTCCAATCACAATCGCCTGCGCGAGAATCTCAAGCGCGAAGGCCTCGAATTCCAGACCGAGAACGACACCGAGGTCGCCGCCGCCTATATGACCTGGAAGCTGCGCCAGGGCTCCTCGCTCAAGCAGACGCTGGAAGACGGCATCAAGGATCTCGACGGCTTCTATACTTTCTGCGTCGGCACGCATGACGGCTTCGCCGTGGTGCGCGATCCCATCGCCTGCAAGCATGCGGTCCTCGCCGAGACCGACGACTGGGTGGCGATGGCGACCGAATTCCGCGCCATCGCGCATCTGCCGGGTGCCGACAAGGCGAAGATCTGGGAACCGGCGCCGCAGACGATCTACAATTGGGGCGGACACTGACATGGCTCGAGGCGATGCGCTGGCGAGAAAAACCGATGAGCAACGGCATATGATCGAGATCGATCTCGAAAAGGAAGGCGTGCGTGGCGTCAATTCACGCCTGCATTCCCTGCCCAAGGACACCAATGAGCGGCATTGGCTGGTCAAGAACCCGATGGGCCAGCATGCGATCGCCTGCGGCCTCGATGCACCGATCACGGTCGAGATCGCGGGGCACGCCGGCTTCTATTGCGGCGGCATGAACAAGCAGGCCGAGGTCATCGTCCACGGCCATGCCGGCCCCGGCGTGGCCGAGAACATGATGTCGGGGATCGTGCGTGTCGACGGCAATGCCAGCCAGTCGGCGGGCGCCACCGGCAATGGCGGGCTCCTCGTGATCAAGGGGGATGCCGCCTCGCGCTGCGGCATCTCGATGAAGGGCATCGACATCGTCGTCGGCGGCTCGGTCGGCCATATGTCGGCCTTCATGGCGCAGCGCGGCCATCTCGTCGTGTTGGGCGATGCCGGCGAGGCGCTGGGCGACTCTATCTATGAGGCGCGGCTCTATGTCAGGGGCAAGGTCACGAGTCTCGGCGCCGACTGCATCGAGAAGCAGATGACCGAGCATCATCTCGCCAAGCTCGCGCGCTTCCTCGACCAGGCCGAGATCAAGGCCAATCCGCACGACTTCCGCCGCTATGGCTCGGCGCGCAAGCTCTATAATTTCAACATCGATCACGCCGACGCTTACTGAGGGCTTTCATGGATACCAACATCCCGCGCACCACGCCCCGCAAATCGGCGACCTTCGACGACTACACCTTGTCGGAAATCCGCCGCGCCGCCACCACCGGCATCTATGACATCAGGGGCGCCGGCGCCAAGCGCAAGCTGCCGCATTTCGACGACCTCCTGTTCCTTGGCGCCTCGATCTCGCGCTATCCGCTCGAAGGCTATCGCGAGAAATGCGGCACCAATGTCGTGCTCGGCACGCGCTTCGCCAAGAAGCCGATCGAGCTGAAAATCCCGATCACCATCGCCGGCATGAGCTTCGGCTCGCTGTCGGCTGAGGCCAAGGAAGCGCTGGGCAATGGCGCGACGCTTGCCGGCACGTCGACGACGACGGGCGACGGCGGCATGACTCAGGAAGAGCGCGGCCATTCCAAGACCCTGGTCTATCAGTATCTGCCGTCGCGCTACGGCATGAATCCCGACGACCTGCGCAAGGCCGATGCGATCGAGGTCGTGGTCGGCCAGGGCGCCAAGCCCGGCGGCGGCGGCATGCTGCTCGGCCAGAAGATCTCCGACCGCGTGGCGCAGATGCGCTGCCTGCCCAAGGGCATCGACCAGCGCTCGGCCTGCCGCCATCCCGACTGGACCGGGCCCGACGACCTCGAGATCAAGCTGCATGAATTGCGCGAGATCACCAATTGGGAGAAACCGATCTATATCAAGGTCGGTGGCGCCCGGCCTTATTACGACACCGCGCTCGCGGTGAAATCGGGTGCCGATGTCGTCGTGGTCGACGGCATGCAGGGCGGCACGGCGGCGACGCAGGAAGTGTTCATCGAGCATGTCGGCCAGCCGACGCTCGCCTGCATCCGCCCGGCGGTGCAGGCGCTGCAGGATCTCGGCATGCACCGCAAGGTGCAGCTCATCGTCTCGGGCGGCATCCGCAATGGCGCCGATGTGGCGAAGGCGCTGGCGCTCGGGGCGGACGCGGTGTCGATCGGCACCGCGGCCCTGGTGGCGCTCGGCGACAATGACCCGCATCTCGAAGAGGAATATCAGAAGCTCGGCACCACTGCCGGCGCCTATGACGACTGGCATGAGGGCCGGGACCCGGCCGGCATCACCACCCAGGACCCGGAGCTCGCCAAGCGGCTCGATCCCAAGCTCGCCGGGCGCCGGCTTGCCAATTACCTCAAAGTGATGACGCTCGAGGCGCAGACAATCGCGCGCGCCTGCGGCAAGAACCATGTCCACAATCTGGAGCCCGAGGACCTGGTGGCGCTCACCGTCGAGGCGGCCGCCATGGCGCAAGTGCCGCTCGCCGGCACCAGCTGGATCCCGGGGAAGAACGGCTATTGATGGCGACGTATCTACATATCCCCTCTCCCCCAACGGGACTGCTCCAAGCTTTCCCCCTCTCCCGTTGCGCAGCAATGGGAGAGGGTGCCCGAAGGGCGGGTGAGGGCTCTTTGTCTCAGCAAGGAATGCTCGTCGAGATCAGAGCGCATTGCGCGAAAGAGCCCTCATCCGGCCTTCGGCCACATAGATCACGATCCGGTCAGATCGTGAGATCCGACCTGATGAACGTGATCGGAATCTTAAATTTGGCGCGCGATCGGACGGAAAACCGGCGTCCACTTTTCCTGATCGCGCGCCTGCCCACGCTGACGCGCGGGAGAAGGGGAAAGCTGGTGAAGTTTGGGCGCGAGGGTAGTTTGGAAGTGGTCTGCTCCCGCAGCTTTCCTGTGGCACTCTCGTCCGCCCGGGAAGTCAGGCTATAGAGGGCGCGTAAAGGAGACACTCCCATGGACCTTTCCGCCTTGCTCATCTTCGCCGGTACCGTCGCCCTTGTGGCGGGCTCACCCGGACCCAGCCTTGCCGCCCTTGTCGCGCAGGTCATTTCACGCGGCTATCAGGGCGTCATTCCCTTCCTCGCCGCCATGTGGATCGGCGAAGCCATCTGGCTCGCTTTCGCGGTCTTCGGTCTTGCGATGATCGCCCAGACTTTCCATTGGGCCTTCCTCACCATCAAATATCTGGGCCTCGTCTATCTCGCTTATCTTGCCTATAAAATGTGGACCGCGCCGGTCGCGGTGAAGGAAGGCGAATTGCCCAGGGAGGATTCATCCTTCCGCCTGTTCCTCACCGGCCTTGCCATCACGCTCGGCAATCCGAAGATCATGGTGCTCTATATGGCGCTTCTGCCGACCATCGTCGATCTCGCGCATGTGACGCTCATCGGCTGGGGCGAACTGACCCTCACCCTGTTTCTGGTGCTGGCGGCGATTGACCTGAGCTATGTCTTTCTCGCCGGACGGGCGCGGGCATTCATCCGCAGCGCCAAGGCGATGCGACTCGCCAATAGATGCAGCGCCGTCGCGATGGGTGGTGCTGCGGTCACCATGGCAACGAGGTAAACGATGGCCCATCTCCATACCGCCCGCATCCTGTGGGAAAGCAATTCCGACGAGTTCACCAAGAACCAGTATTCGCGCGCCCATCACTGGTCCTTCGACGGTGGCCAGACAGTGCTCGCCTCCTCATCGCCGAGCGTGGTGCGGGTGCCTTTCTCCGATCCCGCCGGCATCGATCCCGAGGAGGCGCTGGTAGCGTCGATCTCGAGCTGCCACATGCTGACCTTCCTCTATCATGCCGCCAAGGCGGGCTTCACCATCCAGCGCTATGAGGACAATGCCGAAGGCCTGATGGCGAAGAACGCGGAAGGGCGGCTTGCCATCACGCGCTGCACGTTGAAGCCGCTCGTCCAGTTCATCGGCAAGCAGCCGACGCGGCCTGAGCTCGATCACCTGCATCATCTGGCGCATGAGGAATGCTTCATCGCCAATTCCGTCAAAACAGAAATCATCTGCGAACCGCAGGGCGTATGAACTTGACTAAGGGTGGAAACAGGAGACCTTCATGGCTGGGGATCTGGCAAAATTTGCCAAGGACAAAAAAGTAAAATTCTTTCTCTTCAACTTCACCGACCTTTTCGGCACGCAGCGCGCCAAGCTGGTGCCGGCGGAAGCGGTCGGCAGCATGCAGAAATCGGGCGCGGGCTTTGCCGGCTTCGCCACCTGGCTCGACATGACGCCGGCGCATCCCGATATCTTCGTGATGCCGGACGCCCAATCGGTCATCCAGCTGCCTTGGAAGCCGGAAGTGGCCTGGGTCGCGGGCGATCCGTGGATGGAAGGGAAGCCCGTCGCCCAGGCGCCGCGCCTCGTGCTCAAGAACCTGCTCGACAAATGCGCCAAGCGCAACATGAAGCTGATGGCGGGCGTCGAGCCCGAATTCCATCTCATCAATGCCGACGGCTCGGCCGTCTCCGATCCGCGCGACACGCAGGAAAAGCCCTGCTACGACCAGTCGGCGGTGATGCGCCGCTTCGACGTCATTTCCGAGATCTGCACGACCATGATCAATCTCGGCTGGGCGCCCTATCAGAACGACCATGAGGACGCCAACGGCCAGTTCGAGATCAACTGGAATTTCAACGACGCGCTGACCACGGCCGACCAGCTCTGCTTCTTCAAGTTCATGGTCAAGTCGATCGCCGAGAAGCATGGGCTTCGGGCGACCTTCATGCCCAAGCCCTTCGTCAACCTCACCGGCAATGGCTGCCATGTGCATATCTCGGTGTGGGACAATGGCCGCAAGAGCAACCTCTTCCATGACAAGAAGGGCGAGCTCGGCCTGTCGCCGCTCTGCTACAATTTCCTCGGCGGCCTCATGCATCACGCCGAGAGCTTTGCCGCCATCACCAACCCGACGGTGAACAGCTACAAGCGCATCAATGCGCCGCGCACGCTGTCGGGCGCCACCTGGTCGCCCAACACGGTGACCTTCGGCGGCAACAACCGCACCCATATGGTGCGCATACCGGACGAGGGCCGTGTCGAATTGCGCCTCCCCGACAATGCCGCCAATCCCTATCTGATGATGGCGGTGATCCTGGCGGCGGGCTTCCACGGCATCGACGAGAAGATGGATCCGGGCAAGCGGCTCGACATCGACATGTATGCCGAAGGCCACAAGGTGAAGGGCGCCAAGAAGCTGCCGCTCAATTTGCTCGATGCGATCCGCAATCTCGAGAAGGACAAGTATATCCTCGACGCCCTGGGAACGGAATTCGCCTCGGCTTACGTCAAGCTCAAGACCAATGAGTGGAACCAGTATTGCCGCCATCTCACCCAGTGGGAGCGCGACACGACGCTGGATTGCTGAACCCACACCTCCCCTGCGGGAAGAGGGCTATCGCATGTGAGCGAACCTTCTCCAAGTTTCCCCCTCTCCCGTTGCGAAGCAATGGGAGAGGGTGCCCGATAGGGCGGGTGAGGGCTCTTTGTCTCAGCAAGGATACTGGTTGAAATCAGAGTCTATTGCACGAAAGAGCCCTCATCCGGCCTTCGGCCACCTTCTCCCACGCTGCGCGCGGGAGAAGGGGAAATCGTGGAGAGGCCTGCACTAACGCCATATGCGATAGCCCGAAGCGCCAGGAGACTGGCAAGGAGTAGTGGATGAAAATTCCATACGGTGAAGGACTAGCCATCTGCACCGGCCCTGAACCATGCGCTGCCAGCCGTGAGGTTGGGAG
>Ga0187894_10003136_pt1 | contig 18903 bp, 10 predicted proteins | sample GBC1701081metaG_FD_136650 | JGI IMG/M metagenome (GOLD analysis project Ga0187894, IMG submission 136650) | White microbial mat communities from a lava cave in the Kipuka Kanohina Cave System on the Island of Hawaii, USA - GBC170108-1 metaG ...
ATCGGGCTATCCAACGTCACCTCCGTCGCCTCAAGCAGCTCGGGTGCGCGGTCCAGATCGTCCCCGCTGCCGCATCGGCCGGATAGGACGCCCCCAGTACCGCAGGTGTTTCTCTCCACAGCTGAGCGCGCGACGACGGATGACGGACTATCGGGCCGCCCTGACGGCCTTGCGGGATGGCGGGATCGCCTTCATCGTCGTCGGAGGGCCCAAAGACCTGGATGCCACCGCGGAGCTGGAAGCGATGCTTGCCGCGCAGCGGCGCGGGTGACTGGCTCCGCCTATTCAGGGCTGCCACCCGGGCGTACAGTAGCCGGCACCCATGGCGGGCCGGCAGGTCACACGGATAGCCACGCCTCTGGCGCTGCCCGCGGGCATCCAGTCCTTCGGAAAGTACTTTCTCACCGAGCGAATCGGGGCCGGGGGTATGGCGGAGGTGTTCCGGGCCGTGACCGCAGGGCCGGAAGGGTTCCAGCGGGTGATGGTGGTCAAACGCATCCTGCCCACCTTGAGCCAGGACCAGAGCTTCGTTCGCATGTTCGTGGAAGAGGCGAAAATCACCGCCCTTCTGTCCCACCCCAACATCGTCCAGGTGCACGAGTTCGGAGTGCAAGACGGCGCCTACTTCCTGGCCATGGAGCATGTCCACGGGCGGGATCTGGCCACCATCGCCAAGCTGCTGACGTCCGAAGGCCGGCTGCTGGCGCCGGCCATCGCCGTCGACATCGCGCGCCAGGTGGGCCTGGGCCTCGACTACGCGCACCGGCTGACGGGATCGGGTGGGCGGCCGCTGCGGATCATCCACCGCGACGTATCGCCCGCCAACATCATGGTGGGATTCAACAGCGCCGTGAAGCTGCTGGACTTCGGGCTGGCTCACGCGGTCCACGCGCGCGAGTCCACGTCCAACGACGGGATGATCCGGGGCAAGGTCTCGTACCTGGCACCCGAGCAGCTGGTCCGCGGCGAAATCGATCACCGCGCCGACATCTTCGGCCTGGGCGTCGTGCTGCACGAGACCTTGACCGGGCGCCGGCTTTTTCAAGGCGACGACGACCTGCAATCCCTGCGTATGGTCACGGAGAAACCGATCCCACCGCCGTCGTCGTTCAACGCCGGCGTGTCGCCGCGCCTGGATCGTATCGTGCTGCGCGCGCTGGAGCGCGACCGGGCGCGGCGCTATCACAGCGCGGGCGAAATGGTGAGCGACCTGGAGCAGTGCCTCCTGGAGGCGCGCCACACCAGCCAGACCCTGCCCCGCCTGATGCAGGCTCTGTTCGGTGCTCAGGCCGCTTCGACGCACGAGCTGTCGGTGCCGCCCGAGCTCATCGCCATCATGCTGAAGGTCACCGAAGACAGCAGCGGCGTGCGATCACAGGGCGCGGCGGCGACCGCCACGGGGACGGCGCGGCGGGCATTACCTGCCCGCGCGCGGGACAGCGCGGACGCGCCAGAGTCGGTGGTGCTCGAGGCCGACCCGTTTGGCCTGCACCGCCCGGGCGCCGGGTTCGGCCGGTCCCGACAGGGACGTCGGACCACGGCCGTAGCGGTGCTGGCCGCGGCCGTCCTCGCGGCGGTCGGCTTGGGCGCTTACTTCTTTGTCACCGGCGGTGGAAACCGCGACGCGGCGGCGCGCCGGACCAACGCAGTGGCCCCCCTGCCGCGGGCCCCGGGCGTGGTGCCGTTGGGATCGCCGAAGCCCGCGCCCCCGGCTGAGACCGCCGGCACTCCTTCGTTCGAGGCGCCGTCCCGACCGCGCCGGCGTAACGGGGCGCGTCCCGCCGCGGCGGATCGAGAGAGCACGGCCGCTCCTTCGCCCCAGACTGGCCCTCCCCCACCGGTGGCGGCAGCGGCGACGCCGCCTGCCCCGGCCGCCGGCGCCTCGCCCGTCGAGGAGGGCCACGCAGGCGCCGTAGTCGCGGAGCCCAACAAACCGAGCGCTCCCCCCACCAGCAAGCCGCCCCCTCCCGAGACCGTCGATCCCTTCGAGTGAGGAGAGCCCTTATTCCAGCTCGTTGGTGACAAGCGGACCGACGTTGCCCGTCACGTCACCCGTGTTCGTATCGACGGAGCCGACGCGCTGGAATATGGAGACGACCGCGTCGCAGTCCAAATCGCCCCTGGCTGTCGCCGTGAAATTGGCGGCCGACCCGCTTCCACTGGCTACGAAGTGCGGAGCATAAATGAAGGGATCCGGGAGCGAGAACGCCAACGCCCTCCACGGCGCAACCGGGCTGTCCCAAAGAACAGCCGGAACCACACAGCGACCACCAGCCCGGCAGCCGCAGTGGCCGCCGGAGGCCCAGATGGGGAAATACATACCGAGGGGGAACTGCTTCGGCAGGGGCTGATGCGCCGTATCGACGCGGTCCGCTTCGTAATACGACACCGCTCCCATCCACATCCGCCGGAGGTGATCGGGAGCCTCGGCGGATTTCGCCCTCTTGAGGTGGCGGGTGAAGGCCGGGATGGCGATGGCGGCCAGGACACCAATGATGGCGACCACCATCATGAGCTCGACCAGCGTGAACCCCGCCCGGTGACACGAACGGCTCATCCTTCGGTACGACGTTATCACGGGCGGGGTCGCGCTGGCAGCGCGACTACGGCAGCTTGCAGGCAGGCGAGCAGCCGGGGCCGCCGTCGCACTGCTCGCCGAGGAAGTGGGTGGAGGACTTGGGCAGATTGTCGATGCTGATGTCCTGATTGCACAGGTCCGTGTGACAGGACAGCGCATCCCCACCGCCGCCGGCGTCGAAGATGACCACCTCATCGATGGTATTCGACGTGACTCGCGCCATCGCCCAGCCCAGGATGTCTTGCGCTTCGACCGTGAAGACGTTGTTGCCGGGCTGGACGGCGGCCAGGGCGGCGGGCGCCGTGACGATGGCCGTATGGGTGCCCGAGTCGCAGCCGCAGGTATGGACCTGCGGCTGGGTGTACACGAGCACACCGTTGATGGAGAAGCTGATGTCCGCCGCGACCTGGAAGCACCGCACGCCGGTCCAGATGAGCTCGATCCGGCTCACCGGACCGAACGGATCGACCACACCGTTTCCGCACGTCGTGTTGTTCGGCGCGGCCTCGCAGAGTCCGGTCGAGGGGTTGCACGCCGGCGCGGGCTCGCAAGCCATCGCCGTGCACACGACCTCGTTCGACCCCTCGCATACGCCCGCCTGGCAGACGTCGGTCTGGGTGCACAGGTTGCCGTCGCTGCACGCGGTGCCGTTCGGCTTCGGCGGATTCGAGCACACCCCCGTCCCGGGATCGCACGCGCCCGCGTCGTGGCACGAATCGCTCGGCTGACACGCCATCGGGTTTCCACCCGCGCAGGCGCCCGCCTGACAGACGTCGGTCTGAGTGCACGCGTTGCCGTCGCTGCACGCGCTGCCGTCGGGCTTCGGCGGATTCGAGCACGCGCCCGTCATCGGGTCGCACACGCCGCCGTCGTGGCACTGATCGACACCCGTGCACACCACGGGATTCGCGCCCGCGCACACGCCCGCCTGGCAGGTGTCGGTCTGAGTGCACGCGTCGCCGTCGCTGCACGCGGCGCCGTTCGGCTTCACCGGGTTCGTGCACACGCCCGTCCCGGGATTACACAGACCCGCGTCGTGGCACTGATCACTGGCCACGCACACCACCGGATTCGCGCCCGCGCAGGCCCCCGCCTGGCAGGTGTCGGTCTGCGTGCACGCGTCGCCGTCGCTGCACGCGGCGCCGTTCGGCTTCACCGGGTTCGTGCACAGTCCGCTGCCGGGGTGACAGACGCCGGGATCGTGACACTGGTCCGTCGCCACGCAGACCACGGGATTGCCGCCCGCGCAGGCGCCCGCCTGACAGACGTCGGTCTGCGTGCAGGCGTTCCCGTCGCTGCACGCGGCGCCGTCGGGCTTCGCGGGATTCGAGCACACCCCGCTTCCGGGATCGCACACGCCCGCGTCGTGGCACTGATCGCTGGCCGCGCACACCACCGGGTTGCCGCCCACGCACGCGCCGGCTTGGCAGGTGTCGATCTGCGTGCACGCGTTCCCGTCGCTGCACGACGAGCCGTCCGGCTTGGGGACGTTCGAGCACACTCCCGTCATGGGATCACACGTCCCCGCCCCGCCCTGGCACTCGTCGCCGCTGAGGCACACCACCGGGTTGCCGCCGACGCACGCGCCGGCCTGACAAGCGTCAGTCTGGGTGCAAGCGTTTCCGTCGTTGCACGCGGTGCCGTCCGGCTTCGGCGCGCCCGTGCACGCGCCGGTCACTGGGTCGCACGTCCCCGCTTCGTTGCACTGATCCCCGCCCGTGCAGACGACGCCGTCACACTCACAGGCGTCGCCCTTGCCGTCGCCGTCGCTGTCGGCCTGCGTGGGATTGGCGACGGTGGGGCAGTTGTCCAGCCAATCATAGATTCCGTCGCGGTCTCCGTCCGCGACGAACTTCGCGATCCAGAACTTGATGGTCAGCTTCTTCCCGATGCGCAGGGGGATGAAGTTCTTGGTGTCCACCTTCGACGCCTGGCTCGCTGTCTGGACAAGGTCGACGTCGGCGAAACCGAGCACGCGATTCCCGGGCACCATCACGTTGATGCGATAGGTCTTCGCCGTCGACAGGCCCGAGAAGAGGGCGGTGTTCCAGTCGACCTCGAAGCCGAAGAACGGATGCACGGTGATCACGTCTCCCACGCCCGAGGTGCGCGTGTAGGTGGCCACGGTCGCGACGAAGGCGCCACCGGCCGTCACCTCGTCGATGCGCACGATGACGGGGAGACCGGCGTCCAGAAGGAAGCTGGGGGGCGGAACGGTCGGCGTCTGCCAGGGCACTGTGGGCGGTAAGAAAATGAAACCGGGGGTCCCCCCGTGGTGGGACCAGTCCGAGATGAGATCCCCGCGGTGGGCCGCGATGTCCGCTTCGGGAGCCGAACAGGAGGACACGCCGCTACAACAGGCCGCGAGCGCGGCGGCGACGCCATAGGAGATTCTTGACCGCTTCATCGGAGAGGCCTTTCGTTGGAGAGAGGTCACGCGTCCCAATGCTTCCTCTCTGTTTTATCGGCCTCCCAAAAGTTTTGCAAGCAATTTTCGTAATATAAAATACTTACTATGTGCGATAAAAGTTGGGGCTTTGCGGCATTACGAGCCCAAAATAGCCTCGAATCGGCGGCGAATGCGCCCCATTCGCCGTTTCAGCTCGGCGTCGAGATCGCCGGGGTCCAGGCCCAGCGTTCGGGCGAGCGGCGGTACGTCGTCCGGTGTGACGGCGTCCTGTCCATGATCGCGCAGCAGACGCAGCCTCAGAGCCACGCGCCTCAAAAAGCGATGGTCGTCGACGAGATCCACCGCATCGCCGCCGCCGGTTTCGCCGCGCTCCCGGTCGGCGAGACGAGCGACCGCGGATTCCACCGACGTGGTCCGCAGGGCGAGATCCTCCGCCCCGGAGCTGAGCTGCCCGAAGGCGGCGAGAAATTCCACGTCGGTCAGCCCGCCGGCGTCGAACCGCAGGTGCCGCACGCCCGCCTCCGTCTTGGCCCGCTCTCGTTCTATGCGCCGCCGGACCCTGACCAGCTCCGCCGCCAACGCGGCCCGATCGATGGGTCGTCCATAGACGATCTCTTGCAGGACAGCGCCGAACCTGACCGCGGCCGCCTCGCGCGCGCTGCCACCGTCGCCGTCCAGCACCCGGCCTCGCAGCAAGGCGACGCGCTCCCAGGTTGCGGCTTCTCGACGGTGGTAGAGCGCGAACGCGTCCTGGGACGTCACCAGCATTCCTTGTTCCCCCGACGGGCGAAGCCGCGTATCAACCTGGTAGAGACGGCCCGTCTCCAGCAGCGCGCCGAGCGCGCCGATGAGCCGCTGCGCCAGCCGTCCGTACCATTCCCGGTGCTCGACGCCACGATCGGTAACGCCGTCGCGCGAGTACAGGAACACGAGGTCCAGATCCGACCCGTAGCGAATCTCGCGCGCGCCCAGACTGCCGAGGGCCAGCACGGTGAGCTCGGCCGCCGGCTTGCCGTAGCGGGGAGCCAGCACCGACTCGCACAGCGCCAGCGCCGTCCCGATGCACGCCTCGGCGAGGCCGGCGAGCTCGACGGACACCTCCGCCGGCTCCAGAGATCCGGACACGTCGTGCAGCCCGATGCGCAGCGTCTCTTCCGCCTGGAAGCGTCGCATCTCGTGCAGCGTTTCATCCTCCGGTAGATCCCGAACGCGATCCGCCAGGGCCCGGCGCATGTCGTCGGGTGATCGGTGAGCTTGTCCGAGGCTGCCCAGAAACGGTTCCCACATATCGGGGTGCGTGACCAGGAGCCGAGCGAGGTGATCGCTGGCCCCGAACAAGGTGGCCAGCATCCGCACGAGCCTCGGGTGGGCATCCAGCAGGGCCCGGACGCCCGCGGATCCGCGCAGCAGTAGATCGGCAAACCGCGCCAGCGCCCGATCCGGATCCGGCGAGCCGGCCGCCTCGTCGATCACGGCGGGCGAAAGGTGCGTCCGCGCCTGTTCGATGAGATCCGCGCCCGCGTCCCCATCGCGAAAGCCGAGCGCGCGCAAGTCGGCCTGAATGCGCTCTCGGGATCCCACGGGATCCAGCAGCCGGCCGAGCTCCGGCCGCGGCTCGGACGCGCCCTCATGGTCCCCGAAGGTGGCGACGACCGCGCCGACCTCCTGGCGGTGGCCGTCGATCACGCGCGCGAGGGAGTCGACGTCGGACAGTCCCAGCCGCGACGCCATTCGCACGCGCGCGTCGGAATCGTCGGTCAGCGTGTGGGTCTGCGCGCCGTGCTCGAGCTGCAAGTGGTGCTCGATACGGCGCCAAATCGCATAGGCGTCGCTCAGGACCCGGGTCTCGCGATCGCTGAGCAGCCCGGCCGCCCACAGACGGCGCAGCGCCCGCGGCGTGGATCGCTCGCGCAGCTCAGGGCGCTTTCCGGCGTGCATGAGCTGTAGCGTCTGAGCGCACAGCTCGATGTCGCGAATGCCGCCGGTGCCCAGCTTGACGTCGAACCCTCCATCGCCGCCGCGCGGCTGGTACAGCCGCCGGAGCGCCCGGACTTCCTCCACCGCGCCCGGATCGATGGAGCGCGGGTAGGTAAACGGCTCCAGCGCGCGCAGGATCTCGCGGCCCAGCGCCCGATCGCCCGCCGCGGGGCGCGCGCGCAGCAGGGCCTGGCGCTCCCAGGTGCGGCCGAACGTTTCGTAGTAGCGCTCCGCAGCCGCGAACGAATTGCAGATGGGACCCGAGCGCCCTTCCGGACGCAGCCGCAGGTCGACCCGAAAGACGAAGCCGTCCTCGGTGACGTCTTCCAGGGCTGCCGTCACCCGCTGCGAGAGCTTGGCGTAGTATTCGTGCGGCGTCAGGCCGCCCGCGGCCCCCCCGTCGGAGGAATAGAAATAGACCAGGTCCACGTCGGAGCAGAAGTTGAGCTCCTCGCCTCCCAGCTTGCCCATAGCGAGCACCACGAACGACAAAGGACGGCCTGCGTCGTCGACCGGCGCGCCGTGCTCCCGGGCCAGCTCCGCGTCCGTGAAAACGACCGCCGCCTCCAGACACGCGTCGGCCAAGGCCGACAGCTCCCGCGCCACCTCCTCCGTCGTTCCCCAGCCCAGCTCGCGGGCTCCGAGGCGCAGCATCTCGCGCTGTCGCACCCGGCGCAGCGCACGCTCGAGCGCCGGCTGATCGACGGCAGCCGCCGTCTCCGCGCGGACCTCGGCGGCGGCTACCTCAGGCGGCTTGGGACGCCGCAACCAAGGATCGGCCAGCAACGTTCCGAGCAGCGCGGTGTCCGCAAGCAGGATGTCCGGGAGGAAGCTTCCGCTCGCCAGCAGCGCTTCGAGCAGCGCTTTCCCTTCGGCATCAGCCGGCTCGACCCCGCCCCGTTCGCGGAACCGCTCCCGCCGCGCCTTCACTTGGTCGTCGAGCCTCTGTCGCAAAAGAGACATGCCGTCGCCCCCCGCGAGCGCCGTAGGCGCGTTACAGATCAGCCTGGGCGACTGAAAACTTGTTGTTGCTCTCGTCCAGGACCTTGAAGCTGGCGCGCGACTCCGCCGGGAGGAGCCCCTGCAGCCGCCCCTGGCGGCCGCGCTCGTAGATGAAAAAGTGACGACGGCCGCGGTGGCGCGAAACCCACTCGCTGAGCTTCTCGTCGGACCCGTCCATATCGAAAACCGTGCGCTCGTCCATCGGTCCTTCGTAGATCTCGTTCTTCGTGTAGAAGGTCTCGCCACGCCAGTACATCTGGTACGCCAGCAGGCGCTCCTCAGGCGAGCGGCGGTGCTTGTAGTAGGTCGCGATGGGCCCTTTTTGCGACCAGTAGGGCCCGATGTTCTTCATGTAGACGTCAAGCAGGAACCAGGTGAACGCCACCGCCGACCCGCACAGCGCCAGCACCGCCCCCCGCTGGATCCGCCTCCACGCCAACGCCAGCGTGCACACCCCGAACAGCGCCCCGAACACCACCAGCGGCGTCCGGAAGTCGAGCTGATCGGGCCACGGGCGCCCTCGCCCAGGGCTGTGGATGTAGTCGTACGAAAAAAGCCACAAGAATTTCTGCGAGGCGTTTTTCGCGTTGACCAGATCCTGCACCACCAGCGCCAGCAGCGGCAACCCGATCAGCGCCAGCACCAGGCCGATCCGGAAGTCGCGCCGCCGCAACAGGTCGTCCAGGAAACACCCGAGGACGATGGCCAGCCCCGGCACCGCCGGCAGCACGTAGTGGTGGAACTTGGTCATGGACAGTGAAACCATGCTGTACGCGACGACGAACCACATCGCGCCGAACCAAAAGATCCCCTGCTTGCGCGCGTCCTCGAACGGGCGCATGACGGCCGCCGCCAGAGCCGCCGGCGCCATGGCCACCCACGGCAGCACCGAATAGCCGAGCTCGCGCAGGAAGTACTCGAAGCTGCCGCGATCTCCGTGCCGCCCCAGCACCATGCGCCGCCAGTTGTTGTCACCGAACAGCTCGTTCCAGAACGGCAGCCCGTGCCGGATGAGCATGGCGTGATGCCAGGGCGCCGCCACCATCACCACCGCCACCACGGCCACCAGCACCCCGTAGAGCCTCTGCGCTCGCATCATCCGTTTCCAACCGCGCGTGGCGAGCAAAAACGCAAGGAAGATGACCACCGGCAGCCCCAGCCCCGGCGCGAAGGTCTTCGCCAGGGTGGCCACGCCACACAAGATGGCGGCCATGGCGAGGTAGAGCGGCGCCCGGTAACGAAAGCGGCAGGCCAGCCCCAGAAAGACCACGAAGCCCACGAAGTACGGGACCATGGCGATCGCCCCATACATCTGCACGGTCTGGCCGCCCCAGGGCACGTTGACGCGGAGATCGACCGAGTTGATCACGAGCTGCGGCACCACCAGCAGCGCGAACACCGCGAGCACTCCGTAGAACATCGGATGATGGGGCCAGGTCAGGCGCCCCAGGCGGCGTCGGGGCAGCGGCTGGTCGTTGTCGTCGTAGAGCGCCAGCGCCGCGAGGGCCAGCGCCATCGACATGGGGCCGACATAGGCCATGTCGGTCATCGCCTGGCGCGCCACCAGGCTGTACATGGGGCTCGTGCCGCAAACCACCGCCGCCAGGACGCCGGCCCGGCGGCTGACGAACCGCGACGTGACCAGGTACACGGCGTAGATGCCCAGGACGCCCATCAGGCAGAAGGGCGTGCGCACCGCCCACTCCGCGCGCCAGGACAGGGCCATCTCCCCCGGGTCGCCCCCCGGCAGCCCGATGCCGGCGATGTGCATCCCGATGCTCATCAACCAGAACGAGAACACCGGCTTCGACCAGAACACCTCCACGTCGCGCGGCGAGCACGGCCACCACAGGCTGATGAAGTCCCCCCGCCGGGTCATCTGCCGCGCCACCTCCGAGTAATGTGTCTCCCACGGATCCCACAGCCCGTACGTTCCCGCGAACGGGATATAGAGCAGCAGCCCGAACACGATCACGCCGATCGTCATCTGGCGCTCGCTGAACCTGTCGAAGACGCTCACCGGGAGGCTTGTATACACCGCCTTCCGCGCCCGATCGACGTTGGCGGCCCGTCGGCCACCCCGACTCTGGCGGCTACTTCGCGAGGACCTTGAGCAGCCGCAGCAGGCTCAGGTCGAGGGGCTTGGTCTTTGCCGCCACTTGGGACAGCGGCGTCGCCGCGACCTCACCCTTGAGCAATCCCACCATCTGGCCGACCTCGCCGCGCGCAAGCCGCGCAATGGCCGCCGCGCCAAACCGGGTCGCCAGGAGACGATCGAACGCGCCCGGATCGCCCCCGCGTTGCACGTGCCCCAGCGTCGTGACGCGGATGCCGAAGCCCAGCTGCTTGCGATAGCGCTTGAAGTGCCGCGCCAGAGCTTCGGCGTTGTAACGCGCGCCTTCGGCGACCACCACCAGCGCGTGCGCTTTGCCGCGGTCGTAGGCCTCGCGCAGCTCCGCCGCGATCTTGCGCGGCTCGGTGTCTGCCTCCGGAATGACCACGGCCTCCGCGCCGCCCGCGATCCCAGCCATCAACGCCAGGTAGCCGCAGTTGCGGCCCATGACCTCGACCAGGAACGCCCGCTGGTGGGACGCCGCCGTTACACGAAGCCGGTCGATGGCCTCGAGGGCGATGTTCAGCGCCGTGTCGACGCCGATGCTCATGTCCGACCCGGCCACGTCGTTGTCGATGGTGGAGGCGACGCCCACGACCGGGAACCCCGTCTCTGACAGCGCGTAGGCCCCCGCCTGCGATCCGTTCCCGCCGATCACCACCAGAGCTTCGACGTCGCGCGCGCGGAGCTGGCCGAGCGCTTTTCGCCGCGCGGCTTCCCGCCGGAACTCGTTGCAGCGCCCGGTGCCCAGGAAGGTCCCGCCCCGCTGCAGCACGCCTCCCACGTCGCGCGCCCCGAGCCGCCGCATATCACCGGCGATCAGGCCGGCGTACCCGTTGCGCACTCCCCAGACCTCCCAGCCGTAGGAGATGGCCGTGCGGGTCGCCGCCCGGATGGCCGCGTTCATCCCCGCCGCGTCCCCGCCGCTGGTGAGCACGGCGATGCGCTGCACTCGTGGCATGCGGGAGCAAGATAAGGCCGGTACGGCTATCGGGTTAGCGCTCAACCGTGCGCGGCTTGTGTCCGACGATCAAAACGTGGGGATGGACGCCCAGGGCGCCGTCTACACGCCGCCAGGTATGGCAAAGGCCTGACGCTTCGATGATGGCCGCGGTACCAGCCGGGCTCCGGTAGACGAAGTCTCCTCCTCCACGCGTCCAACGCAGGACGCGAACGGCCAGGTGCTCCTGCGCGCGGGTGAGCCACATCTTTAGCCCGGCCTCGGTCGCCATTTCTTTGACCACCAGCCGCCCGCCCGGCCGCAGGGCTTGCGCCGCCCGGGCCAGCAGCGTGTCCTGGCGCGCCAGCGACAGCAGATAGAGGACGTCGACCACCACCACTGCGTCCACACGGTCGGGCAGCGATCCGTCCGCGTCGCCCACCGCCAGGCGGACCTGGCCGGTGACGTGGCAGCGGTTGGCGATCGCCACCTTGTCCGGGTCGGGCTCGATCCCCAGCACCGTGCGCCCGGGAGCGCGGAGCGCCAGGTAGCCGGCCACCAGCCCACGGCCCGCCCCCACCTCGACGATGGTCCCGTTTTCAGGAACCGCCCGATGGATCGCCGCGAGGGGACAACTCGCCACACGCGCGAAGTTATGCGCCCGCACCGCCGCCCTCTCCCCGCGATACAGCGAAAGCAGCCGCATCGCGGTCCCATCGAACCCCATATCGCCACGTTACTGGATTATTCCTGTCCCGCCTTAGCAGCCCGCCAGGATCGTCGGCCGTCCTTCAACCGGAGGCCGCCGCTGAAATTTCCAGTCGTAGACAAAGGCGCGCGGCGGGTGCAAGAGTGCCTCCGTCATGCCCGAAGCTCAGATCAAATCCGTTTCCGCCGACGCCGAGCCCGAGGTGCAGCCGTACATACCGGCCGACCGCCGCGTCCCGGAGTTCACCGCGAAGGCCATCGTCATTGGCGTCGCCTTCGGCATCATCTTCGGGGCGGCGACGGTGTACCTGGCCCTCAAGGCCGGCCTCACGGTGTCCGCGTCCATCCCCATCGCGGTCCTGGCGATCTCGCTGCTCAAGAAGCTGGGCGGCTCGACGATCCTCGAGAACAACATCGTCCAGACCATCGGGTCCGCTGGCGAATCCATCGCCGCAGGGGTGGTGTTCACACTCCCCGGGTTCCTGTTCCTGGCACGCGATCCCTCGACCGGCGTCAGCATCGGCGCGCCGTTCTTTTCGTACTGGACCATCTTCACCCTGGCGCTGCTGGGCGGCGTCCTCGGCACTCTGATGATGGTGCCGCTGCGGCGGTCGCTGATCGTCAAGGAGCACAAGAATCTCCCTTACCCCGAAGGCACCGCCTGCGCGTCGGTGCTGATCGCTGGCGAAAAGGGCGGCAACCTGGCGAAGATCGCGTTCCAAGGCGTCGGATTCGCATTTGTTTATGCTGTATTACAGAAGATATTTAAAGTAATAGCCGAAACACCGTCCCTGGTCTCCAAGCAAACCAACCGCTACTTCCCGTCGGCCACCGTCAACGGCGAGATCACGCCGGAATACCTCGGCGTCGGGTACATCATCGGCCCCAAGATCGCCGGGGTCCTGGTGGCGGGAGGTGTGCTGGCGTGGCTGGGTATCATCCCGCTTCTGGCGTCGCTGGTCGCGCCCGACATCATCGCGCTGCAGCTCGTTAAGCTCGGGTACCTGAAGGACCTGGCGACGGCCGGCGGCAAGGGGGCCTGGGATCCGGCGACCCATACGTTCGCCGACACAGCCAAGGCGGTGTACTTCGCCTACGTCCGCCAGATCGGCGCCGGCGCGGTGGCGGCCGGCGGCTTCATCACCTTGATGAAGACACTGCCCACCATCGTCTCGTCGTTCAAGGACAGCCTGGCGTCGCTGAAGGAAGGGGCCGGGAGCGGGGCGGTCAAGCGGACCGAGAACGACCTCCCCATCACGGTGGTGTTGCTGGGCAGCGCGGGGCTGATCGTGGTGATGGCCATCCTGCCCTTCATCCCCGGGACGTCCATCATCGCCAAGCTGCTGCTGGGCCTCCTGATCGTCGTCTTCGGGTTCTTCTTCGTCACGGTCGCGAGCCGCATCGTCGGCATCATCGGGTCGTCGTCGAACCCCATCTCGGGCATGACCATCGCCACGCTGATGGCCACCTGTCTGATCTTCGTCGGCATCGGCTGGACGGGCGACGTCTTTCAGCCCATGGCCCTGTGCGTGGGCGGGATGGTCTGCATCGCCGCCGCCAACGCCGGAGCCACATCCCAGGATCTCAAGACCGGGTACCTGGTGGGGGCCACCCCGCGCGCGCAGCAGATCGGCCTGATGATCGGGGCGGTGGCGGCGGCGGCGGTCATCGGAATCACCATCCAGATTCTCGACAAGTCGATGCAGTCCCAGGGCGTAGTTCACGCCATCGGGTCGGAGAAGTTCCCCGCTCCCCAGGGCACGCTGATGGCGACGCTCATCAAAGGCCTGCTCGCGTTCAACCTGGACTGGCAGTTCGTGCTGGTGGGGGTGTTCATCTCAATCACCATGGAGCTGTGCGGTGTCAAGGCGCTGTCGTTCGCGGTCGGCGCCTACCTGCCTCTGTCGACCACCGCCCCCATCTTCGTCGGCGGCGCGGTCAAGGGAGTGGCGGAATGGATCGGCCGCCGTAAAGGCGAAAAGGTCGAGGAGTCGGATCTCGGTCCCGGCAACCTCTACGCCACGGGGCTGGTGGCGGGCGGCGCCATCGCGGGCGTGCTGGTGGCGATCCTTTCGGCCAACGACGGGCTGGCGAAGAAGATTGAGACGGTGTCCTTCGAGCATGCCCTGCAAGGCGCCCTGGGCGCGGGCGGATTCCAAATCCTGGGCCTTGCCTGTTTCGCCTTCATGGTGTCGGTGCTGTATCGGGTAGCGCGGCGTCCCGGCTGATCGATCGCCGTCCTGCGCCCGGCGGCACGGCCGCAAGGTCGAAGGTCACGCATGGCTCGATCGTCGTGCCGTCGGGGAAACGGGGGCAGAAGCGGGCGGTCCGGGCGCTCACCTCCACCATGACGTAGTGATGGGCGCGGGCGATGGTGGCGACCGCCGCGGGGCAGTCGGGAAGCGGACGGCGCGCCGTATCCATGCGGACGGCGTTGCGCGGAACACAGGTCGGATCGTAAAGCGGCGCGCCGCCGCCGCCGCTGACGATGTAAGGCAAGCCGTCGACGGCGCCGCGCTGGTACAGGTGATCATGGCCGGAGAACAGCATGTCCACCTTCGCCGCCTGCAGCAGCGGAGCATAGACGCGGGCAGCCTCCGCGTTTCCCCCGTGCGGTCCATTCGAGAAGGGTCCGTCGTGACAGAAGGCGAAGATGGCGCGGAGTCGCCGGCGCGCTCGACGCGATTGCGCGCGGGCCAGGTCCGCCCGCAGCCAGTCGCGCTGCGCGGCGCTGGCCCAGCGGTTGGAGTCGAGAATGATGAAGTGCACGCCCGCGATCTCGAATGAGGTGTAGCCCGGCTCGCTCCCGGCAGCCGTCGGCATATCGAACAGGTCCCAGGTCTTGCGCGCGCCCAGTCCGCCCCGGCCCGCGTCGTGATTGCCGAGGGCAGGGACCACCGCCGCCGAGACCCCGAGCGGCGACGAAATCTGGAAGTAGCGCTGCCAGTCCGATTCCTCGTTTCCGCGGTTGACGAGGTCCCCGGTATTCACCACGAAGGGAGGCGCCTCTTTGATGAGCCCGGCGACCACCGCGGCGTGGTCGGCGTGGCCCGGCGCCCGCATGTCGCCATAGACCGCGAAGCGCAGCGGCTTTCCCCGACGAGGAGGCGTGCGGAACGAAAGCGGGCCTGCCCGCTCGACGTCGGCGGCGGGCGCGGCTGTGGCCTCCGCCACGTAGCGATAGGTCGTGTCGGGACGTAGTCCCGTGAGCCGCACCACCTGTCGGTGCGACGGGCGGCGCGGTCCCCGAACCACCATCGGGCTCTGTTCATCCGGCGACAACGTCACGCTTCCCGTGGCGGGCAGGTTGGTCTCCCAGATGACGGTCATCTCGGTTTCGCGCGGCCTCGCAAGGTAGGGGCCGCGCACGATTTCAACCCCCGCTGACGCCTTCAGGCCCACCGTTCCCGCGGGTGCCTTGCCGCGGATCTCCACCGCCAGGACGTTCCCGCGCGGACGGAGAGCCCCGGGGGCGGGCTCGACATAGATCGACTCGACCTCGGGGCCGTGGGGACGTACCGGCAAATCCTCGGGGCCCGCCCCTTCGGCCAGGCCCCGAACGGCGATCTGGACACCGTTCAGGAAGGCGATGAGCCCGTCCGCGTAAGAGATGCGTAGCTCGAGCGCCCGGATCCGCTCCGGCGCGTCCACGTCGAATCGCCGCCGGATTCGCAGCGGCCCAGGGGAGGCTGGTGACGGCGGCGCCACGGCGGCTGGAGAGTTGGAGGTGCCGGCGGCGGCAGACCAGGCTCCGTCGTCGAAGTCGGGCGTCGTCCACGGGCCCGAGACCGGGCCCCGCAGCGTTTGCGCCGGCGCGAGCACCAGGTCCACGCCCTTCTCGGACGCCGCCGGCGCCGGAGCCACGGCGGCGATCACCGCCACGGCGAGCGCGGCCGCCACGGGCAAGCTATCCCTTTTTTGGAGACGGCTCGGCAGCGGTGGCGGCAGGCTTGGCCTTCGGAGCGGCGGTCTTCGCGCCCGTTCGGCGTTCGGCCGCGCGCGCCATGTCGAGCAGGCGGGCCGCGGAGAAGCTGCCGAGCCTCTGCAGATAATCCTTGTCCTTGCCGCGGCCGAGCAGGCCGGCCGTAGCGTCGACGAGCTTCTCCTGCGTGCCGTGCTTCTCCTTCACCGTGCTCGCGACGCGGTGAAGCTTGATGAGCTTCTTGTTGGCCGCGCCGAGCAGCCGCTTGCGCAGGTCGTCCTTGGGCTCGTCCGCGGTGGACGAGATCAGGCCGACAATCTTGTCGACCAGCTTGTCCTTGCCGCCGAATTCGTCTTTCACTCGCGAAAGGGGGCTCTTGTTGGGCATGAGGCGATCCGTTGTGAGGTGGATGGAAAGAGGCGGCGGGGCCGCATCTCTACCCTGAAATCGACCATAAGGCGAGCCCGATCGAGCCGGCCGTGCACCGCGACGCCGCCCAGTAGCGCGCCTTGGTCCAGCGTGTTAGAATGCCGCCCGCTATTGGGGACTAACAATCGGAGAGTGACGATGACCTGCACTTCTAAGAATGGCTTCCTGATCCGCTCCTCTTGTTTCTCGCTTCTGGCCTTGCTTGGCTGCGCACGGGGGGGGGGAAGGGGTAACTGAGCGCACCGGCGCGCTCGGCGCGACCCATTCGATTTCTATCTCGCTGCCGGCGGCGCTTGGTCTCGAGGCGGTCGCTCTCGGAGCCGGCGACGGAGGGATGGCCATCGGAGGCAGCGCCCGAATCAAGAACGCCTCGGCCGGTTTCGCGACGGTGACCAGCACCGGGGCTGCCAGCACCACCCTCGGCGCCTCGGCCCAGGTCGGGGAGGTTTGGAGCCAGAGCCAGGTGAACACGGGAGTGGGCTCGCGAATCGAAGGGGCCATCCGCAGCCCGGTGGCCCCGATCCTCGGTGCGGGAACCGTCGTCACCGGCGGCGTCATCGCCCAATCGGTGGCTGCAACAACCACGGCGTGGGACGTGGTCTTCCCGTCCACGTCGCGCGGCGACGTCTCGGTCTCCTCGGGGCCTCGGGTAACCCTGCAGCCTGGACGGTCTGGCAAAGTCGCGGCCTTCGGGAGCGCAGCGGCGCTGCTCTTCAAGACCGGCACCTACTACCTCGACTCGTTCGAGCTTTACAACGGGGCCCGCTTGCACGTTGACATGAGCGCGGGGCCGGTCGTGGTCTACGTGCTCTCGAAGATGATCGTGAACGGGCCGGTGGTCCGGGACTCGGGCGACGAGGGCAACCTCCTCTTCGGCTACCTCGGCACCCAACCGCTGATCCTGGACTCACCGCTTATGGCCACGGTCGTCGCGCCCAACGCGGAGGTCACGACCGGCAACGGCACGACCGGCCAGCCGGAGTACGTGGGCGCCTTCTTCGCGAAGAAGCTCACCGCGCGGGCCCAGTTCGCGCTGCGCCACGTTCCTTTCAAGGGTTACGCGGCCCTCGTTCCCGTCCCCTCCAACAACCGCCGCGCGCTCCTGGTCGCGGGCGCGCTCCCGCTGACGATTCACGACGACGCGATTTTTGCCCGCATAGTCGGGCTAGGATACGCGGTCGACGTCAGCACCCAGGCCAGCCCGGCGCTCACCGCGGGCAAGGACGTCATCGTCGTCGGCCCGTCGGCGACCTCGGCCCAGGTGGGCACCCGCCTCAAAGATCTCGCTGTCCCCGTCGTCGATCTCGCGCCCGCGGTCCTGCCTGACCTCGGCATGGCCGGGTCGCAGGGGGGCGTCGATTTCGGAACGGTCGCCGAGACCTCGATCTACATCAGCGACGCGGGCCATCCCCTTGCGGCCGCGTTTCCCGAGGGGCCCGTGGTTCTGGCATCGAGCAGCGTCGCGGTCGGCTGGGCAGTCCCGAAAGGTGCGTTTACGGTCGCAGCGACCCTGCCGGGCCAGCCGAGCCGCGCTACGGTCTTCGGATACGAAGGCGGAGCCCAGGGTGAGGGCGCCACCTGGATGCGCGCCCGCCGCGTGGGGCTGCTCCTCGGATCCACCAGCGCCGCATCCTTGACCGACGACGGATGGGAGCTGTTCGACGCGGCGATCGATTGGGCCGTGGCTCCGGGCGCGCTCTTGGTGGTCCCCGAGGGCGCGCGTCGGCCTGCCGACGAGTCACTTCGCGAGCGCCTGGAATCGTACGGCCTTGCCGTGCAGGTCGTCACGGCGCCCGCCGTGACCCCGGTCCATGCGACCGCGAAAAAGCTGGTCGTGATCTCGAGCACCGTGGACGCCGGGACGATCGGTGAGCGCTTGACGGCGATCCCCGTGCCGCTCGTGTCGCTCGCGCCGGCGCTCTTCGACGACCTCAAGCTGGCCGGGCCGCGCACGGGGGTGGACTTCGGGCAGGCGCTGTCGCAAACCGAGCTCGAGCTCACCGATCCAGCGCATCCGCTGGCGGGGGGCCTGCCCGCCGGCGCGCTGCCGGTCACCGCGGCGCCCGTGACCTTCGGGTGGGCCGCCCCGGCGCCTTCAGCCGCGCGCATCGCGAACATCGCCGGACAACCCGGCCGGTCGGCGGTCTTCGGCTACGAGCGGGCCGCCGCCCTCACCTCGGGCTTCGCGACCGCTCGCCGGGTCGGCCTCTTCGTAGACGAAGAGGCCCCTTTGCAGCTCACCTTCGCCGGCGCGGCCCTGTTCGAAGCCGCCGTGCGATGGGCGGCCGATCTGCCCGACATCGCGTACTGCGCCGCACACCCGCGCGTCGGCGTCTGCGACGACCAAGATCCATGCACGAGCGATCGGTGCGACGTGAGCCTCGGCTGCGTCAACGACAGGATCGTCTCACCTTCGTGCCCCGCGCCGGACGCCGGCGCTCCCGGGGATGCCGGCGCCGGCGATGGCGCCGCCCCCGACGGAGGCTCGACCGATCCGTCGTTCGAGGCCGGCGCGCTGGCAGAGCTGCGTCGCGTCGCCGCGACCCCGGGCGACTTCAACGCGATCCTTGAAACCAGCTTCGGAGCGACCTTCGACCGGACGAAGGCCGAGGCCCTGCGCCAGCAGATCCTGGCGGGAGACCCGTCTTGGCTTCCGAGGCTCTACCAGCTCACCGACGCGCAGATGGACGGTCACGTCGCCGGCTACTCGGCGCGCAAGCGGATCGTCGTCATGAACACCAAGCTCACGTACAAGCCCTTGCAGTCGCTGGTCTACCTCGAGGAGCTCGGCCACCACATCGAGACCCTCGTCAAAGGAGCCGAC
>Ga0187894_10003137_pt1 | contig 18899 bp, 18 predicted proteins | sample GBC1701081metaG_FD_136650 | JGI IMG/M metagenome (GOLD analysis project Ga0187894, IMG submission 136650) | White microbial mat communities from a lava cave in the Kipuka Kanohina Cave System on the Island of Hawaii, USA - GBC170108-1 metaG ...
TCGCTCATCTTTTGGGCCCTTTTCATTTCTACTTGTTTTGCCGCTGCGCATCCTCGACGCACCGGCATCGGGCATGGTGAGAGGTCCACCTCCATGCCGCACTGCACAATCATATAGGTACAGCCGCGCTTATATCAATGCCAACAGAGCATGGCAGTTGCGCACATGAACACGCGGCGGACATGTCACAAATTCGTGCGGCTGAGGCGCTTCATCGCGCATCAGGACGGCCAGGCACCCCGTGTGATGCGCACATTCGAGATCGACGGCGGTGTCACCCACGAACCAGACGTTTTCGCCAGCAGCCAGCGCCGACGGCTGCAACGCCAGGACGACCGGGTCGCCCGCCGGCTTGTCGCGTGCCGCATCGGTGGCGCCGACGACCTTGCCGAAGAACCGGTCCCAGCCGAGATGGGTGACTTCCGTGCGCAGGGCGGATCCTGTCTTGTTGCTGACGACAGCAAGATAAAATCCGCGCGCAGCCAGGGCCGCCAGCATGGCTTCGGCACCCTCTCTGGGCCGCAGGCGCTCGAGATGCACGATATCGAATGTTCGGTAGAACACTGCACGCGCCTCCTCCCATCGCTCCCCGAACAAGATCGGGAAGGCATCGCGCAACGACTGGTGCGCGCGCCGACGTGTATCCGCCTCCGTCCAGGGCGGCATGTCGAAGTGAGCGAAGGTCGCGTTGTAGCAGGTCGTGATGACCGCCCAGGTATCGACCAGCGTGTTGTCCCAGTCGAAGATCAGGGCCCGCGGCGGTGGAAGTGACACGGTCGTCATTCCACGCCCAGCGAGGTCAAGCGAACGGCTCCGCTACTGACACGGCGCGCAGATATTCGGCCCGCAGCCTGCGGGCGACGTCGCCGGGTTTTCCGGCGCCGACCGGTTTGCCGTCGATCTTCACGATCGGTGTCACGAACGATGTCGCGCTGGTCATGAAGGCCTCGCGCGCGGCCAGCGCCTCGGCGACGGAGAACGGCCGCTCGACGACCGCGAGCTGCAGGTCCGCTGCCACCTTCTTGACGGTCTGCCGCGTGATGCCGGCCAGGATCTCATGCCCGATCGGCCGCGTGACCAACTCACCGTCTGCCGTAACGATCCAGGCGTTACTGGACGTGCCCTCGGTGACCATGCCGGCATCGTCGACCTGCCAGGCCTCATAGGCTCCCTGCTCGCGGGCCTTCTGCTTGCCCAGCGCGCCTCCCAGCAGGCCCGTGGTCTTGATGTCGACCCGCTTCCAGCGGATGTCGGGAACCGTGATGACGGCAACGCCGGGGCCCGGATCGGGTGACACCGGCGGCGTCGCCCGTGCGGTCACCACCAGGCTGGGCCGCACGCGCTTGGGAAAGCCGAAATCGCGCCGCGCCACGCCGCGGGAAACCTGAAAATAGACCAATCCATTGCGCACGCGGTTACGCCGCACCGTCTCGCGCAACACCAGCTTCAGCGCCGCGCGCGCGATCGGCCATGCGATGCGCAATTCCTTCAGGGAGCGCTCGAGCCGGTCGAGGTGCGGCTCCTCATCGAGGAACCGCCCATCGACGACGCCGATCACCTCGTAGACCGCGTCAGCGAATTGATAGCCGCGGTCCTCGACATGCACTTGCGCATCGCGATGCGGCACGTAACGCCCGTTGACATAGGCCACGCGTGACATGATCTCCCCTTCCCCTACGTCCCCGTCCGTTCGTCGCTGCCGACCCCCAGCGATTTCAGCTTGCGGTGCAACGCGGATCGCTCCATGCCGACGAACGACGCAGTGCGCGAGATGTTGCCGCCAAAGCGTGTCACCTGGGCCATCAGATACTCGCGCTCGAACACCTCGCGCGCCTCACGCAGCGGCAGCTGCATCACCTCGCCGCCCTTCTCCCAGCGCAGGACCGACGGCGAGATGTCGCCGAAATCGGCCGGCAGCTGCTCGGCGCGCAGCGGCGCGCCGCCGTTCTGCGGCGCCACGATCAGCAGATGCTCGATGACGTTGCGCAGCTGGCGCACGTTGCCAGGCCAGTCGTAGCTCTGCAGCGCCGCGATCGCGTCCTCGCCGATCGATCGTGGCGACAGGCCGGCAGCCTCGGCGACGCGCGCCATCAGATGGCGCGCGAGGGAGGGGATGTCCTCGCGACGCTCGACCAGCGATGGCACGGCAATGGGCACGACGTTGAGGCGATGAAACAGGTCTTCGTTGAATCGCTCGGCTGCGATCTCGGCCTGCAAATCACGCGACGTCGATGCCATGACGCGGACATCGACCTCGACACGCGTCTTGCCACCGTCTCGGAGAAAGGCCTGTTCGAGCAGCACCCGGACCACCTTGGCCTGCGTGCCGGCCGGCAGGTCGCCGACCTCCTCCAGCAGCAGCGTGCCGCCATGCGCCTGCTCGAAGGCGCCGAACACGCGCAGGCCATCGCCGCCGTCGCCGGCCTCGATGCCGAACAGCTCCAGTTCCAGCCGGTCTTCGGAATGAGCGGCGCAATTGACCGCCACGAACGGTCCCTGGCTGCGCTTGGAGCCGCGATGCATCAACCGTGCGACCAGTTCCTTGCCGGATCCGGGCGGGCCGGAGATCAGCACCCGCCCGCCCGTGGGGGCGAAGCGCTCGATGGCTGTGGATAGTTGCGCGATCGACGGCGATTCGCCGACCAGGATTTCCTCACCGCCGGCACGGCGCAGCAGTATGGCGTTCTCACGCCGCAGCGCGGCGGTTTCGATCGCCCGCTGCACGACCAGGAGCAGGCGGTCAGCCTTGAACGGCTTTTCGATAAAGTCATAGGCGCCGGCCTTGATGGCGGCAACGGCAGTATCGATGGTGCCGTGGCCACTGATCATGACCACCGGTACGTGCGCGTCATCCCGCTTGATGACCTTCAGGAGCTCGACGCCGTCGAGGTCACTACCCTGCAGCCAGACGTCCAGGATGACAAGCGACGGACGCCGGAGCCCGACCGCCTCCAGCGCTTCGGCGCTGCTGTGGGCGCGACGTGCGGCGTAGCCTTCGTCCTCCAGGATGCCTGCGATCAGCGTACAGATGTCGCGTTCATCGTCGACGATCAGGATATCGTGCGCCATGGACCCGTCTTATTGGTCTTCCGGATTGCTCCGTTCGACTCAGTCTCCAGCCGCGGGCGAAACAGCGGCCGCGGAACCGCGCGTGCCGGATGCGGCTTTCCTCTCCGAGCGATGGAATACCAGAGAGATGCGGGCCCCGCCACCCTCACGATCCTCAAGGATCAACAGGCCGCCATGCTCTTCCATGATCTTCTTGACGATCGCCAGGCCCAACCCGGTACCCTTGGTCCGCGTGGTGACATAGGGCTCCGTCAAGCGCGCCCGCTCGTTTTTGGGCAGTCCCCGACCGTTATCCTCGATGACAACCCGCAAACCGCGCGTGTCCTGCTGTAGCGACAGCGAAATCCTGCCGGGCGGCAGCTTGCCGCCGTCGGGCGGCGCATCGCGGCCGTCGATCGCCTCGCCAGCATTTTTCAACAGGTTGGTCAGGGCCTGGCCGATCTGGCGGCGATCGACATGCCAGGACACCGGCGTCTCAGGTAAGGTCGATTCAAAGGTGATCTGCGGTTGGGCATTGCGCTGCAGGAACAGGGCCTGCTGGCAGATCTCCTTGAGGTCCTCGTCGCTCAGGATGGCGCGCGGCATGCGGGCGAAGGACGAGAACTCGTCGACCATGCGGCCGATGTCACCAACCTGGCGGATGATGGTATCAGTACAGGTGGTAAAAGTTTCGGGATCCTCGACGATTTGCCGCAGATAACGTCGCTTCAATCGCTCCGCCGACAGTTGGATCGGCGTCAGCGGGTTTTTGATCTCGTGCGCGATTCGGCGTGCCACATCGGCCCAGGCCGCCATGCGCTGGGCCGACATCAGGTCACTGACGTCGTCAAACGTCACGACGAAGCCGCGCGATGTCGTACCCGACTGCTCGGCCGCGATGCGCACGTGCAAGGTCCGCATCTGACCATCACGCACGATCTCGACCTGCCCCTGCGGCTGCCGATCCGGCCGCGAACGCACCTGCTCCAGCATACTGGCCAGTTCGGGGAGCAGATCGGAGACAGCGTGGCCCTCGATGTCCTCGCTCGGCAACTTCAGCAGTTCAATCGCCGAGCGGTTGGCACGTTCGACGCGGCCATCGATGTCGACGCTGAGCACCCCCGCTGAAACCCCGGCCAGAATCGCCTCGGTCAACTGCCGGCGTTCGTCGAGTTGCTTGTTGGTGTCGATCAGCTCACGGCGCTGTTCGTCGATCTGAGCGGCCATTCGGTTGAAGGCACGCACCAATCGCCCCAGCTCGTCGTCCGTGGGGGTTTCCGTCACACGTGTCGACAAGTCACCACGCCGTACGCTCTCCGCCGCCGACATCAGCGATGTGATCGGGCCGGTCAGCCGGGAGGCGAAGGTAACAGCCAGCCACACGGCCGCCAGCAGCACCAGCAGTGCGATCACGCCATAGACGGCAAACACCCTGATCTGGTTGCTGCCAAATCTGCCGTCGAGTTCCGTGTACATGATCCGCGCGCGGTCAATGCGTGCGCGGTGGAACCAGGGTTCCGGATCGACACTGTAGCCGGTGACCAGGAAGAGATTTGAGTCGGTGAACAGGTGGAGCACAACGTAGACACCCGATGGAAGAAGTCCGACCACGGGCTCCGCGTCAGCCACCGCGCGCCTGAGCATGGACCGAGACGGTATGGTCCGCTCGACATCGCCGCGACCGATCAGGACGGAGGACGCCACCAGTTTGCGGTCAGCGTCGACAATCGAAATCTCGAGAAGACTACGACCCTGCGCCACTTGTGCGAGAATCGATGCCGCGCGTTCAGGGTTGCTCAAGGTCTCGACGCCGAATCCCTGCAAGGTCTTGGATATCTCATCGACATCGCTCATCACCGCGGTACGCACTGGGACGATCGTGGCATCGACCAGTGCGCCGGCGCTCTCCAGACCCTCGTTGATCTGGCTGCCGACGAAATCCCGCAAACTGACCGAGAGCCAATAGCCGGATACCATGGCGACAATGAACGTCGGCGCAACGGCGAACAGACCGAACAGCAATACGAGCCTGAGATGAAGGCGAGCACCCGCGACGCCGCGGCGGCGTTCAACGAACGAACGCGTGAGGCGTGCCACGACGACAGCCATCAACGCGATGGCAATGGCAAGATCGACCGCAAGCAAATGAAAGGTGAGTCGGCCGGACCACAGACGCAGCGGCAGCAAGTCGGTAAAGGCCGCGTACGTGATAGCCGCCGCTGCGATTGCCAGTACGGCCAGGCCAGACGCGGTGATGCGGCTGGAAATGAGCCGCCCAAACCAGCGATAGACTCGAATGGAAAGAGGAATACCCGCGCGCATTGAAACTACACCTAGTCGGTGCCCCGGGGGTGGAACACCGATGCCGGTAGTTTAGCGTATGGCGCCAGACGCCGTCAGACCTTCTTGCCGCGGCCTGGGGATGGGAATTCAGCGCAATCCGCGCACGACCTGCACGTCGAGATCGCGGATTTTCTTACGCAACGTATTGCGGTTGAGGCCCAGCAGCTGTGCCGCCTTGACCTGGTTGCCGCGGGTCGCTGCCAGCGTCAGCGACAACAACGGACGCTCGACCTCGGCCAGGATACGGTCATACAGGCCCGGCGGCGGCAGCGTGCCCTTGAACGTGCCGAAATAGTCACGCAGATGGCGTTCGACAGCGTCGGCCATGTTCTCGCCGGTTGCAGCCACCGGCACCGTGGCGACAATGTCGCTGGGCGGCATGTCGGCCAGCTCAGCCGACACGACCTCGGCGGTGATCACCTCCTGGGCGTACAGCGCCGCGAGACGGCGTACCAGGTTCTCCAGCTCGCGCACATTGCCCGGCCAGCGGTAGTCCTTGAGCCGCGCGATCGCACCGGGATCGAGCACCTTGTCCGGCAGGCCGTCGGCGGTTGCCTTGGCGAGGAAATGGTTGACCAGCTCGGGGATGTCATCGAGCCGCTCGCGCAAGGGCGGCAGGCGGATCGGTACGACGTTGAGGCGATAGAACAGATCCTCGCGGAACAGGCCCTGCCCGATGGCGCGGCGCAGATCCTGGTGCGTCGCCGCCACGATGCGCACATTGGCGCGGATCGGCGTGCGGCCGCCGACGGTGGTGTATTCGCCCTCCTGCAGCACGCGCAGCAAGCGGGTCTGCGCCTCCAGCGGCATGTCGCCGATCTCGTCGAGGAACAGCGTGCCGCCGGAGGCGAGCTCGAACTTGCCGGGCGAGCGCTGGGTGGCACCGGTGAAGGCGCCGCGTTCATGGCCGAACAGCTCGCTCTCGATCAGTTCGCGCGGGATCGCGGCCATGTTGACGGCGACGAACGGACCGTTGCGGCGCTTGCCGTAGTCGTGCAGTGCCCGCGCCACCAGTTCCTTGCCGGTGCCCGACTCGCCGTTGATCATCACCGACAGATCGGTCGCCATCAGGCGGGCCAAGGTGCGGTAGATGTCCTGCATCGAGGGCGACCGGCCGATCAGCGGCAGTCGCTCCTCGCCGTTGACATGATCGGCCGTGTTGCGCGGCCGTTCCGACTGCACGGCCAGTGCGCGGTTCACGACCGCCACCAGCTCCTTCAGGTCGAACGGCTTGGGCAGGTACTCGAACGCGCCCCGCTCCGTCGCTTTCACGGCCGTCAGCAGCGTGGTCTGCGCGCTCATCACGATGATGCGCATCTCGGGCCGCAGCTTCTTGATGCGCGGCACGAGATCGAGCCCGTTCTCGTCGGGCATGACGACGTCGGTGATGATCAGGTCACCGTCACCGTCCTTGACCCATTCCCACAGAGTCGTGGCGGTACCCGTCGCGCGGACGTCGTGACCGAGACGGCCAAGCGCCTGCTGCAGAACGGTGCGGATCGCGCGATCATCGTCGGCAATAAGAATGGTGGCGGGTGGACGGGTCATGATGAGGGGCTCCGGGACCGTGCCACGACGTCCGCCGGCGTCATGCGCGGCCGCATCGGCAGCATGACGTTGAAGACGGTTCGCCGCGGCTCGCTTTGGAACTCGACTACCCCTCCGTGGTCATTGACGATTTTGGCAACCAGCGCGAGTCCAAGACCGGTGCCATTGACCTTGTTGGTAACGAACGCGTCGAACAGGTGTTCGCGCAATTCTTCAGATATGCCGGGGCCGTTGTCCTGCACCGACACGACCAGCGGCAGGTGCACGCGGGTCTGGGTGCCTGGTACAGCCAGACGGACACCCTGGCGGTAGGCCGTCGACAGGATGACCTCGGCTCCCTCTCCCGGCGCCGCCTCGCACGCGTTCTTCGCCAGATTGAGGAAGACCTGAATGAGCTGGTCGCGGTTGCCCCACACATCGGGCAGCGACGGATCGTAGACCTCGACAAAGCGCACGCCGCGGCCGAAGCCGTGCTCGGCGACCTTGCGCACGTGCCCCAGCACCTGGTGGATGTTGACCGACGTGCGTTCCACCGGCCGACCGTCGGCGAATGCCTCCATGCGGTCGACCAGCGCCACGATGCGATCGGTCTCCTCACAGATCAGCTGTGTGAGCTCACGCTCGGCATCACCGACATTCTGCTCCAGAAGCTGCGCCGCGCCGCGGATGCCCGACAGGGGATTCTTCACCTCGTGTGCCAGCATCGAGCCCATGGCGCCGACCGAGCGTGCGGCGCCGCGATGCAGCATCTGGTTGTCGATCTTGCGCGCGATCGACTGCTCCAAAATCGAGATCGCCACGCCACCGCCGCCGCCGTCATTCAGCGGCGCCATGAGGAGCGCGACAAAACGGCTGCCCAGGCGTGACGACGACAGGGTGACGCCGTTCTCCGACACCGCGGCGCCGGTCTTCAGGACCTGGTCAAGCAGCGAGAACAGCGGTGAGTCCGACGGCAGGAAATCGTTGAGCGTGCGGCCCAGCAGCATGGCAGCGCTGAGGTCGAAGAACTGCTCCGCCGCCGCATTGGCATGTACGATCCGTGCACTGCGGTCGACCACGACGACGGCCTCGACCAGCGCATCGAGGATCGCGGCTGCCGACGGTGCCCCCTGCGGATCCCGGTCGCTGGAGCGGACGGCCGCATTCGCCATCAAGCCGCCTCCCTTGCCGGTTCCAGTTCGGCGACAACGACACGCGCAACGCCGCGCGCGATCAGCGGCTCGTAGAATGCCGCCAGCAGGCCGCGCACCGTGGCGACGTCGGCGGCCCGGTTGACGGCGGAGCGGAACTCCGCCGATCCCGGCAGGCCCTTGGAGTACCAGCCGATATGCTTGCGCGCCATGCGCGCACCGGTCTGCTCGCCGTAGTGCGCCAGCATGGCCTCGAAGTGGCGCAGCAGGATCGCATACTGCTCGGCGAGCGGCGGCTCGGGCGGACGCTCGCCCGTGCGCAGGAACCGGATGGTCTGGTTGAGGAACCACGGCCGTCCATAGGCGCCGCGCCCGATCATCACCCCGTCGGCGCCCGACTGCGCCAGCGCGGTCGCGGCATCGTCGAGCGCCACGATGTCGCCGTTGACGATCACCGGCAACGAGGTCGCCGCCTTGACCTCGCGCACGAAGGCCCAGTCGGCCTGTCCTTCATAGAACTGGCAACGCGTGCGGCCGTGCACCGTGATCATGCGGATACCGCACTGCTCGGCGATGCGCGCCAGGTTGGGCGCGTTCTGGCTGCGCTCGTCCCAGCCCTTGCGCATCTTCAGGGTCACCGGCAGCTTCACGGCCTTGACCGTGGCCTCGAGAATGCGCGCGGCATGCACCTCGTCGCGCATCAGCGACGAGCCGGCATGGCCGTTCACGACCTTCTTCACCGGGCAGCCGAAGTTGATGTCGATGATGTCGGCGCCGCGATCCTCGTTGAGCTTCGCCGCCTCGGCCATCACCTGCGGCTCGCAGCCTGCCAGCTGCACCGACATGGTGCCCTCCTCGGCGCTGCGCGAGGCCATTAGCAGGGTCTTGCGGTTCTCGCGGATCATCGCCTGGCTCGCGATCATCTCTGACACGACCAGACCGGCGCCCTCGCGCTTCACCAGGGCGCGGAACGGCAGGTCGGTGACGCCCGACATCGGCGCCAGGATGACGGGATCATCAATCCGCACGAGCCCGAGCTGGATGGGCCCGACCTGAATCGGGCCGACCAGCGCGGCATCGTTGGATGGGCGGGGGGTGGTCATTGGAATGGCTGCGGATGCATCGATCATATTTTGGTTAAATTTTGTGCACATAACATTCTGCACAAAATTTGTGCGCCCTTTCTACTCTCACTGACCCGCAGACGCAACACCGTCGACATGGCTTCCGCCCGGTAGTATTCCCGCCCGAATGCCGCGCACCGTTGCCCTGATCGTCGCCGCTGGCCGTGGCCACCGGATCGGCGGCCCCCTGCCCAAGCAATATCAGACGATCGGCGCCCGATCGGTCCTGCGCCATACTCTGGAGCAATTCTCGGGCCATCCGGCTGTCGAGGCTGTCCAGGTCGTGATCGCCGCGGCCGACCGTGTGCTGTACGACGCCCAGACGGTCGGGCTGGTGCTGCGCCGCGCCGCCCTCGGCGGACCCTCGCGCCAGCGCTCGGTGCTGAACGGCCTCGAGGCGCTGACCGACGATCCGCCCGATATCGTCACCATCCACGATGCCGCGCGGCCGCTGGTGTCGGCCGAGGCCATCGGCCGCACGATCGACGCGCTGGCCGGCAGCGACGTGGCCGGTGCTGTGGCCGGCGTGCGCGTCACCGACACGCTGAAGCGCCTGGACGGCGATCGCGTCGCCGGCACCGTCGACCGCCAGGGCCTGTGGCGCGCCCAGACGCCGCAAACCTTCCGCTTCGCGCCGCTGCTGGCGGCCCATCGGGCCGCCGCCGCGCTGGGCGACAGCGAGGAGACGGCATTAACCGACGACGTTGCCGTGGCCGAGGGCGCCGGGCTGGAGATCGCGATGGTCGAGGGTGAGGAGCGTAACTTCAAGATCACCACCGAGGAGGACATGGCGCGCGCCCGGCGCGAGCTGGCACCACGGCTGGAAACCCGCACCGGCACCGGCTTTGACGTCCATGCCTTCGGCCCCGGCACCGCCGTCACCCTGGGCGGCATCGAGGTACCCCACACCCAAGGCCTGGTCGGCCACTCCGATGCCGACGTGGTGCTGCATGCCCTCACCGATGCCCTGCTGGGCGCCGTTGCCGCCGGCGATATCGGCCAGTACTTCCCGCCCTCGGACCCGCAATGGCGCGGCGCGGCATCGGAACGCTTCCTCAAGCACGCCGCCGACCTGGTGAAGCGCGAGGGCGGCCGCATCGTCAATGTCGACATCACCCTGATCTGCGAGCGGCCGCGGATCGGCCCCCACCGCGATCAGATGCGCGCCCGTATCGCCGACATCCTCGGCGTCGCCGTCCACCGCGTCGGCGTCAAGGCCACCACGACCGAGAAGCTCGGCTTCACCGGCCGTGGCGAAGGCATCGCCGTGCAGGCGGCCGCGTCGGTCGAACTGCCGGTAGCGGAGGACGAGCCTACCGGCTGACATCGCCGCCCAGGCATTCAGCCAGCGTCCGCTGGCCGGTCCAGTGAATGGCCGCCCAGCCTGCGGCCTGGGCACCGCGAACGTTCTCCACAATATCATCGATCAGCAGCAGATCCGGCGGCGCCCGGCACAGGCGGGCCGAGACCTGACGAAAGAAGGCGATATCGGGCTTCCGGCATCCCAGGTCGGCCGAATAGTGGATGCCATCGACATGCTCTGAGAGACCCACGATCCGCATCAGATAGTCGGCCCGCAGGTGATCCTGATTGGTGGCCAGATGGACGGGCACGCCGCGTCGGCGCAGCGCGCCCAGGTCGGCCAGCAGCGCTGCGTCGACCTTGGCATCCTGGCTGAACCAGTAGTCGATCAGCTGCTGCGCCGTCAGGTGGGGCGCGATGGCCGCCAGGACCGGTGCCAGTCGATCGGTGAGCGCGGCGCGGCCGATGACGATCTCGTCCCAGTGCGGCTGGAAGAACGCACGCTGCAGGTCCTCGGCCCGCAGGCCGAGGTCGGCTTCCAGTTCGGCAGACCAGGCGCGGCCGTCGGCCGGCCGACCCCGGATCAGGACGCCATCGACATCCACCAGCAACGCCCGTGTCATTGCCGTCGATCCTAGACGCCGCTGGGCATCACTTCGTCAGGCGCCGGGCGTGTCTCCTGGAACGCGGGCTCCTGCTCGCATCGCGCGGAGAACCGCGCCAGCGCCGGATAGCGCTGCAGTGGGAAGACATCCGGCACCCGCAGCTGGAGATAGAACAGCATCGTGCCGATCATGATGTCCGGCTGCATCAGCCGGTCGCCCAGGAACCAGGGCGATGCCTTCATCGCCTCCAGCGCCTGCAGGGCGCTGGTCACCTGCTCGGCGCAGCGCTCAAGCCAGGGCTGATGGATCTTGTCGGCCGGCCGCAGGAGCCGCTCGTAGGCGATGGCGCCGGCCTTGTCGACAGCGCCGCTGCCGAGCGCGATCAGCCGCAGTGCCTGACGGCGCGCCGCGCCCGAGGGCGGCACCAGCGCGCGCTCCGGTCCAACGGTCTGGTCGATGTGATCGAGGATGGCGGCGGAGTCGATCAGCACCTCGCCGTCGTCGAGCACCAGCGACGGAATGCGTCCCAGCGGGTTGACCCGGCGCATCGCCTCGGCGTCGGCGAACACGCTGCGCGTGTCGCGCTCGAACGGCAGGCCCAGCAACAGCAATGAGATGGCGACACGCCGCACGTAGGGCGAGTCATATTGGCCGACCAGAATCATGCATCCCTCCCCTGGGTTCGACAAAGCCGCCGCGAAGCCTTACACACGATATCGGACAGGTGATGTCATGTTTTCCGACTCCATTCGTCTTGCCTCGACCGAATTGCTGGAACGCTACCGCCGCGCCGGCCTCAAGATCGCTACCGCCGAATCGTGCACGGGCGGCTTGGTGGCGGCGGCGCTGACGGCAATCGCCGGCTCCTCCGATGTCGTCGAGCGCGGCTTCGTGACCTACACCAACGAGGCCAAGGAGCAGCAGCTGGGCGTACCACGCCTTGCCCTGCTCTCCTATGGCGCGGTGAGCGAACCCGTGGCGCGCGCCATGGCCGCGGGCGCGCTGCGCGAGTCGCTGGCCGACGTCGCGGTGTCGGTCACCGGCATCGCCGGCCCTGGCGGTGCCACCGCCGACAAACCCGTGGGCCTGGTGCATTTCGGCCTCGCCCGCCACGGGCATGAGACATTGGCCGAACGCCACGTGTTCCCCGGCGACCGCGATGCGGTGCGTGCCGCGGCGCTCGCCACCGCCCTTGCCCTGCTCCGCCGGCGCCTGGACTGAAGACGATCCTCTAATGGGCGCTGCGCCAGGCGAGCAGCGCGTTCGATTGAACAACCTCGACTAGGATGCCGTTGCGGGCGTGCACGGTCATGGTTTCGCGGATCGCCTGCGCCAGCGCGTCCGCCTTGTCCCCGATCTTGCCGCGCGACGTGGTCGACATCGAGAGCGCGCGTTCAACCAGGGTCTCGACGGCGGTCTGGCGGCGCTCGATCACGCCGATGGTCTCGAGCTGGTTGAATGGCGAATCGAGCAGCACGGCCTCGTGGCGGATCCAGTCCGGTGAGCGATGCAGGCCGCGGTCATCGGCGGCGTAACGATCGATGAGCGCCTCGTAGGCATCAAGCCAGGCGTTGTCCGGCACCTTGGGGTGCTTGTGACCGAACAGCGCCACGGCGCCGTCAGCCTCGATCATAGCGTCCAGCCGCTGCAGCGTATCGACACGATCCATCCAGTGAAAGGCACGGCCGATCGTGACCAGGCGAAACCGGCCCTGCGACGGCGCGAGGTCATAGGAGCTGCCGTTGACGGACGTGATCTCCACACCCGCCTCGGCCGCGGCCTTCCCGGCGATCGCCAGCATCTGCGGCTCGGGATCCATGGCCACGACGGCGCCGACCAGAGGCGCAAAGGCAACCGCCAGCTGACCGGGGCCGCTGCCCAGATCCAGCACGCGATCGGTGTTGCGCAACCCACAGCGCTCGGCCACCTGCCTGATCAACCGCGGCGCATAGGCCGGGCGGCCGGCCAGGTAGTGCGCCGCCGCCGACTGGAAGCGGTGCGGCTCGAACGGGATCATGGTGAGCATCGCGTCCCTCCGGCAGATTCATGACCGATGATCGCCAAGATGATGCTGACAACAGCCCGCGACAAGCGGCCGCACATCCCGAGCGCTGTGTCCTTTACGCGGCGACCTTGCTGTAGAGCTTGGCGGCGCGCCCCTCGAACGCCGCCACCATGCGCCGCACGGCCTCATGGAACAGCAGCTCGATCGTGGCCTGCAGCAGCCGGGAGCGAAACTCGAACTCAACATAGAAGTCGATCTCGCAACCCTTCGCATGCGGGTGAAAGATCCAGTAGTTCATCAGATGCTTGAACGGTCCGTCGGCGTAAACGGTGTCGATGCGCGGACCGTCAGGAGAATCGGGCGACAGGGTGACTTTCGAGGTGAAGCGCTCGCGAAAGACACGAAAGCCGATGGCGAGGTCGGCGATGATCAGCCGGTCGCTGCGTTCGCGCACGCGCGCCGCGACGCACCAGGGCAGGAACTCGGGATACTTCTCGACGTCGCTGACCAGATCGTAGAGCTGCTGCGGCGTGTACGGCAGCACCCGTCGCTCGCTGTGTGTCGGCATGGTATCAGGTCGACGCCGCCAGCTTGGCCTGACGGGCGGCCCGCAGGCGCGCGAAATCGTCGCCGGCGTGGTAGCTCGAGCGCGTGAGCGGCGTTGCCGAGACCATCAGGAAGCCCTTGCCGCGCGCCATGGCAGCCAGCTGCGCGAACTCATCCGGCGTCCAGAACTTCTCGACCGTGGCGTGCTTGGGCGTCGGCTGCAGATACTGCCCGATGGTGAGAAAGTCGACATCGGCGGCGCGCAGATCGTCCATCACCTGGCCGATCTCGGACCGCGTTTCGCCCAGGCCGACCATCACGCCGGATTTGGTGAAGCTCGCCGGATCGACCTCCTTCACGCGCGCCAGCAGCTGCAGGGACGTGAAATAGCGCGCACCCGGGCGGACCGTCGGATAAAGCCGCGGCACCGTTTCGAGATTGTGGTTGAACACATCGGGCTTGGCCGCGACCACAGTCTCGACGGCCCCCGGCTTGCGCAGGAAGTCGGGCGTCAGGATCTCCACCGTGGTGCCGGGTGCCGCCGCATGGATGGCGGAAATGACGGCGGCAAAGTGGGCGGCGCCGCCGTCCTCGAGATCGTCGCGGTCGACCGACGTCACCACCACATGATGCAGGCCGAGCTTCTGCACGGCCTCGGCGATATTGGCCGGTTCATGCGGGTTCAGCGCGCCAGGCAACCCGGTCTTCACGTTGCAGAAGGCGCACGCCCGCGTGCAGGTGTCGCCCATGATCATGAAGGTGGCGTGCTTGAGCTTCCAGCATTCGCCGATGTTGGGGCACGCCGCCTCCTCGCAGACGGTCGACAGACCATATTGCCGCATCAGGCGCTTGGTTTCGGCGTATTCCGGCGAATTGGGCGCCTTGACCCGGATCCAGTCAGGCTTGCGGGCCACCGGATTGTCGGGCCGATGCGCCTTCTCGGGGTGACGCTCGGTCCGCGCCTGGACCGGCTTTTCGAGGGTGTCCATGACCGTAGAGGTGAGCCTTTGCGGGACGGGCGTCAAGTCTTTGGACCGCGGGCGTCCACGCCCGCACTCGCCCGGAGCGTAAGCGCAGGGCGACCATTTCTCAGCCGGTCACACATCTGTTTTCCGGCGCCGAGCACTGCTCCACGGCCACTCGTCGGCTCTCTTGGCCAACCCGGCTTTGACAGGGTTGTACTCCACATAGGTGACGACACGGGCGAAGTGCTCGTCGTCCCGAATAAACCGATCAAAATAGTCCTCATGCCACAGAGGACCTCGCCGCCCGAGTTTCCGATTGATGGCTTTCGCCGTGAATACCTTCCATGATCGGACAATCGCACCCAAGGACTCCTTCGGCATTGGCTCTGCTACCACATGGACGTGATTCGGCATGATGCACCACGCGTAGAGCCGATAACGGGAGCCGTCGAAATGCAGGAGAGCCTGCTCAACGATGTTTGCGGCATCAGCACGTCCGAGCACACACCTGCCTCTCCCGCCATCGAGATGATTATCGAGTTTGCGTGTTCGCAGCGGGTCTGACTGAAGGCTCCGCACGACCTCGGCGGGCAGACTGTCGCCGAGCCGAAACACTATCGCTTGAACGACCTCCTGGGCGTCGAAGTGCGGCAGGTATCCGCGCGAATGCCAACCCTTGGGCCCGTCGTCGCGTTCATCCGAAAGTGGCGTATCCGTTTCCATAGGAAGGCCATGAGCGCGCGTGGACGCGCGCGGTCCAAAAAAATTCCCCTTCAGAGCTCATGGAGATGGTTTTCGAGCACACGCACGAGGCGGTCCTCGACCAGGTCGCGGGTGACGTCCTCGAGGGGGATTTCCTCGACCTGGCTTTTGGCCTCGGCTTGGGTAGCCTCGACGTCGCCATAGTAGATCGCGATCCCGACCGGGAAGACGGCCTCGAAGGAGACGCTGAGCGGCAGCACCACCTGATCGCGCAGCAGCGGCAGGGCGAACTTGGCGACCAGGGTCGCGTCGGTCGAGCCCGGCAGATAGAAGGCACCGGTATCCGATACGGTCGGCCGCATGCGGGCCTGGTTGAGCACGCCGGTGAAGCGCTCCATCCCGGGCATGATGACGTGGGTGAACACCGCCCGCGCCGCGTGCAGGAACACGCGCTTGGATTCGGTCTCCTCCGCCAGCCGCTGGGCCGCACGCTGGCGCTGCAGCTCCTTCTCGCGCAGGGCGCGGCCAATCAGCTCGAGGATATCGCGTTCGGTACGCATGAGATCAAGGTGTCAGGACAGCTTCATGGTGAGCCTGTCGAACCATGAAGCGTTATCGACCGGCCGGGTGCGAGAGCCTTCATGGTTCGACAGGCTCACCATGAAGGCTTGGGCGACTATTCATCAAATATGGATCACGCGCCCGTACGCCGCGAGCACGGCCTCGTGCATCATCTCCGAGAGCGTCGGGTGCGGGAACACCGTGTGCATCAGCTCGGCCTCGGTGCTCTCCGCGGTGCGTGCGATGGCATAGCCCTGGATCAGCTCGGTGACCTCGGCGCCGATCATATGGGCCCCCAGCAGTTCGCCGGTCTTGGCGTCGAACACCGTCTTCACCAGCCCGTCCGCCTCGCCCAGCGCGATCGCCTTGCCGTTGCCGATGAAGGGGAAGCGGCCGACCTTGACCTGGTAGCCCTTCTCCTTGGCCGCCTTCTCTGTGAAGCCGACGCTCGCCACCTGGGGCTGGCAATAGGTGCAGCCCGGCACCTTGGTGGCATCGAGCGGATGCAGACCCTTCAGGCCGGCGATGTGCTCGACGGCGATCACGCCCTCGTGGCTCGCCTTGTGCGCCAGCCACGGCGGGCCGCAGAGATCGCCGATGGCATAGACGTTGGGCTCGCCGGTGAAACCCCACTGGTCGATCACCACATGCGTGCGGTCGACCTTCACCTTGGTGCCGTCGAGCCCGAGATTCTCGACGTTGCCGACGATGCCCACCGCCGAGATCACGCGCTCGACCGTCAGCTCCTGCTTCTTGCCGCCCGACTCGATGGTGGCGGTCACGCTGTCGGCCGCCTTCTTCAGCGCCTTCACCGTGGCGCCGGTCAGGATCTTCATGCCCTGCTTCTCGAACGCCTTGCGGGCGAAGGCCGAGATCTCCTCGTCCTCGACCGGCAGCACGCGGTCGAGCACCTCGACGACCGTGACCTCGGAGCCGAAGGTGCGGAAGAAGCTCGCGAACTCGATGCCGATGGCGCCCGAGCCGATCACCAGCAGCGATTTCGGAATCGACGATGGCACCATCGCTTCCTTGTAGGTCCACACCAGCTTGCCGTCCGACTCCAGGCCCGGCAGTTGCCGCGCCCGCGCGCCGGTGGCGAGGATCACGTTCTTGGCGGTGAGCGCCGTCGTCTTCTTGTCCTTGTCGGTCACCGCCACCTTGCGCAGGCCGCCGGCGACGCCATCGAGCCGGCCGGCGCCGTCGAACACCGTAATCTTGTTCTTGCGCATCAGGTGCTTGACGCCGGCATTGAGCTGGTCGGCCACCTTGCGCGAGCGCTCGACAACCTTCTTGGCGTCGAAGCCGACCTCCTTCGCCGACAGGCCGTAGGCGTCGGCATGCTGCATCAGGTGGAACACCTCGGCCGAGCGCAGCAGCGCCTTGGTCGGGATGCAGCCCCAGTTCAGGCAGATGCCGCCGAGATGATCGCGCTCGACCACCGCCGTCTTCATGCCCAGCTGCGAGGCACGGATCGCCGAGACGTAGCCGCCCGGCCCGGTGCCGATGACGATGAGATCGAAACTGGTGTCAGCCATGTGTGCCTGCCTCTTCTTACCTCCCCCAACGCAGTTGGGGGAGGTGGCCGAAGGCCGGAGGGGGACCCGACGTGATCTCTGTTACCAAGATCACCGCGGCTCCCCTCCGCCCCTTCGGGGCACCTCCCCAGCAAAGCTGGGGAGGATACTGATCTCTACAGCAGCATCGCCGCGGGCTGTTCGATGTAGCCCTTGAGCGTCTGCAGGAACTGCGCGCCGACGGAGCCGTCGACGATGCGATGGTCGGCCGACAGCGTGCAGCTCATGATGGTGCGGATCACCATCTGACCCTCGCGCACCACGACGCGCTGCTCGCCGGCGCCGACGGCCAGGATGCAGGCCTGCGGCGGGTTGATGACGGCGGCGAAGTCCTTGATGCCGTACATGCCCATGTTGGAGATGGTGAAGCCGCCGCCCTGGAACTCCTCGAGCTTCAGCTTGCCGTCGCGGGCCCGCGCGGCGAGGTCCTTCATCTCGGTGGCGATGCGGCCGACGCCCTTGAGGTCGGCATTGCGTACGATCGGCGTGATCAGGCCGCGCTCGGTGGCCACGGCGACCGAGATATCGACCGTCCCGTTCAGGATCATGTCGGTGTCGGTCCACGCGGCGTTGACCTCGGGATGATCGCGCAGCGCCTGGGCACAGGCCTTGATCACCATGTCGTTGACCGACACCTTGATCTTGCTCTTCTCGCCCACAGCGTTGATCGCCTGGCGCGCCGCCAGCAGCGCGTCGATCTCGTAGTCGACCGTCAGGTAGATGTGCGGAATCTGCTGCTTGGCTTCGGTCAGCCGCTTGGCGATGACCTTGCGGACGCTGTTGTGCGGCACCTTGCGGTTCACGTACTCGGTGTGCATCTCGAATATGAAGTCTGGCTTCGCTCCCGGCGCTGCAGCTGGGGGCTTGGGTGCGGCCTTGGCGGTCCCGGCGCTGCGTGCCGCCTCGACATCGGCCTTGACGATGCGTCCATGTGGGCCGCTGCCGTTCACCTTCGCCAGGTCTATGCCGGCATCGGCGGCAATGCGCTTGGCCAGCGGTGAGGCGAAGACGCGCTGGCCGTCGGACCGGGCAGCTGGAGCCGGCGCTGCTGCCGCAGCTGGTGCGGACGGTGCGGCGGGTGCAGGCGCCGGCGCAGAGGCCGCAGCGGGCGCCGCTGGTTGCGGCGCCGGCTTCGCGGCCGGCGCAGGCGCGGCCGAAGCGGCCGGCACCGCCTCGCCCTCTTCGACCAGGATCGCGATCGGCGCGTTGACCTGCACCGCCTCGGTGCCTTCGGCGACGAGGATCTTGCCGATGATGCCCTCGTCGACGGCCTCGACCTCCATCGTTGCCTTGTCGGTCTCGATCTCGCAAAGAACCTGGCCGGAGGAGATCTTGTCGCCCTCCTTCACGTGCCACTTGGCGAGCTTGCCCTCGGTCATGGTCGGCGACAGCGCCGGCATGAGGATGTTGATGGCCATGTGCCCTCTCCCGCGCGGCGATCAGCGA
>Ga0187894_10003138_pt1 | contig 18898 bp, 12 predicted proteins | sample GBC1701081metaG_FD_136650 | JGI IMG/M metagenome (GOLD analysis project Ga0187894, IMG submission 136650) | White microbial mat communities from a lava cave in the Kipuka Kanohina Cave System on the Island of Hawaii, USA - GBC170108-1 metaG ...
CCGTCTGTCTCCGCCGGGTTGTGCCTCACGACGCGGCGGGTCTCGCTCTCTACGATTATTCAATCAATCAACTGCGAATGTCGGCGCTGGAATTTCCCACGAACGAGGCCCTCTTTATCGAGGGCGAGATCGTTCCACTCGACGAGGGTCCGGCCGGGCGAGCCTTTACGACGCGCCAGACCGTCGTGACGAATAACGGCGGCAATGCGGAATCTCCCATAGGAAAACGCTTCGCCGCCGCCGGAGTGAAATCCTGTCTCATCGTCCCGCTCGTTTCGCACGACCGCACGCTTGGCGTCTTGAGTATCGCGAGTCTGCGCGAGAACGCGTTCACAGGAGAGGACGCGGAGTTGCTCAACCAGATCGCCAAACAGGTCTCGATTGCGGTGGAGAACGCTTGCGCGTTTTGCAAGATCGAGGCGCTCAAGAACAGACTGGAAGAAGAGAAGCTCTACCTGGAGGAAGAGATCCGGACGGAATACAATTTTGAGGAGATCATCGGCGGCAGCCCCGTTCTCAAGCGCGTTCTGCAGGATGTGGAGACGGTCGCGCGCACGGACTCGAACGTGTTGATTTATGGCGCCACCGGAACGGGCAAAGAGTTGGTCGCCCGCGCCATCCACAATCTGAGCCCGCGCCGGGAACGCACGCTGGTCAAGGTCAATTGCGCGGCCATTCCCACCGGGTTGCTCGAAAGCGAGATGTTCGGCCACGAGAGAGGCGCCTTTACCGGCGCGATCGAGCGGCGCATCGGACGATTCGAACTCGCCCACCAGGGGACGATCTTTCTCGATGAGGTCGAAGACATCCCGCTCGAGCTCCAACCGAAACTGCTGCGCGTGCTCCAGGAGCAGGAATTCGAGCGACTGGGCAGTTCCCGCACCATTCGTGTGGACGCCCGCATCGTGGCCGCGACCAACGTAGACCTCGCCCGGATGGTGGCCGAAAAGAAGTTTCGCAGCGATCTCTACTATCGTCTCAACGTTTTCCCGATCACTCTGCCGCCGCTGCGTGAGCGCCCCGAAGACATTCCACTGCTGGCGCATTTCTTCGCGCAGAAGTTCGCGCAACAGATGAAGAAACCGATCGAGAGGATCCCGGCGGAGGCGATGGCGGCCCTGACCAGTTACGCCTGGCCGGGCAACATCCGGGAACTGCAAAACCTCATCGAGCGAGCTGTGATCCTCACGCGAGGCCGCGCGCTCGAGGTGCCGCTCGCCGAGCTGAGGCATTCCACAAACTCCGTGACGCCCGAGATAGTAGATCAGACAAATACGGCGACGCTCAAAGATGTCGAGCGCGAGCACATCCTGCACGCATTGCGCGAATCGTCTTGGGTGATCGGCGGCCCCAACGGCGCCGCCGCGCGCCTCGGCATGAATCGAACGACTCTCAATCACCGGATACGCAAGCTGGGCATCACCCGCCCTCGCTAAATTAGAAAGTAGACAGCGAACATAGCGAGTCGTATCATCACCACATACGTTTGATCTGTCTGGAAGGAGGAACACAAGTCATGCCAACTATGGTTCAAACAGATCCGCCGCGCGCGTCTTACCCTCAAACAGATCCGCCGCGTCCGGCGCGTGAGTATTTGCCGACGATGTACGACCTGCCCAGCGAGGTGATCGGAGATGCCGGTACGCCCGACGAATTCCATCTTGAACAGGCGATCCTGCTCAAAGAGACCTTCGTTCCACCTGCGATTTCCCCGGCTGAAGTCTTCTCAGCCGTTGATATGAATCTCTACTATGATCTGCGCCGCACGGATTGGTACAAACGCCCTGACTGGTTCGGTGTGATCGGCGCGCCGCGGCTGTACGAGGGACGCGATTCGCGGTTGAGCTACGTGGTCTGGCAGGAACCGGCGGCCCCTCTGATCGTTGTGGAACTGCTCTCGTCAAGTACTGAGAAAGAAGACCTCGGACAGACGTTGCGTGAAGTGAATCAGCCCCCGACCAAGTGGGAAGTTTATGAACGCATCCTGCGCGTGCCATATTACGCGGTCTTCGGTCGGAAAAAGGATGAGCTGCGGGTGTTCAAATTGAGTGGACTGCAGTACGCCGAAGTGACTGGTCACGAAGGGCGAGTCTGGGTTCCTGAAGCCGAACTGGGCCTGGGGCTGTGGCATGGAGGGTTCAGAGGACAGGAACGATTGTGGCTCCGGTGGTATGACGCGGATGGTAACTGGATTCCGACGCAAGATGAACGTATCGAGCAGGAGAGAAGAGAGAAAGAAGCCGCGCTCTTGCGTGAAACGCGATCATCTCAGCGGGTGGAACAGGCCGAGCAACGCGCCGAACAAGAGCGCCAGCGCGCCGAGCAGGCCGAGTATCGCGCCGAACAAGAGCGCCAGCGCGCCGAGCGCCTCGCGGAATTGCTGCGCCAGATGGGCAAAGACCCGGATCAGCTTTAGGAAGCCTGGCGCCGGCGAAAGCGGCGCACCTTGGCCAAGTTGCCGCAGGTCTGCATATCACACCATTGGCGCCGGCTGTTTTTGCTGATGTCCAGAAACAACCAGCCACAGTCTTCTCCGGGGCATTCGCGCAAGCGTGTCAGGTCGTCGGTCGTCAACATCTCGGCGGCTGAGTCCGCGATCCGCCAGAGCATCTGGTCCAGCGCATTCTTCGTGTCCGTCCATTCCCAAACGAAATTCTCTTCGCTGACGCCGAGCCGGACGCGGCCGTGCGCGACGTTCAACTCCTGATTGAGCAAATCGAGATCGGAAGGGCGAGCCTGCGCTTGGTGAATAATCGCGGCGCAGATGCGATAGATCGCTCCGCGCAGCGCAAGAGCTCGTTTGAGCGCCGCGGCGGCTTCTTTCTCGCGCCGCCGGGCTTCACGCGCGAGCGCCTGCGCTTCACTCTCGCCGAGCAGCCCCGCATGCAGACTCCACGCCAGCAGATCGAAGTAGTCGCCGAGTTTGTCAGCGCGCGCGACCGCCGCGAAAGGATCGTTCGTATCTCTGGCCGGATCAGGATTCCACCCGCCGACCGTGTTCACGAAATCAAGACACAATCGCCCGCCAACCAGATTCATCCGCGCCGCCGGCCGTTCCCTGAAATTCATAGTTCGTCTCGTTTGCGGTAACCTGCAAAAAGTCATTGACAGGTTACGCAGACCAGTTTACCTTGTAACCGTCAATCGCAATGTAACCGGTTACTCGCGAATCGTCAATTTGCGAATCAGCGCCTCTCGTGGCGCTGACGATCAGTACAGCCTGCGGATTGTAATAACGAAAGGGCGATATATGCGAGCGCAATGCGGCGGCGCATGGCCGTCCGTCTGGCTCTGCGCGGCGGCGGCTTTCTCTTCATACGCGCAGACGGGCGCGCAGACGGGCAATCAGGCGCGGCCCGTTTCGATCGGGCGTTTTGAATCTGCGCCGACTATTGACGGCAAGCTGGATGAACCGGCGTGGCGGGAAGCCGCCGCGTTACGCGGTTTCCATCAGACGCAGCCGGGCGACAACACGGCGCCGTCTTACCCGACGACGATCCTGCTCGGTTACGACAAGGAGCGGCTCTACCTGGGTATCCGCGCGGCGGATGATCCGAAGAAAGTTCGCGCGACGGTGGCGAAGCGCGACGACATCACGAGCGATGATTACATTGAAATCTATCTGGACACGTTCAATGACCGGCGGCGGGCGTACCTGCTGATGTTCAATCCGCTCGGCGCGCAGCAGGACGGGCTGTTCAGCGAAGGGAGCGAGCCGGATTTCAGCGTTGATGTCGTGATGGAATCGAAAGGAACGATTACGGAAGACGGTTACTCGATTGAAGTGGCGATTCCGTTCAAATCGCTTCGCTATGAAGCCGGCAAAGGCAAGCTCTGGGGCGTTCACGCGTTGCGGCACATCCGGCATTTGGATGAAGAAGATTCGTGGGCGCCGCTCCGGCGCGACAAAGCCGGACTCGACAAAGTCAGCGTGAAAGAGACCAGGGCGCGATTCCTGGCGCAGGCCGGACATATTACGGGACTGGAAGAGATCGCGACGGAACGCACGCTCGAAATCATTCCCGTGCTGACCATCGCGGAAACAGGCAGGCGAGTACGGGCGGCGGCGCACGGGGCTTCCCTGCCCGATCCCGGGCGTTTCGTCAATCAGTCGATCAACGCTGATGCGGGGTTGACGGGGAAAGTGACGCTGACGCCGGGCATCACATTCGATTTCGCGCTCAATCCTGATTTCGCCGAAGTCGAAGCCGACCAGCCGCAGGTCACCGCCAATCAGCGTTTCCCATTGTTCTTTGAAGAGCGGCGGCCTTTTTTCCTCGAAGGCGCGGACATCTTCCGCACGCCCATTCGGACATTCCATTCGCGGACGATCATTGACCCCGACGTGGCGTTGAAGCTGTCGGGCAAACGCGGTCGCACGAATTTCGGCGCGCTGCTGGCGAGCGACAACGCGCCAGGCAATTTCAGCGAGGACGAAAAAGACGACCCGGCTCTGCGGCCGGCGATTACCAGGTTCATTGACCGGAACGCGTATGCCGGGGTTTTGCGCGTCAGGCGCGATGTCGGCGATCAATCGAGCGTCGGGCTGATCGCTACCAGCTCCAATTTTATCGAGAAGCATAATCAGCTTGCGGGCGTTGATGGCCGCCTGAGTTTGAATAGCAATACCTTCCTCACGTTCCAACTGCTCGGTACAAACTCGCGGCGGTTCTTCTACGACCCGGAAACGGATCGCAATGCGTACCGCACAGGGAATGGCTTTGCATATTTCACAGAGCTGAACCGCACGGGGCGGCGGCTGAACTTGCAGCTTTCCGGCGAAGGCTTCACGCGGGATTACCGCGCGGACTTGGGGTTTACCACGCGCACGGACACCAATCGCTGGGTCGTTTACGCGCGTTACAACTCCGAGCCGCAGCCGCAGCGCAAATTGATTTCGTGGAGCGCGCTATACACAACGCTGGCGCAGTTCGACTGGCGCGGGCGTTCGCAATACGCCTATCACTTTCCGCGCGTCGCGCTGAACTTCAGGCGGCAGACGTTTCTGCAACTGGCGGTCTATCGCGATTATGCGCGCCTGTTTGAGGAAGAGTTCGGCGCGAAACGGACGGTCACGCGGGCGGGAGCGTTTTTCGGTCCTGCCGAACGCAGCACTTTTTGGAACGGGTATACGATCGCCGCCGGAACCAATCCGAGCAGGAAGTATTCGGCCAACATCACAGTGGATGGTTCGTGGAAGTTTTTTGATTACGATTTCGGCGCCGGGCCAAATTTTCCGCGTGTCAGTCCGGCCGCGCTCGCCAACCCAAATGCGCCGCTCGATCCGGGACCTGGAAATACGACGTACATCACGGCCTCCTTCGCGTGGCAGCCGGCCGAAGCGTTCCGCGCTTCGATTGATTACACGAAGAGCCGGCTGGAGCGGATTGATACCCGCCGCACGGCCTACGATCAGGACCTCTGGTCATTGCGCGCGAGCCACTATTTCACGCGCTTCACCTTCGCGCGGGCGCGGGTGGATTACGACACGCTGGCCTCGCGCGTGCGCGGACAGTTCCTGCTGGGCTGGACGCCGCATCCGGGCACGTCGTTGTATGCCGGCTACAACGATGATTTGAATTACAATGGCTACAGCCCTTTCACGAATCGATTCGAGCGCGGGTTGCAACGCAACAGCCGCACGTTTTTCATCAAGCTCTCGTATCTGTTCCGCCGGGGGCTTTAACAATGAGCAGGCGCCGATAATTTCACAATGGGGGGTAAAAAGAGATGTCAGAGATTCAAGGAATCATTGATGAGCTGAAGAACATTCACGACGGCGAGGCCTGGCACGGGCCTTCGCTGAAAGAGATCCTGTCCGGCGTGACCGCGCGGCAAGCCGCCGCCAGACCGTTGGCGAAGGCCCACAGCATCTGGGAGCTCGCGCTGCATATTGCGGCGTGGGAGGGTGTTTTCATACGCAGGCTCGCGGGCCTGTCGCTGGAGGAGCCGGAAGAAGGCGACTTCCCGGTTGTGACTGAGGTGAGCGAGGAAGCGTGGCGGCGTACATTGACCAGGTTTGACGAGAGGCATCGCAACCTTGTCGAAGCAATCGCGGGACTGGCGGATGAGCGGCTGCGCGAAACAGTCGCCGGCAAAGATTACACGGTTGAATATATGCTGCGCGGCCTCGTGCGCCATCACGTCTATCACGCCGGGCAGATCGCGCTGCTGAAGAAAGGCTGAATTATTCCCAACGGTGGCCCATGATCACTTCGATCTTCTGCTCGGCGGCGCCACGATAGAACGTCAGCACAACTTTGCTGCGGGGTTTAACGGCGCGGATGTGGCGGTTGAATTCGTTGGGTGTCTTCACCGGGCGCCCGTTGAACTCGGTGATGAGGTCACCCGGTCGCAATCCGAAAAGCTCAGCCGGGCCGTTGATGTGTAGCTCGTTCACCTCCACGCCCCATTTCTTCGTGCCGGGAATGCAGCAGCGGCGGGAAGAATCCAATATCCCCAGGAACCCCTGATCGTCCGGTTCCGTCTCCGGCTGAGCCGGCGGGAAGGAGCGGTCGGAGAGCTTGATTCGCAAGCTGATCGTCGCTCCATCGCGATAGACCTTCACCGGGACTTCCTGGCCGGTCTCCAATGGTTTCAGGACCTGCGACAGTTCGCTGTCGTTGCGCACCTGATGACCGTTCAGTTCCGTCACCAAATCGCCCGCTTGAATTTTGGCCAGAGCGGCGGGGCAGTCATCGCTCATCAGGTTGTTGACAAAAATACCCTGCGCGTCCGGGAACTCCGTGGCCGAGAAGACGCCCTGCTTAAAACCCAGCGCGTTCTGGACCGCTTCTTCATGCTTCTGGCGGGCAACTTCGGCGTCCTCTTCGTCTTGCGCATCACGCGCTTCAGCCTGCTCGCGCCAGTCGGACGCGCGGCGACGGTTCATGTTGCTGCCAATCCCTATGCCCACGCTGAAGAAGAGGAGGATCAACGCAACCGTCATCAGCGCCCAAACGAGCTTCTGCTTTAGCAGTCTCTTGACGAGCGGCTCAGTCTGGCGCAACGGGGCCGAACCTTGTGGAGCGGCGTAGGCGGCGTACGGAGGAGCGTAAAGAGGGTTGGTAGTATCAGGCAGCCCGGGCGGAACGGCTGGAAGCGGGGCGGAAGGATTGAAGCGGCGAGTGTCATCAAATTCCGCGACCACGGGGGCGACCGGGGCGCCGCAGTTCCGACAGTAACGATCCGGCCCGGTAATCTCGCTGGAACACGCGCGACAGATTGTCATATAGCCTCCTCAAGGGGTGCAAAGCTTTTATCTTTCAACGGCGGGCTCTTAATGAAAGCCCAGGGCGAACTGACCGCTTCGCCCTACATCCGCGCCGCTTTTCGATCATTCCCAGGCGTCGGCGCCAACAACCTAAATGTCCTGTCATTTTCCCAATTACGAGGCTGGCATTGCAATTGTTCGACTCCGATAAAAATATCTGGATCGCAGGGCGCTAGTGGAAGACTTCTGAAGTTTTCCACCCGGCTGGGCAATTCCTATTTTCCTCTCCCACATTTTCCTCTTCGAGATTTTGCCAAGAGGAAAATGTGGGAGAGGAAAATATCCTGACCAAGGGGTGGGTTACTTTTGAAACTGTCCACAAACTCCGCGGGCGTCGCTTCCACCAGAGCCAGCGCGCCGTTGCGCCTCTCTTTCATTTGGAGCCAGACGATGTGATGGTGGTTGGTCCGTTCACCGTGGACAGCCTGACTACCGGGTTCGGACCGCCAAATGTGATCAGGTGCGGCTTGTCCCAGGTCCGCACGGCCTCTTTGCACTGCGCGGCGCGGCACGCGACCGGTGAATGCTTTGAAGTATCCACGCGCACCGCCGACTGGTAATCGGGCGGCAGCGACAACACTACCGGGCCATTTTGCGTGCTCCCCTCCAACTCGCCACTCTCCCACCGGCTGCCGAGCAGTTCGACAGTGAGCGGGCCGTTCTGCACTTTCAAGCGGTGCTCTCCTCGACTGCCCGAGATGTTGATTGGGCCGTTCATCACTTCCGCGCGGACCTGGCCATCAACATCACGCAGCGTCAATGGACCGTTCTGGTTTCGCGCTTCTATGTTGGCTGTGATGGAGCTGACTCCGATCGGCGAGTTCTTCGCTTCCAGCTCCATCGTCGCGCCATTGGGAGCCTGGATGATCAGATAGCCCATCCAGCTCTCACCGCTCGGTCCGGTCACGGTCACTCGCCCGTCCTGCGCCGACAGCGCAAGCTGCGCCAACAATCTCTGCGCATCTGCGGCGCTTTCCCCGGCGGCGCCCAGGCAGGCTTTGATCGCGAAATGGTCGCGATCCCATCCGCTCACGTGAATGCCTCCGTGATGAACGGCCTGAACCTGTAGCGAAGAGACCGCGGACCTGGGCAGCGTCCGCTCTTGTTCGGAGCGGACAACCTGCCAATCGTCAACCCGCATGGTGATCTGTCCGCAGTCAGTGATCGTCTTATCGCGCCCGGTGTTGATCGTAAAGCTGCGCCCCCCTTTCCGTTGGGCGGCGCTATTCACACAGTTTAAGCACAGGCTCGCGAGCGAAAGCGAGAGCAAAAAGAGAAGACCTTTTTTCATGGTTATGCCTCCTATTATTCGTACTTCAGAGCTATCATCGGATCCACCTTCATCGCCCGCCGCGCGGGGATGTAACAGGCCAGCAGCGCGATGATGATCAATAACACAGACACACCGGCGAACGTCAGCGGATCACTCGCCGTCACGCCGAACAGCAGGCTCGTCATCAAGCGCGTCAGCGCCAACGCTCCGGCGACGCCCACCGCCACACCGATCAACGTCAGCGTCAATCCCTGCCCGACGATCAGCTTCAACACATCGCCGGCTTGCGCGCCTAAAGCTATCCGGATGCCGATCTCGCGCGTATGCTGGGTGACGGTATAGGACATCACGCCGTAGACGCCGACGGCGGCAAGCGTCACCGCGACGATGGCGAAGACGCCCAGCAGCAGAGCATTGAAACGCGGGCGCGAGACGACCTCAGCCAGCGCCCGCTCCATCGTGCTCACGGTCGAGACGGCGGTGTCGGGATCGCTTTCCCAGACGACTTTCTGCGCCGCCGTGGCCAGCGCGTTCGGATCGCCGGCCGCGCGGACGAGCAGCATCAGCGTGCCGCGCGGATTCTGGGCGTGCGGAGCGTACATGCGTTCCGTTTCACCCTCCGCCGGCGATTCGTGTTTGACGTCACTGGCGACGCCCACGATCTCGCGTGTTGTCCGCCCTACGAGGATCTTCTTGCCGAGCGGTTCCGCGTTCGGGAAATAGCGGCGCGCGAAGTTCTCGCTGATGATCACGACCCCCGGGGCGTCGTACGTGTCGCGCTCGTTGAAAGCGCGGCCTGTTCGCAGCGCAATGCCCAGCGTGCGGAAATAGTCGGGGCTGACGACGCCATACCAGGCGGCGCTCGCCCGCCCCGGCTCCGCGGGTTGACCTTCGATCTCGAAAACGCTCCGGAACCCGAACAGCTTGATCATCGGCGGGCTGGACGTGACGGCGGCGCTGTGTACGCCGGGCAGTTTCTCGACGCGCGCAAGCAGCCGCCGATAATAATCGGCGATCTGGCGGCGCTCGGGATATTTCGAATCGAGCATCGAGACGCGCATCGTCAACAGGCGTTCCGGGCTGAAGCCGAGATCCACTTGCTGCATCCGCAGCAGGCTGCGCACGAGCAGCCCGGAGCCAACCAGCAGCGCCGTCGTCAGCGCGATCTCCACCACGACCAGCGCGCCCCGCAAGCTCTGCCCGCGCGCCGCGCCACGCCCGCCTTCCTTGAGCGCCTCGTTGAGATTGACCCGCGCCGACTGCCACGCGGGCGCGAGACCGAACAGCGACACCGTCAGCAGCGGGAGCGCGAGCGCGAAGCCGAGCACGCGCCCATCAATGGTAATTTCATCCAGTCGTGGAATGTCGCGCGGCGCGACCGACACCAGCAGATCGGTTCCCCACTGCGCCAGCAGGAAACCGGCAGCCCCGCCAATCAAGGCCAGCACCGCGCTTTCAGCCAACAGCAATCGCACGATCCGCCAGCGGCTCGCGCCGAGCGCCGAGCGAACCGCCATCTCCGGCGCGCGCAGTGTCACTCGCGCCAGGAGCAGGTTGGCGATGTTGGCGCAGGCGATCAGCAATACCAAACCCGTCGCGAATTGCAGCGCAAGCAGCGTCCGGCGGACGCCGCCGATGACCTGTTCGCGCAGCGGCGCCAGGCGGACACCACGATCCTTGTTGGTGTTGGGATAAGCCTGTTCGAGCTGGCGCGCAATGGCGGTCATCTCGGTTTGCGCCTGATCGAGCGTCACGCCGGACTTCAAGCGCCCGATGACACTGAGGTAATGGCTCCTGCGCTGGTTCGCCGCCGTGCCGACCGCCTCCGGCGTCCAAACCTCCGCGCCGTAATCCACGGCCAATTCGGTCTGCCGGAAGTCGGGCCGCAGCACCCCGACGACGGTGTAGCCGCCATCATCTAGCCTGAGCGTCCGGCCGATGACCGCCGCGTCACCGCCGAAGCGTCGCTGCCAAAAGCCGTGACTGATGATCGCGACGCGGTTCTTTTCGGGTTGCTCTTCCTCCGGCAGGAAGGCGCGGCCTAGTTGCGGGGAGACGCCTAGCGTCGCGAAGAAGTTGGCTGAGACTTTCATGCCGGCGACTTCCGTCGGTTCATTCGTCCCCGTCAGCGTGTAGAGCCAGAGCCAGTATGCGCCCAATTCGTCAAAGCTCCGCGCCTGCTTGCGCCAATCCGCGAAGTTGTTCGGCGAAACGTGGCCGGAGGACACCTCGCCGGGCAGCCACGTCTCCCAAACCTGCGCCAATCGCTCCGGCGCCTGGTAGGGCAGCGGGCGCAACAGCACGGCGTTCACGACACTGAAGATGGTCGTGTTCGCGCCGATGCCCAGCGCCAGCGTGAAAACAGCAATCAACGTGAACCCGGGGTTCTTCACCAACATTCGCGCGCCGTAGCGCAGGTCTTGCCATAAGGTCTGCATAGTTCCCTCCTAGAGGATCGAGGACCGAGGACCGAGGATCGCCATCCTCCGTCTTCGATCCTCGATCCTCTGCCCTCGCCCTTCATTCGCAGCGAAGAGCGATCATCGGGTCTACTTTCGTCGCCCGCCGCGCAGGGATGTAACAGGCCAACAAAGCGACGAACGTCAGCAATAACGCAATCGCGGCGAACGTCAGCGGATCAACCGCGCTCACACCAAACAACAGGGTCCGCATCAAGCGCGTCATGGCCAATGACCCGCCCAACCCGATCAGCACACCGATGAGCGCCAGCCTGATTCCCTGCCCGATGACCAGTTTCAGCACGTCGCCGGATTGCGCGCCCAACGCCATCCGGACGCCGATTTCATGCGTGCGCTGCGCCGTCGTGTAACTGATCAGTCCGTACAAACCGACCGCGGCCAAGGCCAGCGCCAGCGCCGCGAATGAACCGAGCAACAGCAAGTTGAACCGCCGCTGACTGATCGTGCTGTCCACCAGTTGATCCATCGTAGCGATGCTCAGAAAAGCCTGCGTTGGGTTTCCTTCCCGAATCTTTTCCTTGATCGCGGCCAGTTCCTTCAGCGGGTCGCCGGTTGTGCGGATCACCCAGGTCACCAGAGGGGCCGGAGACTGCGCGTAAGGCAGATAAATCTCCAGTCGCGGCGCGCTGTCCAGGCCGTTTGGGCGCATGTCACCGACGACGCCGACCACCTCACAGGTCACGACCCTGCCGGAGAGCGCGAAAGTTATCTTCTTGCCGGTCGGGTCTTCCATCGGCCAATGCCGCACAGCCATCGAGTTGTTGATCAGCGCGACCGGGGCCGCATCCGCCTTGTCAAACTGATTCAGCTCACGCCCGCGCAGCAGCGGCGCGCCCAGCGTGCGCAGATATTCCGGCGTGGCGTTGACGATGTAAGCCGTGGGATCCTGTCCGGGCGCCGAGGCGCGGCCTTCGATCTTCACGCTCTCCGGCATGAGCACCTGGTTATCGTGGAAAGGCAGCGCCGATGTAAGCCCCGCGGCCTGCACGCCGGGCAGCGACCGGACGCGCGGCAGCGTCTGTTCTACCAGAGCGATGCGCTCTTCCGCATTGCGATTCCTGCCGATTCTCGTCTCCAGCGCCAGCGCGCGTTCCGTCACAAACCCCGGATTGACGCGTAACAATGCAATGAAACTGCGCGTCAGCAGGCCCGCGCCGACCAGCAGCGCCAGGGCCAGCGCGATCTCCGAAACGACCAGCAAATTTCGAAGCAGTTGTTGTTGGCGTCCGCCGGTCATCGTGCGCCCTTCCGCCCTGAGCGATTCCTGCAAATCTGGCCTCAGCGCTTGCATCGCCGGAGCGATGCCGAAGATCAGGGCCGTCAGCAGCGATACGCCCGCGGCAAAGCCGAGCGCCAACGGATTCAACCCTATCTGATTCAGGCGCGGCAGGTCGCGCGGGCCGAACGCGACAATCGCGTCAACCAGCCAGTAGGCCAGCAACACACCGACCGCGCCGCCCAAGCCAGCCAGTAGCGCGCTTTCGGCCACCAACTGACGCAACAGGCGACCGCGCCCGGCTCCGAGCGCGGCGCGAATCGCCAACTCGCGCGACCGTTCCGTCATGCGCGCCAACAACAGACTGGCCACGTTGGCGCAGGCGATCAGCAACACAAAACCGACCGCGCTGAATAAAACCAGCAGCCCGCGCCGCGCCTGCCCGACCACGGCTTCGCGCAACGGCGCGACGACCGCGCCCACGCCGGCGTTCGTCTGCGGGTATTCCGCGGCCAACTGAGCGGCGATGTTGTTCATCTCGGCTTGCGCTTCGGCGACGGTTCGTCCCGGCTTCAGCCGCGCGACAGTTCGGATGAACGACGCGCCGCGCAATTGTCGGTCGCTGTTGCGGGGCTGACGCGGCGCCCACAATTCGCGTCCCGGCGGATACTGGAACTCAGGCGGTAGAATGCCGACGACCGTGTGCGGCTGTCCGTTCAGCGTCAACTGCCGTCCGACCAGATTCGGATCGCCGCCGAAACGGCGCTGCCACAACCCGTAGCCGATGACAATCACCTGCCCTCTGCCCGGCTCATATTCTTCAGGCAGGAAAGTACGTCCATACAGTGGCGCCGCGTTCACCGCATCGAAGAAACCCGCCGTGACAATCCACGAACGGAACGTCTCCGGTTCGCCGCTCCCGCTCAGATCGAAAGCGGAGGGTTGAGCGGCGGAGACTATGTCGAGCGTCTGTGCGCGGTCACGCCAGTCAAAGAAATCGGCGGGCGAAGTCTCCTCGCGCTCGACGCCGTTTTTCACATTGTTCTGCCACAGGACAACGACGCGCGCCTCGTCCCCGTAGGGCAAGCGCCGGAGCAGCACGCCGTTGACGACGCTGAACATCGCGGTCGTCGCCCCGATGCCGAGCGCCAGCGTGAGACCGGCAACCAACGTGAAGCCTGGTCTCTTCAACAACATTCGCGCGCCGTAGCGCAGATCCTGCATCAGCGTTTGCATAAGCCTTCCTCCAAGCGGTGTGTAGCGATGAGATACTGCGACCTCGCATCTTCGCCTTTTTGCTCTCTTCATTCACATCGCAATGCGATCATCGGATCAACTTTCGTCGCCCGCCGCGCCGGAATGAGTGCGGCCAGCAAGGCGACGAACGTCAGTAGTAAAGCAATCACGACGAACGTCAACGGGTCGGTCGCGCTCACGCCGAACAGCAAAGTCTTTATCAACCGTGTCAGCGCATACGATGCAATCAACCCAATCGCCACGCCAATCATCGCCAGCGCCATCCCCTGCTTCACTATCAGTTTCAGCACGTCGCGTGTTTGCGCCCCAAGCGCTATTCGCAAACCGATTTCATGCGTGCGCTGCGACACGCCGTAAGCCATTACGCCGTAAATTCCGACCGCCGCCAGGATGAGGCCGAGCGCCGCGAACAGACCCAATAGGGTCATATTGAACCGTTGCGGCGCAACCGAGCGGGCAACCAACTGCTCCATCGAGCGCAGATTCCGGACCGGCAGCGCAGGATCGAGTTGGCGCATCTCGCCGCGGATCGCCGCGCTGAGCGCCAACGGATCGCCCGTCGTGCGCAGGACGAAGCTTGCCTGCTGCGCAATCTCCTTTAGCCCCTCGGCGGCCTGCCAGATCGGCATGAAAACAGTCGGTGGCGCCGGTTGGCTCAGGCTGCGTTGCTTCGTCTCATTGACCACACCGATGACGCGGCGCATCGCCAGATCGCCGCGTTCACAGCAAACGTATACTTCCTGGCCGAGCGGCTCAACGTTGGCGAAGTTCCTCCGCGCGAACGCTTCGCTGATGATGACGACGGGTTCAGCGCCATCCGAATCACCATCTCCCTCCGCCGCCCCGCCGCGCGCGTCAATTGCAGGTTGGCCACGTTGGCGCAGGCAATCAGCAAAACAAAGCTGACCGCGCCGAGCAGAATCCACAGCAGCTCTCGAATCTCTCTCGTCATATTCGCCCGCCAACTCATCACGCCGAAGAATTCGTTCCGATTCACCTGTCGCGGATAAGCGTCGCGGAACCTGTCAAACAGCAGCTTCAATTCCGAACGCGCCTGGTCTTGCGTGTAGCCTTGCTTCAAACGCCCGATGACCGTCCAGTTGTGCCCTTCATTCTGACTGGCCGGGTCGACGCGCATCGGCAGGATGACATCATGCGACCCGTAGTATTCAAAACCGGACGGCATAATGCCGACGACCGTATAGGCAACGCCGTTGAGCGTGATCATCTTGCCGATCATCCCAGCGTCCGCCTCGAAGCGCCGCCGCCACAATCCGTCGCCCAGGATCGCCACGCGTTCGCCGGCGGGGCTGTCTTCTTCCGCCGTAAAGCCTCGTCCGCTGGCCGGAGATACGCCCAACACGCGGAAGAAATCCGCCGTGACGCGCAAGCCACTGATGTATTCGGCCTGGCTCTCATCAGACAGATCAACGTTCGACCCCATCAACTGAGTCCCGGTGATTGCTTCAAACGACTGACAGTTGCCGCGCAGGAAGATGAACTTCGGCGCGCTGAGACTATTGACGCCTTCGTCGCCTGTGTGAGCGCGCCCCATCTCCATCAATCTTTCCGATTCGGGATAAGGAAGTGGCCGCAATAACACTGTATTGATAATCGTGAAGATCGCCGTGTTCACGCCGATTCCCAACGCCAGCGTGAGAACCGCAATCAACGTGAAGCCGGGTTTCTTCAACAACATTCGCGCGCCGTAGCGCAGGTCTTGCCAAAGTGTTTGCATAATTCCCCTTTCGATTGCGGGTTGCGGATTGCGGATTGCGGATTGAAGAGTGATTCCGTGTTTCACAAATCCGCAATCCGCAATCCGCAATCCGCAATCAAGTCATTGGCGCCTCAACGCCACCATCGGGTCCACACTCACTCTTGCCGCAACGCCTCCAAAGGATCGATCTTCGTCGCGCGCCAGGCGGGGATCGAAATTGCCGCAGCCGCCACGCCAATGAGGACCAAAGAAACCATGATGTAGGTCACAGGATCGGTCGGAGTCACACCATAAAGGATGTTCTTGAGGAGTTGTGTCAGCAACCATGCGCCAGCCAGCCCCGCGCCCAGTCCGATCAGAGCCAGCCTCAACCCTTGCCGGAACAGCATGCCCAACACGTCGCCTATTTGCGCGCCCAGCGCCACGCGAATTCCGATCTCATGCGTTCTTTGGGCCACTGCATAGCCCATTACCCCGTAAATGCCCAGGCCCGCCAGCGCGAGAGCAATAATAGAAAACAGGGTCAGAAGCGATGTCTGGAATCGCCGTGGCGCCATTTGTTCGCTCAGTTGTTGCTCCATGGTCGTGACTCCGGACAGAATGGCTGTCTGGTCCAGTGAACGAACAGCGCTGCGCAGTGTCGCCGCAAATTTCGCCGGGGCGCCCGTGGTTCGCGCTACCAGGTCTGAAGGGATTGCGCCGGATTGCCTGTACCACTGAAACACATAGGGAGTAGTCTGTCTCTCAAGCCCGTGGCTACGCAGATCCCGTATGACGCCAATGACGGTGAGCCAATCATCGTTGCGTCCTCGCGGGTCTTGCCCTTTGAACCGCTTCCCGATTGAGTCCTGATCGGGCCAGTAACGGCGCGCCATGCTTTCGTTGATGATCGCCACCAAAGGCGAATGAGGGCCATCTTGTTCAGAGAAGAACCGTCCTCGCAAAAGCTGCGCGCCCATGGCCTGCATATAATCCCCGCTGATGGTCTTCCAAGTGAGCGCTGTCCATTGTTCCCGAGGCTCGGCGGCGCGCCCTTCAACGCTGCGGAGCCCGAGGGTTCTCGCCCCTCCCAACTCAAACAAGCCGTCGATTGCGCCGGCCGCCCGGACTCCGGGAAGCGCCCGGACTCGTTCCAACGCCGAATCCAGGAACGCCATTCTCCTGGCGGTTGGCGCCTCCGCAGGCAGTGTCATTCGCAGCGTAAGGGCCTGTTCAGGCTCAAATCCCGGACCGACTGCCTGAACGGCAAGAAAACTGCGAATCAGGAGGCCCGCCCCCGTCAGCAAGATGACCGACAGGGCGAACTCAATCACGATCAGCAAGCCGCGCGTGCGGCTCAGCGCAACGGTGTCGGATGATCCGCGGCCGCCCGCCTTGAGAGACTTGTTGGGGTCACTCCGAGAAATCCTCCAGGCGGGACCGAGGCCGCAGATCATCGCCGTCAGCAATGAAATTCCCAATGTGAACGCAAGTACCCCGGAATCCAAACCGGCTTCTTCTAATCGCGGTATGTCCGGCGGCCCAAAGGCGATGAGCGCTTCAACACCAAAAGCCGCCAGATAGAGGCTGAGGCCCCCCGACAAGACGGCCAGCATGACGCTCTCGGTAAACAGTTGCCTCATAAGGCGGGCCCTTCCGGCGCCTAAAGCGGTTCTGATGGCCATTTCGCGACCGCGCGAGACTCCACGCGCCAGAATCAGATTCGCCACGTTTCCGCAAGCAATGAGCAGAACGAACGACACCGCGCCGAACAACATAAAGAGCGCGAGCCGCGTGTTGTTGTTCAACTCCACACGTAGCGGAACCACGTTAACGCCGAGCCCTTTGTTGAGATATGGATCCGTCTGCTCCAGGCGCTTTGCCAGGATATTCATTTCTGTCTGCGCCTGTTGAAAGGGAACGCCGGGTTTCAGCCGGGCGACAACATTCCACCTCGCATAGAAGCCACGAACACGGGTGTTATCTCGAGCAGGCCGGTCAAGCCAGTAACGGTTGGTGGTGATTGGAGCCCAGAATTGCGTTTCACGGGCTGGAATCTGAAAGGTCGCCGGCATGACACCGATGATTTGAAAATCCACGCCGTCGATCTGCAGCGTCTTCCCTATGACGTCAGGAGCGGCCCCGAACCGGCGGTTCCATAAGCCCTGACTCAAGATCACCACGCGGTCTCGCCGCGTCTCCTCATCCGGTGTGAAGAGTCGTCCTACCCGAGGGGAGATTCCCATGAGAGGAAAGAAATCCGCCGAGACGAATCCACCCTGAACTAACTCGGGCTCGGCGGTCCCAGTCAAATTCGCGCGAGAAAAACCTGTATTTTTGTAAAAGATCGCCATGGCCTCAAAGCTCTGGCTCTGCGATTTCAAGGCCGCGAAGTCATCGAGCGAGACAGGCTGTCTCGGATCTTCGCGACCGCTGCTAAAGACGAGAACTAGGCTGCCGGGATCGCGATAGGGTAGGGGCCGGAGCAAGACCGCGTAAATGACGCTGAAGATAGCGGTGTTAGCCCCTATCCCCAGGGCCAGCGACAACATCGCCACAGCGGTGAAGCCTGGATTTCGGCGCATCATGCGCAGTCCGTAGCGTAGGTCTTGCCAAATGTTTGTCATTATCTCGTCTCCTAAATGGCTGGCGCGAGCGAGCGGAAACACGAGCGCCGAGGCTCTTCAACCAAACGCCGTGCCAGCCCGACTGGCATGCCAAAGGCTGAAAACAGCAGCTTTGCCGCCGCCACCTGTCTTCGGACGCTGGCGCTGGTGTACGCTTTTGGGATTAGGCAATCCCGGCATTGGGACTGAAATTCCGAATCAGTACCGCGAGCGGTAGCGAGCGTGGCTCCATCAATAGGCCTATTGATGGAGCCACGCTCGCTACCGCTCGCGGTACTGATTCGGGCGTCTACTTGCACAGGTGGAACTTTTTCGGCAGTTGCACGGAGGTTGCGCTCGAACGGTTCTGCGAGCGCGCGCTGGCCGAGAGCGAACGGCTGAGCGGCGACACTTTTTCAACCGGTTTGAAGTGGAATGCTCAATGACGCACGATCACAAAATTCTCGGCTCACAACTTGCGCCATTCGCTTAACCTCAGTCACATCTGAGCGCCACCATCGGATCCACCTTCGTCGCCCGCCGCGCCGGCAGGTAACAAGCGATCAACACCACCAACGCCAACAACGACGGCACGACGACGAACGTCGCAGCGTCGGTCGCGCTCACGCCGTAAAGGACGCTCGCTATCAATCGCGTCACCGCCAAAGCTCCGGTCAAGCCGATGGCCAGTCCGGCAAGCGTCAATGTCATTCCCTGCCGCACGATCAGTTTGACGACATCAATCGCGTCAGCGCCCAGCGCCATCCGGATGCCGATTTCGCGCGTGCGTTGCGCCACCGAGTAAGCTGTCACGCCGTAAATCCCGATTGCCGCGAGCGCGAGCGCCAGCAACCCGAAACTGCCCAACACCGCCGCCGCCCCGCGCGCCGGCGCGAGTGAAGCGCCAAGATGCTCGGTCATCGTTCGGGCGCCGGTCACCGCCAGGTTCGCATCCATCCGTTTGATCTCGTCGCGCGCCGCGTTGATCAGCCGGGCCGGATCGCCTTCGGTTTGCGCCGCCAGATTCACGTACGCGCGCGGCTTTTGCGACAGCGCGAACCAGACGAAAGGAGAGGGCGCTTCGCCGATTGTCC
>Ga0187894_10003139_pt1 | contig 18892 bp, 26 predicted proteins | sample GBC1701081metaG_FD_136650 | JGI IMG/M metagenome (GOLD analysis project Ga0187894, IMG submission 136650) | White microbial mat communities from a lava cave in the Kipuka Kanohina Cave System on the Island of Hawaii, USA - GBC170108-1 metaG ...
ACTCTAGTTCAGAAATTCAAGGCCGCAAATTTTTGGTGATAAGAGATATGCCCATTGTAGATTATGCCGGTTCAAAAATTGAAACCAGGCAAATGATTGTTGATGCTTCTGATGAGTTTGGCAAAAAATCTCGAGTTTTAAATGGCGACTCCAAATTGAAACTGGACATCTCTTTATCGTATGAGCCATTTAAAGTCAGACCTTATTCAAAGAAGGTTGAGTTGTAAGTTGACTAGGTCTAATTTTTAAGCGTTTGATTAAAATAGATTAATTTTCCTTATTTAAAATAATTCATTTCCATAATTCTTTTTCATATATAAAATAATTAATTTCCTGTGTGAATCATCATTTTGTCACTTGTAAGTAACAAAAAGAACGAAAGATTTAAATACTACCTCTGCCGATACTACTCAATAGGGGTGGTAGATATGGCGAAGAGACAACAGGAGAAAAAAATGACAAGTATGTTTGGAAAGATGTTGTTTGTGTTCCTAACGTTCGCGGTTTTCGCGACCGGTGTGGGAATCGGAAGCTTTGTTGGTAGTGAATTTACTAGCGAAGCTCTTGCTTCAACGCAGGTGACAAATTCTAAGGCTTTGACATTTGAAACAGTTGATGCTCCAGAGCCAAAAACCGCTGATCCTCTAAAAGCGCAGCCTCAAGAAATTAACTTGCAAGGTCCTCAAGAGCGTCCATCTCCTCAGGACTGGATTGCGCAGTCGCAAATTGAGATGAGTACTGAAGGAGTTTTTATCCGTTTGAACAACCCTCAGTGGGCGATTTTCGCGGATTCAAACAGTATGGACCCAGTCTTTGACGCGGGTTCTCACGCGATTCAGATTATTCCAACTGACAAAAGTCAGATAGCTGTTGGTGACATTTTGAGTTATCAATCGCCTCTTGGTTTTATCATGATTCACCGTGTTGTTGAAATCAGCGAAGACGAAGAGGGCTGGTATGCTATTGTCAAGGGCGACAATAACCCAACTGCTGACCCATGGAAAATAAGGTGGGATATGGTCCGTAGAATTACGGTTGCCATAATCTACTAAGATGGTGCCAAATGATTTTTCTTTTGATTTTTTTGATTTTGAGCAAAGTGTGAGGTATTACATAGTTAAGGACCAGTTTGGTAAAGAGTGTTGGTATGATCCGAATAAAGAAATTATGACTCCTATTGATGGTTGTTTTGAGGAGAAAGTTATGCCGTTTGAGAGAAAAATTAAGCTTGATGACGAGCCGAACTTGAATTGAGTTCCCAAACCTTTTATACATCTTCTTTCTCGTTGTCCTTATGGACGACGTTCAATCTAACATTGACAAGTGGCGTAAAGCTGGTAAGGTTGCTGCTGAAGCTCTGGAATACGGAAGAACTCTCATAAAGAACGGCGCAAATATTAGAGAAGTTTGCGATAAGATTGATAACAAAATCATTGCTTTGGGCGCTAAGCCTGCCTGGCCTTCTCAAATGGGTTTGGATGCGACAGCCGCTCACGCGACTCCTGACCCGTCTGACGAAACTGTTTTTGACAATAATTTGGTCTGTTTGGATGTTGGCGCGCAGGTTGACGGCTATGTTGGCGACAATGCTCTATCACTTGACCTTTCAGGAAAATATGGTGACATAATCAAAGCGTCAAAGGAAGCGCTTCAAAACGTTTCAAAGCTTGTGGCGCCTGGCGCTTCTTTAGGCGAATTAGGCAGGTGCATTCAGGAAACTATTGAAAGTTATAATCTTCAGCCAGTAAAGAACTTGTGCGGTCACGGAATTAGCCGTTTTGTTATTCACGATAAGCCTTCTATTCCAAATTATGATACTGGAGATAAGAGAACTCTAAGTGGCAATCAAATTATCGCGATTGAGCCTTTCGCGACGAATGGCGCGGGTATGATTTATGAAGCTGACGCTGGAAATATTTTTGCTCTTGTTCAAAAGAAGCCTCTTAGAAGTCCTTTTTCAAAGGAAGTTCTTTCATTTATTGAAAAAGAGTACGGTCCTTTCCCTTTTACCACGAGATGGCTTGTTAAGCAGTTTGGCGCGGGAAAAACTAATCTTGCGTTGAGGGATTTGTTGAACGCGGGTTGTCTTCATGAGCATCCTCCTTTGATAGAAAAGGCGAAGGGTATGGTTGCCGTGTTTGAGAACACGTTTTTTGTCGGCGATAAGACGGAAATTCTTACAAAATTGTAATTTTTTCAGGTTTTTTCTAGAAAATGTTATAAATGGTTGTTACATATTTAGTAATATGAGAAAAACTGATTTGGGTATGGTTTCAAAGCTTCCAACTGGGAAATACGTAGGTGAGTGGGTTGTTGTTTGTGATTCAAAGATTGTGGCTCATAGTAAGAATCTAAAAGCTATTGAGAAAGATATTCTTAACTGCAAATCAACTCCTTTAATAATGAAAGTTCCAAAGCAGCAGGTTTTGTTGTATTAAATGATAGTTTTTCCTTATACGAGTATAAAAAGGGTGAATGGTGTTTCTCACAAAGGTCCGTACATTCCTGTTTTTATCAGACATCCGGAAGGTAAGTTATTGAGGTTTTTGGCATTGATTGATTCTGGCGCTGATTCTTGTGTTATCTCAAAATCTACTGCTGATTTATTGCAAATAAAGGCGGGAAAAGAGGAGGAAACAGAAGGCATTGGAGGAAAGGCAAAAGGTGCGTGGGGAAAATTTTCTTTTGTTGTTGAAGGCGAGCATGAAAAACATGTTTTCAATCATGTGAAAGTTTTCATTTTGCAGGATGATTTGGATGTTCCGATTCTTTTGGGAAGAAATTCTTTTTTTGATAAGTTTGAAATCAGTTTCATAAAAAATTCAAAAATTAAAATAAGAAAGACTGAATGATTTTATGAATGTCTGTTGATTTCTTTTAGCTTTTTTGTCGCTTCATGAACGGTTTCTTTGTGAAGTTCTTTTCGAAGTTTTTCGTAGATGTTAATCGCGTCTCTTCTGTATTTTTTTTCGCGTGTCATTAAAAATGCGGCGTATGCGAATTCTGCCGCGATGAACATTTTTTGGTTTGTTTCTTTTGGGTCTGAGATGGGGATTGATTTTTGTGCGCATTCATATCCTATTGTGAGAATTGCTGCTGAGTCTTTTTTGTCCTCGAATTCGTAGCTTGCTGTTCGGTAAAGTTTTGCCGCGCGTAAATAAAGTCCTGATGTTATGTTGCTGAATGGAAATTTGTTTTTTTCAAGTGCTTTTGATGTATTTGAATTATCATTAGCTCCTCTTAAAAGCCAAACAAGTGTGTCATTATTTTTTAATTTGTCAATTAGCGCGTTTCTTTTGCGTGTTCTTTCATCAATTGAGTTCCAGTCTCTGTAATTGATGGCGTCATTAATTGAGTTGGTCAGGTGTCCGTACGCCGCGCAGATGTTTTCGTCACCTTTTATTGTTGTGTGTTCGTAAAAAAGCGATAAATAATGCGATAGTTGTCCGCGCGTTATGCCTTTGTTTCTTTCTGGCTCTTCAGGTATTGATGCCAAAGCGTGTTCGGCGTATGTTATGGCTGTTCTCAGTGTTTGTTTGATTGATGGCGAACCGTTAAGTCCTTCTTTGTAGCCAAAGAGCAGTTTTCTGATGAGTTCAGCGGATAATCCGTTTGGGTGTTCGTATTTTGATAGAATGTCTATCGCGTCGGTTGTTCGCACAATTTTCGCTTCGCGAAGCATTTGTTCTAGTTCCATAAAGCCACCAAATTATGCGTTTTGAACTGGTATAATATCCTATTTATTTTCAATATTGTAGTTTATTAGTATTTTACCACAATCTTTATAAGCAAATACCTATTATTTTTACTTAGGAAAACGAGGGGGTTTCTCGACGATAAAATGACAGACCAAGACAAGTCAAAAGACAGCTCAAACGATTACGGCGCGGAGCAGATTCAGGTACTCGAAGGTCTGGACCCTGTTAGAAAGCGTCCTGGTATGTATATTGGTTCTACTGACATTCGCGGTTTGCACCATATCGTTTGGGAAGTTGTCGATAACTCAGTTGATGAGGCTCTCGCGGGTCATTGCACTAAAATCATTGTTACTGTTTACAAGGACGGTCATATTTCTGTTGAAGACAACGGTCGTGGTATTCCAACAGGTATGCATTCAAAATATCATAAGCCTGCTGTTGAGATAGCGCTTACAATGCTTCACGCTGGAGGTAAGTTTGAGAAAAACGCCTACAAAGTGTCAGGCGGTTTGCATGGTGTCGGAGTTTCGTGTACTAACGCTTTGTCAGAAAAACTAATAGTAACTGTTAAGCGCGAAGGAAAAATTCATCAGATGGAGTTCAAGAGAGGTATTACGCAAGGAACTCTGAAAGTTCTTGGCGTTTCTAAGGAAACTGGAACGACTGTTGAGTTTTGGCCTGACCCTCAAATTTTTGAGACTCTGAATTTTGATTCTGATTTGCTTCGCTCAAGAATTCGTGAGCTCGCGTTCCTAAACAGGGGTCTTGAGTTTATTTTTAATGATGAGCGTGTTGACAAGTCTGAAGTTTTCAAGTATGACGGAGGAATTAAGGAGTTTGTTTCTCATTTGAACAAAGGAAAGCAAATTCTTCACCAGCCGATTTATTTTGAGAGAGAAAAGGACGGTGTTGTCGCTGAAATCGCGATGCAGTATAACGATTCATATTCTGATAATGTTTTTTCGTTCGTAAACAACATCAATACTGTTGAGGGCGGAACTCATTTGTCAGGTTTCAAATCGGCCCTTACTAGGGCTCTTAAGCAGTATGCGGATAAGCACGATATTGCCGATGAAAAAATGGAGTTAACGAGCGAGGACTTTAGAGAGGGTCTTACCGCAATCATTTCTGTTAAGGTTCCAAATCCTCAATTTGAAGGTCAAACAAAGGCGAAGTTAGGAAACAGCGAAGTGAAAGGAATCGTTGATAGTTTGGTTTATGAGGGTTTGACTAGTTGGCTTGAGGAAAATCCGCAGCCTTCTAAATTAATTTTGACAAAGTGTGTTGACGCAGCAAGAGCGAGAGAGGCTGCGAGAAAGGCAAGAGAGCTTGTTCGAAGAAAAGGTCTGTTCGAAGGCGCGAGTTTGCCGGGAAAGCTTGCTGACTGCAGTTCTAATGATCCTTTGAAGTCGGAAATGTTTTTGGTTGAGGGTGATTCTGCGGGCGGAAGCGCAAAGCAAGGAAGAAATAGAGAATTCCAAGCTATCTTGCCTCTTAGAGGTAAAATCATTAATGTTGAGAAGGCTCGTTTAATCAAGGTTTTAAAGAATGAGGAAATTGGCGCGATGATTACTGCGCTAGGAACCGGTATTGGTGAGGATTTTGACATTTCAAAATTAAGATATCATAAAGTTGTCATCATGACCGATGCGGACGTTGACGGTCATCACATTGCCTGTCTTCTGTTAACTTTCTTTTACAGATTGATGCCTGAGCTTGTGAAGCAGGGTAAAATCTATCTTGCCCAGCCGCCGTTATTCAAAGTTGAAAAGAATAAGAAGGTTATCTATGCGTATTCTGACGCTGAAAAAGATAAGCTAGTAAAAGAAATGGGCGAAGGTTCGGGTGTTCAAAGATATAAAGGTCTTGGTGAGATGAATCCAAGGCAGCTTTGGGAAACTACTATGGACCCAACTGTTCGTGTATTAAAGCAAGTCACGATTGAGGATACGATTCTCGCGGACCAGATGTTTACTGTTTTGATGGGCGATGAAGTTGAGCCAAGAAAGGATTTCATTTTAACGCACGCGAAAGAAGTCAAAGAGTTGGATGTTTAATTCTAGCGACATCTCGAGGGCGAGAGAAAAGTTTTGAACATATTTGCGAAGCAAATATTTGTTAAGTTGTTTCTGGAGCCCGAGCAAGGAGCGATTTGGTCAAGCTTTTCTATGAAAAGGTTGCCAAGAAAGGATTTCATTTTAACGCACGCGAAAGAAGTCAAAGAGTTAGACGTTTAAATTAAAATTTCTTTTTCAATTTTTCCTGTTCGTTTTGCTCGTCCGTTTCCTCTTATGTGATATTCTGTTTTGTCACAAAGACTTTTTCTAATTTGTCTCATTGTATCTTCATCGGATGAGATTAGTAAAACGTCAATGTCTCTTTTTTCAAGTCCGTTTTCAGGCGTCCAAACGCTGTATGGCACTCTTTGGTATATTTCCGCGTCAGGTGTTCTAATTGAGAAATTTTTGGCGGTGTATTGTTCAAGTGTTCGTCCTTTTATGTTGCTGACAAGGTCAATGTATGCTTTGATGTTTGACGGGTTGTTTTTGCTGTGTCCTATTGTTTTTAGGATGTTGTCAAAATGCTTTTGTGTCGGATAGAATAATTGTTGTATGGGCATTCCTTTTGATAGCGCTTTGAGAAGTTTACGCGCCATTATTCGTTCATCGCTGCTCTCAAGTTCGCAGGCAATTTCTTCAAGCGAGTCTTTTGCCATATCGTGTTCTATTCTTTTTGCTTCCAAGACAAAATCTATCGCTTCTGATTTGTAAAATCTCGCGTTTGGATTGTTGTAAAATATTATTCCTGTATCGAGTTCGCTGTCAAGGTCTAAGAATTCTTGAATGAATCGTCCCGCTTGTTTCGCTTCAACGACTTTTCTTTTGTATTGTTCTCGGCAAAGGCCGTTGGTGACTTCTATTGTGGCGCAGTATTTTTTTCCCTTAAGCGTTTTTATGAGTTCACTTTGAAGTTCGCTTTTGTATTCCACTGTCCCCTCTCTACAATATTGAAAGCTTATGTGGCTATTTAAACCTTCATAGTCCGTGTTCAGTAACAAGTTTTTTATAACACCAATGTGGCTTTTTTTGTTTTATGAGTGAGCTTGAGACTAAGTTGTCATTTCCACAGGCGCTTTCCCTTAATCAGTTTGGGCATTTTGTGGATGTTGTTTCTTCTTTATCAGGGTGCAATCTTAGAATTCTTCGAAATTCTTCTGGAGAGTTGTTTTTTAATGGTGAGTATTTTCCTTTTTCGATAAATAAGATGGATGGAAAGAAATATTTGTATGATTCTTTTGGTTATTCTCCTCCGAGAAATTACAGTTCGAAGCTTGAGCTAAAAAGTAAGCTAAGAAGTTCTGTTGCCGGCTATTTTTTGAAGGCTAATGTTGATTTTTCTATTCCTTTGACAAAAATGATGACTGATTCTAGTATGTCTGTTTTGTTAGGAAGCCTAGAAGACAGTCTTAAGGCAGAGGTTTCTTTGGATGGAAAGACAAGAATGCTTATGAATAATGGTAAGCTTGATGTTGGCGGGTCTATTAGAAGAAAGCCGTATGTTTTGGCCTTTAAGTGTGAGTATCGCGCGGGCAAGTGTTCCGAGATGAAGATATGCGTTCCTTCGTTTGAGGCTCTTGAGTTTTATGAGGAAGTCCACAGCTTTGTTGAGGGCTACGATATACCGCAACGTTTATAAACCCCTGCCTGTGAGGATGTTTCAATGGCAGTTGCATCAAAACAAATCATTGTCAAGAAGAAGTGGGTTCCTATTCACGCTTCTAAGCACTTTTCTGAGCAGCAAGTTGGCGAGTCTTTTGTCGCCGATGAAAAAACGCTTCTTGGAAGGCATGTTAATGTTAGTTTGATGACAATTATCGGTGACCCTCAGCGTCAGGCTGTTCATGTTGATTTTAAGATTACTAATATCGCGAATGGTGTTGCGAAAACTGAGCTTGTTGGGTTTTCTTATCTTCCTGCGGCTGTTAGAAAATTTGTAAGGCGCCGAAAAGAGAAAATTGTTGATTCTTTTGTTGTGCATTCTCAAGATGGCGTTTATGTTCGAATAAAGCCTCTTGCGGTTACTAGAGGAAGAACTACTGGTATTGTTCTTGCGAATTTGCAAAAATTGATGCGAGCGTTTATCGCAAAGCAGCTTTCTCAGATGACTTTTGATAATTTTGTAAAGATGGTTGTTGAGAAGAAATTCCAGCAGTCAGTTGCGGCTCAGCTTAGCAGGATTTATCCTGTTGGCGCGTGCGAAATGCGACAGTTTATGGTAATTCCTGCTGAAAAAATCAAGGAAATGGGAATTAAAATTGTCTTGCCTCCTGAGAACTTGCCTGATATGGCAAGCAAGAAAAAGAAGCAAGAGCCTGTTCAAGAAGTTCAGGAAACCGCTCAGGCAGATGAGCAGCCAGTTCAAGCGTAATTATTTTAATTCTATTGTGTTTTCGTTGATTTTGGGGATGGTAACATATGGGTGATTTGGAAAGTCGTGTTGATTTTGCAGCGGATTTGGTTTATTGTTTGATTAAAGAAGCAAAATCTTCCCAAGAATCTCAAAGGCCTAACTATCATATTTCTTCTTTGGAAAAAAGTCTTGTCGCGCATTATGATATTTGCAAGTTTAATGGAGAGTCAACTACTGAGTTTCGTAAAGAAATTTGTGATTATGGAAAAATAAAGCTTTCAAAGTCAGATATGCCGTCCGGTTGTTTTGGTGTTTCACTTGGCTTGTCAACGGCTGTTTTAGGTGTGATGATTCCTTCTTATAATATTTTGGCTGTTGGCGCGGTTCTTTCGGCTGTTTCAATTCCTGTTGCTTTTTTTTCTGTTAGAAAGAAAATGAAAGCGAGGGCGGAGGCGATAGGTTCTATTTTTGACATTGAAATGAACAAATATATATTGGATGGCGCTTTGAAGAAGTTAAGGGATGAAAAATGACTGAAATTGGACGTGGAGCGGAAGCGGTAATTACCAAGAACGGAGATGTTGTTCTAAAAGAGCGTTTGAAAAAATCTTATCGCTTAAATGAAATTGATGAAAAGCTAAGAAAGCAAAGAACAAAGCGCGAAGCTAAAATTCTTAAAGCGCTTGAAAAAGCAGGTGTTCTCGCTCCTAAATTAAAATCTGTTAGCGACAAAAATATGGTTATTGAGATGGAATTTATTGATGGCAAGAAAGTGAGGGATGTTATTCATAATGATTTGTCTCTTGCGAAAAAAATAGGAAAGCTTGTTGGAAAAATTCACGAGCTTGGTGTCATTCATTCTGATCTTACAACATCAAATATGCTCGTGAAAAATGGCGATGTGCACATTATTGATTTTGGTTTGAGCTACATTAGCGGTAAAGTTGAAGACAAAGCTGTTGACATTCACGTTATGATGCAAATTTTTGAGTCAAGCCATCACGAAATTCATAAAGAATGCATCGCGCTAGTTTTTGAAGGCTACAAAGAGGCGTATAAAGATGCGAATAAAGTTCTTGAGCGTCTTGAAGTTGTTCAAAAGCGCGGAAGAAATAAGAAGAAATAGTTATTCAGTTATTTCATTCAGCGCATCAAGCCTTGTTTGTGCGTCAACGCTTTGCTCCCATAAGTGCCAGAATGTTTTTTGCAAAAATGACAGCCATTCAGGATCGGATATTTCGTAGATTATATTTGTCTTTTTTTGCACTCCTTTTTTTTCTGAAGTGAGTATTTCTTTGAGAAGGGCCTTTTTGTCGTCAATAATGAGCGCGCGAAGTGGCTGTTCGCAGTGGCGCATTCTTATCGCGTCCCACCCTGCTCTTTTGTTTATGTTGATTATTTTTTGGGCTCTTTCGTTGCTTGACAAATCAACTCTTGTGAGTATGTTGGTTCTTATTTTTCTTTTCGCGAACTCTTCCAGTCTTTCTATTGTTTTTTGGTCAAACGCGAAGGTCAAGTTTCCTGAAAAAAACAATATTTGCTGTTTTGGCTCAGCTTTCAAAAGTATGTTTGGGTCTTCTTTTGTTTTCTTGACGTCTTTTTGTGTTGCGAACTGGTACATGTCAAATGGCGAGAAGTCTTCTTTGCGTCTCGCGCTTGTTATTTTTTGAAGAAGTCTTTCTTGGTAGGCGCTTCCTTTGACGTTTATCGCGTTGAGGTAAACTATTTTTAGCGCGCCTCTTGTTCCGCCTCTGAATGTTCGCGTAGCGATAATTCCGTTCTCCGTTGCTATTCTGTCTACGTAAGCGTCTGCTGTTCGCCAGTTTTTGGAGAGCGCGTGCGCTATTTCCTGTATTGTTCGAGGCGAAGTCCTTACAAATTCAATAATCTTGTTTTCAGTCTCTTTTGTTAAAACCACAACACTGACCCCTATTTTTCTACAATAATATGGTTATTTTCTACAACTATATATACATTTTGATGGAGAAGTATGTGATTACTGGAGGTCCTGGTGCGGGCAAGACAACCATATTAAACGAGCTGCGAAACAGAGGCCATCAGATTGTTCCTGAAGCTGCGAGAATGATTATCGAGAATGGCTGGGGCGACCCGAGAAAAGATCTTACAGGTTTTCAGAAGAAGGTTGTCGCGCTTCAATTGTCTCTTGAAGAGTTGGTTGATGGTTTAGCGTTTTGCGATAGAGGTTTGATTGATACTGTGGCTTATTCTCAATTAGGTAATATTGAGTCTATAAAGCTTCCAAAGCATCGCTATGCGGGGATTTTTCTTGTAGAGCCGGTTCCGTTTGAAAATGATTCCGTTCGTTGGGAATCTGAAGAGCAAGCCAAAAAGATTCATTCTGCGATTGAAATGGCCTATAGAATATTTAATTACGATATTGTCAAAGTTCCTGTTCTTTCTCCAGAGGAAAGAGCGGAGTTTATTGTAAGTAAAATAAATGAGGTGAGCTGAATGTTTGATGAACGGTTAATGAAGTATTTTGGCTGGGTTAGGGAATTTCCTGAATTCGAGTATGAGTTGAAGTTTGATGCGCCATTAAAAAAATCTGTTTCGGATTTTTTAGAAATTGGTGAAAATGACAGGTATTCTCCTCTTAATATTTTTTTGATCGGGGCGTTTAAAACGATTGAGGGGACTTCCAAATGGGATATGGATAACGCTTGGAATTATAATAGACTCAGAAAGGTTGACTCAGAATTGGTAGTCAGCCATTATTGCGGGGATATGGTTGCCGTACAAAGACTAGTAAAGCATTCTGATGTTCTTTACACTACTGATAAGAATTTATTTGATATTAAAATTAAAGGAGAGAGTATTCCTCTAAATTTTGGGATTAAGGGTGAAAAACAAGTGATGAAAAGAAAGGAAAGTGTTGAATCCGCCACTCTTTCTGATATTCTCAGAGAGATGACTGGTAGAAAGTTTGAAGGTTCTGTAGAAAAGTTCGTTGAGTATTATTTTGTCCAAGATGAAGAAACTAACAGAGTTTTTGAGTTGTCCTATGCGACGTGTAATTCAAAATTTGCTCAATTAGAGGTTGAGTATGTTGGCTTTGACTCTGATTTTATTCCTAAAAATCTTAATGATGAGCGCCAGTTAATTTCAGATCTTATTAATTTAGGAAATTCTTTGGTTAATGTTAAACCGTCAAAAAAGAATAAGCGCGATTTTATTTCTCGTTAATTACTGCATTCTTCTTTGCAGTAATTCTTTTTCGTACAAATCTCGCAAACTATTAACCAATATTTTGTCGTTGTACATTACTCTCAAATCGTCAAGTGTGTATCTTTGTATGCTTCCTGTTTTTTCTGGTTCCATTATTTTTATTTCGCCGCCAATTTCGTTGCAAAGGTATGAGTGTACTTGGTGTTTCCCGTCAATTAATCCGAATTCTGAAATTCCGATTAGTTCTTCAACGATTACGTCAAGGTTTGTTTCTTCTTTTGCTTCGCGTTTTATGCATCGCAAAATGTCTTCTCCTTTTGAAACTTTTCCGCCTGGTGGTCCCATGTAGGGCTCTCCTCTTTTTCGATAATTCAAGTTGTCAAGCAGAAGCAGTTTTGAATCTTCAAATATCAGCGCCGCCCCGACTATTGTTACCCCGTTTTGCATAAAGGGAGAAAGCAAGATGTTAGTTTAAGAATATTGTGGCGAAGAAGAATATATCTTAGATTGCGGATTCGTATTTTTTGATTTTCTTATGGGCGTTGTATGCTTTTATTGCGCTATAGCCTCCTGCAAGGGTGAGTACTCCGGCTAAAAAGCCGAGAACTGGGTATATTTTTGGGTCTTCTGTTAGTGCGGTATAAGCGGCAAAGCAATTAAATGTTAAACTCGTAAGACCAGTACGGATAAAGACGCCTCTTGCGATTTTTTGAGAATCTAATTCTATTTCATTGGTTATGTCTGGTTCAACAATGTTGTCTATGCTCATAAAGTGACATAATGTGAAGATGTATAAAAATTATTGCATGTTTATTTCGTATTTTTTGATTTTCTTGTTGTTTTTATATAGGCATACTGCGCTTGCAACAATTCCAAGTGCGGCTAATGGAAGACAGCCTAAACCCAGATACTTAAATATCTCTTGTTCAAGAGTGAGTTCTTTTGAGACTGATTGTTGGCTGATGTGCAAATAACTTGAGAGTGAAATAAAAATCGTACTGTAAATTCCCCAAAAAATATGCTCAAGACGTTCTTCTTTTAGGTTGTTAATTTTCAACTCCGTTTCATCCATATCGTTCTCAACTAATTCAGGAAGCAGATCTTCTAGTGCCATACAATTATAGAATATTAACAAATATAAAAACTATTGCATGTTTATTCCGTATTTCTTTAGCTCTTGTTTCCACATCATTCCGATGCGAACTAAGTCTGCTGAGAATTTGCCTGAAATTCTATATGTTTTTTTGTACAAGTCATAATCGATTAGTCCCATTGCTTTCATTGGAGTTAGAATTCTGTCGTAAAATTGTCTCTTATTATAAGACAACTTCACTTTCTTTCCCTTATACGGAGGGTCTTCGAGGATGCATTCGTAGTTTCCGTCGTGAAGTTTGGTCGCGAATTCACTCATTTCTGTTTTGGTGATTTCGCCTTTCTTAAAAACCATAAATTTTATCAGTTCTTTAGCGACGATGTTTTGCTGGCTTGTTGAGAAGACTACTTCGTAGATGTCATCCGGTAAGTTGAATCTGTCGAATAGTATTACCATCGTCTACCACGCCCTATATACCAGTGTGGCGCCTTGTATATAAATGTTCTGTATTGGTATACTGGCTTTCATTTATAAGTGTCCTTTAAATAAGTTATCGACGATAAATACATAAAAAAACAAAACATTTAAATATTACCTTGTCTATGCCAGTATACAAAAGTGTGACAATTAGTGCCTCTGGCTACTGGTTGCCAATCATTGAAGCAGCGGGTTAAGTATCATAAGGGCTCTCCACTGTTTCTTTCCCATAAACCACCCCCCAAACCCACATTGGAGAGCCTTTCATATTCAAAAAAAAATGTTGAGGAGGATTGAAAAAAATGGATTTCCTGGTGAAAAGTGCGATGGCGCAAGATACGCCTAAAACGACAGAAGGCTACGACTTCGGTCAGGCGAATATTAAAGTAATCGGTGTCGGCGGTGCCGGCAACAATATGGTTTCTTGGCTTTACAAGAAAGGAATTAAGGGAGCTGAAATTATCGTTGTCAACACTGACAAACAGCACGTTGACATTTCTGAAGCGGACAAGAAGTTTATGATTGGACGCGACTTAACACGTGGTCTTGGATGTGGCGGTTTCCCGCAAAAGGGTGCTGAAGCTGCGCAAGAATCATTAATGCAAATCAAAGAGACTCTTCGAAACTCAGACATGGTTTTTGTCTGTGCAGGTATGGGAGGAGGAACAGGAACCGGTGCGGCTCCAGTTGTCGCGAGTGTCGCGAAAGAAATGGGCGCTATCGTTATCGGAACCGTAACCATGCCTTTCAACATTGAAAGAGCAAGAATCGACAAAGCGGAATTCGGTCTTCAGCAGTTAAGGAACGTTTCTGACACTGTGGTAGTTATCGACAACAACCGTCTAGTTCAAATCGCGGGTAACTTGCCAATCCAACAGGCATTCGCGGTCGCGAACGAGCTAGTCTCTACAATGATTAAGGGAATCGTTGAAACAATCGCTGTTCCTTCACTAGTCAATCTTGACTATGCTGACGTTAAAGCAATTATGACGAACGGCGGAGTTGCGGCAATCGGTGTTGGCTCTTCAGATACGAACAACCGTGTTGAGGAAGCTTGCAAAGGAGCGCTTGCGAATCCACTTTTGGACATCTCATACAAAGGAGCAACAGGAGCTCTTATTCACGTATGGGGCGGACCAGACCTAACTCTTGAAGAAATCAACCGTGTTGGTGAGCTTGTTACCGAGAGCATGGATGAAGATGCAAATGTTATCTGGGGCGCGCGTGTTTCAGAAGACATGAAGGGCAAGTTAATGGTTATGACAATCATAACTGGTGTCACTAGCCCATGGATTTTAGGAAAAGCGGATCCAAAAAGACCGTCTCCTCAAACCCAGCGTTTGAATTCAGAATTAGGCATTCATATGCTTTAATTTTTTATTTTAATTTTCATTCAGTTTTTCATTTACCATGGCCAGCAAAGAAACAACAAAATATGTATTGATGACTCGCTCGCTGGATCAGCCCTATTCGGTAGTGGCGGTGCAAGGCGCTTGCGACAAAAGTACTTTGGACGCTATTGCAAGAAAGTATAGCACTAAGATGCCTTTTGATAGAGTTATCCAAAAGGGTCCTATCGATTATATGATTCTTTCAAGCGCGATGATTGAGCCTGTTAGTTTTGTTGAGACTGGAGGCGTTATGAACTACAAGGGAAAATCCTTGCCTGAGATTGACGTTGCTCCTCTGAAATATCGGTCGTTAAATCCTGTGATTGAGGAAATTATTTTGCGTTCTGAAGGCAATGTTCTGATTGGTGTTGCCAAAGGAACCGGTGATGAAGGGGCTGATTACGAGGCTGCTTTGCTTGAGGGTCAGCTTTGGGTGTTTAAGGATAATACTATTCAAAGTCCTGCGGTGAAAAAATCGCCAACGGGTAAATTGCGTGAGCTTGTAAATAAATAATAAGAGTGGTAGGAATGATTGATTGGATTTATCGCGTCTTGGGTAAAGAATCTGCTCCGAAAAAGGAGGATTCTGGAAAATACAAAACGGTGCAGAAAAGAAATTTGCTTGAGGCTATTCGCGCTTCAAAGGAGCTCGGACATCCGTTTGGTGTCGCGAGAGTTCGTTATCCTAGTCAAGAAGTTCTTGAGAATATTCTTGAAGCGGTTGATGGCGAGTATTCTTCAGTTAGACAGTCGCAGGTTTCTTTTGTGACTCCTTTGAATGAGGAGCGTTTAGTTGAGGAGCTTTCAAGGTTTGTCCCTAATGTTTCCGATTTGGAATTGCAGTTGACTTGGTATGAGAATCCTTCAACTTTGAGGGTTGGAGATATTTACAAGGGAGCGCACGATACTCAGAAAATTGACAAGTCGTATGAGCTTGATTTGGCTCAGAAATTAGCTTAATTTTTTAATTGGTATTTTTTCTTCTTTTCCGCTTTGCATATCGCGAATTGTGACGTTTCCTTCAGCAAGGTCTTTATCGCCTAAGATTATGACTTTTTTAGCGCCGATGCTGCTTGCATAATCGAGCTGTTTTGAGAGTTTGCGTCCCATTAAGTCAACATCAACTGAGTATTTTTTGCGAATTGAATCTGCGAGTTCCATTGCTTTTGATAGGAGGCTTTCTGTTACTGGAGCTATATAATAGTCAGGTCCTCGTTCAGTTTTTGGTAATTTGTTCTTATCGGTTAAAAGCAGAGTTAATGTTGCAAAGCCGATAGCAAAGCCTGTCGCAGGTGTGCTCTCGCCTCCAAATAATGAGACGAGTTCGTCATATCTTCCTCCGCCTGCGAGCGAGCGGTATTCGCCTTTCCTGTCGAAGCATTCGTACACGTTTCCTGTATAATATGCGAGTCCGCGCGCGATGCTTAAATCGATTGTTATGTATTTTTTGTCAACAAGCGCCAAAGTTTCCTCGAGCTCCTTAAGGCCCAATTCGGCTTCTCCTTTTGGCTTTAGGGCTTTTATGCTGTTTATTATGCTGGAGTCGCCCTGTATGTTGATTATTTTTTTAACTATTTCAAGTTTCGCGCCGTCGATTCCGAGTTTTTTGAGTTCTTGTTCGAACTCTATGATTTTCATTTTTTTGACTTTGTCGATTAAATGTATTAGTGATGGGAGTTTTTCTTTTGGAGCGACTTCTAAAAGCAATCCTTCGAGTAGTTTTCTGTTGTTGATTTTGATTGTGATGTCCTCGCTTGTTAGTCCGAAGTTTTGCATGCAAGAGATTAGAAGATTGATGCAAGTCGCGTCAGCTTCTGCTCTGTTGCTTCCGAATAGTTCAACTGATAGCTGATAAAATTCGCGTGCTCTTCCTTTTTGCGGAGCTTCGTATCTCCACATTGGGGCTATCGAGAACCATTTGACTGGTTTTTGAAGTTCGCGCTGTTTGGAAACGAACATTCGCGTCATCGGGACTGTTAGGTCAAATCGAAGGCCTAGCTCTTCATTTCCTTTTTTTTCAAAGCAAAATAGTTGTCCTTTGATTTCATCGCCGGATTTCGCGGCAAGTGTTTTCATCATTTCAACTGCGGGTGATTGAACTTCTTCAAATCCGAATTTCTTTGATTGCTCTCTTAGCGCAGTTGCTATCGAAAAGTATGTTGAAAAGTCTGATGGGTAGTAGTCTTCCATCCCTTTTACGCGTTGAAATTCCATAAGGTGTTGTTTTGGTGTTTGTTTTTATAAATCTTAGTGAGAAGAGATGCTTTTTTATAGCGATATTCCTTTACTCGTTGTATGTTGTTTCAAGAGGTGATGGACAATATTGGTTTGTTTAACGCTGTTGAATCGCTTTTCTTGAAGGTTCCTGTTTCGCGTTGGGGCGGCAATGAGTGGAATGTGTTTTTGTTTTGGGCGGATTCTTTGCTTGCGCTTAAGGAGAAAAATTTTGATTCTCCCCCAAATATTGAGCCGTTAATTTTCACATACGCGGATTATCTTGAGCGCTCAGCGCAAGGTTTTACTTTTTTGAAGCGTCTTTCTGATTTGGAAATTTTAGTTCAAAAGAATCCTCCGAAGTTAAAGAAAAGAAAGGACGCGCCTCAAATGGTTCGTCTCGCGAAAGAAATCTGTGAAGGTCTAGTCAAACTCTCTTTATCTTTTTTGAACGCGAGTTTTTCTGGAGTTGATTCGGTTTTAAGAATTCAGGCGCCTGGCGGAGGTTTTTATTGTTTGACGCGTGAGTTTCATCCGGCAAGGCTTACAACTAAGCATCCTTGGAATTCTGTTCAAGCGAAAATTCAGCGCAATCGTTCTGTTGAGAAATTAATTGGTTTTGATGAGTCTGACCCTCTAAGGGCAGAGCGTTTTATGTTAGGTGATGGTTTTTATGGAATTAAAATTCTTGACGGGCATCATCGTGTTTACGAAATTTATAGAAGGTTTGTTAATGGGTTGTTAAATGACGTTGTTGTAGAAAATCGTTCTGGCGGTGATATTTTAGTTCGTTTTACTTTTTAGGATTTCGTATTTTTTGTATTTCTTCCCATTTCCAGTCGAGGATGTCTTGTTCCATCCATCCGTTTGTTGGGTTTGATGAAGAATGGCAGACTGGAAGAACAATTCCTGAATTTTCAAGCGCTTTTTTGACTTCAGTGTAGCATGATTTGTCTGGGAAGTATCCGTATGAGCGGTTGTTCATTTTTTCAATGACCATTTTGCCGTTGTATTTGTTAAAGAAAGCCTCTCCTGCCGCTAAAACTTTTTCTCCTTGGGCAACGTCAACGTGTTCGTGAACATCTCCGCCGAGGTATAATTCGTGATTTGTAGTTACAATGTAAGTTTGAGGTTTTGAGGGGTGTCCGTTTTTTTCCTGTTCAATTATTGGAATTGCTTTTTCTAAGTCTTTATAGTTTCGTATGATGAATCTTTTGTCGTTTAGTTCTGCGAGTTGTCGTCTTTCTTCTTCGCCGTTGTAGTTGTATTCGAATGGTTTTGTTCTTGAGTTGATTTTGTTTAGTGTGTCTTTTGCGATTTCTTCAAGGGCGAAGTCTTTTTGGGCGTCTCTTGCGAGTTCTTTCGCTCTTGGGTCTTGGTTTTCGCCGAAGGCGTTTAGGACTCGTTTTTTAATTCCGTAAGCGTCATCTCTGAACATTTCTTTTGCTCTTGAGAATAGGTTTGCGAGAACAAAGTATGATCTGCTGTCTTGTAATAATCCCAAAGCCAAAATCGCATCGCCAATAACGTACGGTTCTGTGTCTGTGGTCATTTGAACTAATCTAGAGAATGCGGTTTTATCGTGGGTTTGCCCTAGCGCTATAGCGGCTCCTGCGCGCTCGTTAGGTAGGTGGCTGTATGATTTTTTGACAAGATCATCAAGTTGTATCATATTTTAGTCTCCTTTAGAGAATAATTAAATCGCCCCTTTATAAACCTTGCTATTTTTACCACTTATAAGTAGTCCTTTTTAAAGGGTCTAAAGGGTGAATTTTATTAACCTCCTTAGCTCAATAAAACGCGGGTGATACATATGAAAAAATACGCGCCTTTATTGCTAAGAATTGGTATTGGTGGGCTTTTCCTCACGGCAGGAATTATGAAGCTTCTTGACCCTGCTATGGTTACAGGAATGCTTGACGGGTTTGGATTTCCATTCGCCGCTTTTTGGACATGGCTTTTGATTTTAGCTGAAGTCGTTTGTGGAGCTGGTGTTTTGACTGGTTTTAAGTTGAAGTGGGTAACGCCTCCTTTGGCTGTTATTTTGCTTGTCGCGGTTTCGCTAGGAGCTGGCGGTCTTGGAGTTGTGTTGTCAAACATAGCGTTACTTTTCGCAGTTGCGTCGCTATGGTTCCAAGAGCCCGGAATGTGGTCAATTAAGGCCTGATTTTTTTAGTTTATTTTTTTCTTCTTTTTTGTTTTGTCTCGTTTTTAATTCACTACTTTTTTAAACTCAACTTTTTTCTTTAAGGTAATGCGTGTTGTCATACTTGGTGGAGGTTTTTGCGGCGCGAGAGCTGCAATGCTTTTGGAGCAAAAAACCGATTGGGAAGTTATTCTTATTGACAAAAAGACTTATTTTGAGTTTACTCCAAGCATTCATAAGGTTATTTTTGACGCGAGTTATCATAAAAAAATCATTG
>Ga0187894_10003140_pt1 | contig 18876 bp, 15 predicted proteins | sample GBC1701081metaG_FD_136650 | JGI IMG/M metagenome (GOLD analysis project Ga0187894, IMG submission 136650) | White microbial mat communities from a lava cave in the Kipuka Kanohina Cave System on the Island of Hawaii, USA - GBC170108-1 metaG ...
CTCGCGGCTCGGCCACTCAACGTATCGTCAAGATACGCCTTGCGGCCTCGCCGCTGCGATTGCCCGGCCTGACGGCATCTGCGCGGTCTCGCGACGGACCTTCATGAATAATCCGGGCTAGCCCGCCAGGAGCCTGTTCGGAGATTTCTTGACTCGCTTCCGAAAACAGGCCTACAATCGGCGCTGGATCGTACCCCTGCTGGGTGCGTGATGGGATGGGAGCTGGAGCCAACAGACTCAAACTGGGGGTTCCCACCATCCCGCGTTGCGCATGCCCGTGGGCCGCACGACGGCTCGGCGGGAAGCCTGTAACGGGAGCGGAACGCCCACCTGGGAGACCAGGTTCGAGCCACCCACCCACACGGCCACGCGGGGGCACGACCCTCCTGTCCGCCGGAAACACCTGTCGTCCCCGACGTACATGACGCCGAGCCACCACGCACTGCTCTGAAGATCCCGCACCCGGGGAGGCAACGTGAACAACCTGGTCCCGGTCCTGCTTGCATTCCTGGCCGGGTGCGCCGCCGTCCTGGGATGGCTCAGCATCCGCCGGATGCTGCGCCGCCGCGATCTCGCCATGGCGCAGAAGACCGCGGCGGGGGTTCTCCAGCAGGCTGAAGCCGACGTCGCCAGCCGCCTGGAGGCAGCCGATCGCGAGGCGCGGCTGCGCCTGGAGGCGGCCGAGGCCAGGATCGAAGAGGAATCCAACAAGAAACAGCGCGACGTCGAGGAGAGGCGCGCGGACCTGGAGCGCCGCGAGAAGGATCTGCGCCGTCGCATGGCCTTCGCCGACCAGCGCATGGCGGAGGTGGAAAAGCGCGAGGCGGCCGCCATCGCGGCGCAGGCCGAGACCGAGGCCGCCCGCCAGGAGGCCGCCGCGCTCGTGGCGCGCCAGCGCGCCCGCCTGGAGCAGATCGCCGGCCTCACGGCCCGCGACGCCCGGCAGGAGCTGATGCGGGAGATGGAGTCCGAAGCCCGGCGCGAGGCCGCCTCCACGATCACCCGGATGCAGGAGGAGGCGCGCGAGCGGGCCGACGAGGAGGCCCGGTGGCTCACGACGCTGGCGATGCAGCGCCTGCCGCTGTCCCAGTTCGCCGAGACCACGGTCACCGTGGTCACCCTGCCCTCCGAGGAAATGAAAGGCCGGATCATCGGCCGCGAAGGGCGCAACATCCGCTCCATCGAGATGTCCACCGGGATCGACCTGATCATCGACGACACGCCCGGTGCGATCATCCTGTCGTCGTTCGACCCGGCGCGGCGCGCCATCGCCAGGCAGGCCATCGAGCGGCTGGTGGAAGACGGCCGCATCCATCCTGCGCGGATCGAAGAGGTGGTTGCCAAGGTGCGCGAGGAGTTCGATCGCGCCCAGCAGGAGCAGGGCGAGGCGGCCTCCTTCGAGCTGGGCCTGCACGATCTCAATCCACGGCTGCTCAAGCTGCTCGGCAGGCTGAAGTATCTGTCGCGCGAGGGCCAGAGCCTGCTGGATCGGTCGCGTGAGGTTGCGCTCATCGGCTCGGTGCTGGCCGGCATGATCGGTGCGCGCGCCGAGATCGCCAAGCGCGCCGGGCTGCTCTCGCGCGTCGGCTACGCGGACGACGCGGGACTGGATCGCTCCCCCGCGCTGCTGTCGGCCGATCTGGCCACCAGGCTTGGCGAGTCGGAAGCCGTGGTGCATTGCATCCAGGCCTTGCACGGGGCCATCGCGCCCCGCACGCTGGAGGCGGTGCTGGTGCAGGTGGCCGATCGCGCGGCGGCCGCGCGTCCGGGCGCGCGCAAGGAGATGCTGCAGAGCTACCTGGATCGGCTCGGCGACATGGAGACCATCGCGCGCTCCTTCCCGGGCGTGAAGGAGGCCTTCGCGGTCCGGGCGGGCAAGGAGCTGCGGATCATCGTGGACGTGGAGAAGATCACAGATAAGGAAGTGGTCTGGCTCTCCAAGGACATCGCGGGACGGATCGAAAAGGAGCACAAGTACCCCGGCCAGGTCAGGGTCAGCGTCATCCGCGAAACGCGATCCGTCGACTTCGCGATGTAGCCGTGAAGGTCCTGTTCATCGGCGATGTGGTGGGACGGCCGGGAAGGCGGGCCGTGCGCGAGCACCTGGAGCGCGTGGTGGATCGGCGCCGCGTGGACTTCACCATCATCAACGTCGAGAATGCCGCCGACGGCAACGGCATCACGCCCGAGATCGCCGAGGAGCTGTTCGACCTGGGCGCTCACTGCCTTACCTCGGGAAACCACATCTGGGATCGCCCTGAGATCCGCGACTACATGAAGCACGAGCCGCGCCTGCTGCGCCCGCTCAACTACCCTGACGATCTGCCCGGCTCGGGCGTCTACATCGGCGAGACGCCGGCGGGCGCCCGCGTCGGCGTGGTCAACGTCATGGGCCGTGTCTTCATGCCGCCGGTGGATGATCCGTTCAGGCCGGCCCGCGCCAGCGTGGAGGAGCTCATCAAGCGCACGCCGATCGTCATCGTGGACATGCACGCCGAGGCCACCTCCGAAAAGCAGGCGATCGCCGCGCACCTGGACGGGCTGGCCAGCGCCGTCGTCGGCACGCACACGCATGTCCAGACCGCCGACGAGACGATCCTGCCGCAGGGCACCGCCTACATCTCCGACGTGGGCATGACCGGCCCGTACGACTCGATCATCGGCATGGACCGCCATGCGGCGCTGCAGCGGTTCCTGTACAGCGTGCCCGGCCGGCTGCCGGCGGCGCGGCACGGCGTGCGCCTGTGCGCCGTGCTGCTGGAGATTGACGACGCCTCCGGCAGGGCCCGCTCGATCGAGCGGCTGTCGCTCGATGGAGATGGGCGGCCTGATGCCTGACCTGCCCGGCCCCTTCCTGCCGCTGTTCGACATGGACCCGGACGAGCCCGATGAATCCGCGGCGCCCGCGCCGCAGCCCGGGACCCGCGACCTGCCCTTCAGCATCGCGCAGATCAACACGGCCGCCCGCGAGATGCTCGAGATGTCCTGGCCTGACATCTGGGTATCGGGAGAGATCTCCAACTACAAGGCGCACCCCTCGGGCCATCACTACTTCTCCCTTAAGGATACCCGCGCTCAGATCAGCGCGGTGATGTTCCGCGGTCAGAACGTCCATCTGAGATTCCGGCCCGCTGACGGCCTGCTGGTGCTGGCGCGCGGCCGGATCACGCTGTACGAAGCGCGCGGCGCCTACCAGATCAACGTGAGCTGGATGGAGCCTCTGGGAGCCGGATCGCTGCAGGCCGCCTTCGAGAAGCTCAAGGAGAAACTGCGCGCCGAGGGACTCTTCGACGCCGGGGCCAAGCAGCCGATCCCGCCGGTGCCGGAGCGGATCGGGGTGGTGACCTCCCCCACCGGCGCGGCCCTGGCTGACATCCTCCGGGTGCTGCAGCGGCGCCATGCCGGCGTGAGCGTGCTGATCGCCCCCTGCCGGGTCCAGGGACCGGGCGCCGCCCAGGAGATCGCCGCGGCGATCGCCTTGCTCAACGAGCGGGCTGCGCGCGATCCGTCCGGCGCCGTCGACGTGATGATCGTCGGCCGCGGCGGCGGCAGCCTCGAGGATCTCTGGGCGTTCAACGAGGAGGCGGTGGCACGGGCCATCTTCGCCTCCCGGATCCCGATCATCTCCGCGGTCGGACACGAGGTGGACGTCACCATCGCCGATTTCGTCGCGGATCTGAGGGCGCCCACCCCCTCGGCTGCGGCCGAGATGGTGGTCAGGAGCCACGACGAGCTGACGACCAGAGTGGACACGGCCGTGACGCGGCTGACGCGCTTGCTGCGCTACACGCTGCTGGAGCTGCGGCGGCGCCTTGCGGACCTCGCGCACAGCCGCGCCCTGATACGGGTGCCCGCGGCCGTCGGCGCGGCGCGCCAGCGCTGCGATGAGGCGGCGATGCGGCTGGCCAGCCGCGTCGTGGCGATCCTCACCCAGCGCCGCGCCAGGCTGGACCTCGCCACCGAGAAGCTCTCTCCGCGCAGCCTCAGGGCCGAGCTGGCGGCGCGGCGGCAGCGCCTGAATGATTGCGGCGACCGGGCGCGCCGCGCCGCCACCGCGCTGATCGCCACGCTGCGCGAGCGGCTGGCGACCCGGACCTCGGTGCTGGCCAGCCTGTCGCCGGTGTCGGTGCTGGAGCGCGGCTATGCCCTCGTGCAGGAGCCGGCCACGGGCCGCGTCGTCACCGACGCAGCCACCCTGGCGCCGGGACGTGAGGTTGATGTCAGACTGGCGCGGGGCAGGTTCAGGTCCCGGGTCATCCTGATCAAGAACGGGATTGACAAGGAGGACGCATGAGCAAGGAGAAGGAGATCAAGTTCGAGGCGGCGCTGGGAAAGCTCGAGGAGATCGTGCGCACGCTGGAGGAGGGGGATCTCCCGCTGGAGGACTCTCTCAAGATGTTCGAGGAAGGCATGCAGTTGTCAACGCTGTGCGGCCAGAAGCTCGATGCCGCCGAGCGGCGGATCGAGATCCTGATGAAGACCGAGGAGGGAGAGACCGCGCCCCGTCCCTTCACGCCGCCGGATCGCGACGCGTGACGCTGCCGGCATCCGGCCTCGAATCGGAGTTTCTTACCCGCGCGCGCGATCGCGTGCAGGCGCGGCTCGATGCCCTGCTGCCGGCGGACGGCCCCGCACCGCGCCTGGCCGAGGCCATGCGCTACGCCGTGCTGGGCGGCGGCAAGCGGATCCGGCCGCTGCTGGTGCTCGCCTCCATCGAGGCGTGCGGCGCGCCGCCCCACCCGGATCCGCTCCGCGGGGAGCGACTGCTGGACGGGGCCTGCGCCGCCGAGCTGATCCACACCTATTCTCTGGTCCACGATGATCTGCCGGCGCTGGATGACGACACGCTGCGCCGCGGGCGGCCGACCCTGCACGTGAAGTTCGACGAGGCCACGGCGATCCTGGCGGGCGATGCCCTCCTGAACCTGGCCTTCGAGCTGCTGGCGCGCGGCGAGGACGCTCCGGCGGATCGGCTGGCCGCGCTGCGGCTCTTCTCGCGCGCCGTGGGGCTGTCGGGGATGATCTCGGGACAGGTCCTCGATCTCGAGGCGCAGCACACCGCCGCCGACTCCGATCTGCTCCACAGGATCCACCGGCTCAAGACCGGCGCGCTGATCTCGGCGTGCTGCGAGGCGGGAGGCGTGCTCGCCGGCGCGGCGCCCGGGGAGCTCGGCCGGCTGCGTCTGTACGGCGGCCACCTGGGGCTCGCCTTTCAGATCGTGGACGACATCCTGGACGTGGAGGGATCGGCGCAGGAGCTCGGCAAGTCCCCGGGCAAGGATGCCCGATCCGGCAAGACCACCTTCCCCTCCCTGTGGGGGCTGGAGGGATCGAGGCGCCGTGCCGCCGCGAGCGTGGAAGAAGCGCTGGCCGCGGTGGCACCCTTCGGCGCCGCGGCCCGCCCGCTCGAGACGATCGCCCGGGCGGTGCTGGCACGGCGGGGATGAAGCAGCGATTGGACTTGCTGCTGGTGCGCGGCGGATTGGTCCGCAGCCGCCAGGAGGCCGTGGCGATGATCATGGCCGGGCGGGTGCAGGTGGACGGGGCGCGCGCCGACAAGCCCGGGTTCAGGATTCCCGAGGAGGCCGGCCTGACCCTGACGCAGGCGCCGCATCCCTACGCCAGCCGCGGCGGCGTGAAGCTGGCGGGCGCGCTGGAGGCGTTCGGCCTGGACGTGACCGGGCTGACCATGCTGGATGTGGGAGCCTCCACGGGAGGCTTCACCGACTGCCTGCTGCAGCGCGGCGCCGCGCGCGTCGTGGCCCTCGACGTGGGGCGCGGACAGCTCGACTGGTCCCTGCGCAACGACGCCCGTGTGAGCGTGCTGGAGGGGATCAACGCGCGCTATCTGGCGCCCGGGCAGCTTCCGTTCCTTCCCGCCGCAGCGGTCATTGACGTCTCGTTCATCTCGCTGCGGCTGATACTGGGCCCCGCGAGCCGGGCGATCGCGCCTGCGGGCTGGCTGCTGGCCCTCGTGAAGCCACAGTTCGAGGCGGGACGCGGCGCGGTGGGCCGAGGTGGTATCGTGCGCGACGCAGAGGCGCGCCGCAGCGCCATCGAGACGGTGGCCGGCTCCGCCAGGGAGCTCGGGTTGATGGTGGCCGGCCTGAGCGCATCCTGCCTGCCGGGCTCCGACGGCAACCGCGAGTATTTTCTGCATCTGACGCTCACAGGCATCGGGCTTTCGGAGGAGGAGATCCGGACGCATGCGCTCGACATCACGCGGCAGGGCCAAGCACGGGATTAGACGCGTCGGCGTCATCATCAAGCGGCAGCCCCAGCGCGCCACACCGATCCTCAAGGAGATGCTCGCCTGGCTGAAGCGCCGGGGGATCGAGTCGGTCATGGATCACCAGACCGCCTCGTTCTGCGGAGAGCGCACCGGAGTGGACCGTGAGGCGATCGCCGATCGCGCCGATCTGATCGTGGTGATCGGCGGCGACGGCACGCTGCTGTCGGCCGCCCGGGCGATCGGCGCGCGCGCGACCCCGGTCCTGGGCGTCAACATGGGCCGGCTGGGCTTTCTCACCGATGTCCCCATCAGGAAACTCTACGAAGCGCTGGAGGAGATCCTGGCCGGGCGCCACACGGTGCGCGAGCGGATGCGCATCGAGGCGGAGATTGTCCGCAACGGGCGCGTCGTCGCCAGGCACCAGGTCCTCAACGACGTGGTGCTCAACAAGAGCGCGCTGGCGCGCATCCTGGATATCGCCGTGGAAGTGGACGGCCACTTCATGACGATCTTCAAGGCCGACGGCCTGATCCTCTCCACCCCCACCGGATCGACGGCCTACTCCCTGTCCGCGGGAGGACCGATCGTGGATCCGGCGATGGATGCGCTGATCCTCTGTCCGATCTGCCCGCACACCTTGACGAACCGGCCCGTCGTCATCCCCGGCGACAGTGACGTGATGGTCGGGCTGGTGGACAACCTGGGCGAGGTCTACATCACCATTGACGGCCAGGTGGGCACGCCCTTCCCGCCCGAGTGCCGCATCCGCGTGCGCCGATCACGCCACCCGCTGCGGATCGTGCAGTTTCCCGATCAGAACTACTTCGAGGTCCTGCGCCAGAAGCTCAAGTGGGGCGGCCGGCTGGCCCCCTCCCGCGGCGCGCGTCTCTGATCGTCAGCAGCCTACTTACCTGGGTGGATGGCCGCCCCGTAACGCTCTTCCATGAGGCTGACCACCTCGGTGGGGTTCTTTCCATCGTTGACGAGCTGCTGCAGGTACTGCTTCATGTCGCGGCTGCCGGGCGTCTCACCGCAGTTGCAAGCGGCCAGGATATCCTTGCAGCCGCAGACGCACTGGATCTTCTCGGCCAGCATCCGGGCCGCGGGTGAGAGGTTGACCACTTCGACGGCGGCGGTGATCGTTTTTCCCCTCTCCGGCAGCTTCGGCACGTCGTCGGTGGCGCGGGGCATGTCGCTCTGGACCGTGCTCGCCGGGTTCGCGATGAGATCGGTGCCGGTCTTTTCCTCGATCTGCCTGGAGGCCGAGGCGCCGCGCCGCGCGCCGGCGTAGAAGGAATAGCCAACCAGGGCCACGAGCGTGGCGAGGGCAACGATCCCGATCACACGTGCATTGACCCGCTGCTTTGACATCCTGGGCTCCGAGAGATCGCAACTATATGGGGGCCCCACGGCGTTTGTCAAAGCGGCCCCGCTACGATACTCTGGCGCGCCTTTGCCTCCTGCCTGCGTCCCGGAGGCGGACAACCCACGCCATGGCGAAGCCAACCCGAAATCATCAGCGCGACGTTGCTGCGCCCGCGCGGGCACCAGCCGCGCACGGAAACGCCGGGGGACTCGCCGAGGCGTTCGCCTGGCTCAGTCTGTGCGTCCTGATCATCTCCCTGACGGTCTTCAAGATGTCCAACAACGACATCTGGATCCACCTCAAGACCGGCGAGACGATCCTCGAGACCTGGAAGGTCCCCGACAAGGATCCCTACTCCTTCACCGCCTCGGACCATGACTACGTCGCCCATGAATGGCTCTCGGGCGTCGCCTTTCATGTCGTGTATGCAGCGGCCGGCGTCAACGGCCTCATCTGGTTCAAGTCGGGCGTCATCTTTGCGACATGTCTGGCCCTGTGGGGCTGCTGCCGCATCCTGAAGGTCTCGCCCCTGATCCAGTGGATCTGCTTCACGGGGATGCTCTTCATCGGCTCGGCCCGCTACCTCGAGCGGCCGCACATCTTCTCGTACCTCTTTGCGGCACTCTACCTGCTCTGCTTCACCGCCTTCCGCTGGGGCGGCAGGAGCCGCTGGTGGCTCTACGCGATCCCATTGCTGCACATCGTGTGGACCAACCTGCACGGTGGCCACTATCAGGGGATCTTCATGCTGGTGATGCTCGCCCTGGCGGAGGGGGTCATCTACATCAGGGCCCACTGGCTGGGGCTGGCGCGCGACGCCGCCCTCCCAACGCGCGATGTGATGCTGATCGCGGCCCTTCCCGTGGCCTCCATGCTGGCTGCATTGGTCAATCCCTACGGCTACCGGCTCCTGACCTTCCCGTTCGAGCTGACGGGGCAGGAGCTGTTCATGAAGTCGATCTACGAGTGGCAGTCCGCCCTCTTCCCCACCTACAACCTCTCGTCGATGTTCTTCTACTACATCTTCTGGACCGCCGCGCTGTTCGGCTCGTTTCTGCTGATCGGGAATCACGAGGAGCTGCGCGGGGGGCTGCGTGAAGGCGCCAAGGCTGCCAACATCGCGCTGGGAGTGCTGTGGCTCATCTTCGTGGCGGAGATGGCCAGCGTCTACAAGAACAATGAATCGATCTCGATCCTCGCGCGGCATGCGCCCTTGTGGTACGGAGCGGTGCTGCTGTTCCTGGTGGCCAACGTGCACCGGCTCGAGTTCCAGCACGCGGGGATAGTGGCGCTCTTCTTCGCCATGTCGATGCGCCACAACCGCGCGGTGACCGACTGCTCGGTGGCCACGATGCCGGCGCTGGCCCACAACCTCCAGGAGGTGGCGGCCAGGCTCAGGGGACGCGGCGCCGCGCCGGCCCTGCAGCGGCCGGCGATCCACGGCGTGGCGGGAGCCGTGATGCTGACGCTCGCGCTCTTCACCTTCAGGAATTCCTACTACTTCGGATTCAATCCCTCCTCCACCCGCGAGATGGGATTCGGCGTGGCCAGCAACATGCCGATCGGCGCGGTGGACTATGTCGGGCGCAACGGCATCACGGGCAATTGCATGCCCTCGTACAACGCCGCCGCGATGCTGCTGCACCGCACATGGCCCGGCGTCAAGGTGGCCATGGACTCGCGCAACGACGTGTACGGTGCGGAGCTGTACCAGGAGTACACGGCGGCGTTGGGGGGCGGCGAGGCGCTGGAGCGCTACCTGACGAAGTGGCCGGTGGACTTCATGCTCATCAGCTACTCATTCGATCGTAACATAGCCTTCTTCAAGTACCTGGATGACTCACCCCACTGGACGCTCGTCTACTTCGATGACCGGAGCGTGGTCTACCTGCGCTCCATCGACCGCTTCAGCGGGATCATCCGCCGCGACGGCTACCGGCTCATCAGCCCGGCCACTGCGACCCGGACCGAGATCACGCCGGATGACGCCCCCGGATGGCTCGCGGAGGCGGATCGGGCCGTGGCGGCCGCGCCTCACGCATGGAGTCCCTTTCAGTACAAGGCAAAGGCCCTCATGGTGATGCAGCGCTACGACGAGGCGGAGGCAGCGTCACGGCAGATCCTGGAGATGAACCCGGGCGCCTACTTCGCCTGGATCGATCTGGGCTACATCGCGGCCGTGCGAGGCGATCGCGCTGCCGCGGCGGCGGCCTTCCGCAACTGCCTGGCGCTGCAGCCCGGCCTGCGCGTCTGCCGCGAAGCCCTCGAGAAGGTGGAGGCGTCTCGTTGATCCCGGGGAATGCTAGCCGATCTTCCCCACCGACTCATGCTCGCGTGCTTCCGGTTGCCGCAGCTCGCCGATGATGTAGATCGGCTTGTGCTGGGACTCGTAGTAGGTCCGCACGGCGATCTCGGCCAGCAGGCCGAGCATGATGCTCTGGCCGCCGAGGATCACGAACATCGCCGAGAGCAGCAGGAGCGGCGACTGGATGAAGCTCACACCGGTTGAGTACTTCAGCCAGGTGAGCGCCAGCATCGTCAGGATCCCCAGCGCGATGAAGGTCAGCCCCAGCGCGCCGAAAGCATGCAGGGGCTTGGTGCCGTGCACGCCGAGAAAGCGGATGGTGACCAGGTCGAGCACGACCTTGTAGGTCCGCCAGAGCCCGTACTTGGACTGGCCTCTGGTGCGCGGATGGTGCGAGACCGTGATCTCGCAGATCCGCGCGCCCACCCAGCGGGCCTGCGCGGGCAGGAAGCGGTGCATCTCGCCGTACAGAGTCAGCTGCCGCACCACCTCGCTGCGGTACGCCTTCAGGGTACAGCCGTGATCGTGCAGCCGCACGCCGGTCATCGCCCCGATGAGCCAGTTGGCCACGCGCGACGGAATGCGGCGCGACAGCAGCGGGTCCTTCCGGTGGCGCCGCCAGCCGGAGACCACGTCGAATCCCCTCTCCATCTCCGCCAGCAGCCTGGGGATGTCGGCCGGATCGTTCTGCTGGTCCCCGTCCAGCGTCACGATCACGTCGCCGCGCGCATGATGGAATCCCGCCGCAAGGGCTGCGGTCTGGCCGAAGTTGCGGCGCAGCCGGATCAGGCTGACCTGATCGGGATGGCCTGCCCGCGCCTGCTCGAGCTGCCCCCATGTCCCGTCCGTGCTGCCGTCGTCGACGTAGATCGCCTCCCATCCTCCGGGGATCGCAGAGACGGCGCGCACGATCTGTTCGTGCAGCGGCGCGACGTTGTCCCGCTCATTGAAGAACGGCACGACGATCGACAGGCGTGGGTGCGTGCTGTTCACGTCAGGTTCCCTTCGATGACGGCATCAGGCCGCGGCCGCGCCAGCTGTTCTGGTTGTGCCAGGCCACTTCCACATCGCGCGCGCCCGCCTCACGGTACCACGACTCCACATCGGCGCGGGACAGGTAGTGCGCCACCGGGGCCGCCAGATGGTCATGAACGATGTGATGCACCTCGCGGAACGGGAAACCGCTGATGTAGCTGAGGTAGGGATAGTAGAACAGAGCTGGCCGCGCCCAGGCCAGCGGACCGCGCCGCGCCGGAGCGTACAGCAGCCGCAGCGCCGCATGCAGGGGAAGCGCCAGTGCTCCGGCCAGCCAGTAGAGCGCGGAGGGCGGCATCCTCGAGGTCACCAGCCGGCGCGCAGGAGAGACCAGATGCGCGATCCAGCCGTTCCCCTCCCGGCCGTAGACCCAGATCGAGACTTCGCCGCCCGGCCGCACGGAGCGGCACAGCGCCGTGAATCCTTCCCTCGGATCGGGCAGATGATGCAGCACCCCCACGGAGAAGGCGCGGTCGGCGCACCTGCGCCGCAGCGGCAGCCGGAGGAGATCGGCTTGAATGACATGCGCGTTGGGAAGATGACGTATCGAGGGGAACGCCACATCCACCGCGTCGGACAGATCCACCCCCAGCACGGCGCGCGCTCCGTAGCCGGCCGCCAGGCGCGTGTGGCGCCCTTTGCCGCAGCCTGCCTCGACGACAACGTTCCCCGTGAACCATGCAGGAGTCGCCGGCGCCATCCAGTCGAGAAACTGCCGCTCGTGGTGCACTGCGACATCGTCGAACTTCTTCCACTCCCAGCCGAAGGCCTCTGCGGTGCGGGCCTGCATACCCGCGAGCGCCTCGGTGCGGAACCGCGGCACGCCGCCGCGCACCGGGTAGCGGGCGGCGCACCTCGCGCACTGCAGCGAGCCCTCCATCACCTCGTCCCCTTCCGAGGCTCCGGCCAACAGGGTCAGTTGCCCGGCGCACGCGGGGCAGGCCAGATACTCCATGACTGACGTCTTCAAGTTCGACGCACCCAGCGCTCGCTCCAGAGCTGCAGCATCAGGAGCGTCCAGAGCGGCTTGCGATGGTCGGCGCGGCCGGAGAGGTGCTCGGAAACCAGCCGCTGCACGGCAGCCGGCTCCAGGAACCCCTGCGCGCGGAGGCGCGCGTCGCTGAGCAGATCCAGCATCAACGGGCGCAGCGCGCCCCGGAGCCAGTCCGCCACCGGGATGCCGAAGCCCTTCTTGGGGCGCCGCGCGATGCCGGGCGGAAGCCACGGCTCCATCGCCTGCTTGAAGATGTGCTTGGTGGTCATCCCCCGCAGTTTCCAGGAGGAGGGCATGGAGGCGACCAGCTCCACGAACCGGTAGTCGAGCAACGGCGCCCTCACCTCGAGCGAGCAGGCCATGCCGGCCCTGTCCACCTTGGCCAGGATCCCGTCGTGAAGATACATCTTGAGGTCCACGTACAGCAGCTTGCCGAGGGTGTCTGAAGCCGGCGCGGCGGCATAGTGGCGGCGGCACTCGTCGTAGAGATCGATCGGCTCAATCATCTCACGAAGATCGCGACGCAGGAGCGCGCGCGCTTCCTCGGCGGTGCGCGACCCCAGCCACACCTGGTTGCGGATCTCCGGTGGCAACCCGGCGCCGGCGATGAAGCGCCGCGCCTTGAAATCAAGGCTGATGTTACGCCGCGACACAGGCAGCCGCCGCACCAGGGGCTCGATCGCCCCCGCGCGCACAGCGCGCGGAAGCCTTTCGTACCACGCCGCGAGACGATGAGCCTGGTAGGTCGGATACCCCGCCAGCAGCTCGTCGCCTCCCTCCCCTCCCAGCGCCACGGTGACATGCTCGCGCGTGAAGCGCGACAGCAGGTATGTCGGCAGGATGGACGGATCGGCGAACGGCTCGTCGAGGATGTCGGCCAGCGGACCCAGCAGATCCAGAAGCGTTGCGGCCGTCAGCGTGCGCTCCGTGTGGATAGCGCCGAAGTGGCTGGCCACGCGGCGGAAGTGGGACGATTCGTCGAAGCTGGACTCCTCGAAGGCGATCGAGAAGGTCCTGACCTTGCCCGGCGCCGCCCGCGCCATGCAGGCCACAACCGAGCTGGAGTCAAGCCCACCGGAGAGAAACACCCCCAGCGGCACATCGGACATCAGCCGCCTGCGGACCGAATCCAGAAGGGTGGCGCGGATCCGCTCGCGGGCTTCGTCCTGGGTTTTCGGTGCGTCCGACGCCACCGCCGGCAGGTCCCAGTAGGGACGCTCCGTGAAGCGGCCCCCTTCGTAGATGCCGATGTGGCCCGGGCGCAGCTTGGCGACGCCGGTGAAGATGCTGTGCGGCGTGGGCACGTACTCGTGCAGCAGGTAGCGCGCCATCGCGGGGAAATCCACGCTCCGCGTCACTGCGGGATGCTCCAGCAGCACCTTGAGCTCCGATCCGAACACCAGCCCCCCCGGCCCGAGGGCGTAATGCAGCGGCTTCTTGCCCATCCGGTCGCGGGCCAGCAGCAGCCTGCGGCGGGGACCGTCCCAGAGCGCCAGAGCGGCCATGGCATTGAGCCGGCCCACGAAGGCATCCCCTTCTTCCTCGTACAGGTGCACGAGCACTTCGGTGTCCGACTGCGTCGTGAAGCGATGCCCCTTCGCCAGCAGCTCCTCGCGCAGCTCGCGGTAGTTGTAGATCTCGCCGTTGAAGACCACGTGCACGGTGCCATCTTCGTTGCCGATCGGCTGGCCGCCGGTCACCAGGTCGATGATCGCGAGGCGCCGCACCCCCAGAGCCACCGGCCCCGACACGAAGAATCCTTCGTCATCAGGGCCGCGGTGAACGATCGTGTCGGTCATCCGCTTGAGCAGACCGGCGTCGGCGCGCTGTGCCGGATCGGCATTCATGTAGCCCGCGATGCCGCACATGCCGGTGCCGTCAGCCGGCCAGCCGGCGCGGCGCCAGCCAGGCCAGCAGCAGTGTCAGCGGGATGCCGGCGGCCAGCGCCGCGGCGGCGAGATCCCGCGCCGGTGTCGAGTCGTGCTCCAGGCGCACCGTGTGCCTGCCGGGCGGTGCGTCAAAGCTGATCGCGGCGAGCGGTGCGGAGGGCCGGATCTCGAGCGGCGCGCCGTCGATCGTGGCGCTCCATCCGGGAAACCAGAACGACCTGACGATGACGGACCCTCCGGACGGGCTGTCGATGGTGATCTCACGCCTGCTGGACTCCCATGTGCGGACCAGCGCCTCACCGGCGCCGCCCTGGAGCGCAACCCGCGGCATCTCGACCCTGGTCTGGCGGAATGTCCGGTACCCCTCGAACTGCCGCGGCGTGAAGGCGGGCTCGATCCAGTGGATCACCGATTGGTCCTGTGCCGCGGCGGCGTCGAACGTGAACGGCTTGAGATGCGCGTTCTGGTACGCAAGAGCCAGATTCACCGCGCCCAGAACCACAAACACCCCTGCACCGGGGGCTGCAAGCTTTCTTCCTTCCGGCCCGCTCATCCTGGCCAGCGCCATGGCCAGAAGCAGCGAGGCGGTCAACACCATGATCGTCTGGAGCCGCCATGGGAACTGGATCGAAGCCAACTCAGGGACGATACGCCACACGAAGGTCGAGATCTCTACCTGCATCAGATAGGCGATCAGGCACCCAGCCCCCATGGCCAGGGCGTCGCGGCGCGTGCGCGAGCCGGCCCCCGCCCCGCTCCAGATGACCAGCGCGGCCGCCGCAAGACCCAGCAGCAGCTGCGAGTGCGCCGAGCGCAGCACCGGCGGCTTGACCGGATCCTTGATGTTGATCACCGGCAGCACATCGTCCCTGAAAATGAAGTTGATCCGGAAGTCTCCGTTGGGCATCTCCCGGTTCCAGGCAATGTTGACCTCCTGCTTTTCCAAGACAGCCGGAAGCAGCGCCGGCGCCGCAAGCGCCAACCCGCATGTGAGACCCAGCCCGGCGCGCACGAGCGCCCGCCAGCGGAGCCGCGATTCCCACAAAAGCCACGCTCCCAGCAGGAGCGAGAACGGCAGCGCGCTGACGATGTGGGTGCAGATCAGCCCCGCGTAGGACGCCGCCAGCCCGGCGAACCATCCCGCGGTCGGCGCTTCGATGACGCGCCTCGCGGCCAGCAGGATCAGTGGAAAGAAGATGAACGCCGCCGTCTCGGACATGGCGAAGCGCTGGTAGATGTCCAGCACATGGTAAGGAAGCATCAGGTACGCGGCCGCGCCGGCGGCGGCCGGCAGCCCGGGCCCTGCCCACGACCGGGCGAGCGCGTAGAACGAGAGGGCCGAAAGCGTGCAGACGACCAGGATCCAGGCCTTGAAGCCCGCGATCGTGGAGCCCAGGAGCCATGACAGCGCCCCGGCCCCGTAATAGGTCAGGGGCGGGAACATCACGAATGAAGGCGCCCCCAGATCCTGATTGGTCCGGTCGGTCCAGCGCGGGTAGAGATCCCCCTCCCCGAACGCCTTCATGAAGCCCTGCAGATAGTGCGTCGTGGAGTAGACGTCGCTTCCGCGCGGCAGTGCCGGGTTCAGAAAAAGGGGCCCGCATGTGAAAAGAATGGCGGCGACCACCGTCACGACAGCCGCAGGCCGCATGCCGTGCGCCGCGGCTCGAGGCGCCGCGGCCTGTGCGGGACGTCTCATGCGCGCATCTCCTGCCGCCGCCGGGCGCGGAGGCGCGGCAGTTTAGCAGGCTGGACTCTGCCGCCGCAGCGTGCTGGAATACCCGCCCTTTCGTGAAGGAGACCCGTGCATGACAGCGTCGCCCGCCAGCGGCAGCCCCCGACTGGGGCTGGGAGCTCTGCTCATGCTCATGGGCGCCGGGGCCCAGGCCCTGAGCTACTCTGCGGGACCCAACCTCGGAAGCCGCTACTACATCACATGGCTGCTCATGGTGTCGGGGCTGATTCTGCTGGTGCGCGGGGCCGCCGGCCGTGTCCGCGAAAAGCGCGTCGCCGCCGGCCTCCTGCCTGCCCTGGCCGTGGTGGCCGTCTGCGCAGGCATGCTCTGGTTTGCCCGCAGCGTCGCGTCGCCGGCTGACGGCGCCGAGCAGGCCGTGGACGAGGGTGAGCGCGCGGCCCAGGAGCTCAAGTCGATCATCGAGCCTCAGCTCGATCTGCTCGAGTCGGACGCGGCCGGACCCGAGATGCTCGCGTCATGGAAGGAATCCGCAGAGCGTGCCGTATCCCTCAAACCCCGCTTTACGGCCGCCGTGGAAGCCAGCCGGCTGCTGGCCGGCCAGTCCGAGGGGGATCGCAAGCGCCACCATGAGATCGATGTCCAGTACTTCGGGCTCTGTGCCGACTGGGTCGATCTCTACCAGGAAATCCACATCACCTTCACGCAGGAATCGATCGCTGAGCCACCCCCGGAGTGGACCCTGCGTTTCACCGAGATCGTCGAAAAGATCCAGGCCCTGCCGCCGGACCCGCTCGCCGGGCCGTGACCCCCGCTGCGCGCAGATGGATCGGCAACCCGAAGCGCGCTGTCGCCTTCGCCATCCTCGGCGCGCCGGTGGCGTTCTTTCCGCGCGTCTTCCTCCTGGGAGAGGCGCTCCTCCTGCGCGACTTGTTCAACTGGTTCTATCCCTGGCGCGTCTTTGCCGCCCGCTCGCTTGCGGCAGCCGACTTTCCTCTCTGGAATCCGCTCTCCTACATGGGGACTCCGTTCCTGGGGAACATGCAGTCAGGGCTGCTCTACCCGCTGAATCTCTTCTTCTGGGTTCTGGAGTTTCCCGCCGCGATGAGCTGCTTCATCTGGGCGCAATGCGTCATGGCTTCCTGGCTGATGTACCGGCTGCTGCGCTGCCTGTGCTGCGGGCGCGCGGGGTCGCTGGCCGGCGCGGCGGCCTGGGCCTATGGCGGCTGGATGCTGGTGCACATCGAGTTTCCCAACAAGCTGGGGGCGGCAGGCTGGCTTCCGCTCATCCTCTGGGGGATCGTCCGCTTCCGGCACGGACGGGTCGCGCGCGGGCTGGCCCTGGGGGCTGCCGGCGTCGCCTGCTCCGTGCTGGCGGGGTATCCCGAAACGACGTACATGATTCTGATCGGCGCTGCCGTGGTGTGGCTGACCGGACTCATCTGGACGGCGATCGTCTCTTTGCGTGCCGCCCCGCGCGGCCGGCTGAAGCCTGTCGCGCTCGCGGCGATCTCGCTGCCCGTGGTGACGGCGCTGGGTCTGACGCTCGCGGCGATTCAGTGGATGCCTTTCGCGCAGGCCGTGTCGGAGTCGGATCGTTCCAGTGGATTTGATTCATCCTTCGTGCTGCGCCTCCCCTTCGATCTGCCCCAGCTCCTGGACCTGGCGCTGCCGCATCTTTACGGCAAGCCAGGCTACCTGACATTCTGGGGCGGCTACATCGGCCAGTACTGGCTGGTGCACTTCTACGCCGGACTGATCACCTTGATCCTGGCCGCGGTGGCCATGGCCGCAGCCTTCCGCCGGCGCGCAGGGCACACAGGCGACCGTAACGATCCGCGCCCGCTGCCGGCGGAGATCGTCGCGGCCTGCGTCGCGCTCCTCGTGATTGGCAGCGCTCTTGCGATGGGACGGGCCACGCCCCTCGCTCCGCTGGCCGCGGCCCTGGTCCCCGGCTTCAGCTACGTGAAGTGGCTTCCGAGCTTCCTTCTGCTGGCGGTGTTCGCCCTGTGCGTTCTTGCCGGATTCGGCCTCGACGCCTTGGTGCGCCGCCTCAAGCTGCATCAACCCATCTCATGGACTCTGATCACCTGCCCGGCGTTGTGCGCCGCTGTGCTCTCCGTCATGGCGGCTGTGGCATTGATCGGACCTGCCGCATTCGAGTCACTGATCAGGGTCATCGTCTCTCCCGTTGCCGCCGAGCCGCAAATCAAGTACATCGGGCCGAACATCGGCCTGGTGCGGTCCGACATCCTGGCGGCATCCACCCTGACGTGGTGCCTGGTGCTGGTTCTGCTGGCGGCGAGCCGGCAGCGCATGACGGCGCGCGCCGCGGGCGCGGCGATCGCGCTGCTGGTCTTTGCCGATCTGGCCGTCGCGTCACGCGGGATCAACGTCACTGTGGATCCCGCCATCTACCGGCAGCCCTCCGAGTGGTCCGAGACTCTCAAGAACCGTCTGGCTCCGCACTACCGGCTCTACGTTCCCGACGCGACACTGAGCACGGACAAGTGGATGTACGGCTCCAGCGACGTGGATCTCTACCGGGCCGCGGCAGGCCTGATGCTGTTCAACCTGAACCTCATCGATGGACTGGCTTCGGCGAGCGACGGCGATCCGATACGCACGCAGCGCACCCTGGAATGGCACGACGCCCTCGAGGGCTCGAAGAGTGAATCGGAGCGGCTGCGCCTGCTCTCGCTGGCCGGGGTCAAGGTGATCCTCCAGGTTGGAGAGGACAAGCGCGCGCATCTGATCGAGCTGCGCGATGCCATGCCGCGGGCATGGCTGGCAGGCTCGGCTCGATTCGTAAAACCGGAGGAGATGATGGCCGCGCTGCTCAGTCCGGTCTGGGATCCGTACGGAGAGGTACTCCTCGAGGAGGAGCCGCTCTCGGCGCACGCCGGGGCGGCCGGCCCCGCCGGCATGGTCCAATCGATCCGCTACACCAACAACTCGGTGACGCTTGAGGTGCAGGCGGAGCGGGACTGCTGGCTGATCCTCGCCGACACCTGGGCGCCCGGCTGGCAAGCCAGCGTGGACGGCGCGCCCGGACGGATCTGGCAGGCTGACTATCTGTTCAGGGCCGTGAGAGTTCCCGCCGGAGAGCACCAGGTGCTTTTTCTCTATCGGCCGATCAGCCTCCGCCTCGGGCTGCTCGTCTCGGCACTGGGCGCCGCCGTGCTGGCGCTCACCATCGCGCGCGATCGCCGGCGCGCGCGCCCATCTCGGCGATCAAACTAGCCCGCTTTTCTCACCAGGTTTCGTCGCGAGACCGCGCAGATGCCGTCAGGCCGGGCAACCGCAGCGGCGAGACCGCGAGGCGTATCTTGACGATACGTTGAGTGGTCGAGCCGCGAGGA
>Ga0187894_10003141_pt1 | contig 18876 bp, 15 predicted proteins | sample GBC1701081metaG_FD_136650 | JGI IMG/M metagenome (GOLD analysis project Ga0187894, IMG submission 136650) | White microbial mat communities from a lava cave in the Kipuka Kanohina Cave System on the Island of Hawaii, USA - GBC170108-1 metaG ...
CAACTTCCCGACCCGCATCTCGTTCCAGGTCACGTCCAAGATCGACAGCCGCACCATCCTGGGTGAGCAGGGCGGCGAGCAGCTGCTGGGCCAGGGCGACATGCTCTACATGGCCGGCGGCGGGCGCATCGTGCGCGTCCACGGACCGTTCGTCAGCGACACCGAGGTCGAGAAGGTCGTCAAGCACCTGCGCTTCCAGGGCCAGCCGCAGTATCTCGACTCCATCACCGAGGAAGCCGAGGGCGGCGCCATCGGCGGCGAGGGTGGCGAAGGTGGTGGTGCAGAAGAAGGTGAGGCCGACGAGCTCTACGACAAGGCCATCGCCGTGGTGGCTCGCGAGCGCAAGTGCTCGACCAGCTTCATCCAGCGCCACCTGCAGATCGGCTACAATCGCGCCGCGCGTATTGTCGAGCGCATGGAGCGCGAGGGCGTCGTCAGCCCGGCCAACTCGGTAGGCAAGCGCGAGGTGTTGGCCCGGGACATCGACGGCGACGCGGCGTAGCGCGCACCGTGTCGGCGGACATCTGTGCCGCTACAGAGCCGGAGGCCGAGCCATGGCTGCCCAGTTCATTCTCGATGCGCACGTCCTCGTTCATCGCAACGCGGAGATCCTGTTTCTGAAGCGCAGGAACACCGGCTACGGGGACGGCTGCTACAGCATCGTGGCGGGGCACATCGAACCGGACGAAGCGGCACCGGATGCTGCCGCCCGTGAACTCGAGGAAGAAACCGGATTGTCCGTGACGCCGGACGCGCTTCGCCTCGTCCATGTCTTGCAGAAGTTCGCCGCATCACCACGGCTGTCTTTCTTCTTCGATCTCGCGCTGCCGGCCGGCCAGCAGCCGCTCAACCGTGAGCCTGACAGGTGCGAGGCGTTGCTTTGGGCGCCGCTGTCGAGCCCACCGACGCCGCTCATCCCGTATGTCGCGGCAACGCTGCGCCGCTATGTCGCGAAAGAGCTCTATGCAACGTTTTCGGAGCCGATGTGACCGTCATGTCACACGGTTGTGTCGGAACGCGCGGCGGCCGCCGCGATTCCGCCTCTATCGATTCCCATGAATCTATGCAGGATGGTCCCAGGATCATGTCATGAACCGGCTCTCTCTCCATCGTTTCAGCCTCGGCGCGGGTGTGTTTGCCGTGGCGCTGACGGCCTGGCTGGCGCCGCCCCAATTCGCGGGCGGTACGGTCGATCTGCGCGTCGCGCCCGCCGCGGCGCAGAACCAGCCCGGAACACAGGCGCCCCGCCGGCCGCCCCGCCGTAAGGTCGAGGAAACAACCCCGCCGCCCGTCGTGCCGGTCGATCAGCAGGCCGAAGTCCAGCGCATCGAGCAGTATCTCAACAGCATCCAGACGCTGCAGGCGCGCTTCCTGCAGACCGGCAGCAGTGGCAACGTCGCGCCCGGCACGCTGTCGCTGCAGCGGCCGGGACGGATGCGCTTCGAATACGATCCGCCGGCGACCATCCTGATCGTGGCCGATGGGTCGCAGATCACGATGGCCGACTTCAAGGATCGCAGCATGAGCCAGTGGCCGATCGGCTGGACCTCGGCCAGCTTCCTGGCGGCGAAGGAGGTCAAGCTGAGCGGCGATCTGACCGTGACGGGTGTGACCCGTAACGGCACCGAACTGCACGTGAGCCTGATCCAGACCAAGCGACCACAAGAGGGCAGGGTCGAAATGGTCTTTGCCGATCAGCCGCTGTTGCTGAAGGGCTGGATCATATGGGACACCAAGAACGTGCCTGTCGCAGTCAGCCTCAGCAACGTGCAGACCGGGATTACCCTATCCCGCGATCTGTTCCGCTTCGATGAGTCGATGCTGAAGCGCGATCGCTTCCAATAGGTCATCGGCGGCCATCGATCGCACATGTGCACGGGTCGACAACGACCTAGCCGTTGAGGCTACAATGGTCTGGGCGCCGCGTGTGGCGCAGCTTCTGCCCGAGGGAGTAGATGCCCAGCACCATCTTCATCGATGCGACCCCTGATCTGCTGAACCTGTGGCGCCAAGTCCATCGCGAGACCGATCAGGCGGTTGCCATCAACATGGTGCCGGTCGCGCCCGAGCAGGTGCCGGCGATTCTCGCGGGCTACGACACGTGTATCATCGATGCGACCTATTTTCCCAAGGCACAACTGCAGCGCTGTCCCAACCTGCGCCACATCGTCTTCCTCGGCAGTGGTGCGGCGAGCTACATCGATCTGGCGGCCGCGAAGGATCTCGGCATCAAGGTCTCGACCATCAGCGGCTATGGCGATACGACCGTCGCCGAGCATGCGATCGGCCTGATGTTTGCTGCGGCACGCCAGACGGCAAAGATGGATCGCTCGATGCGCGCCGGGACATGGACCCCGTCGCAGGGCATGCAACTCTTCGGCAAGACGCTGGGTGTTGTCGGCCTGGGTGGCATCGGCCGCGAGATGGCGCGGCTGGGACGCGGGATCGGGATGGACGTGCTGGCCTGGAACCGGACGGTGGTCACCGATGCGCCCGTGCCGCTGGTCGACCTCGATGAGCTGCTGCAGCGCGCCGACGTTGTCAGTCTCCATCTGGGGCTCAACGACGCGACCCGGAACTTCATCAGTCGCGACCGGCTGGCGCGCATGAAACCGGGTGCCATCATGATCAACACGGCCCGGGGCGCGATCGTCGATCAGGCGGCGCTCGTTGAGTTCTTGACGTCGGGCCACATCCGGCATGCCGGCATCGACGTGTTCGAGCCCGAGCCGCCGCCAACCGGTGATCCGCTGGTGGTGCTGGAGAATGTCACGCTGTCGGCGCACGCCGGCTTCTTCACGCCCGAAGCGACGATGGTGATGCTGCGCCGTTCCATCGACCTGGCGGCGGCGGGCTCCTGACGCTCAGATCGCGATGACGCCGGGCCTGCCGTGATCGACGGCGAAGCGGGCCAGCGAGCGGCCCGGACTGAACCGATCATGCACGTCCTCGATGATGCGCAGGTCGGTGACGAGGCTCTTGGGCGTGGCGCGGATCGACAGATGGCCGCGATGGCGGTTGTTGAACAGCTTGAGATGCGGGTTCTCGGCCAGCCGGGCGGCGAACCAGGCATCGTCCCGCTGCGGACCGCCTGAGGAGATCGATGTGCCGGCGAACTCGGACGCGACGGCCGGCCCGCGGCCGTTGGCGTCGTCGAACAGGTCGCCGACGATATGGGCATGGAAATCGCCCGTCAGCACGACGGGATTGGACAGTCGCGTCGCGCGCATCGCCGCGTAGAGACGGGCGCGGGCAGCGGGATAGCCGTCCCACTGATCGGTGCGCCACAGCTCGCCGGCGCCGATCTGGAAATCCAGCGGCGCCATCAGTGTCTGGTTGCCGATCAAGTTCCAGCGTGCGCCGCCCTCGCGGAAGCCGTCATACAGCCATTTCTCCTGCGCCGCGCCCAGCATGCTGAGCGCCGGCCCGAGGCGATCGGCGCACGCCGGCCCGACGATGTTCGAGCCCCCGGTACCGGGCCGCGGGCAGGGTTGCGGGCTGCGGTACTGACGGCCATCCAGCAGATCGATGCAGGCCAGATCGCCGAACCGGACCCGACGATAGATGGTGGCGTCGGGTCCGTTGGGCTTGAGCGCCATGCCGACGGGCATGTGCTCCCACCAGGCACGATAGGCGGCGGCGCGCAGGGCGATGAATGCCGCGGGGTCCATGCGGTGCTGCGACTGTGCGTTGGCGTAGTCGTTCTCGACTTCGTGGTCGTCCCAGATCGCCAGCCAGGGTACGGCGGCGTGCGCCGCCTGCAGGTCAGGATCGGACTTATAGAGCGCATAGCGGCGGCGGAAATCGTCGAGCGTGACCGGGTTGTCCTCGCGGTCGTGCTGGCGGCCCGGCCGGCCACCGCCGGGGCTTTCGTAGATGTAGTCACCCAGGAACAGGATGGCATCGAGCGGCCGGTCGCGCTCGCGGACCGCGTCGCGCCAGGCACCGTAGTAGCCGCCCTCGTAGTGCTGGCAGGAGGCGACCACGATATCGAGCTGGTCCACCGCCGCATCGGGCGCCGGTGCGGTGCGCGCGCGACCTGTGGCGCTGATATGGTCGGGATGGAGCCGGAAGCGATACCAGTAGTCGCGCCCGGGCCGCAGATCACGCAACGCGATATGCACGGTGTGCGCGTCCTGCGGCAGGGCGAGGGTCTCGGCGCTGCGCACGATGCGCTTGAAGTCGGGGTCCTCGGCGATCTGGTAGGTCAGCGGGTAGGCGTCGCTGACCGTGGGCGGCGGTGATAGCGGGTCGGCCAGCACGCGCGTCCAGATCACGAACCCGTCCGGCGTCGGCTCGCCCGAGGCGACACCCAGGCCGAATGGGTTGCGGTCGAACACCGGTTGCGCCAGCACGCGACCGCTTGCGGCCGATGTCGCGAGCGCGGCGCCGCCGGCGATCAGCAGGTGGCGGCGCGACAGGGACGGGGTGGGGAAACGCCTCAGGTGTGTCCCCCGCATGACCGTTGGGACGTCTCAGTGATACGGATCGGCGGCGTCGCGCAGGCCGTCGCCGAAGAACTGGAACGACAGGATCACCATGATCACCGGCACGACGGGCAGGATCAGCCACCAGTTCACGGCGACGACGTTGATGTCGGTGGCCTCGTTGAGCAGCACGCCCCAGGACGTGATCGGCGGCCGCAGGCCCAGGCCGAGGAACGAGAGCGCGGTCTCGGCCAGGATCATCGACGGGATCGACAGTGTCGCCGATGCGATCAGGTGGCTCATGAAGCTCGGGATCAGGTGACGCCCGATGATGCGCTGCGGTGAGGCGCCCATCAGCGCTGCCGCCGTAGCGAAATCCTCCTCGCGCAGCGACAGCAGCTTGGAGCGCACGGCGCGCGCCAACCCCGGCCAGTCGAGCAGGGCGAGGATGATGGTGATGCCGAAATAGATCAGCAGCGGCGACCACGTCACCGGCAGCGCCGCCGACAAGGCGAGCCACAGCGGCAGATGCGGGAAGCTCTTGATGATCTCGATGGCACGCTGGATGACATTGTCGATCCAACCGCCGTAGTAGCCGGCGATGCCGCCGATCACCAGTCCCAGCACGAAACTCAGCGCGATGCCGAACAGACCGACGGTCAGCGAGATGCGTGCCGCGTAGACGATGCGCGAGAACATGTCCCGGCCCAACCGGTCGGTGCCCAGCAGGAACAGCGTTCCGTTGTTGCCGGGACAGACGAAATGGAAGCTGCCCTCGAACAGGCCCCAGAACTCATAGGTCTCGCCCAGGCAGAAGAAGCGGATCGGATGGACCTGGGACTTGTCGGCTGTATAGACGCGCTGCAGGGTGTCGGTATCGCGCGCCATCTTGTAGCCGTAGGTGAACGGCCCGACGAAACTGCCCTCGTGGAACAGATGGATGCCTTGCGGCGGTGCGAAGATGTGCTTGATGTGGCGGGTGTGCTGATCGTAGGGCGCGATGAACTCGCTGATCAGCGTGATCAGGTACATGAACAGCAGGAAGCCGCCGCAGATCACCGCCGGCTTGTGGCGGCGCAGGCGCCACCACATCAGCTTCCACTGGCCGGCCATGTAGAAGCGTTCCTGCTCGACGGTCAGCTTCTCGGCGACGTATGGATCCCACGGCTCCTTCGAGACGAAGTGAGGTGGCGGCGCGGCGTCTGCCCGGGAGACCTGTCGTGCGTCGTCCATCGCCGTCACTTCTCCCGGCCGCCCTGCAGGCGGATGCGTGGATCGAGCACCGCCAGCAGCAGATCGGAGATCAGGGTCCCGATGACCGTCAGCACGGCGACGAACAGCAGGAACGTGGCCGCAAGATTGGTGTCCTGTGTCTTGAGCGCGTTCAGCAGCATCGGCCCGGTCGTCGGCAGCGACAGCACGACCGAGACGATCACCGAGCCCGAGATCACCTCGGGCAGGATATGGCCGATGTCGGAAACGAAGGGGTTGAGCGCGTGCCGCAGCGGGTACTTGATCAGCAGCTTCAGCGGCGGCAGGCCCTTGGCCCGGCCGGTCGTGACATATTGCTTCTGCAGCTCATCCAGCAGGTTGGCGCGCAGGCGGCGGATCATGCCGGCGGTGCCGGCGGTGCCGATCACGATCACCGGGATGATCAGGTGCTCCAATACGGATCGCACCTTGTCCCAACTCCAGGGCTGATCGATGTATTGAGGGTCCATCAGGCCGCCGACCGAGACACCGAAATAGCGCTTGCCGACATAGAGCAGCACCAGCGCCAGCAGGAAGTTGGGTGTCGCGAGGCCGATGAAGCCGATGAAGGACGCGATGTAATCGCCCGGCCGGTACTGGTGGGTGGCGGCATAGACGCCGATGATGAACGAAACCACCCAGATGAAAATGATGGTCGAGATCTCCATCACCATGGTGAGCGCGATGCGCTCGCCGATCAGCTGCGACACCGGCTGGTTGTCCTGGCACGACAGGCCGAAATCCCAGGTCAGCGCGCCGCTGGCCCAGATCGCGTAGCGCTGCCACCAGGATTTGTCGAGGTCGTAGAGCTGCTCGAGCTGCTTGACCTTCTCCATGGCGTTGGAGCCGCCGCTGGAGAGGATCTCGTCGATCTGCGCCGTCACGCAGTTGCCGGGCGGCAGGGTGATGATGAAGAACACCAAAAAGCTGATGATGACCAGGGTGGGCACCATGATCAGGAATCGCTTGGCGACGTAGCGCAGCACTAGCACTGCTCCTTACGCACGATCGAAGTCCCTGGCACCATCACTTCTTCTCCTCCAGCCAGAAGCTATCGGGCCGGTAGGCGCCAAAAAAGGCGTAGGGCTCCCAACTATAGACGGCTTCGTAGGGCACGTTCTTGACCCTCGACGACACCACGACCGGCTGCTTGACACCAGTGACGACGCCGATCGAGTACTGGAAGTCGGTGTGGATCTGCAGCATACGGTGCCAGATGCGCTCCTGCTCGCGGCAGTCGGCCGTCCGGCTCCAGCGTTCGGCCAGGTCGCTCAGCTCCTGCACCACGGCGAGGCCCTCCGGGATCGGTTCGCCCGACTTGCCGCCGGTTTCGCGATACTGGCCGAACTTGGGACACCACAGCACCGACTGGGACAGGCACGCGAGTTCGGCCGGATTGGATCGGGCGTCGGGCAGGCTGTTCTCCAGCCCGCTCCAGATCGTCATCATCGTCTCGCCGCTATAGATGCGCCCGCGCAGGATCTCGCGGGTCTGCGGCCGGGTCACCATCTCGACGCCGATCTTCTTCCAGCTGTCGGCGACCAGGCGCAGCACATCGGTTTCCTCGGTGCTTTCGCCAGCTGTTTCCAGCACGATGATCATCGGCCGTCCGTCGGGCAGCAGGCGCACGCCGCGGCCATTGCGCTTGTTCAGGCCGCCTTCCTTGCCGTCGGGCATGGTAAAGCGCACCTTGTCGAGGACGCGGTTGGCTTCCTTGTAGTCGAGATGGGTGTATTTGCTGCGGTACTCGCTCTTGTAGAGCGGTGACTCCGGCCGCACCGTGTTGTTCGACGGTGTCGCCATGCCGACATAGAGGATCTCGTTGATCTCCTCGCGGTCGATGGCCATCGACAGCGCGCGGCGCACATTGGGCTCGCGCAGCACCGCCTGCCAGACCGGCTCGGCATAGTTGAGGTTGGGATAGAGCGCGAGATGGGCACCCAACCCGGTCTCCCACAGCCGCACCTCGAAACCGAACTGCTTGGCGCCCTGGCGCAGGAATGTGTAGTTGTCGAAGCGCAGGTAGCGGGCCTGCAGGTCGCTCTCGCCCGAGCCGGCCTTCAGCGGGACCAGGCTGGGCGATACGAGATTCATGTGGACGCGATCGATATAGGGCAGCTGCGTACCCTTCACGTCGATGCGGTGATAGTAGGGATTGCGCACGAATGTGATGCGGTGCTGATACGGCGGCCGCGTTTCCACGATCCACGGATGTAGCGACGGCAGGTCGGGATTCTCGTTGCGATACATGTCGTCCAGGCGATTGTGCAACGAGGCCCAATTGCGCTGGCGCATGGCGTCGATCTTCTTCTTCAGCTCGGCCGGATCGGCGTATTTCGCGTGGAACTGCCTCAGGTAATGCGCCGGCCGGAAGATGAACAGCGGCGCCGGCCGCGCCTGCGCCGGCAGGAAGAGCGGATTGGGCTTGTCCCAGCTGTAGCGAATCGTCGTTTCGTCGAGGATGTCGATCTTGGGCGCCTTGCCGTCGACCAGCATCTCCAGTGGCGGGCCCGTCGGCGTCAGCTCGGCGTTGCTGGCCACATCCTCCCAGAAATAGCGGAAATCCTCGGTGGTGAACGGCGCGCCGTCGGACCATTTGTGGCCGGCCCGCAGCTTCAGCGTGAAGATCCGGCCGTCCTGGACATCGACATCCTGCAGCAGGTCGGGCGCCAGATGGCGCCGGTCATCGAACGCGACCAGGCGGGCGTAGCCGTACACCACCATCATCCGGATCTCGCGCGCGATAGCCATCAACGTGACGAGCTCGCCGCCCGACTTGCCGGGCCCGTCCTTGCCGGCGAAGCGATCGACCACCAGCGGCTCGCGCGGCAGCCGGTCCGTGATGGGCGGCAGCTTGCCGGATTTCACGCGATCGACCAGCAGCGGCGTTTCCTTCAGGTCGGGAGCGCGCGCAGCGCTGTCGGCGACCTCCTTGACCGCCGGGCAGGCGTCATCCGCCCAGGCGGCCGGCGCGTATGACGCCAGGCCGGCGGCTGCCGGAACCACCAGGCATCGCAGCCAGCGTGCCGGCGATGGCCGACGCGCTGTCATGCCGCCTTCTCCGCGCCGAGCAGCTCCCGCGCGGCGCGCACGAAATGTCCGTTGCCGAGATCGACCCAGTCGAGCGGCTTGGTGTCGTCGTCGCGGAAGGGATGCGGCCACGCGGCCGGAATCGACGCCTTGCCTTCCATCAGGGCGCTCAGGTCAAGCTTCTTTGACGGATCGGGCTCGGGCACGGCCGTGACCAGCGCGCGCGTGTAGGGATGCACCGGATTGCGGAACAGCTCATTGCCGGGTGCCAGCTCGACCAGTCGTCCGGCGCACATCACCGCGATGCGGTCGGCGATGTAGTCGACCACCGCCAGGTTATGGGAGATGAACAGATACGTCAGGCCGAGCCGGTCCTGCAGGTCGCGCAGCAGATTGAGGATCTGGGCCTGGATCGAGACATCCAGCGCCGACACCGGCTCGTCGCAGATCACCATGTCGGGCCGCAGCGCCAACGCGCGCGCAATGCCCAGGCGCTGGCGCTGGCCCCCGGAGAACGAGTGCGGATAGCGGTTGAGATGCCGGCGGTCCAATCCGACCAGCTCCATCAGCTCGCCCACCATCTCGCGACGGTGCGCGGCGTCGCCGACCTTGTGGATCACCAAGGGCTCGCTGATGATGTCGAACACGGTCATGCGCGGATTGAGCGAGCTGAACGGGTCCTGGAAGATGAACTGCAGCTTGCGGCGGAATTCAATCAGCTCGTGGCCGCGCAGCGCCAGCACGTCGATCTTGCGGCCCCAGTCGTCGTACACCACGCCGCCGCCCTTGTCCGACACGGCCTGGTCAGCGGTGATGGCGCGCATCAGGATCTTGCTGAGCGTGGTCTTGCCGCAACCGCTTTCGCCGACCAGGCCCAGGCACTCGCCGCGCCGTACATCAAAACTGACATCGTTGACCGCGTGCACCGTGCGGGCGCGGCCGACGCCCCACAGCGACTCGAGCAGCGTATCTGCCTTCTTGATGGAGTAGGTCTTGTGCAGATGTCGAACCGACAGCACCGGTGCTGATGGATCGTAACCGTTGGATGGCGCGGTGGCCTTCTTTTCGGCCAGCAGATGCCCGGTCGCCGGCTTGATCTCGCGGATCGGCACCAGCCGTTCGTCATCCGCCATGCCGAAGCGCGGCACGGCATTGAGCAGCGCCTTCAGGTAGGGATGTTCGGCATTGCGGAAGATATCGGCGATGCCGCCGCTTTCGACCACGCGGCCGCGATACATCACCACGACTTCCTCGGCGACGTTGGCGACCACGCCCAGATCGTGCGTGATCATCAGCATGGCCATGCCGAGCTCGGCCTGCAGATCCTTCATCAGTTTCAGGATCTGCGCCTGGATGGTGACATCAAGCGCCGTCGTCGGCTCGTCGGCGATCAAAAGCGCCGGCCGGCATACCAGGGCCATGGCGATCATGGCGCGCTGCCGCAACCCGCCCGACAGCTCGAATGGAAACGTGCGCAACGCGCGCTTGGGGTCGGGAAAGCCGACCATGCGCAGCATCTGCTCGGTGACTTCCAATGCCTGCTTGCGGTCGAGCTTCATGCCCGTCGGCGTACGCAGCCGCTCGGTCATCTCCTCCATCTGATCGCCGATGGAGTGCATGTCCGACAGCCGGGTGCCGTGCAATTGCACCGCCTCGCCGATCTGGTCGCCCACCGTGTGCAGGGCCGACAGCGAGGTCATCGGCTCCTGGAAGATGATGGAAATGCGCCCGCCCCGGATGCGCCGCATCTCCGGGCCGTTGCGGTCGAGCCGGGCGATGTCGATCGGCGGCGCACCGTTGCTGCCGGGGTCCTGGAACAGGATCGAGCCGCCTGTAATCTTGGCCGCCTTCGGCAGCAGCCCCATGATGGCCTGGCTGCACACCGACTTGCCGGAGCCGGACTCGCCCACCAGGGCGACGGTGCCGCCCGGCTTGATGGTGAAGTCGACGCCGTCGACAGCTTTCAGGATGCCGTCGTGTACACGGAAGTAGACCTTGAGGTTCTCGACCCGCAGCAGCGCGCTCATGCGGTCGTCTCCGCGGCAGCAGCTGCGGGAAAGGAGATGTCCAGCGCGGCAAAGTTGGCGCGGGTCGCGTCGCTCACCTCCAGGCCGTTGGCGGCGCCGGCGCGGGCGGCCATGCGGGCGATATCCGTGAAACCGTCGAGGGACGAATCGAGCCGCAGGGTCCGGCCCTCGCCCGCCAACGTCATGTGCATCCACCCTCCCTTCCGGTCGCGCCGAGTCGCGTAGTAGGCGAGCTTCAGTCGCTCCAGCCTGTCCCACGCGATCCTGCCGCCGAACGGGCCCCGTGCCGCTACGCCCGACTCATCGGCCACGATCTCCGTCGCGTGCCGAAAAGCGGTCCGGGCGCCGAACAAAAGGAACAGCACACCGAGCACGGCAAGAACTACTGTGACAGTATTGCGGGCCACGAACAACATCGGCAGGAAGCAGACCGCAACACCGACGGCAGCGCGCGCATAGTCGGCGTACAGTGCCGGACGGGCATAGCGCAATGTCACGCTCATGAGAGAGACGGTGTCAGAAGTAATGAAATAAGCCGCAAAACCATATCAGGACCCGAAAATCTCCGCTGGCGGCACTATGCGGACTGCTGGATGAGCCCGCAATCGCTTCCATAGCCGATCAAGAAACGTCCAGATATCGTCGTCATGCACCAGATGGTGGGTGAGCACCCCGGTGGGCTCGTCGACGACCGGCGATGTCGGTGCTGCGCTGCGGCGGGCCCGCAGCGCCTCGACTAAAATCGTCAGGATCTGCTCGTCACCCAGGAAACCGCGCGCGGGGCGCCAGCGGATCGGGCCGACATGCGTGTTGACCTGCAGCAGGCCACGCACGGGTTCCACGCGCGTCCGGGCGGTGTAGGTGGACAGGGCGCGGAAACCGATTTCCGGCAGCACCGGCACCAGGGCCGGTGAAATGCGGTTCCAGGGCGGCACCATGACCGGCAGAAAGCGTGGGCCAAACGTTTGCGTCAGCGCCAGCAGACCGGTGCCGAGTTCGCCGATCACGATCGGTGCCGGCCGATGCGGGCCGACTTCGACATTCTTCTCACCGGCAGAGGCGTGGTTCTGGTGGGCGTAGCCGTGCTGGAGGACGGTGACGTCGGGCGGCTCGTTGCCCAATCGTTCCGCCAGCGAGGCCTCCATGACAGCCGGAATCACGGCCAGCGCCAGGCCGAGATCATAGGTGCGGCGCATCGCCAGCAGGTGGTCGAGCGCCGGCGTCGCCGCGATCGCGTCGTCGTCACGCCACCACATGGTGGCCACGCGGCCGGCATCCGCCCAGCGTGCCAGCTCATCGTCAAGGATTGCCCAGATGCTCATGCGATCAGTCACCTTGTGTCATGACCGGTCCTTCAGCCAGCGTTCCACGAGCGCCAAGGTCTTCGCGATACCACTGGCATCGATCCGAGGGAACGTGCGGATGGACGGCCCATCCAGCGCGCCGTCGATGGCAGCGGCCAGCGCCTGTGGCGACAGCTGGGCCTCCGGAACCATCTGGAACACGCCGCGTTCGGCCAAAAGTTCCGCGCGTAGCTCCTGCTCGGTTTCCAGACCGCCGGCGTAGGGGACGATGACGGCCCGGTCCGCCACCGACAGCGTCTCGATCATGGTGTTGTAGCCGCCCTGGGAAATCGAGAGCGTGCAGTTGCGCAGCAGGGTGGTGAAATCGCGCCGGGCCGGCTCGATGACGACGCCATCGCCCACCGGCTGCGCCGATGCCTGCAGCGCCGTCACGTCGGCGGCCGGCATCGATGGGCCGCACAGGAAGCGCCAGCGCCGATCGCGCAGCCGGCTGAGCGGACGGGCGGCAAGGGCGGCCTGCAACAAGGACGCGCCCACGGCACCGCCGCCGGCCGACACCAGGACCTCGTCGCGCCCGCTTTGTGTCGACGCTTCGGCCGGTGGCAGGCCGTCGATGACATACCCAGTGTGGAACGTACGGTCTTCGATCTCGCGCCAGCGCGGGAACGTACGGGCGAACGGAATGAAGGCCGGGTCGCCATGCACCATGACGGCGTCGAAATAGCGGCCGAACAGGTCGATCATTTCGTCGACCCGCTCCGGCTTGGGCGAGCGGACCAGGATATCGCGGACGGACGACGCGATGCGCGGCCGGTGCGCCAAGGCGCGCGCCGCTTCGACCAGCGGCACCATTTCGAAGCGCAGCTGCCGGCGACCGAACGGAAACAGCTCGGTGATCAGCAGGTCAGGCCGGTGTTGCCGCAAGGTATCCAGCAGCACCGCCAGCCGGCGCTGCTTGAAGGCCTCGTCGATCACCGCATCGTCGCTGTCGACCAGCACCTTGAAACGCTTGTCGGTCGCGCGCACTGGCGGCAGCTGCACCAGTCGGGCGCCGCCGAGATCGAGGCCCGGTACCGGCATGCCGCCCGACGTCAGGATCGTGTCATGGCCCGCCGCCGCGAAGTGGCGCGCCAGTGTCGCGGCGCGGCGCAGATGGCCGATGCCCAGCAGGTGCTGCACATGAAAGAGGATGCGGCCCGTCACGGGGTGCTTCTTCTTTTCGGACCGCGCGCGTCCACGCGCGCATCTCCGGCGAGCGCTTCGCTTTCCCCTGCAGCGCGCCAGCACCGACAGTCTTTCGCTCTGCGCTTCGCGGCGAGCGACTGCGGGCGTGGACGCCCGCGGTCCGAAACAAGAACGTCGCTACGCATGTGTCAACGCCACGTTGAGCCGGTCGGTGACGACGGACCCGTCGGCCTGGGCGCGGAAGAAATGCATCGATTGCCAATCCAGTTTCAACGGCTGTCGGCCCTTCATATCCCATCCTGTGGCCATGGCGAGAACAACGCGGATGACGCCTTTGTGTGTGACCGCCACGGTGCTGCGGCCATCCCGGGCCACGGTCGCGAGCCAGGGCCGCAGCCGCTCCATGACCTGGCGCGGGCTTTCGCCGCCCGGGGGCACCAGGTCGACGCCCTGGGCTTCGTTGCCCAGCATCTCGGCGCCGAACTGGCGGCGCAGATCGTCGAGCCGATAGCCTTCCCAGTCGCCGAAGCTCATCTCGCGCAGCGCCGGCTCGGCCTCGGCGTCGTGGCCGCCGCGCAGCAGGCGCGCGGTTTCGCTGGCCCGCGACAGGGGGCTGCATTGCCAGCGCCAGGACGTCACCTCGGCCGGCACGGACCACGCCGACACCTGGACACGTCCGGCATCCGAAAGCGGCACGTCGGTCATGCCCTGCAGCCGCTTGCTCTCGTTCCACACGGTCGAGCCATGGCGCAGGAAGGCGACGATCGTCATGTGTTGATGCTCACTACAGCTCGGCGCGCCTGCATCGCATCGAGCGCGCCGCCGATGATGCGCGCCGCGGCGGCAAGATCGTGGTCGCGCGCGACGCGTGCCATGGCGGCAGCACCCATCGTCGCGCGCTGGTGCCGATCATCCAGCAGCCGGCGCACGCCGTCGGCAAACGCCGCTGCGTCGCCCAGCGGCTCCAGGATGCCGGTTTCACCGTCGGCAATGACGGCCGGCACGCCGCGGGTCCGCCCGGCCACCACGGGCAGCCCGGCTGCCTGGGCCTCCAGCAGGCTGATGCCGTAGGCTTCGTTGATGGCCGGCCAGACGTACAGGTCGGCGCCGGCATAGAGGGCCGGCAGCACATCGGCGCCCAGGGGCCCGGCAAAAGCAATGCGCGTCGCGAGCGGCGCGAACAGGCCCTTTACCTCGGCCAATGCCTCGCCGTCGCCGACCACCAGCAACCGCCAGTCGCGATCCTGCAGCATCGCGGCCGCTGACGCCAAGACGCGGTACGACGCCACCTTGTCCGGTGGCCGCATCATGGCGACGGCCAGCAGCACGGGGATATCCGCCGGCCACCCGAACCGCTGCCGCAAGGCCGCGCGATGCGCTGCGCGGTCAGCCGCGGCAGCGCGCCACGGCGTCGCGTCAAGGAACGGTGGCACGGCGGTCATCACCTGAGGCGACTCCAGCAGCGGCGCCAGGCATGCCGCATCATCGGGGTTGAGCGTCAGGATCAGGTCGGCCGCGCGCACCGCCGCCGCCGTAGCGCGATGGCCAAGGTCCCAGGGGCCACCGGCGCGCTTGGGCGCATAGGAGGCCTCGGCGATGACATAGGGAATGCCCAGCGCAGCGGCCACCGCCGGCCCCAGCCAGTCCGGCCGCTTGTACCAGATATGGTAGGTGAACCAGCCCGTCGGTCGGCGTGGATCGCCAGGTGCCAGCCGCGCCCACTGGTCGATCAGCGTTTCGGCCCGCCGTTGCGCCGCAGCCTGCAGTGCCGGCAACGACGCTGCCGCCATCGGCGGGCGCGGGGCACTGGCGTCGTAGGCATCCACCGCCTGCACCGCGTGGCCCAGCCGCTCCAGCAGCGCCACCAGCGCCCGTGCCATGGCACGATCGCCCGACGGGGTCGGGTGATCGAGCGGTTTGAGCGGCGTATGGAAGGCGAGGCGCAACATCGGCATGGCAGTTTGGTCGCCCGCGAGAGTATGAAACCGGAAGCCCGCAAGAAAGAGGAACCGCGATGGCAGATCCGGCCGCAGCGTCTCTGCAATCGGCCGCGCCCTGGTGGCAGCCCCGGAACGGACGTTCTCTCGTGATTCGCGGCGGCCGGCCCTTGGTCGGCACCTACCCGATCAGCGGTGCCAAGAACGCCGTGCTGCCGCTGATGGTTTCATCAGTGCTGACACCGCATCTGGTGACGTTGCACAACGTGCCGGCCAGCCTCGATGTCGCCGTGCTGGCCGCCCTCCTGCAACGGCTGGGCGCCGACCTGCGCTGGTCGACCGTGAACGGCAGCCTCAGCGTCACGATTTGTGCCGATCGCATTCAGCCCGCCAATATCGAGGCGGACCTGGTGACCCGCATGCGGGCCTCGGTCCTGCTGCTGGGGGCATTGCTGGCGCGCAGCGGCGAGGCGCACCTGCCGATGCCCGGAGGTGATGCCATCGGCCTGCGCGGCATCGATTTCCACCTTGCCGGCCTGCGCGCGATGGGTGCGCAGATCGAACTGGCAGGCGGCGTGATTCACGCACGGGCGCCCGACGGGCTGAGAGGTGCCGATATCCGGCTGCCGTTGCCGTCGGTCGGCGCCACCGAGAATCTGCTGCTGGCAGCCGTGTGCGCGCGTGGCACCACCGTGATCCGCAACGCCGCGCGTGAGCCGGAGATCGCCGACCTCGCGCAGTGTCTCATCGCCATGGGCGCCACGATTGCCGGCCTCGATACGCATACATTGACGATCGACGGCGGCGCGCGTCTGGGCGGCGCGGTGCATGCCGTGATGCCGGACCGCATCGAATTGGGTACGCTCGCCTGCGCCGCGGCGATCACCGACGGCGAGATCCTGCTGCAGTACGCGCAGCCTGATGTGCTTGGCGCTGCCGGGCCTGTGCTGGCCGCAGCGGGTGTCGCCCTGCACGTCGTCGCTGGTGGAATCGTCGCGCGTCGTGCGGCGACGGGCCTGCGCGGCACGGATATTGTCACGCAACCCTATCCTGGCTTCGCGACCGACCTGCAGGCACCCATGATGGCGCTGCTGTCGGCGGCAGCGGGCGCCAGTGCCATCACCGAAACCATCTTTGAACAGCGCTTTCGGCACGTCGATGAACTGCGCAAGATGGGTGCCGACATCACCGTGCGCGGCAGGACCGCCTGGGTGCGCGGCGTCGCCGCGTTGAACGGCGCCGCCGTCACCTGCACCGACGTTCGGGCCGCCGCCGCGCTGGTGATCGCCGCGCTCGGCGCTGCTGGCGAGACGACCATGGATGGTCTCGAGCATCTCGACCGCGGTTACGATCGGATCACCGAAAAGCTGGCGGTGTGCGGTGCGGCGATGGTCCGGGAATGATGCCGATGCGCCGGCGATCGCGGCGTTCCTTCAGCTGCCGGCCTTGGTTGGCTGCGGTGTCACCGGCATGCCGGGCCCGATTTTCTGCAGGTTGCCACTGATGATCTGGTCGCTGTCCTTGATCCCCTTGGTCACCGAGACAAGCATGCCTTGCGTCGGCCCCAGCTCGACCATGCGCATGGCGACCTTGCCCTGGTCGATGACATAGACAAACTTGCCGAGCTGGCTGGAACCCAGAAGAGCCTGCGGAATCAAGAGCGTGTCGGGCTTCTCGCCGACCTGCACGCGGATGTTGACGTACTGACCGGGCAACAAGGTGCCATCGGCATTGGCGATGGTGGCGCGGGCCGTGATGGTACCTGTCGCGCGATCGACCGTGTTGTCGATGAAGGTGACCGTTCCCGTCCGTGCCAGCCCAGGGTCACCTGGCACGGTGACCTCCACGGTGATGGGACCGGCGGTGGCGGCCTGGCGAATCAGCGTGAGATCGCCTTCGCTGGGCGTGAAGGTGACGTAGATGGGGCTGATCTGCACCAGGGTGTTGAGCGCCGCGCCGCCGACATTGACCAGGGTGCCGATCGGCGCCTGATTGCGGCCGAGGCGGCCTGGAAACGGCGCCCGTATTTCGGTGTAGGCGAGATTGATTTCGGCGGCCTGGATGGCCGCACGGTCAGCAACGATGGCCGCTTCCGCCTGCTTGGCGGCACTGAGGCTCAGCGCATACGTGTCCTTGGACAGCGCGCCCGTCTTGATCAGCTCGCTGTTCCGTTCCAGGCTGCCCTTGGTGTACTCCAGGGTGGCCATGTCGCGCTGCAGCTGCGCCTTGACCTGGTCGAGCGCGGCACGATAGTCGCGCGGGTCGATGCGGTAGAGAAGATCGCCCTCCTGGACGTCAGCACCATCGGCCACGTCCTGGCTGAGGATGTAACCGGATACCTTGGCCTGCAGGGTGATGCTGCGAATCGAGTCCGTGCGCGCCGAGTAGTCGAGGTAGATCGGGACCGTCCGTTTGACCACGGATGTGACGGGCACCGGCATGCTCTGCATGGCCGCCTGCGGCGCGGCAGTGGCGGTGTGGCCGAACACGCCGGAGAGGCGGTCGGGATCGCCGCGGACGGCGGCGACAATCGCGACGGCCACAAGGGCAAGGCCTGCGGCAACGATGGTCCAGGGCCAGCGGCGCATGATGGTTCCTCTAGTCGGCCGTGCCCGGGCGGGGCACTGGTCCGGAAGGCGGTGTCCCGCCGGGTCTGTTGGTGTCTGCCGGTTCGTGGGTCTCGGTTCCCGCGCGGCCTTCCCGCCAGCGTTCGATCAGGGCGTAGAACACCGGCACGAAGACGAGCGTGAGGATGGTGGCAGCGAGCATGCCGCCGAACACCGCCGTCCCCAGCGACTGGCGGCTGGCGGCACCGGCACCCGTCGCCAGCATCAGCGGGATCACGCCGAGGATGAAGGCGAAGGCGGTCATCAGGATCGGCCGCAGGCGCAGCCGCGCAGCCTCCGTGGCGGCATCGATGATGCTCAGCCCATCCTCGCGCCGCCGCCGCGCGAATTCGACGATCAGGATCGCGTTCTTCGCGGCAAGGCCGATCAGCATCACGAAGCCGATCTGCGAATAGACATCCATCTGCATGCCGCGCAACCAGATGGCGGTCAGCGCCCCGAACAGGGCGAGCGGCACCGACAGCAGGACCATGAACGGCATGGACCAGCTTTCGTATTGCATCGCCAGGATCAGGAACACGAAGACGATCGCGACGCCGAACACCAGGCCCGCGACCGAGCCAGCCTTGATCTCCTGATACGTGATTCCCGTCCATTCAAAACTGAAGTCGTTCGGCAACGCGATCGCCGCAGCGCGTTGCATCGCCAGGATGGCCTGTCCGGAGCTGTATCCCGGCGCGGCATTGCCGTTGATCAGGGCCGCCCCGTAATTGTTGTAGTGGGTCACGGTTTCCGGCCCGATGACCGGCTTCAACGTGCCGAGCGTACTGAGCGGCACCATGCCGCCCGTCGGATTGCGCACATAGAGGCGGGTCAGATCGCTGGCGTCGGCCCGGGATCCCTTGTCGGCCTGCAGCGTGACCCGGAAGGTGCGACCGAAGAGGTTGAAGTCATTGACGTAGAGTGAGCCGAGGTAGATCTGCAGCGTATTGAAGACATCCGGCAGATTGAGGCCCAGCAGCTTCGCCTTGTTGCGGTCGAAGTCGTACGTGTATTGCGGCGTCGACGTCGAGAAGGTCGTGAACAATGTCTGCGGATTGAGCTCGGGCTGTTTGCGGGCTTCCGCCAGCAAGGCTTGCGTTGCGTCG
>Ga0187894_10003142_pt1 | contig 18875 bp, 13 predicted proteins | sample GBC1701081metaG_FD_136650 | JGI IMG/M metagenome (GOLD analysis project Ga0187894, IMG submission 136650) | White microbial mat communities from a lava cave in the Kipuka Kanohina Cave System on the Island of Hawaii, USA - GBC170108-1 metaG ...
ATCCGTTAGCCACCTTCGGAACGACTCATTGTCCATGAACTGCCTGAATAGCTCGGTGTCATCCTTCAACACGGCAGTCATGACCCGTTGCAACGCCTTGTCGTGTTCAATGCGGGCATTTTGCTTGTCGGAATTCTGCCTCGCGTTTTGATAGGCCGTATCTGCTGCGACGCGATTCGGAATGTCTTCGGTAATCAGCTTATGAACGCGATCGGCGTCGGACCAAGGGATGTTTCCGAAATGATCGTTGAAGGTTTTGAGAATGTTCGATAGACGATCGAGTTCAGGCTCGCGCTGATTCCCGCCACCTGTTGTGGGCACTGGTTCAATCTCCGCGTCTCGATCCGGAAGCTGGATTCGCACCGCTGCCTGTTTCTCAACCCGATAGCTATCCATGTCGATCGCTTCGAGGATCCCTTTTGAAAGATCCTCATCACTTGGGGCTGGAAGCTTTGTGATGAGAAAGTTAAGGAAGATCGAAAGCTTCTCCCAATCGCCATTGGTGTAAGGAAGGATCGAGGAGAGAAACCCATAAGTGCGCGTGAATACCTTTGTCCTTCCCTTGAAATCGACTTGGGCATTCCCGTCGAGCTGGTTCTTGTAAACCGCCACGCAGGTGTCAAGGATGGGGTCCAGTCGATCGCGATCGGCTCCGTTGAGGTAATGCGTCACCAGTTCGTCAATTTGCGTCTCATCATAGACCTGATAGGCATCAAGCGTTGCTTTTAGGTCGTGTAGTTTGTTGGGATCAGTTTCTTCAGCAAGAATTGTCGTGCGGTAATAATCGGCGAACGCTGCCTGTATCGTGTCCGTGTCGTTCATGAAATCGAGCACGAAAGCGTCGTGCTTCTTCGGGTGCGCCCGGTTGAGACGCGAAAGCGTCTGCACCGCCTTTATTCCAGACAATACCTTGTCAACGTACATCGTATGCAGCAGCGGCTCGTCGTATCCGGTTTGAAATTTTTCTGCGCAGATCAAAAACCGATAAGGGTCTTCCTGAATGTTGTCCACGATCTGACTTGAGGAGAAACCATTTAGCGACGCTTCGGTGACCTTTGTACCTCCATACTCGCGTTCGCCTGAAAAGGCTACGATCGCCTGGTAACGACTCTTTCGTTCAATGAGATAGTCTCGGATGGCGTGATAATACTGAATGGCGCGTTCGATTCCGCTCGTAACCACCATTGCCCGCGCCCCGCCGCCAATCTTGTTGAGCGCCAGAACCTGCTCGTGGAAGTGGTCGACCATAATCTCAGCCTTGAGCCGGATTGCGTGTTCGTGACTCTCCACGTAGCGGCGGAGCTTCTTCTTGGCCCGTTTCGTGTCAAACTCAGGGTCTCCTTCGACAGTCTTCACCAGCTTGTAGTAACTATCGACGGGCGTGTAGAACTTCAGCACGTCGAGGATAAAGCCCTCCTGAATAGCCTGCTTCATCGTATAGCTGTGAAACGGCCGGTGCTTCACCGTCCCGTCGAGTTGCGGTTCAGGCTGTCCAAAAATTTCCAGCGTTTTGTTTTTTGGAGTTGCCGTAAAAGCGAAGTAGCTTGCATTCGGGAGCAACTTCCTGGCTTCCATCAGCCGATTGATCTTGTCTTCCAGTGTCTCGTCGTCATCGTCCACCACGGCTGTCGAAAGCACCATTGACACTGCGGCAGAGGATTTACCACCCTGGCTCGAATGGGCCTCATCGATGATAATTGCGAAGCGCTTTCCGCGATGCTCGCTGCCGATTTCGTCCAGGATGAACGGGAATTTCTGGACGGTCGAGATGATGATCTTCTTGCCCTGGGCCAGGAACCTCTTTAAGTCGCCTGAATGTTCGGCGTGACCGACTATGGCGCCTACCTGTGCGAATTGCTTGATCGTGTCGCGTATCTGCTGGTCCAAAATGCGCCGGTCAGTTACGACGATAATCGAATCAAATACCTGCGCGTCATCTTTGCTGAGACCAATTAGTTGATGCGCCAGCCACGCGATAGAGTTAGATTTTCCACTTCCCGCCGAATGCTGGACCAGATAACGTTTCCCTGCGCCATTGGCTTGGGCATCTGCCAGCAGGCGCCGCACGACATCGAGTTGATGGTAACGGGGCCAAATCTGAAGCGCCTTCTTCTTTCCAGTCTTGTTGTCCTTCGTTTCAACTATCTGAGCATAGTTTTCGAGTATGTCAGTGAGACCGGTGCGGGTCAGGTTTCGCTTCCATAAGAAGTCAGTTTTGAGACCGTCGGGATTAGGCGGGTTACCTGCGCCATCGTTCCAGCCTTGATTGAACGGCAGAAACCAGGAGCCTTTGCCTTTCAGATGAGTGCAGAATCGAACTTCCTGATCGTCTACGGCGAAATGAGCAATGCAACGGCCGAATTCGAACAGCCTCTCGCGGGGATTGCGGTCTCGATTGTATTGCTCTATTGCATCCTGGACCGTCTGCTTTGTAAGGCTGTTTTTGAGTTCGAAGGTGGCGATTGGAAGACCGTTGATGAATAGGGCGAGGTCGAGGGCGCGCTGTGACTCGTCACGACTGTAGCGCAGTTGTCGCGTCACCGAAAAACGGTTTTGCACGAAAAGTTGTGCCGCTTTAGTGTTGCCGGGAGATGGTGTTCCGTAGAACAGGTCGATGTGTAGTGGACCATGCTTGATGCCATGACGGAGCACATCGATAGTGCCACGTTTGCTGATCTCGCCTTGCAGACGTGCAAGAAACTTGCGGCGCGTGGGGCCATCGGTAGAAAGTTGAAGCTGGTCAAGCACCTGTTCCTGTGTAGCCAGCAGAAATCCGTGCAGTTGCGTTATGTCTACGCAGTATTCGCGATCGTAGTGATCCTTGTCCCCGAGCAGCCAGCCTGTACCACCAGCGACCGGGACGGAAGTTTCCGTCGCGAGGTGTGGTGGTACTAGAAGCTCTGTATGGCCCGTCATTGCACGGGTGATCAGATCTTCCAGGCCCTTTTCGGTGGTGTCGGTTGTCATGCCTCGATTGGTTCCAGCGCTTCGTCGATGGTCTCAGTTGTGTCGTCAAATAGGATTTCGGCAGCGGTCTCGTCGAGCACTTCTGAGTCCTCAGTTTCATCCGGCAACCGCGCCGCAACGTCGCGCACGTCGAGCTTTCCGGTAACCACATCGGCGATCAGGCGAGTGCGATATTCGTGCATTAGTGAGACCTCGCGCTCAACGCGAGACAGTGACCTCATTGCATCATTAATGTTCGGCCTAAGATGTCTAATGATCGCCGTTTGCTCTTGAAGCGGAGGGATAGCGAAGAAGAAACCCCGCAGTGATGACAAAGGCAGATTGTTCGCCAACCCCTTGGCCCCACTAATTGCCTGTTCGACTTGATGGCGATAATAGCGACTATTCATCGTCAGCACCATGAAGTCAGGATCCACGTCAGTTAGTAACACCAGTCGGAAAGTTTTGTCGGACAAAATCAATTTGAATCTGAGCGACGTTACGCGTCCCACTGATCCGACGAGATGGGGAGATCCGTTCGCCCTCGAAACAAGAACATCCCCTTCCGCGATGGCCAACTCGTGATCGAAGTCCATAGATACGGGGAGTCGCTTATGTTCCAACTCTCGAAAGATCCCACGATTCACACACCCAGCCTTAAGTACGCCCCAAGCTTCACCTGCCAGACAGTTCTCTGCTTGCGGACTAATTCCTTGGTCGATACGGTGCACAAGCGATTTCAACCGCCGCACCTCCCAATGCTCAGGCATATCACCCAGCCACTTCGTGCCAGAGGGCTTGAGGCGGACGTTTGGGTCGAGGCCGCGGGTGACGGCGCGATGGATGATGGACTGCTTCTGTTCCTCCAGCAGTTTGATTAGCTTTTGCTTGGCACGTATATACCGCCGCATTCTGCGGTCCACGCGTTCCAAAAAGCGCACGATGAGGAGTTGTTCAGACTGAGGTGGAACTGGAAGCCGGATCGATTTGATTGCCGAATGCGAGAGCCCATAACGTGTCACTCCATTCGCCTCGACATGAAAATGGTAAGCGATGCTATTTGTCTGGAGTGCGCGAAAGAGATAGTCACTGATAATTTGGCCAACGAACGGTCGCAGCAGCGCCAAATGATATCCGCAAACGAGATCAGCGCCGGAGTCCACGACGAGAGCTGGTACTCCGATATCATTCCAAGTTTCTGAATCTTTTGTAATCAAGACATCGCCCGGAAAAATCCGGAAGCGCTCAAGTTCTTCGCGCATTGCCGTTGCGCGCATGAATGTCATGTTGTTTCGGATGTGGTCGTTCTTATACACATCCACATAATTACAGAGTCGGATCGGCTCCTCATCAACCTTAGTATGCTTGTCAACGCTGCTGACTCGCATCTCAGCAAGGTGTCGCAATCGCCGCAGTTCCCAATGCTCCGGCACCTGGCCCAACCACGGCACGCCGGAGTCCTTCATCACGGGATATGGCTTGAGGCCGAGAATCATTTCCGGCCTCCTCTCCCGCTACGTTGCGTAGCACCGCGATTGCTACGGCTGTTTCCACGGGCTTTGTCACTCCTGTCAGTTTTGCGTTTGCGGGACGTCTTGCTCACATTACGCCTTTGCGATTTTTCTTGAGCCGTTTGAGCCATTTCTGAGCCAATTGTCCCGGCAGACCCGGTTGAGCCGATTGAGCCATTGATGAGCCGTTGTTTCGGCAACTCATAATAGGCTCCTCGCCCGGCTCCGACCGCGACGAGAAAACCCTTGCCAACGAGATCTTCGAGATCTCGCTTGGCCGTCGCTCTGCTAGCCCCCGTCTCGTTCTGATATTCGCTGGTTGAGATGTGGCGCTGCGAGCGTATCAGTGCTACAGCACTGTTCTGCCGTGTGTTGAGGTCCAGGCGCGCAAGGAGATCCGAGGTCAACCAGTCGCGCCACAGACGTTGCACAAACTGATCACCATCCTGAAAGAATTCCGGCTCCGGCAACTCGGCGCGTAGACAACCAGCAATCATGTCCAGCGTGCCGGTGCCAACCTTCTCGATATAACGAGCGAGAAAGAGCACCTCGGCGATCAGGGGATTCCGCGGCACCGAAGAGTGCCGCTGGCGCAGGGATTCCGGCGTAAGACTGGGCGGCAACTCACCGGGATTCCACACCTCAACCCGGTCGGCGAACACATAAACCTGGATCGCGGCCCCGTGGGCGTAATCACGATGAGCAATCGCGTTGATAATCGCTTCGGCAATCACGGAACGAGGCATCTCGTAGTCCACTGCAACTGAGGGTCCGGCCTCACGCAAACCTACGCGGCTTGCCAGCTTTGACATTACAAAGTCGATTGCCGCAGCGGCCTGCTCGAACAATGTGCCCTTGAAGATCTTGTATTCCGCAGCAGGCTTGACGACGTTTGTTCCATGCAGATGCAGACACTTGACTTCGGCGGCCGGCAGGAACCGCTGCGGGTCGGCGCCGAACAACAGTATGGCTGCTCGAGTGGGATGGTCACCATCAAGTAGATTGAGACTGGTCAGCGCATCCTTTGCGACAATGCCTGGTCCAAGCGCCAGTTGGCGTTCCTCACGAGCACGCTTTATAAATTCAGTGGTGCGCTTGGGATCCACGTCCCGCATTGTCGCACTAGGGCAGGCCGCTGCATGGAAGGGTCGTCGCGGCAGTACACCACGTTCCTCAAGATACCGGATCAGGCTTGCGTACACCTTGCCAGTCAGATCCCCGATATCGATGAAGCGGCGACGTGTAAGCTGGCGCTCAACCTTGCGAATCAGGGCTTGCGCCTTTTTGTGGCGCTGGTGGTTGTTCCCCTCTTTGACAAAGACTATCCGGTGCTTCCTCTTAACCGTGGCCCGGTCGAATTCGCGTTCAGTAGGTGATATCCCCTCCTCGTCCTCCCACCCATAATCGTTGCCAAGCAGTCCGAGGTAAACGGCGGCACGATCCACCTCGGCAAGATACAACTCACTCGGGCTGGCATCGTTCGCCGGCAAATCCTCGAATAGAAACACGTCGAAATATTGACCGAGGAGGGCATCGCCGCGAATGAAGTCACGTAATCCCTGACGTTCCTTCGCCAGCTCTTTTTGAACGCTACTGACGAAGATCGAGTCCCTCATTGGCGTGACTCCATGCTACCGACGATTTCCCCAAGCAATCCGTCAGTTTCCTTTTCAAGCAACAGAATGTCGGCCCTGATCTCCTCCAGCGTGCGCAGAGGCGTTGGCTTGTAGAAGTAACGGGTGAAGCTGATCTCGTATCCGACTCTCACAGTCTCTGCGTCATACCATGCGTCGGCCGCATAAGGCAGTACTTCGCGACGAATGAAGACCTCGATACCACCCTCCTCTAATAATGGTACTTGCTCGGTGTCGCGCAGTTCAGTGTCGGGTTCATACTCAACGATTACCTGTTTGCCATCAACTGTCGTCGCGAAAAGCCCGCGTATCGGATCTACATCAACACCCTTCTTTTGAATTCGCTTGATGACCTCGCTCGCCTGCTCGTCACGTATTGCAAGGAAATCTCTTAGCAACCTTCGTCGTTTTGACGTCAGCTTGACATTGTGTTGCTCTGCGTCTTCTTCAATTCGAGCCATCAACGCATTGAAGTCTTTATGCGGTCCGGCGCCGATCAACTCCGCGACACGATCCACTACGTTCGCAATTGGCAACTCATCCGCTTCTTCACAGGCTTTGCGAAATGCCACACACGATCCCTCGTCGAGATCGACTCGAAGACGCAATGGGCGTTCGACGGTGACCTTCCAGTAGCCAAACGCCTGGTTCGGAAAAATCCTGGACTGCTCAGTCTCCTCGAAGGCGAGGAACGTGTCGCAGATCCGCTGAATATCCTCATCAGACAGTTCACAGTTCTTTTTGCCCAGATTCTTGCGCAGGGATCTGAACCACCGGGTCGCGTCGATGAGCTGCACACGACCTTTTCGGTTTCCGGGTTTTCTATTGCTCAAGACCCAGATGTAAGTCGCAATACCGGTGTTGTAGAACATGTTGAGCGGCAACGCGACAATCGCCTCAAGCCAATCGTTTTCGATCATCCAGCGACGGATGTTACTTTCACCCTGGCCCGCATCGCCCGTGAAGAGCGATGATCCGTTGTGAACCTCGGCAATACGGCTGCCGAGCTTCGTAGCCTGCTTCATCTTCGAGAGCATGTTGGCCAGAAAGAGCATCTGACCATCGCTCGAACGAGTGATAAGTGAATACTCCGGATCACCGGCGTGCTCGATCAGAAAACGCGGATCTTTGATTCCGTCCTTGCCACCCCTACGCTCAAGATCGCTCTTCCAGCTCTTGCCGTAAGGAGGATTGGAAAGCATAAAGTCAAACTCGCGGGACGGAAACGCATCGTTGGACAACGTCGAGTGTTCGGGACCACCAACGATATTGTCGGCCGCGTCTCCTTCTCCCTTCAGCAACAGGTCGGCCTTGCAGATCGCGTAGGTCTCAGCATTGATTTCTTGCCCGTAAAGATGAGTGGCGACCTGTTTACCATTTTCGGAAGCAAGTTGCCGCAGCGTCTCTTCAGCAACTGTCAACATACCGCCCGTACCACAAGCACCGTCATACAGCAGATAAGTCCCTGATTCGATTTCCTCTGCAATCGGAAGGAAGATTAGCTTTGCCATCAACTTGACGGCGTCACGCGGTGTCCAGTGCTCGCCTGCTTCTTCATTGTTCTCTTCGTTGAAGCGCCGGACGAGTTCTTCGAAGACTGTTCCCATGCCGTGATTGTCGAGACCAGCGTGCTTGATCGACCCATCCGCATTCTTCACCGGATTCGGGCTCAGATTGATGTCCGGCGAAAGAAACTTCTCAATCAAAGTACCGAGGGCGTCGGCCTTTGAGAGGCGTGGGATTTGGTTGCGGAACTCGAAATTCTCAAGGATGTCCTGAACGTTTGGAGAAAAACCGTCAAGGTACGCCTCGAAGTCAGCCCTGAGTTGTTGCTGGCTGGCACGGGCTTTCAGATCACGAAGCGTGAACTTTGAAGTGTTATAGAACGCCTGATCGGCCGCTTGCCGCAGTGCTTGGTCCTGATGGACGATGTTTGCTTTGTCGAGTGAGGTTTTCATATCGAGAACAGTCTGCTTGGTCGGCTCGAGCACCGCATCGAGTCGACGCAGAACAGTCATCGGCAAAATAACATCGCGATACTTGCCGCGAACGTACAGATCCCGTAGTACATCGTCCGCAATACCCCAGATGAAGTTGGCGATCCAATTAAGCTGGCCTTGTTCCATTTTCGTTAGTATGAGTAAGTGCGTGACAGTTGGAACATATCAAGTCGGCAGCGATACAGCCACCGGCCACACGGATTTCGCGTTAACCGAGAGTGAAAAACGATCATCACTGCGAATCTTTAGGTCTACTGGGAACGCCGCTAAGAGGAACGAGGAAATTCGAAATAAAAGCAACGGCGAAAGGCAAGCCAGGCGACAAGAAAGTTTATCATGCATCTTCTAACGGCTGTCCAGAGAGTTAATCATACCGCACAGAAAGCAACGCAAGTCCGCAGGCGGGTGCAGTCGCGGCGATGGTCGGCCTTACTCCGACCGCAAAAGCTTCGTTCACGTTATTGTGAAGTAGTTCGCCGCGGCCGACGCACAGCAACGTGCCGGCGATGGCTCGCACCATGTAGCGCAGAAAGCCGTCGGCGCTCACGCGGATCTCGATCATGGTGCTGCGCGAGCGTTCGTCGAGTCGTTCACTGATTTCCAAATCGGTGATGGTGCGAACGCGATCTTCAACTTCCGATTGCGCCGCCGAGAAAGCCGTCCAATCGTGCTTACCAAGAAACAATTCTGCTGCCGCTTGCATTTGGGAAAGATTGAGTGGGCGCGCCTCGTGATGTGCGTAACGCGACCAGAACGGCGACATCACCGGTCCATTCACGATCCGGTAAACGTACGTCTTACCCAAAGCCGAATAACGCGCGTGAAACTCACTGCTGACAACCTCCGCCTCCAACACGCGCACGTCTCGCCCGACGTTTCCATTGATCGCATTGCGCAGCTTCTTTGCGGATATCTCGCGCTGAATCTCAACACTCGCCACCTGACCTTCGGCGTGAACACCCGCATCAGTGCGCCCTGATCCGTGGACAATCACCTCGCGGCCGTCGATCAACGAAAGTGCGCCCGTTAGCTCTCCCTGCACCGTCCTCAAGTCACCCTGAATCTGCCATCCGTGAAAATCCGTGCCGTCGTACTGAATGAGCAACTTGTAGTTCATGGGCCTTTGAGTTCAACTCATAGCCACAAAGATGCGCCAAAAGCACAAAGGACCCCGCAAAGTCATTTGTGCCTTTTGTGCATCTTTGTGGCTAAGCTTTCTGTCCACGACTGCCGGGCTTCACCGCCGGTTCTCCCAGCTTGCACGCATCGCAGATCGACGGCTCAACCGACAACACTTTCAACGTCGCCAGCGCAACACGCGGCACGCCAACCTCCACTCTCCCACCTGAACGATCGATGATCGACGCCGCCGCAACCACATCCGCGCCCGCCCTCTTCAACGCTTCGATGGTTTCGCGCGTCGAACCACCGGTCGTGATCACATCTTCAACGACCAACGTTTTCTCATTCGGCGAAACGGTAAAACCCCGCCGCAGCGTCATCGCGCCGCCTTCACGTTCGGTCCAGATAAACCGCGCCCCCAACGCACGCGCCACTTCATGACCGATCACGATCCCACCAATCGCAGGCGAAGCCACCAGTTGGATTCCCGCATCAGCAAACTTCTGCGCGATCGCTCGTCCGAACGTCTCCGCCTTCTCCGGAAACTGGAGCACGCGCGCACACTGAAGATAGACAGTGCTGTGCAGTCCGCTCGTCAGTTGAAAATGACCTTCCAACAACGCGCCGGTCTGCTTGAACGCCTCGATTACTTTTTCCGGCTCCAAATTCTCACCTCGTAAATCTGGCAGGCATGCTACAATCCAAGCCCGAATGCCGCCTTATCCAAACCTGGTTTCAGACTCCACTCTGGTCCAGGACACAATCGACCTCTTAAACGACTCCGGCGGTCGCGCACCCGCTTCCGAGATCGTTGATGCCGTTTTCAAACTTTCGCATATCGACGATGAACTCGCCGGACTGCTCGTGGCGGATCTCATCAGAAACGATCGCCGTTTCAAGATCAGCGACAACACCGTCGAACTACTCGAGGACGATAGTCATGCGCGCCTGCTCAAGGATCTCGAATTCGTGGTCGTGGACGTCGAAGCCACTGGCGCAAAGACGCCGCCGAACCGGTTGATCGAACTCGGAGCTTACAAGATTCGCGACGGGCGCATCGTCGACAAGTTTCTCTCGCTCGTCAATCCCGAGATCCCGATTCCGCGTTTCGTCGCCTCGCTCACGGGAATTTCAAACGAGATGGTGAAACGCGCGCCGGTGTTTGCGGAAGTTGCGCCACGCTGGCTCGACTTCGTCAGCGACTCAGTGCTGATCGCGCACAACGCGCCGTTCGATACCAGTTTTCTCAATCATGAGATCTCGCGCGTCTATCCGGGCCACCGCATGGTGAACCCGCACCTCTGCACGGTCAAACTCTCGCGACGCGTTTTACCCGAGTTGCTCAATCACCGGCTGGACACGATTGCCAGTCACTTTTCGATTCCGATCGCCAGCCGCCATCGTGCCGGCAGCGACGCACTCGCAACCGCCGAGATCTTCCTCGTCCTGCTCGACAAGCTCGACGAGAACCACGGCATTAAAGATCTCGCCGCCGCGCGGAACTTTCAGTTCCCCGAAGTAATCTCCAGCGACTGTTCGGCCGCGTCAGTCTGACTGCGCTTCAGCAACCGCTTTACAATCACAAACAACAAGATCGCTGCCACCAGTCCCAGGCCAATCCACGGATAGTATTTCGCGAGGATTTCTTTCGCTTCAGCTCCGTACCGGACCGCAAAATATCCTTCGAGCAGAAAACGAAACGCGCGCCCGGCAATGATCGCGAGCATGAACCGCAACAAGCTGAACCGGAAAACGCCCGCGGTTACGACGAACAGCTTGAACGGAAACGGCGGCGGCAGAAGCGTTGCGACCAGCACCGCGATCATGTCGTAACGCTCGATAAGATGCTTGACTCGCGCCTGCTTGCGTTCGGAAAAGCGGTTCAGCGCGCGTGCGCCCGCGCGTCGCGAAACCAGGTAAAGGATCCAGCAACCAACCGCTGAGCCAGCGGTCGCCATGAAAGCGTAGAGCAACATCCAGCTCGGGTGCGCAGTTGAAAGTACGATCATCAACGCATCCGCGCTGCTGGGAAGCGGTACGAAGGTCGAATCGAGTAGTGCGACTATGAAAAGGCCAAACGCCCCGTACGTGATCAAATATTCAGACAAACGTCCGAGCGCTTTGGTAATCGGATGGAGGAATGATTTCAATCGGTAGTCCCTTCAGAATCTGTGTAATCTGTGGCCGGCCCTTTGCGCCGTTTGACCACAATGTAAATGGCCAGGCCGATCAACACCAGCGACCCGACGACGCTCACGATCACGAGTCCGTTATCTCTGAGAAAAAGCAACACTCTGCGGCCGTAGAAAACAGCGAGAATTCCCTCGACGTAATAACGAAACGAGCGCGCAATCATTACCGTCAACAAAAACTTCCAACGCGGATATTCGAGCGCGCCAGCAGTGGCGACGAAGATCTTGAACGGCAACGGCGGCGGCAGTATTGCGGGAATCCCGATAGCCAGAAACCCGAATCGTTCGTAGGCGCGTTCAACTCTTCTAATACTTTCCAGATTGAATTTTTTACGCAGCACGGCTTGTCCGCCGCGACGCACGATCGTGTAGAGCAGGTTGCAACCGATCACCGAGCCGGTGGCGGCGAAAAGTGGGAAGTAATAAGCAGCGGTTGGGTCTTTGAAACAACGGCCGACAACCAGGTAGTCGTTTATTTCCGGCAGCGACAGGAGCGACGAGTCGAGTGCGCCGATGATCACCATCGCCGGCGCCGCGAAGTAGATCGGCAGTCCGATGACGTTTACTTCCAACCAACGCGCAATCGAAAGTAACCAGTCAGCCATTCGGGAGTGTCTTGGAACAAACTATCTTACCGGGGCGAAAACTGAAGGTGTGTCGTAGGTCACGCCGACGGTGAATCCGGAATTTGGACTGAAACTCGTGAGGCCCTTGATGCCCGCGAAATCGAAGCGCAATCCCGAAGCTCTGATCTGCATTCCCAAACGCGCCTCGCCTTGCGATTCCGTGCCCAATGGACCATTGCCCGGACGCGTGTTAGCGCGGCCGTTTACTTCCCCAGCGATACTGAACTGTTTGTTGATACGGAATATTCCCGCGACGCCGTAGGTGATGACGTCGTTTTGCGAAAATAGTTCGGTCGGCGCGGTCAGAATCGCGATACCGAGATTGCCAAACGTGTTGAAGCGCCCTTCGGGTCCGAATTTCTTGCCGACGAGAATTTGGCCGTAGGCATTGGTCTGGTTGAGCCCGATGCCGGTCCCCTGGCTCGAGTTTGGCAGTTGCACTCCGAAACGAAAACCGAGCGATGGACCACGACGCGTTTCGTTGCGCAGTTTGAACTTGGCCGAGATCGTGAAATCGCCGGTATCGTTGGTGGAGTTAGCGCCCGGTGCGAGGTTGAGGGGAATTGCTGACGGCCCGCGCGAGTTGATGCTGAGGTAGTTCTGGGCGACTCCTTCAATTTGAAACTCAACATTCGGGCCCATGCCGAAGTTGATCCCAATGACGCCCACGCGCGTCAGATCGCCGCGAAGCCCGGACACGGTATACTTCGCGCCCTGCATGAAGTCGATCCCCGCCTCGATTCGAATCGTGCCCGGCGGAATGATGTCCACATCCTCGGTCAGCAGCGGCCGCTGCTGCGCATGCGCGATCGTCGCAAAGCAAAGCAGCAGCACAACTGATAGAAATCGGGGTGCCCGGTTCATGCGTCTCGGATTCTAAACGGCGGCTCAGTTAGCGTCAATTACTTCGGAACTCTTTCGGGGTCACGCCGGTCCAGCGCTTGAAAGCGCGGTGAAAGGAGCTCGATTCGGAGAAGCCGAGTAAATAGGCTACTTCGCAAATCGCCATCTGCGGTTCGCGGAGGTAACGCATGGCGAGTTGGCGCCGTCAGTCCAGATCGAGTGATAACGAACGACACGAGCGAAGGCCGCGCCAAGAGTTGAGCTGTTGAGCGCGCAATAACCCAGGACGTCAAACGCTGAGAGGTTGACGATTTCGCCAAGGTCAGGACGAAGTAAAGGACTTCAGCGAAGTCGTTAACTGGGTCGTGTCGCAACCATGGTCCAACGGAAAGGTCGGCGCGATCGGCAATTCATACACCGGCAACAGTGCGCTCTGGCTCGCCTCCACGATGCATCCCGCCGTCAAGGCCGTGATACCACGGCACTACGAATTCGATCTCTACGCTGAAACTCCTTATCCCGGCGGCATACTTACAGACTGGATGGTGAAAACGTGGAACGAGGGTAATCGCCAACTCGACACCTATCCGGGAGTCAGACTCGTCGACGAAGACACGGATCAGAAACTCTACCAGGAAGCCACCAGTCGCCGTGCGGAAAACATCGACGTCTACGCCAGCGCTCCGCTCGAAACCGACGTCGAGATCACCGGCCATCCGGTTGTGAGTCTGTTCATTACTTCGACGCATACTGACGGAGCATTCTTTGTCTATCTCGAAGATATCGACGAGAACGGAAAAGTCACTTACGTGACTGAAGGTGAGCTGCGCGCGCTGCATCGGCGTATTTCGAGCGAGCGGTCTCCGACGAAACTGCCGGTTCCCTATCATACGTTCCTGAAGAAAGACGCGCTGCCTTTGAAGCCGGGCGAAGTTGCGGAGTTGAGATTTGCGCTGCAACCGATCTCCATCCTGATCAAGAAGGGCCACCGGTTGCGAGTCGCGATTGCCGGTCACGACAAGGATACGTTTCTTCGCATTCCCGCAGAGGGCACGCCGGTGATTTCAATGCAAAGAAACAGCCGCAGCCTGTCGCGGATTGAGTTACCGATAATCAAACGATGAATCTTGCGTGCCACAAAGAGGCACAAGAAGCACAAAGGATTTTGCCGGGCATTTATGCCTTTTGGGCCTCTTTGTGGCGGTCGCGATGTGCTAGTATCCGCACTCATGCGACGACTTTTAATCTTCCTGCTCATTTTCGTTTTTCTCCTCGCTCCCTCTACCGCGCAAAACCAATCACCGCCCGCGGTCCAGATCAAAGGTCTGAAGGAGCGCGTGACGATTACACGCGACGAGCGCGGCATACCTTACATCGACGCCAAAAACGACGAGGATCTCTACTTCGGGCAGGGTTATGCGACAGCCGCGGATCGTTTGTGGCAGATGGATCTGTTTCGGCGTACCGCACGCGGTGAACTGGCTGAAGTTTTGGGCGCTGGGCCAAACAACGTCGCGGTGGACCAGGACAAGCTGCATCGCACCTACGGGTTTGCGCAGGCAGCGGAAGCGGAAGTGGCGCAAGCTTCGCCGAAATCGTTGGCGTTACTCGAAGCCTACGCACGCGGTGTTAATGCTTATGCCGCGTCGCTCGATGCGAAGTCGTTGCCGCCGGAGTTTCAGATAATGCAATACAGCTTCCGCCCGTGGACCCCGGCGGATTCGTTCATCATTGCCAAGATCTTTTTCGAGGCGCTTTCAGACACGTGGCGGCTCGACGTAATGCGCCAGGCGCTGTCTTCGTTGCCGGCGGAAAAACGCAATGCTCTGTTGCCGGAAATGTCGCCAATCGACGTGCTCGTCGTCGGCAAAGACACTCAACCACGACCCGCATCGGCGAAATTGCAGCAACGGCAAGCGCCTCTCTCGCGCGAAGCACTGGCGGCACTCGCGCACAACCAATCGATTGCCGCGGCCGCGCTCGATCGTATCGGGTTCTTCGCCGACGGCTTGGCCGCCAGTAACAATTGGGTGATCAGCGGAAGTCATACGGTCACCGGTAAACCGCTGCTCGCAAACGATCCGCATCTGCGCCCGACCGCGCCGTCAATCTGGCACATGGTCCACCTGAGCGCGCCCGGCGTACGCGTCGCCGGAGTCACTTCACCGGGCGTGCCGGGCGTCATCATCGGCCACAACGGTCGTATCGCGTGGGGCTTCACCAACGTCGGTCCTGACGTGCAGGACCTCTACATCGAGAAGTTTGATCCCGCGAATCCAAAACGTTACCAAACTCCACAAGGCTGGCAGGACGTCGTTATTCGTCAGGAGCAGATCAAAGTCCGGAAAGGATTCACATCTGAATTCGACACGGTGGTTCATGAAGTCACGGTGACGCGTCATGGACCGATTATTTTCGAGGCTGACGGTAAGCGCTACGCACTGCGTTGGACCGCGCTCGACCCAAAGTTGAATCGTCCGGATCTGCAGTACGCGTTGAACCGGGCGCGCAACTGGAAGGAGTTCAACACTGCGCTCGAAGCATTTACCGCGCCCACGCAGAACATCGTCTATGCCGACGTCGACGGGCACATCGGTTATCACGCAGCAGGCGTGGTGCCGATCAGGAAGTCAGGCGACGGTAGTGTGCCTTACGACGGCTCCACGGACGCCGGTGAATGGACCAGCTACATACCCATTGCCAAGCTGCCGCAGCTTTACGATCCGCCTTCGGGAATCATCGTCACTGCGAATCAACGAATTGTTGGCACTGACTATCCCTACTTCCTGACTCATTCATGGGCGCAGCCATACCGCGCACGGCGCATCTTCACGCTGTTAAATGAAAAGCCGAAACACTCAATGGAAGATTTCCGGCGCATCATCGGCGACGTTTACTCGATCGCCGGAGTGCTGTTTGCTCAGGAAGCAGTAAAACTATTGCGGCCCAAGGTGACGCCCTCCGAAGAGAAACTTCGCGCCACACTCGACGCGTTCGAGAAGTGGGACGGACGCGTCAATGCCGAATCAACTGTAGCGGCGATTGTGGCGCAAATGCGCCTGGCATTCCGTTCCAAGGTTCTCGCCGGCGCGCTTGGTCCGGATCTCGTAAAGAATTATCAGTGGAGCAACTTCGACACGACACTCGATCGCATCATCAGGGACCGACCCGCAGAATGGCTGCCGAAAGAGTTTGCGAGCTATGAAGACTTGATGCGTTTGTCCTTGGACGAAGCGATGGCGACACTCAAGCGAAACCTCGGCGCTGACGAAACGAAATGGACCTGGGGCGAGATGGTGAAAGCGCGTTTCCCACATCCGCTCGGCGGGGCGCCTTTGATTGGTGGGCAGTTCGCCGTGCCGCCGTTTCCGCAGAACGGCACTGGCGGATCGTTAGGCGCTACTGTAAATGTGGGAGCGTCAGTTTCGATGCGGCTGATCGCGGATCTGAGTGATTTGGACAAGACACAACACGGGCTCGCGCTGGGCCAATCGGGTCTACCGAAGAGCCCGCACTGGAGCGATCAACTGGCAGACTGGCGCGCCGTCACGCCGCGTGAGTTTCCGTTCACACCGGCGGCAGTCACGAAAGCCGCGAAGGAAACGCTAGTGCTCGAGCCATAGGAATGTCATGGAATGGCGAACTTTCTGCGCCTTCGAGCTTCCCGTTGAGCTTCGCGCTCAACTCGAAAATCACATCCGAGGTTTGCGCAGCAACGGCGCTGATGTTCGTGCTAGTTGGAGCCGGCCGGAAAACAGTCACCTGACGCTGAAATTCTTCGGCAATGTGCCCGTCGATAAACTTCCACGCATTTCGTCGGCTGCTGATTATGGAGCGAAACACTTCTCACCCATTCGGATCGAGGTCGCGAAAACGGGTGTGTTTCCCAATGTGAATCGCGCGCGTGTTTTGTGGATTGGGGTCAACGATCCGTCCGGCGAATTGGCAAGACTGCACCGAATGCTGGAAGAACAATGTGCGATCGCCGGTTTCCCAACAGAGGATCGCGCGTTCAAACCACACCTGACGATTGCTCGGATCAGAACTCCCGAAGGTGCTCGACAACTGGCGGAGGCGCACATGCGAATGGAGTTCAAATCGTCAGAAATCACCTTGAACGAATTGATCGTCTTTCGCAGTGAACCGAGCAGCAAAGGCTCGAAGTACACGCCGATCTCGAAGCACCCGTTGGCCCACAATTAGTCTGGCGAATTCTCATCGATCCTGATTCGCAGCAACGTGTCGACGCCGCCGGGCTTCAACGGCGGATGGGCCATCGTACAGATTGCGTAGCGCGTGTGTGGCCTGCGCGCGCGCAAACCCAGTTCGTTAACTATTTTCCTTACCAGATCTTTGAAACGATCGATGTAAAAATCCTCGAGTGGATAGTCCGTTACCTGGACCAAAATGGGATGTGTGCAACGACACAACAAGAGGCTCTGGGCCGTTTCTGGTGAACCCGTGACGGGATAGACGTCAATCTCCGGATAGAACCGGCTTATTTCCCGTACCGTGGCGCCGCCGACTGTGAAGGAAAACAGACCGATCGCACCGTAAGTATTGGCACGAAAAACCGCAGCGATCGCAAAATCCGTCGTGCCCAACCATCGTTGTTTCTTGATCGGCAAGTAAGGATCGCGCATCTGCTTGCGCATCTTGGTGTGGAACGCCTTTCGCTCGGCTTCGCGCATCCTTTCGTAATGGTTTTCGCAAGGCTCTCGATCATTGTCTTTGATGAGATCCAGCTCATCTTTCAGGATCTGTGACGCTAAAGCAGCGACCACCTTCTCCGGATCACCAGGTCTGGCCGTTGTTTCTCCCGTCAGCACGAAACCGTCTACTCCCAACTCCAGCGCACTGCGAACATCTTCTGCTTCGGGCCGCGTGCAGTTGAAACGATCGGGATTCGCCATGGACGCGTAAACCTGCGTGGCCAGCAACACAGGCTTGTTGAAGGTTTTTGCGACTTTGATGATGTCGCGTTGCAGTTGCGGCACCTCCTGGCGCGAAGTCTCGTTTGCCAGATCGCCGCGGGCGATCATCACCGCGGAGGCCCGTTTGATGATCTGGTTCAGGTTCTCGGGTCGCGACGATTCGAAGGTTTCCAGTTTTGCGATCACGATCGGCTTTTCGATCAACATCGTGTCCTGGAGGAAATGGACCAGCCGGTCGAGATCTTCAAGGCTCTTGATGAACGACTGCGCAAACATGAAGTTCACTCTCTTGTCGAGCTGCTTTCCGGTCTCGAGAAAAAACGTGATGATTGCTTTGTCTTCATCGCTCAACGCGCTGGCCGTCACCGAAGTGCGCGGGAAGTTGACTTTTGCCAGTTCCCAAACAACAAGCGACTTCTCGCAGGTAAGGACCATGGACTTTCCATCCCGGCTGCGCGACTTGATGACTGCTTCATAGTCGCCGTCGCCGAAGACCACGCGCTCACCCAGATCCTGAAACTGAGTTCTCGGCGGTGCGGCAATCGCAATCGTTTTGCTATTCGTCCTGCCCGCCGGATCCAACGTCAGCGTGATCTCCTGGCCGGGCCTGTAGAGGTAACCTGTTTTGCCTCCGTCAAGACGAATTGCATCATCATCCAGATCGCGGACTCTGAACTCCGGTCCTTTTGTGTCCAGCATGATGCTGAGCACGAGTCCTTCTTCGCGCGCAATACTGTTAATCTCCTGCACTTTCTTCCGCCATGCCTCGCGCGGGGCCTTTTCAAACCAGGAGAAATTGATGCGGAAGATGGTCACGCCACACTTCACCATTTCCAGCAGTGAATCGCGGTTTATCTCCGGTTGGATCGACGCAACGATGGACGTGAGCGTTTTTCGGTAAACCTTCCTGGTTAGAAGTTCAACCATGTTCGTCCTCCGTTCAGTCGTAGATACACTGTTCCGTTGAAGCTGTAGCGAGGGTTGAACTGCCTTCCCAAACAGATCGTTCTTTGCGAACCAGTTTTGAAGTTAGGTGAGCGGTCCAGAGACGGCGATACTATCTCAGG